>WBZL01002262.1_pt1 | contig 18963 bp, 8 predicted proteins | sample 5204291 | NCBI WGS metagenome assembly WBZL01 (sample SAMN12344345, study PRJNA552823) | activated sludge metagenome | biome: Activated sludge suspended growth; feature: Nitrification reactor; material: Wastewater; isolation source: activated sludge from nitrification reactor of wastewater treatment...
ATCGCTGGATGCCCTCCGTCGCCATGGACGGCTCGGGCAACATCGCGATCGGCTACAGCCGCGGTGACGGCTCGAACTTCGCCTCGCTCTACTACGCCACCCACGAGACCACCGACGCCCTCGGCACCATGCAGACCGAGGCCCTGATGCACGCCGGCACCGGCGCCCAGACCCATAGCGCCGCCCGCTGGGGCGACTACTCGTCGATGGAGCTCGACCCCAGCGACGACTGCACCTTCTGGTACACCAGCGAGTACCTCGCCACCACCAGCAGCGCCTCGTGGCGCACCCGCATCGGCTCCTTCAAGCTGGCGAGCTGCGGCGGCCCGGTCAACAACCCGCCGGCGGTGACCATCTCGGCGCCCGCCAACGGCTCGTCCTTCAACGTCGGCAGCTCGGTCTCCTTCGCGGGATCGGCCACCGACGCCGAGGACGGCAACCTCTCCGCGAGCCTCTCCTGGAGCTCGTCGCTCGACGGCGCGATCGGCAGCGGCGCCTCGTTCTCGACCTCCGGGCTCTCGCTCGGCACCCATACGATCACCGCCTCGGTGACCGACTCCGGCGGCGCCCCGGGGAGCGCGACGATCAACATCAGCATCGTCGACCCGAACAGCAACGGGCCGCAGAACGCCGTTTACGACTCCGGCCGCGGCGCCCCGCTGTGCTCGATCGCCGGCAGCTCCTGTGACTCGACCACCCTGCTCGTCGGCCGTGCGAGCCTCGGCCCCGAGCCCAACCAGCCGAACACCCTCGACACCTGCACCGACGGCACCTCCGGCACCTTCCACAGCGACGAGTCGAACGACCGCATCGTGGTCTCGAGCCTCTCCGGCTCGGACCTCACCGAGGGTGCGACGGTGCGCATCGACGCCACCGTCTATGCCTGGTCGACGGGTACCTCCGACGCCCTCGACCTCTACTACGCCGCCAACGCCAACAGCCCCTCCTGGGTCTTCATCACCACCATCGTGCCCTCGAGCGGTGGCGCCCAGACGCTGTCGGCCACCTACACCCTGCCCACCGGCACGCTGCAGGCCGTGCGCGCCCACTTCCGCTACACCGGTACGGCCACCTCCTGCAGCACCGGCGCCTACGACGACCACGACGACCTCGCCTTCGCCGTCAAGCCGGCCGGCGGCGGTGGCAACACCGCGCCCTCGGTGAGCATCACGGCACCGGCGAACGGCTCGAGCTTCACCGTCGGCTCCTCGGTGAGCTTCGCCGGCACGGCGACCGATGCCCAGGACGGCAACCTCTCCTCGAGCCTCGCCTGGACCTCGTCGATCAACGGTGCGATCGGCTCCGGCGCCTCGTTCTCCACCTCGTCGCTCTCGACCGGTACCCACACGATCACCGCCTCGGTGACCGATTCCGGCGGCCTGCCGGGCTCGAACTCGATCACGGTGAACATCACCGGGGCGACCCCGGTGACGGTGACCTTCTATTCGGTGGCCTCCCAGGACGGTCGTATCTGGGAGAACGGCGAGAACGGCAACGTGGGCGGCGGTGGCAACTCGACCAACAACAACACCACGGCGCTGCGCGTGGGCGACACCAACGCCGACGAGCAGTACAAGTCGATCGTCTCCTTCGACACTTCGTCGATTCCCGACACCGCCACCATCACGGCGGCCACCCTGCAGCTGCGCCGTGGTGCGATCTCCGGCACCTCGCCGTTCACCACCCACGGCCCCTGCGTGGCGGACATCTCGAACGGCGGCTTCGGCGGCTCGGCCACCTTCGCCATCTCCGATTGGGAGGCAGCGGCGACGGCCACCGCGGTGGCGACCATGTCGGCCCCGGCGTCGAACGGCTCCACCTCGACGGGCAGCCTGAACGCCAGCGGCCTGGCGGCGGTCAGCAAGACCGGCACGACGCAGCTGCGCGTCTACTGCACCCTCGACGACAACGACGATCTCGGCTACGACTACATCGGCTTCTACCCCGGTGAGACCGGCACCGCCGCCAACCGGCCGCAGCTGATCGTCACCTACGTGCCGTAGCCCCCTCCCCTACCGCAGGGGCCCCAGCCGGGGCCCCGACCCCGAGCCCGGCCGTGAGGTCGGGCTTTTGGTTTTTTGGGGGAGAGGATGCGCTCGATCAGCGGACGCGCTCGCGCCACTCCCAAAAGGCAGCCAGCTTCTCGCCGCGGCTGCGGGCCTCGAGCACGCTGGGGCGCTGCTTCTCCAGATGGGAGATCAGGGCGTTCATGGCGGGATCTTCCTGCCTTCGCTTCAAGCGCCGGGCGAAGTTGTACTCCTCGCCGTTGCTGCGCAGCCACTCGAGCCAACGCATGACCTCGGCCTCCGCCACGCCCTGAGCGGTCAGCACCTCGCCCAGCAGGTAGTACTCGTGGGCGAGGGTGGTGTTGCAAACCGCCGGGTTGTCCGTGTTGATCGACACGCGTACGTCGCGCCGGAGGTGGCGGTCCTGGTCGAGCGTCAGCTGGAAGACGTGGTGCTGTGCGTATCTCTCCATCGGCCCGATGATGCGATTCGAGGAAGGGTTGACTTCAACCACCAGCTCCTTGTCCCGCATCTTGCGTTTCATCTTCTCGCCGACACGACGGCACACCTCCAACCAGCGCTCACGGTCCTGCCGCATGTCGACCGTCATGGGCTCGGCGCCCCTGCGGCGCACATCCGAGCTCATCCAGTAGAGTCCGAGGAGCAGGAACGCGTTGTGCGAGCCGATGTCCGGGCGCAGGCTCTGCCAGCAGCGGCTCTGCGTCGAATGCCAGCGCCGGTGCTCCACACTATGGCCCGCCATCTCGCGCAGCTCGAGCTTGCCCCGCAACAGCTTGACGGTGTCGACGCTGTAGGGGTCGAGCTGGCGCAGCGACCAGGCGTCCCAGAGGGTGAGCGGCGACCAATCCCAGTCGAGCCGACCGCGCTCTGAGTTGTCCTGCAGGCCCAGCGGGTCGTAAAGGTTGCGAAGGGCCTCGGTGTAGATCTCCCAGCTGAGCCGCTGGATGTGGTCCTCGATCGCCAGCTCGCCGACGAACGCGTCACCCGGGCCCAGGAAGTGATGGACCCAGACCAGGGTGTCCAGCCACTCGAGCTTGGGGAGCACGGCCTCGTAGCCGTTGCGCTCCAGCCACCCCTCCGGCTGCAATGCCAGGGCCGTCCCGTGGCCGAGGCGGTCGCCCGGCTGTGGAGCGAGGAAGGTGACCACCTCGTCGATCGCTCGCAGGCCCGAGAGCAGGTGCCGGAAGTCCTCGCCCACGTGGAAAGTCATGCCCAGGCGACGGCTGGCAGCGAGCTCGCGGATCTCGCGGTCGATGCCGAAGTGCGGTGAGTACCGCTGGTGCGGTCGGGAGACGGTGATCGGCAGCTCGCGGAGGAAGCGGAAGACGGGGGCGAAGACCTCAGGAGGTGTGGCGAGCTCCAGATTGCAGGCGTCGATCCCCACCACGAACGGGGAGACGGGGCTCGCCCCTTGCAGCAAGCGGAAGAGGCGTAGCCCCTCCTCGCGCACCACCCGCCGCCGGCGCCCCCAGCGCAGGCGGAGTGAAGGGCTGTGGCTCCAGCCACCGAGGGGGCGATCCTCGCGCGCCTCGTCCTCCTTCTTGAAGTGCACCACCAGCCCGAACTTCTGCAGGCGCTCACCGCCGCGCCGGACGAAGGCGCGAACCCAGTGTGCCAGGTCGTGGGCCCGGTACGGCGGCGACACCCGGCCCTCGAGGTCACGCAGACCACGCCATTCCCGGAGGCGATCGAAGACCAGGTCGGCGTATCGCTGGTCCGAGATCCTCCCCGGGCTGCGGTGAGGCGAGCCGTAGTACTCCCGAAAATGGCGCAGCCCCGTCGTCCGCCCCTGCTGCGTCGCCTGCTGCCAGTGGTGAGTGCGGCAAACGAGGTAGCGGAAGAGCGCCTCGTGCAAGAAGGTGCGGGCCGACCGTCGCCAGGTCAGTCGCCGCTCATGGTCGAGCGTTCCACCCTCTCGTTGCACGGCCTTGCTCGCGCCCGTGGCGGCGCTGAGCTGGATGAGACGCAGGTGGGCCGCCAAGTGCAAGCGGTGGATGAGGCGGTAGCGCTCCCGCCGATCCTCCAGGTCATGCCCGGTGAGCTGACCGGCGCCGAAAGTGGCGAGCCAATGCGCCGTCGGCGCCAACCAGCGCAGCAGGAAGTGGTACTCGGGGGCTACTTGCAGTTGCTCCAGGAGTCGAGAACTTCGCCCGGCCGGCGACACGGCATCCCGAATGGTCTTCGAGAGCTCGACCGTCGCCCAGTACTCCTCGTGCTGGGAGCGGGCGAAGTAGAGCTGGTCGAGCAGCCGCAGCAGTCGGGCGGGCTGCAGCGCCCCGTCCAGCCCGCTGGTGGCCCAAGAGGCCCAGAGGGCCAGCGCCAGAACTCGGCCGGCGAAGAAGTTGAGGATTAGCAGGCGGCGCTCCTCGCGGCTGCGGCCGCGGATCGCGAGAGCGCTGCGCGGCCTCAGGAGGTTGTCGGCCCAGGTCTCCTCGGCGCTGATCACCGCCGTCATGTGCAAGTGGCTCTCGGAGAGGCCGCGGCGCACGATGCTGCGCAAGCCGAAGGAATTGCTCGGCAGAAGGGTCACCAGCTCGGGCAGCTCGAGGGCCTCCTCGAAGCGCAGCGCCCCCTCGGAGATGGCCCGCGCATGGCCGTGGCGCACGAAGTGCCCGGCCGGCAGGCGCAGGGCGGTCTCGTGCAGGTCCTCCATCCGCCCCGCGCGCACGCAGAGCTCGGTGCCGTTCCACACGAAGAAGTAGTAGTAGAGGAAGCGGAAGACCTCCAAGAGGTCGTAGCCGGGGGGCGGTGACAGGCTCGGGCCTGGCCTGGAGCCGAGGGGTGCGCCCGCGGCGCCCTTGGGAGCTCCATCGCGGGCCGCCCGCACGATGTCCTCCACGTTGTCGTAGGAGTAGCTCGGCAGCTGGCGCAGCAGCCAGTCGCGCTCACGGCGGCCGAAGGGCACCGAGCCACTGCCCCAGTTCGCCGGCAGCCGGCTGCCGTTCTCGCCCTCGGTCCAGGCTAGGATCGGGCTCACTCGGCCGAGCACCTCGAAGGGAAGCGGCGCACCGTCGGTCATCGCCGCCTCACCGGACCGCCGGCGGGTTGAAGAGGTCGATGGGCGCGCGCTCGATGAGGAAGACGTCCCCCACCCGCTCGTGCTTCAGCTTCTGCTGACCAGCTTCGCTCTGGAACTCCTGACGAAGATCTTCGGGCAAGCCGATTCGCTCGAACCAGTCCTTGGTGAGCGGCTTGAGACGACCGCTGCCGCCACCCTCTGCAGCCTTCAAGAACACCGGACAGAGGAGCAACAACCGGAGGATGGGTGGGCAGCCCCGCCAATACTCAAGCAGCATCTCCGACCAGACGTTCATCGCAGAATAGGCCGTCCAGAGGAATTCCTCGCCGCCGCTATCCGTCGAAACCGAGTTGGGAGCCGACCTTGTCTTCGCTCTGTCGCGCTTGTCCTTTGCGTCTGTGAGGTCCTGCCTCTCGAGAAAGGCCGAGTGCAACCGCGGCCAGAAGGCGCCGAGGATGTACTCGCCGTGGATCCGACGTACGAAGCAGTCGCGCCAGCCGATCCAGACGTCACCCACGGGATAGGGGAGGATGAGGTCATCCCAGCAAGTGACCAGCCAGCTGAGAAGCGCGAAAGCCAGCTGCGCCGTCTCGTCCGCCAAGGCAGCGGAGTCCCACGGCGGGAAACCCTGCAGCAGGTCTTCCTCACGGGCCCCTTCGCGGAGCAGGGAGCCCGGAACCAGGCCGGAAAGGCAATGGCCACGAATGAGCCGCAAGAGTTCTTGGAACAGAGGATCGAGGTGTGGGGGCTGAAGACTCTGTTTGGCGCCCTGGAGCCTACTGCTGTCTTCGCCAGAGCTCTCCGCAACCATCCGCATCGTGCTCCCCTTGTTGCTTCGTAACACCTCGCCGTGCTTGCTCGCCAGCTCGATCGCCTGGCCGATGAGGGAGAGCCCACGCCACAGCGAGATCGCGGCCCAGTAGCGGCCATTGCTGAAGCCGCAGCAGCTCCAGATGCGCAACAAGAGGTAATCCCGATGCTTCTCCACTGAAGAGGTCTCCTCCAGGGCCCGCCGGTAGCCCACCGGGTGGAGGAAGTGCATGCCGAAGGAGAAGATCTCGCCCTTGGCGTCGGCGATGCGGATGGCACTGATGGGTGCGTTGCCGAGGTCCCAACCGCTCCCCGTCATCCGGCCCCGTACCGGCTCGTCGGCCGACAGGGCAGCGACCCAGTTGCGAGCCAAGGTGAGCGGCAGGTAGAACCCGAGGGTCACGTTGAGGAACCACGAGAGGCCATCGACGGCCGGGATGGTCAGCCGCCGGCGAAGGGACTCGGAGCTTCCCGCCTCGAGGGCATCGAGGGGGTGCTCGCCGCCTCCCTCGCCCCCGCGTCGCTCCTCGGCCAGCTGGTGGCGTAGCGCACGTTCGTCGTCTCCATAGGGCTCCTCGCCCTCCATCCAGGGCCGGAAGATGTTGGCGGCCAGGAGCGAGAGCACCTGGCTGCGGCGGAAGTCGGCGCGGTTGAACCAACGGTCGACCACCGTCCGCCGGGTGACCCGGTCCTTCGACAGGATGGTCTCGAGCACGTAGCTGCGCAGCTCGGTGGGGCTCCAGCTGTAGAGGTCCTCGAGGTAGAGCCCCAGCTCGCGCAAGGTGTCGCGATGGACGTTGAGCAGCGACCAGGTGGCGCCGTTGTAAATCGAGGCCCAGCTGGCGCCGATCTTGAGCTGCTGCAGGCCGGCGGCGACCTCTCGGGCAGCCCTGTACTCACGGTCTACCGGGAGGGCGGCCTCTCTCAACAGGGCGGCTGGCCGCCAGAGCTCGTGCAAGCGCTTCTCCTTGGCAGCCGCGCTGGCGCTGACTTCCTCGCCCGCGGCGAGGCTAGTGATCTGTGGCACCCGGAAGGCCTCGAGGTGGCAGTCCGCCATCGCATCGAAGACCTGCAGCTGCCGGCGCAGCGTCGTCGGCCGCAGGGCAGCCCGGACCGTATGAGCATCCTCCTGGTCATGGTGCCCGAAGAGCAGGAAGCTTGCGATGTTGAGGAGCTCGAGGACCGTGAAGGACGCAGCCTGCTCACCCGGCTGCGTCGGCAGGCCCAGCCGGCGCTGCCAGGCGGCGCGCTGCACGCGGGCTGGCGACGCTCCCAGGCGGATACGGTTGCGCACCGGGAAGCAGCGGGTGAGGAACTGCACGGCGAGCTGCTGGCTGATCGACAACCGTTGCTCGCTGCCTTGGACCTGCCCCGGGGCCCTTCCCGAGGCGCCCTGGGCCGCCAGGCGCTGGTCGTAGTGAGCTTCGATCAGTTCCTCGGGCATGCGGTCAGTGAAGGTGAAGATGGGGACCAGCCGCGAATGGACCAGAAAGCTCCCGAAGGCGTTCAACGACCTGACCAGGTGATGGGGGGCCATATCGAGGTCGTCGACCGGCAGAAGCAAGAGCTCGCAGCCCAGCTGGCGGCGTAGTTTCTCGATGAACCTGGAGAGCGCGTCGCGCAGCTTGAGGCCGCTGGTATGCCTCTCCAGCTTCTGCAAGGACAGGCCCAGCGGGTCGTGCTCATCGGGGGTGGCAGGGTCGTCGAGCACGCGGAGGTACTCGTTGACCTCCTGGAAGGCGAGCTGCACGGGGCTCAAGCCCTGCTGGTAGCTCTGCGCGGACCTTTCGTTGGCCACCTGCTCCTCTTCCAGCGCCGCGGCCAGGAAGGCGTAGAGGAACTGGTCGCTCTCCGCCCACGTGGTTGGGTCCATCGCCGGCAGGCAGTAGACCTTCCCCGCCAGGCCCTCCTGGCCGACGAGGCTGCCATCGCCACGCCGGACGTCGTCGCGGAGGGTGCGCAGCAAGCTGCTCTTTCCCGAGCCCGAAGGGCCGAAGATGGCGATCGAGAGCTTGGGGAGGGCTTCCTCGTCCGTCTGCCGAGCGTCCAGACCCGCCAGGTGGTGCCGGATCAAGCGGTACATCCGCCGCAGCTCGGCACGCCAGAGGTTCTGGTCGTCGCGGAAGGCACCGGGGAGGCGCGAGCGGTCGAGATCGATGGTGAAACGCAGAGCGGTGGGGGGCATCAACGGCCTCCTTCTATCGATCATGATTTTTCATGAACGATAGCACGCCACTCAAGGGATGCGCGAATTCTCACTGATACTAGGCCGATCTTCCCCCTCCCCCGTCACGGAACACCCGGCGCCAGCACTATTGATATTGACTATTGCTTCTCACTAACTGGATCGCCGCCGGGGAGGCCGCGCGACCACCCCGGCGGGGTCGAAGCGAGCGGGGGCTTGGTGTGCCCGCTCTCCCTCTGTGCCGGACCGTTTCGAACAAGGAGGTTGGAATGCAGTGCGATCGAATGAGAGCGACTCGCACCGGGGCCTGGCTCGTCGCCGTGGCCTTGTTGCTGGTGTGCTCGCCTGTCTCTGCTGACGCTCCCCAGACTGCCACCTTCCCGCGGACCGTCGTCTACCAGGGCCAGTCCCTGGACGCCGCGGGCCAGGCGCTCACCGGGATCCACGCGATGACCTTCCGCTACCTCGACCCCGCGGGTCGCGAGCTGCTCGCCGAGACCCTCCCCGCGGTCGCCGTGGTCGACGGCCGCTTCAAGGTCGAGCTGGGTACCGGCCGGCCCCTCGCCGGTAGCGACTACGCCTCGCTCGAGGCCGTCTTCGCCAGCCACGCCCGGGTAGAGATGGAGGTCTCGATCGACGGCGAGGTGCAGGAGCCACGCCTGGCGATCCTGCCGGCCGGCCACTCGCTCAAGTCCCGCCTGGTGCTCGCCGGCGCCCGTCAGGAGGACGACGACGCGGAGCACTGGCATGGCTATGAGGCCAAGGGCGGGGCGACTGCGATCCAGTCCGGCGTGCTCGCGCCGCGCGGCCTGCGCCCGGTGACGCCGGCCCAGGAGGGCACCGTCTGGCGGCGCCCCTACACGCTGCCGGTGGTTGGCCCCATGCTGAGCCAGGCCGTGCGCGACCTCCCCAAGGCCCAGCCCCGGCCGCTGGCCGTGGACACCGAAGAGGTCAACAAGCCGCGCCACGAGGCACTGTTCGACGACCAGGGCCGCCGCTTCGGCACCGCCGCGCCGAAGGAGGACGATTACCTCGCCGGGCCCACACGCACCAACCTGCGCACCCCCGCCCTGCAGCAGAGCTTCGAGGGGGTCAACAACGTGAGCGGCGTGCTGCCCCCCGACACCGAGATGGCGGTGGGCCCCAATCACGTCGTGCAGGTGGTCAACCTCGCCTTCGCGATCTACAGCAAGACGGGCAGCCTGCTTGCCGGCCCGTCGAACACCAACACGCTGTGGGCCGGCTTCGGCGGCCCTTGCCAGACCGACAACAGCGGTGACGCCATCTTCCTCTACGACAACCTGGCGGACCGCTTCGTGCTCACCCAGTTCGCCGTCGCCGCCAACCACCAGTCGGTGTGCTTCGCCGTCTCGCAGACGCCGGACCCGACGGGCGCCTACTACCTCTACGAGGTAGTGACCCCGCGCTTCCCCGACTACTACAAGGTGGGCGTCTGGCCGGCGGCCAACAACAACGCCTACTTCTTCGGCACCAACTCCGGCTTCCAGGGCCAATACGACGTCTTCGCCGTCGACCGCTCCCGCATGCTCTCCGGCCTCACCGCCCGCTCGATGCAGTTCTTCCAGAACTTCCCCAACCTGATGATGCCAGCCGACCTCGACGGCACCGTCGGCCCGGCGGCGAGCAGCCCGGGGCTCTTCTACAGCTTCCGCGACGGTGGCGAGCCCTACTTCGGCAGCCCGGCGACCGACAGCCTCGACGTCTACTCCTTCCACGTCGACTGGACGACGCCCGCCAACTCGACCCTCACCCTCACCAACTCGATCACCCCGGCCCAGGGCCTCGCCAATTTCAACTGGACGGTCTGCGGCTTCTTCGTCTCCAACTGCATCCCGCAGCCGGGCACCGCGCAGGGCATCGACAGCGCCTCCTGGTGGCCGATGCAGCGCCTCGTCTATCGCAACTTCGGCAGCTACGAGGCCCTGGTCGGCGCCTGGACGGTCGACGTCAACTCGACCGGCAACCGCGCCGCGCCGCGCTGGTTCGAGCTCCACAACACGGGAAGCGGCTGGTCGATCTACCAACAAGGCACCCACTCGCCCGACTCGATCCATCGCTGGATGCCCTCCGTCGCCATGGACGGCTCGGGCAACATCGCGATCGGCTACAGCCGCGGTGACGGCTCGAACTTCGCCTCGCTCTACTACGCCACCCACGAGACCACCGACGCCCTTGGCACCATGCAGACCGAGGCGCTGATGTTCGCCGGTACTGGTGCCCAGACCCACAGCGCCGCCCGCTGGGGCGACTACTCGTCGATGGAGCTCGACCCTGCCGACGACTGCACCTTCTGGTACACCAGCGAGTACCTCGCCACCACCAGCAGCGCCTCGTGGCGCACCCGCGTCGGCTCGTTCCGCCTGGCAAGCTGCGGCGGCCCGATCAACAACCCGCCGGTGGTGACGATCAGCAACCCGGCGAACGGCGCCTCGTTCGATGTCGGCACGTCGGTGTCCTTCAGCGGCTCGGCGACCGACACCGAGGACGGCTCGCTGACCGCGAGCCTCGCCTGGAGCTCGTCGATCGATGGCGCGATCGGCAGCGGAGGGTCCTTCAGCACCGCGGCGCTCAGCCTCGGCACGCACCTGATCACCGCCTCGGTGACCGACAGCGGTGGCGCTCCAGGCAGCGACTCGATCACCGTCAACATCGTCGACCCGAACAGCAACGGACCGCAGATCGCCGTCTACAACGCCGGCCTCGGCGCCCCGGCCTGCGGCATCCCAGGCACCTCGTGCGACTCGACGACGCTGCTCGTCGGCCGTGCGAGCCTGGGCCCCGAGCCCAACCAGCCGAACACTCTCGACGGCTGCGCCGACGGCACCTCCGGCACCTTCCACAGCGATGAGTCGAACGACCGCATCGTGGTCACCTCGCTCACCAGCTCCGACTTCACCGAGGGCGACACCGTGCGCATCGACGCCACGGTCTACGCCTGGTCGACCGGCTCCTCGGACGCCCTCGACCTCTTCTACGCGGCCAACGCCAACAGCCCGTCCTGGGTCTTCATCGGCACGATCGTGCCGCCGGGAGGCGGTGCGCAGACCCTGTCGGCCACCTACACCCTCCCCACTGGCACGCTGCAGGCCGTGCGCGCCAACTTCCGCTACACCGGCACGGCCGGCTCCTGCACCACCGGCGGTTACGACGATCACGACGACCTCGTCTTCGCCGTCAACCCGGCCGGCGGCGGCAACACCGCGCCGACGGTGACGATCACCGCGCCAGCCAACGGGGCGAGCTTCAACCAGGGCGCCAGCGTCAGCTTCGCGGGGAGCGCCAACGACGCCGAGGACGGCAACCTCAGCGCGAGCCTCACCTGGACCTCGAGCCTCGACGGGGTGATCGGTTCCGGCGCCTCGTTCTCGACCAGCGCGTTGTCGCTGGGCACCCACACCATCACCGCCTCGGTCGCGGACAGCGGCGGTCTGCCGGGGTCGGACTCGATCTCGATCACGATCAACTCGGTCGGCGGCGGCGGCTCTGCCATCTGGATGAGCTTCAAGACCAACACCGCCGTCCCCGGGGTCGGCACCGTGACCGACGAGGACATCGTTTCCTACGACGAGAGCACCGGCACCTGGGCGCTCGAGTTCGACGGTAGCGATGTCGGCCTCGGCGCGCTCGAGATCGACGGCCTGGCGATCCTGCCCAACGGTCACCTGCTGCTGAGCTTCACGGCGGCGGCGACGATCAGCGGCATCGCGGTGGACGACTCGGACATCGTCGAGTTCACCCCCACCTCGCTGGGCGCCAACACCGCCGGCTCGTTCAGCCTCTACTTCGACGGCAGCGACGTCGGCCTCACCACCAACGCCGAGGACGTCGACGCCGTGGCGCTCGCTGCCGATGGTCGCCTGCTGATCTCGACCACCGGCAGCGCCTCCGCCACCGGGGCTTCCGGGCTCGACGAGGACCTGCTGATCTTCACCGGCACCCTCGGCGACACCACCTCCGGCAGCTTCGCCCTCTACTTCGACGGCAGCGACGTGGCGCTCAACACGGCGTCGAGCGAGGACGTCGACGGCGCCAGCATCACGGCGTCGGGAGACCTCCTGTTCTCCACTCTCGGCGTCTTCAGCGTCGCGGGTGCGAGCGGTGACAACGAGGACGTGGCGCAGTTCAGCGGCACCTTCGGCGCCACCACCGCGGGCACCTTCTCGCTGCGGCTCGATCTCAGCACGCTGGGGATCGACGTCAGCGAGGACATCGGGGCGCTGCACATCGTCGAATAGCGGCGATCCGTGCGTCGGCCCCAGGGTCGGCGCACTGCTCCTACCCCTGGCCCCGGGCCCCGGGCCCCGGGCTCCCGCCCGGGGCTATGGATTCACGATCCCCCGCCCGAACCCCGGGCTCACGCCCGGGGTGATTGACGCCCGGGGCATTGGATTCACGATCCCCCGCCCGAACCCCGGGCTCACGCCCGGGGTGATTGACGCCCGGGGCATTGGGGCGCCTGGCTCCAGAGGGTCAGGGGCGGTCGAGACGACCGAGGAGGTCGCTGAGGGCTGCCGGATCGACGGGCTTGACGAGGTGGGCGTCGAAGCCCGCCTCGGCGGTACGCCGGCGGTCTTCCTCCTGGCCCCAACCGGTGAGCGCGACCAGGCGCATGGCGCGGCCCCAGGGTTCGGCGCGGATGCGCCGGCAGGCCTCGAAGCCGTTGACCTCGGGCATGCCGAGGTCGAGAAGGACGAGCTCGGGGCGCATCTCTGCGGCGATCCGCACGGCCTCCTCGCCGCCGTAGCCGCGGTAGACCTCGTGACCGTCAATCTCGAAGACGAGGGCCAGCGTCTCCGCCACGTCGCGGTTGTCGTCCACCACCAAGATCCGCCAGGCAGCCGCCGGGCCGCCGCCGGCCGGGGCCGGGCTCGCCGCCGGCGGCGCCGGAGGTTCGCTCCGCGGTAGGCGGACGATGAACTCGCTGCCCCGGCCCACGCCTTCGCTCCTCGCCTCGACGCTACCGCCGTGCAGCTCGACCAAGGCCCTGACCAGCGAAAGCCCGAGGCCGAGGCCACCCTGCGAGCGCTCGTGCGCGGCGTCGAGCTGGGCGAACATCTCGAAGACCCGCGGCAGCTGCTCGGCGGCGATGCCGATCCCCGCATCCTTGACCGCGACCTCCACCTCACCGGCCTCGAGGCGGGCCACCAGCTCGATGCGCCCCGCCTCCTCGCTGTACTTGGCGGCGTTGGTCAGCAGATTGGAGAAGACCTGGGCGAGGCGGGTTGCGTCCCCCTCCAGCCAGATGGCCTCTCCCGGCAGCGAGACGATGAGGCGGTGGCGGCGCTCCTGCACCAGCGGCCGGGCGATCTCGATGCTCTGGTTGATCACCGTCGAGAGCTCCAGCCGTTCGCGGCGCAGAGTCAGCCGCCCGCGGCTGAACCGGCTGACGTCGAGGAGGTCCTCGAGCAGGTGGCCCATCTGCCCCACCTGGCGCTCGATCACCTCGCAGCACCAGGTGAGCTGCGGGTCGGCAGGGGCCCGTTTGCGCAGCACGGCCACCGCGTTGCGGATGGGCGCCAGCGGGTTGCGCAGCTCATGGGCCAGGGTGGCGATGAACTCGTCCTTCTTGCGGTCGGCCTGCCGCAGCTCCTCTTCGAGGCGGAGGCGGTCGGTGATGTCGACCACGGCGAAGAGGCGCCCCTTGGCCGGCACCTGCGGATCGACCAGCACACCGGTCAGCAGGCCCCAGAAGTGGCTGCCGTCGCGCCGGCGGTACTCGATCTCGGTGCGCAGCTTGCCGTCGCCGGCGATCGCTTCGTAGCCTTCGGTGCCGATCCAACGCCAGGTCTCTTCGCTGGCGCAGATCTCCCGGGTCGGCAGGCCGGCCATCTCCCCCGGGCCGTAACCGAACATCGCCTCCATCGCCTCGTTGGCCACCATCACCCGGCGGTCCTCGCTCACCGTGAAGACGCCGGCGGGATAGGAGGCGAGGAGCGCGCGTTGCTCGCGCAGGGCCGTCTGCAGGGCCGCCTCGGCCCGCTTGCGCTCGGTGATGTCGAGCGAGATGCCGAGCAGGAAGCGCGCCTTGCCGTCGGCACCCCGGAGGGGGATCTTGCGGGTGTGGAGCCAGCGCTCGCCGAGAGAGCGCGAGTGGATCGGCTCTTCGGGGATGTCGAGCACGCCGCCGCCCGCGAGCACAGCGCGGTCCTTGGCGCGGAAGAAATCCGCCTCGGCCGGCGGGAAGAAGTCGGCGTCGCTCTTGCCGAGCAGCTCCTCGCGGCTGAGGCCCAGGAGCTCCTCGCCAGCGCGGTTGAAGCGCACGAAGCGCAGCTCGTCGGCGTCCTTGACGAAGACCATCGCCGGCAGGTTCTCGACGATCGACTCGAGGAAGCCGCGGGCTTCCTCCAGCTCCACCTGGGTGGCCTCGCGTTCGGAGAGGTTGTGCGACAGCGTCTGGTCGAGGGTGTGGCGGAACTGAGCCTCGGCGAGGCGCAGGCGCTCGGCCATGGCGTCCCGCTCGGCGCGCAGCTCCCAGGCCTTGAGCCAGCGCTCGACGCGATGCGGCAGGTTGTCGAGGCAGGCGGGGGACCAGGGCTCGTAATCGAAGGCACCCGCGGCCGCCGCTGCGGCCAGCGCCTCGCCGGGCGGCGCCAGCAGTACGAGAGGGAAGTGGCGGCTGGGCGGCAGCGCCACCAAGAGGGCAGCTGCGCCCAGCCCCTGCCAGGGCAGCACGGCGAGCACCAAGTCGGCCGGCCGCTCGCCGAGGCGCCGGCACGCCGCCGCGAGATCGGCCAGCCGTGCGAGCTCTAGCCTGCTGAAGCGCCCGTCGCGGGCCAAGGCCCGGTCGATCGCCTCGCCGCACGCCGGGTCGTCACAGAGCAGCAAGAGGCTGAGCGGTCGAGGGTCGTTCAAGTTTGCCCCAGGCAAGCGACGCCAGCGATCCCCAAGCAGTTGCGCGTGGAAGCTCGATTGTCGCACCGCCGGGACTCGGCAGCAATGGCCGGCCGGTGACCCGCAGGTCGCCGGCCGGCTCTCGCCGCCGGCAGAGAGCTCAGGCGACGTAGGCGAGGTAGTGAAGGTCGGTCTTGCCGACGGCTGGCTGGCCGGCGAAGTCACGCATGGAGACCAGGAAGCCGTCCTTGCGGTTGTTGAGCGCGGCGGCCATCACCCCTGGGCGCGAGGAAAGCAAATAAGCCGGCACGTTGGCCAGGGCTGGCGCGAAGGTGATGGTCTCGTCGTTGGCGCTGCGACGGTTCTCACCGAAGAAGTGGTTGGTGGCGACATTCGGCACCACGGCAGCCCAGGCCACTACCGCCTTCTGCACCGGCCTGTCGGTCAGCGGGTTGGTGAGGTGCACGGCGAAGCGATCGCGGGCGATGTTGACGGGCGCCGCGATGAGGGGCTGCGGCCAGCGCAGGATGTTGAGCGGGCCGGGCTCCATGTCGTAGGCGTTGACCACCACGACCGGGACCTGCGGCAGCGCCGGGAAGGTGATCTCCATCCTGCCGTCGACGGCCGTCACGTCCCCGAAGCTGCCCGCGGCATGGTTCGGCTGGAAAGCCACCCACTGCACCCAGGCCTCGGGCACGTTGCGCCCCTGGTCGTCCCGCAGGAGCAGCCGGAAGCCCTGCGGCGAGACGTTGACGGCCACGCTGGCGATGGCCTTGCCGGCAGCCTGCGCCGAGGTCAGCACCAGCGGCGTGCGCGCGAAGGGCTCCCGGAACAGCAGCAGGCGCCCGGAGCCGTACTGTGCCACCCCGGCGTGCGAGACCCGCGGCAGCTCCGCTGGCTCCCGCGGTACCGGCTCGTCGCGGAAGTGGTTCGCCAGGCTCTTGATCTGCAACCAGGAGAGGACCAGGCCGGTGAGCGGGTTGCCGGCGGCGCTCATCCCCACCGGCGGCTTCCAGCTCTCATCGGAGACAAAGCCGGAGAAGACCACCGGCTGGTCCACCAGCCATGCCTCGACCTTGCCGTTCAGGTGGAAGAAGTCGTAAGTGCCGTCGGCGTTCGTGCTCAGCTCCCAGATGGCTGCAGCCACGCCGAGCGGCAGGGCGAGAGGGGTCGGCAGAAGTGAACCGATCCCGAGGACGGCGCGGGCGAGATCGTCCCAATCACCGGGATCGGTGAGATGGAGGTGCACGACGAGGCCGTCGTAGTCCGCCTCGTCCTTGGCGGTGAAGGCGATCCACCACGAGTTCTTGTGCTTGCCTTGACCGTAGACCTTGCTGATCGACATGGCTCAACCTCCGTGGGCTCTGCGAAGCCCGCTGCGCGGGGGAATGTGCTGGAGGCAGCCGAGGCGGGAGAGGGAGCAAGCGCGAAGGCCCCCCGCAACGCTTCCGAGGGTGCTCCGCTCCGCTGAGGAGGTTAGTCGCTGGAAGCGGCGCGCGCGCCACCCGCGGGAGCTGCGACCGCCACCCGCCGAGGCAGGGGCGGTCGCGGGCAGGACGTCAGTAGTCGGAGCGGTTGGTGATGTAGCCGCTGAAATGCCAGTCCTCGGCGTAGGCGAGCGGGTCGCCGATGTAGATCTTGAAGTAGTTCCCCACCCCGGCCGCCTGGTCCAGGCCGTAGGCCACGCCCACGCAGGAAGCGCAGAGCAGCGAGCCGTTGCGGTAGACGTCCCACAGACCGGTGATCTCGCTGCCGGTGCTCGAGCCCAGGGCCACCAGGCGGAACTCGTAGCTGTTGCCGCCCGCCTGCGCCTGAGCGTTGACGAAGGCCTGGGGAGTCCCTTCCTGCCATCCGCTCGCCGAGTTGCCGGCGGTCGGGGTCAGCCAGGTGTCGGTGTCGCCATCGCGCACGGCGAGCGGCGTGTCGGACCACACACTGTGGACGTCCTGGGCGACGGCTGGCGTCGCGAGAGCGAGGGCGAGGAGGGCGAGGGTGAGCCGGAGTGACAGACGCATGGGAAGCTCCTTTCGCTGGGATGGGGTTGCCGGACGGGACTTCTCGACAGTTTCTGCTAGACATGTACATGTCCGCACTCGAATCGTGACGCGATTCGCCTCGTCGCGAAGTCCGCGGCGGCGAGCCCGATAGGATCCCCGGCCATGGAGCTCGAGTTTCGCGAGATTCGACCGCGCAAGGTGGTCAACGTCCACCGCCACGTCGACGGGCCCTGGTTCTGGACCAAGTACTCGGCGCACCCCTACGTCGGCTGCCACACCGGCTGCACTTTCTGCTACTTCCGGGCCGGGCACTACCTCGGCCGGCGCCCCGCGGAGAGCTTCGACCGCCTGATCGAGGTCAAGACCCACGCCGCCGAGCTACTGGCGGCAGAGCTCAACCGCCTGCCGCCCGACGTCATCAGCTGCGGCGACTGGCAGCAGCCAGCCGAGCGCCGCTTCCGCCTCTCCCGCCGCATGCTCGCGGTGGTCCGCGATGCCGGCTTTCCCCTCCTCGTCGTCGAGCGGGCGCCGCAGATCCTCGACGACCTCGACCTCCTGGTCGAGATCCATCGCCGCAGCCGGGCGACGGTCCTGATCAGCCTGAGCAACGTCGACCCGGACCTCAAGCGGGCCTTCGAGCCGCGCAGCCCGGGGGTTCGCCAGCGCCTGGAGGCGATGGCGGCCCTGGCTGCCGCCGGGTTGCCGGTGGGTGCTTCCCTGATGCCGATCCTGCCCTTCCTGGGCGACGACCCCCGGCGGCTGGAGGATGCCGTGCTGGCGATCCGCGACCACGGTGGCAGCTGGGTGATCGCCGCCGGGATGACGATGGGAGGCGCTCAGGCGGAGCTCAGCCTCGCCGCCGCCCGGCAGGTCGACCCCGGCGCCGAGGCCGCCTGGCGACGCCTCTACGCCTGGGAGGAGGGCGGGCGGCCGACCAACAGCCCGCCCCGCGAGACGAGCGCCCGGCTCGGCCGGCAGGTGCGCGAGCTCTGCCGGCGCCACGGCCTCGACGATCGCCTGCCGCGCTACATCCTGCCGGGGCCGCGGGCGATCAACCAGCGGATCGCCGAGCTGCTGTTCTTGCGCACCTACGAGCTGGAGCTCGAGCTGGCGCCGAGCACGCGCGTCTGGGCCTACCGCAAGGCGGCCTGGACGATCGACGAGCTGGGGCGGAGCCTGGTCGAGATCGCGGCCGAAGGCGGCGAGGCCGGGCTCACCGCCCTGCCGGGCATCGGCAGCCGCCTGGCCGGGCAGATCGCCCGCTGGCTCCGCGCCGAGCGGGCTTGGCCCGTCGCCGGCCCGGCCTAGCGCAAGGCGACCTGTAGGCTTTGGAAGCCACGCACGACGAAGTTCGGGACCCGGCGCACCTCGGGCTCACTGAGGCGCAGGGCCGGGAAGCCCACGACCAGGGCGCGCAAGGCGCAGCGTGCCTCGAGCCGGGCGAGCGGCGCCCCGATGCAGAAGTGAGGACCGAACCCGAAGGTGACGTGCTCGTCGGCGTTGGTGCGGCGGACGTCGAAACGGTGCGGGTCGGCGAAGGTCGCCGCATCGCGGTTCGCCGCGATGGCCAGGAAGTAGATCATCTGGCCCGGCTCGAAGCGGTGCCCCGCGTACTCGAAGGGCCGCACCACGGCGCGCGTGTTGACCGCGACCGAGGGTTCGAAGCGCAGCGCCTCCTCGACCCAGGCGGGAACCAGGGAGGGGTCCGCCTGGACGGCGGCGAGCTGGTCGGGATGGGCCAGCAACAGATAGACGGCGTTGCCGATCAGGTTGGCGGTGGTGTCGTAGGCCCCCGACATGATGAGGGCCACGAGGTCGATGATCTCGTCCTCGCTGAGCGCGTCCCCGGCGTCGGCCGCCAGCACCAGCTGGCTCAGCACCTCGCCCTCGCGCGGCGCTTGCCGGCGCTGGGCGATGAGGCCCGAGAAGTACTCCCGCATCTCGCGGCGCGACTCCGCCACCCGATCGATGGCCTCGGCGCTGTCGAGCGTGGCGGCGAGGAGGGCGTTCATCCCCTGCACCCAGCGAGTGATGAGCGCCATGTCCTCGCGCGGCTTCCCCACCATCTAGCAG
>WBZL01002263.1_pt1 | contig 18960 bp, 20 predicted proteins | sample 5204291 | NCBI WGS metagenome assembly WBZL01 (sample SAMN12344345, study PRJNA552823) | activated sludge metagenome | biome: Activated sludge suspended growth; feature: Nitrification reactor; material: Wastewater; isolation source: activated sludge from nitrification reactor of wastewater...
CGCCACGGCAGCGCAGATGCGGCTCCTGGCCGATCTGGCGGACAGCTACGGCCACGGCGAACTCAGGATCAGCCACGAACAGAACGTGGTCCTGCCGCATGTCCACAAGTCCGACCTCTGGGCGCTGCACGCGCGCCTGAAGACCGAGGGCCTCGCCACCGCCAACGTCGGGCTCGTCTCCGACATCATCGCCTGCCCCGGGATGGACTACTGCGCGCTGGCCACTGCCCGCTCCATCCCCGTCGCGCAGGAAATCGCGACCCATTTCCAGTCCCTCGGGCTGGAGGAGGAGATCGGCGCGCTCAAGATCAAGATCTCGGGCTGCATCAACGCCTGCGGTCACCACCATGTCGGCCATATCGGCATCCTCGGCCTCGACCGCGCCGGGGTCGAGAACTACCAGATCACCCTCGGCGGCGACCATACCGAGACGATGACGCTCGGCGAACGCGCGGGCCCGGGCTTCGCCTATGACGAGATCGTGCCGGCGATCGAGCGGCTCCTGCGCGCCTACCTCGCGCTCCGCGCGGGCCGGGAGGAGACCTTCCTCGCCGCCTATCGCCGTCTCGGTGCGGGCCCCTTCAAGGCAGCCCTCTACGAGGCCGAGGCGGAACGCGATGCCGCTTGAGATGGCCGCCCCCTCGCTCGACGACCGCATCGCGGCGCTGAACGAGCGCTATCGCCACCATTCGGCGACGGCGGTCCTCGAACGCGCGCTGGGCGACCCCGAGGTGGGCGAGCTCGCGCTCGTGTCCTCCTTCGGGGCGGAATCGGTCGTGCTCCTTCATCTCGTCTCGGTCGTCGCCCCGGGCACGCCGGTGATCTTCATCGACACGCAGATGCTCTTTGCCGAGACGCTCGCATACCAGCGCGAGCTGGCCGAGAAGCTGAACCTGACTGACCTCCGGACGATCCGCGCCGATCGCCGCGACACCCAGTTCGAGGATCCCGACGGCACGCTGCACCAGTTCTCGACCGACGCCTGCTGCCACCTCAGGAAGGTCGTGCCGCTGGAACGCGCGCTCAAGGGCTTCGCGGGCTGGATCACCGGGCGGAAGCGCTTCCAGTCGGGCACCCGCGCGGCACTGGAGTTCTTCGAGAACGAGGACGGCAAGCGGCTCAAGGTCAATCCGCTCGCCCACTGGGGCCGCGAGGACCTTGAGGAATACATCGTCAACAATCGTCTTCCGCGGCATCCGCTGGTGTCCAAGGGCTACCCTTCGATCGGCTGCGCGCCCTGCACGAGCCCGGTGAAGGAAGGCGAGGACCCCCGCGCAGGCCGTTGGCGGGGAACGAAAAAGGACGAGTGCGGGATTCATTTCATCGATGGCCGGGTCGTGCGCGGCCCGCTGCCGCAACAGGACGACCGGAAGGAGAACGCGGCATGAGCGTGATCGTGCGCGACGACGGCTTCCATGCCGAGGATTTCGAAGGATCGGCCGTGATCGAGATCGCCTCGAATACCGGAATCGACGCCCTGCCGGCCTCGTTCGAGGGCGTCGAGATGATCGCCGTCGGCTTTCCGGCCTTCTCGGACGGGCGAGGCTTCACGCTGGCCCGCCACCTGCGGAACCGCGGCTTCGGGGGCCGGCTCCGGGCGAAGGGGCATGTCATCGCCGACCAGTATGCAATGGCGCGCCGGGCCGGCTTCGACGAAGTCGAAATCCCCGACGACCTCGCGGCGCGCCAGCCGCAGGAGCAGTGGCTCTTCCGCGCCGACTGGCGCGACCATGACTATCGGTCGCGGCTGAAGGCCTGACGCCGGGGTTTTCCCCATTCAAGAACCCGACTAGAAGGAGGATGGGCGACACGCGCCCGGGCTCACATGGACGATCTGAAAACCGTGAACGACGCCACCGTCAAACCCGTCCGCACCCTGCCCGATGCGCAGACCGTGCTCTCGGTCCGGCACTGGACGGACCGGCTGTTTTCCTTCCGGGTGACGCGGCCGCAGTCGCTCAGGTTCCGCTCGGGCGAGTTCGTGATGATCGGCTTGCTCGACGACAACGGAAAGCCGCTCCTGCGGGCCTATTCCATCGCCTCGCCCTCCTGGGACGAGGAACTCGAATTCTATTCGATCAAGGTGCCGGACGGTCCGCTGACCTCCCGGCTCCAGCACATCCGCCCCGGCGACCAGATCATCCTCAGGCCGAAGCCCGTCGGAACGCTCGTCCTCGACGCGCTGCTTCCGGGCAAGCGCATCTGGTTCCTCGCCACCGGCACCGGCATCGCGCCCTTCGCGAGCCTCATGCGCGACCCGGAGACCTACGAGAAATACGATCAGGTCGTGATGATGCACACCTGCCGGACCGTGGCCGAACTGGAGTACGGACGGCAACTCGTCGAGGGCCTCAAGGACGATCCCCTGATCGGCGAATTCGTCGGCGACAAGCTGAAATACTATCCGACGACGACGCGGGAAGACTTTCCCCGCATGGGCCGGATCACGGACAACCTCGCCTCCGGCAAGGTCTTCGCCGACCTCGGGCTGGCGCCCATGGACCGCGACAGCGACCGGGCGATGGTCTGCGGGTCGCTTGCCTTCAACATCGACGTGAAGGCGGTGCTCGAAGGCTTCGAGCTCCGCGAAGGCGCGAATTCGGACCCGCGCGAATACGTGGTGGAAAAGGCCTTCGTCGGCGACGGTATCTGACACCAGCCGGGCAAATGAAAAGGCCGCGCGGGATCCCGCGCGGCCTTTCGCTTTCTTGCACCGGCTCAGAGGCCGAGCGCGGCCTTGACCTGATCGATCGTCGACTGCACGAGCGTCGGATCGGCAGCGGCGGCGTCAACGGCGGACTTCAGCGTCGTCTTGGTCGCATCGTCGATCGCGGCAGAGCCGTCGATGGCGCTCTTGATCGCATCGGCATCGAAGTTCGCCGGGTCGAGAAGACCGGCCACGGCGCCGGCCGCGCCCGCGGCGGCTTCGGTGCCCTGCTGGACGGCTTCCGTCGCGGCGGCGGCGGCGTCCTCGGCGGCCTTCTGGGCCGCGGCGGCGGCTTCCTCGGCAGCCTTCGCAGCCGCTTCCTCGGCAGCCTTGGCCTCTTCGGCGGCCTTTGCAGCAGCCTCTTCCTCGGCGGCCTTGGCGGCGGCCGCCGCTTCGTCAGCAGCCTTCTGGGCCATTGCCGCTTCCTCGGCCGCGCGCTGCGAGGTCGAGTAGTACCAATACCCGCCGCCGGCGAGCACAAGAATGAGGATGGCGATCAGGGTATTCCGGTTCATCGTGCGTTCCTTCCGAAATCGGGAAAGGGGATAATGTCCTCGCTATCGCAGAATACGCCGGCGCAGGAAAGGGACTTCGCGCTGCGCGACGCCGAAACCGGCTTGAATCAGCCATCCGGGACGACTAGTTTGCCCGCCACTTGCACCGGCCACGACAGAAGGAACGCCGCCATAGCCCGCAGACCGCACAACGCCCCGCCGCAACGCGACACCGGCCCCCGCGTGAACGAACGTATCCGCGCCCCGGAAATCCGCCTCATCGGCGCGGACGGCGAGAATGTCGGGGTCGTGACCCCTTTCAGGGCCATGCAGATGGCCGAGGAGGCCGGGCTCGATCTCGTGGAGATCTCGCCCAACGCCGAACCACCGGTCTGCAAGATCATGGATTTCGGCAAGTACAAGTACGAGACACAGAAGCGCGAGGCCGAGGCGCGCAAGAAGCAGAAGATCATCGAGATCAAGGAAATCAAGTTCCGCCCGGGCACCGACACGCATGACTACGACGTCAAGATGCGCTCGGTGAAGAAGTTCCTCGAAGAGGGCGACAAGGTGAAGGTCACGCTGCGCTTCCGCGGCCGCGAGATGGCCCATCAGGAACTCGGACTCGAGCTTCTGAAACGCGTGGCGGCGGATGTCGAGGAAATCGCCAAGATCGAGAACATGCCGAAGCTGGAAGGCCGGCAGATGGTGATGATGATCGGCCCGAAGTGAGCCCCCGCAATCGCGGAATGAACGGCCTTCCCCCCTCTGGGGAGGGCCTTTTTACTGCCGCTCGCGCTGCAGCACCGTGATCTGGAAATTCTGCCGGTTTCCCTTCGGCGTCACATGCACGTGACGCCGTCCCTCGATCAGGCGGAAGGCGCCGGGCGCAGTCCGATCGACCTTGGCGAAGAGAGACGCGGGCGTGTAGCGGCAGACCGGCAGGCCCGAACAGGTCTCCGGCCCGTCCTCGGCGAAGGTGGCGACGATCGCACGCCCCCCCGGCCGGATCGCCGCGACCATTGCTGCGACATAGGCCGCCCGCTCGCGCTCCTCCGTCAGGAAATGGAACACCGCCCGGTCGTGCCAGAGCGCCCATTGGCGTGACGGTTGCCAGCCGGTGATGTCGGCGGCGATCCAGGTGACCGCATCGGCGTCGGGTCCGTGCCGCCTTTGCGCGGCGGCGAGCGCCGCCCCCGCGATATCCAGAACGGCAATCGGGCCGTAGCCGCGCTCCAGGAGCGCATCGACGAGCCGGGACGTGCCTCCGCCTACGTCGATCACGGCCGCCCCCTCGCCTGGCGGCAGATAGTGTTCGATGAGATCAAGGGAGACCTGCGGCCGCGCCTCGAACCAGGAGAGCGCGCCCTCCTCCCGGGCGGAGTATACATCCCGCCAGTGCCGGACCCGTGCTGCCTGCTGCCGTTCCACCATCGCGCCCCTTCCATGGACCCGGCGCATTCACGATGCGATATTTGTATCCTATCCCGGCGGTCAATGGCGACGGGCGAATTGCCGAGGCGCGCACGATCGGCTAGAGCCGCCGGGGCCTGCCGCAAAGCCGGGTGAGCGATGCTTTCCTACCAGCACATCTATCACGCCGGTAATCTTGCCGATGTGCACAAGCACGCGATGCTCGCATCGCTCCTCGCCTACCTCGCCCGGAAGGACAAGCCGCTCAGCTACATCGAGACCCATGCCGGGCGCGGGCTCTACCGGCTCGACGCGCCCGAGGCGATGAAGACCGGCGAGGCCGCGGCCGGGATCGGCCGGGCCGCGGCGCTCTTCCCGGCGGACCATCCCTACCGCCGCATCCTTGCCGCGGTGCGCGACCGCTACGGGCGGGCTGCCTACCCCGGCTCGCCACTGGTCGCCGCGCTCTCGCTCCGGTCGGGCGACCGGATGCATCTGGCCGAGTTGCACCCGCAGGAATTCGCGGCGCTGGGGGCGACGATGCGCCCCTTCGCCGCCGATGTCCGGCGCGAGGACGGGCTGGCATTCGCGCTCGCCGCCACGCCGCCCGATCCCCGCCGGGGCCTGATGCTGATCGACCCGAGCTACGAGATGAAGGCGGATTACGCGGCGATGCCGGCGCTGCTCGGCAAGGTTCATGCAAAATGGAACGTGGGCATCCTGATGCTCTGGTACCCGGTGCTGGCGAGCGGCGCGCAGGCGGGCATGGTGGCATCGCTCGACGCGCTTGCCCTGCCGAAGGCGATGCGGCATGAGGTCCGCTTTCCGCCCGCGCGCGAAGGCCACGGCATGACCGGCTCCGGCCTCTATATCGCCAACGCGCCCTTCGGCACGGCCGAGGAGGCGGAGCGACTCGGTGCGCTCTTTGCCGAACTCACGCGCTGAGTGCGCACCGGATGCGGCACTGGAAGCAGTTGTTGCGGGCCGAGCGGACATCGACGAAGGCCACGCGCGGGTCCTCGAAGAGGCCGGCCGCATAGCCCGCGAGGTCGGCGGCCGGCACCACGCGGCCGGTGCCGTAGACGATGCGGTGATCGGCGGAATAGCCTTTCAGAAGGTAGTCCGGGCTCGTCGCCAGGATCGGCGGCACGCCAGCCCCGTGCCACCGTCCGCAATCGTCGGCGCAGAGGAAGATCGGCCCCGTCTCGGCATAGGGCTGCGGCGCGGGGAAAGGCCGGTGCGCGAGGATCAGGTATTCCCTGCCGGCCGGCACATGGGAGAGGCAGTGCCGGCAAGGCACACCCTCCCCGTCCGAAATCGCGCCCCGCTCCGCGGGCTGGCCGTTCGCGTCCGGCCCGCCCCTGCGCAGGTCCGCCGCCAATGCGCTGTCGAGTGCTTCGAATGTCAGGTCCATCCTGTCCTCCATGGCTTCCGTGCCACGAGGTAGCGTCATCGTGGGACAGGTCGCGACCCGATCCTTGCGCAAAATCCGCGCGGGGGCGGCACCGGGGGTCAGAGGTCCTTCATCGCCAGCCGGATATAGCGGTTCTCGCCCCGCTTAAGCACCCAGTCGCCCACCCGCCGCGCGAGGTCCGGCCGCGCGCGCGCCACCGCGCGTTCAAAAAGCTCGCGCTGGTAGCGGGGGAAGTCGCGGCGCGCGCGCAGGAGCCGGTAGAACTCCGCTTCCGTCAGCGATCCGGCAAGGGCCTTCAGCATGACCTCGGAAAGGATGCCCATCTGGAGAAGCGATGAGCCGAGCCGGTGGCCCATCAGCGGCGTGCGCAGGAGCGTGACATTCGCACCGGTGAACCGCCGCGCATGGGCGGCGTCGAGCGGCTCGTAGGGATCATAGAGGATCGTCACCCGTCCCGCCGCCCGCGAGGCCTGCGCCGCATCGCCGTACTTGCCGGAAAAATCCTTGTCCCAGACGGTCTTGTAGCGCGTTTCCCATGGCACGACGGTCTTGTCGAGCGTCGATTGCGGGCTGATCGCCACCACCTCCGCCCCTGGGCAGGCGGCGGAGAAGGCCGCGGCCGCATAGCCCCCCATCGAGGCGCCGTAGAAGACCACGCGGCCGAAACGCCCGAAGAATCCTTCCCGCGCGAGCCGGTCGAATTCCCCCATCGCCCAGTAGTCGCGGTACCAGGTCCAGCCTGCCGCCATGACGCCCAGCACCGACCAGCCCTGCTTCTCGATGAACTCGAAGCCCCAGGGCCGGCGGTCGGCGCGCTTGGTCATGGCGATGTCGAGGTTGTCGAAGGTAACGACCAGCACCGACGGGTCGCGCGGGACGTAGAGGAAGGAGTGGATGCCGTTGTCCGTATAGAAGCCGAACGGGCCGGCGAGACGCCGCGCGATCGCGGCCCAGTCGCCGTCCTCCGCGGGTGCGCCGGTGGCGGCCGAGGCGGAGGGGCGGAACACCGCCCGCGTCACGGCACTCCCGCCCGGTGCGTGGGCCGCAAGCGTCTCGCAGGTGCCGTAACCGTTCAGGAAGGGATAGCTGCCCGACCCCTTGCGGATGTCGGTCAGCATCACGCTGTCGGCATGCATCCCGCCCTCGATCAGCGGCGCGAGGTGGCGCACCTTCCAGGCGTCGCCGAAGCACCCGAAATTGGCGATCACGTCCCAGGGCCGGATCTCCTCGGCCGAGCCCACGCGCGTCACCGCGTCGCTCGGCACGCCCGCGCTTTCAAGCGCGGCCATGTAGGGCGCGACCCAGGTCGAGGGCGCATCGGAGAAGGCACCGGACTTCACCATGTCGACAAGGAAGATGCGGGCGCCGTGGCGGTCATGGAGCGCGCGGGCGAGGTCGAGCGCCCCGCCCCCCACGTCCGCGAAGCTTTCCACCCGGATGGGCCCCAGCGCGAGGATCGCCTCGGCCGTCGCTTCGTCCACCGCGGCGCGCGCGCTCATTCGCCGTCCTCGTCGTCATCCGCCCCGGCGCCAAGGCCGCGGATCGGGGCGGCGGCGGGGTCAATCCCGTGCTTTCGCAGGAGCTGGCCGACAAGGCTCTTCGGTCGCGGCACGCCGCCCATGGCCTGCGCGATGCGCGCCCGCATCCGCCTGCCGTAGAAATGGATCGAATAGGTCTCTTCGGTCACATAGTCCGACCAGTCGAGACCGGGGCGGAGCATCAGCCGGCGGTCCCGGTATTCGAAGGGATAGAGTGCGACGCGCGGCAGCGCGTGGCTTATCTCCCCCGTCTTCTTCAGGAAATGCGTCAGCGCGTGGGGGCCCCAGACGCCCCAGGGCATCTCGCCCGCGGGAACCGGAGTCCCGGCTGCCTTCTTCGCCTCCAGTTCGCGCCGGTAGGCCTCGCCGTACCATTCCGGGATGGCGTATTCGTCGGAAGTGAAATCGAGAAGAAGGCCCAGCGCCTCGCTGTCCTTGGGCAGGCCGAGAACGCCGCCATTCACCCCCTCCTCGCTTTCCCAGGCAAAGAAGTGGCCGGTCTCGCTTCGGAACGGCTTCACGCAATAGGCATCCGTGTCGGCCCAGATCGTGCGGTCGCCCTTCGCCATGAGGTGATAGCGGAAGAGATCCGAATGCAGCGCCGGGCTGCCGGTGCGGCCGTGGCGCAAGAAGCCGTCCTGGGGCAGGATCGTGCGCGCGTCGGCGATCTCCACCCCTTCGGGCACGTTCGGGATCGGTTCGTAGGCATAAAGCCGGATCGCGTGGCCCGCGTCCACGAAGGACTTCAGGCATAGCTGTTCGAGAAAGCTCAAGGCCCCGCCGATCCAGAGCGCCGCGATCTGATAGTCCTGTGCCACTGCCGCCTCGCCGCCGTTCTCTGCCGGGGTTTCGCGCGAGAGTGGCCGAAATCGGCCCCTTTGCCAACTGCCCACGGGGCAAGCGCAGCGTCTGCGGCGTTTGCCTGCTGCCCCCGCGCGTGGTATCGAACCCCAAGACCGGCCCGAACGGCAGAGCAGGCATGACCGATCCTCCCCCGAGCGTGGTGATCCGCCGGCGGCTCGCCGCCGGGTCCGCCGGTGGCCTGCCGCTTCTCGATGCGGTGCTCTGCCCCGATGCCGGAAGCGGTGCCACCATACGTGTCTTCACCCGCGCCGGCGTCAACGCCACCGCCTTCGACCCTGCCCCGCGCGCAGGCTGTGCCGGCATCCGCGAACTGCGCGAGGTCGCCGGCGCCGTCATGGCGGTGGCCGAGGCAGCACCCCTCTGCCTCGCGCTCGCGACAGGCGGCGTGGCGGAGATCGCGGCGGCCGAGGCGGAATGGGACCTTCTCGCCGGGCGCGACTGCCTCTTCGGCGCGCGGCTCGAGGAGAACGCGGAGACGGTGGCCGACTGGCTTCGCTACCACGCCCGCGCCCATGGCGCGACCGGGGCGCTGATCCTCAATCGCGCGCCCGACGACAGCCCCTCTGGCAGCCATGCGGACTTCGCCGAGCGGCTCGGGGCGCTCATCGCGCCCCTGCCGGGCCTTGTCGTGGTGATTCTCGAAAGCCCGGTGCCGCTCGGCAAAGCGGGCCTCGGCCCGGAAAGCCATGTCTTCCTTGCGCCCGACGCGCCGGGCAAGGACCGCATGGAGCGCCCCGACCCCGACCCCTGGCGCGCGCCCCTGGGCGAGGGGCTGATCCACGAGGTCGCCAAGTGGCGCTTCCTCGCCAGGGCGCGCGCCGTCCTCTGCCTCGACGTCACCGACCTCCTGGCCGAGCGGAAGGGCGGGCCCTCGGCCTTCGACCTCTGCCGGCGGGCGCAGGGCGGGGTCGTTCTCCTGGTCGGGCGCCGCATCTACCCCTGGCGGGTCCGGCCGGGCGCGCCCGAGGCCTTCGGCGACCACATCTGCCGACCCTTCGACGCCCGCCGTGGCATCGCCCGCTGGGGCGTGGCACCGGACCGCGCCGGGCTCGACAATACCTGGCGCACGCTCCGTGTCGCCTACGCCCGGCCCGACGCCGACAAGACAGTGGCTTTCTGGCGGGCGATGGCGATCCGGGTGCCGGGCCGGAAGCCGGCCGAGCTTGCGCCCAAGACCTCGCTCGTCGAGGACCCCGCGCTCCTCGACCTCGCCCGCCGCCATTTCGGCGCAGACCCCGTCCGCCCGCCGGTGTCGGAGCCGCGCGCGGCACCCGCCGCCGGGACGACGCGCACCTGCATCGTCACCACGATGAAGAACGAAGGCCCCTTCATCCTCGAATGGCTGGCCTATCACCGCGCCATCGGTGTCACGGATTTCCTCGTCTACACCAACGACTGCACCGACGGCACCGACGCCATGCTCGACCTTCTTCAGGAAAAGGGCCTCGTCCAGCACCGTGCGAACCCCTTCCGAGCCATGCCCGGGCTGATGCCCCAGCACGCCGCCCTTCAGGCCGCCGAAAGCGAGGCGGTGCTGCGGCGTGCCTCCTGGGCGATCTGCATGGACGTGGACGAGTTCATCAACGTCAAGCTTGGCGACGGTACGCTCGGGGCACTTTACGCCGCAATGGGCGAGGCCAACATGATCTCGCTGACCTGGCGGCTTTTCGGCAATGCCGATGTCCACGAATACCGTGACCGCTTCGTCACCGAGCAGTTCCCGCTCTGCGCGCCCGAACTCATCCGCAAGCCGCACCAGGCCTGGGGGTTCAAGACGCTCTTCCGCACCATCGACATCTACAGGAAGCTCGGCGTGCACCGGCCGAAGGGGCTGAAGCCCGACCTCTGGGCCGAGGTGCGCTGGATCAACGGATCCGGCAGGCCCATGCCGGAAAGCATGTATCGCAACGGCTGGCGGTCGAGCCTTGCGACCTACGGCTACGACTGGGTCCAGCTCAACCACTACGCGGTGCGCTCGGCCGAAAGCTTCCTCGTGAAGCGCGACCGTGGCCGGGTGAACCATGTCGACCGCGACCAGGGCCTCAACTACTGGTTCCGCATGAACCACAATGCCGGGGAAGACCTTTCGATCCGCCGGATGGTCCCGGCCGCGCGGGCCGAGTTCGACCGGCTCATGGCGGACCCGGAAATCCGCGTCGCGCATGAGGGTGCCGTCGCTGCGCACCGGGCCAAGATCGCCGAGTTGAAGGCCCGGCCCGACTACGCTGCCTTCTACGCCGAACTCACCGGCGAGCGGATGGAAAAGCTGTCGCGGATGCTTTCGGTCTTCGGCTCCGCCGTCTTCACCGCCGGACCCGGCGTGGTGCCCGCCGACCTCCACCGGCGCACCCTGCCGCCGGGCTTCTTCTTCACCGTGGAGCCCCCCGCCGATGCCGCGCACTGACCCCCGCATCCTCGCCATCCTGACGGTGAAGAACGAGGGCGCCTTCCTCCTCGACTGGCTCGCCCACCACCGCGCGGCGGGGTTCACCGACTTCCTTGTCCTCTCGAACGATTGCGACGACGGCACCGACCGGATGCTCGACCGGCTTTACGACCTCGGCTGGCTGACCCATGTCAGCAACGACAGCCCGCACGGCAAGGGTCCGCAGTGGACGGCCCTCGCCCTTGCCGACGCGCATCCGCTGAAGGCGGCGGCCGACTGGGTCCTCGTGCTCGACATCGACGAATTCGTGAACGTCCACGCGGGCGACCGGACGGTGCAGGCGCTCCTCGCCGCGCTGCCCGAGGCGACGGCGCTCCCGCTCACCTGGCGGCTTTTCGGCAATTGCGGTCTGCGCGCCTACGAGGACCGGCCGGTGACGGAGCAGTTCCTGCGCGCCGCTCCCGCCGTCATGGGCTGGCCCTGGCGGGCGGCGATGTTCAAGACGCTTTTCCGCAACGACGGCAGCTACGGCAAGCTCGGCGTCCACCGCCCGCGTCAGCCCGATCCGGATCGGCTCGGCCGGCAGCGCTGGTTCGACGGCTCCGGGCGGGAGCTTCGCCGCGCCTTCCACACCGGCCGCGTCTTTTCCGACTACGGGCAGGACAACTACCGGCTCGTGCAGATCAACCACTACGCGCTCGGCGCGATGGAAAGCTATGTGCTGAAATGCGACCGCGGCCGGGCGAACCGCGACGCATCGGCGACGGACCTGTCCTACTGGGTGGAACGCAACCTCTGCGCCGAGGAGGACCGTTCGATCCTCGAACTCTCCGAACGGACCCGGCCCATCCGCGCAGAGCTTGCCGCCGACCCTGTGCTCGGCCCGCTCCACGAAGATGCCGTCGCCTGGCGGCACCGGCGATTCGAGACGCTGATGGAAGCGGAGGACTGGAGGGGACTGTTGGGGCGCTTGATGATGACAGGGCCGAGCCGTGTCCTCTCGCCGGAAGAGCATGGAATCATGGCCGCTTACGCCATCCGGCCGCGTGCGGAAACAGAGCGCGACAGCGGCGCGGGATAGGCGGACCGCCGGAAACAGTCCATCGAAAAATCTCCAATGTTTTCAAGAGTGACCATTCAGCCAACTTGCGCGCTCAGGTGCGCCCGCCGCAGATTGGTGGACGGGAAGTGTACGGGTGCGTGGGGCAATGCAGGACAACGAGGCGAAGACCGCTGATCCGCGGTCTCTGTCCGATGCGGACTGGTTCGCCAGACTAGAGGAGATCGGCGACGAGGCGGGCTACTTCCAGTGGCTCGGCCGGAACCACGCCGCCTTCTTCCTTGACGAAAGCCCGACCCTGATCGTCACTTTCGAGACCGTCGCCTCGATCCGCCAGGGTCAGCCGGGGCAGCTTCCCCTCGGCTACCATGTCGCCAAGGGGCGCGGCTGGTCGCATCTCTGCCTCATCGCGCGCACCGAAACCTGGTACCGCGACCCGGCCGTCTTCGCCTATTTCGACCGGCTCGTGGACGATGCCTTCTTCGAGGACTTCGACCGCGTCGTCTTCTGGGGCAACGGCATGGCGGGCTATGCCGCCGCGGCCTTCTCGGTCACCGCCCCGGACGCGACGGTCATCCTCGGCGCGCCGCAGGCGACGCTCGACCCGCGCATCGCCGGCTGGGATCCCCGCTACTCGGAAATGCGGCGGACCTGCTTCACCGACCGCTACGGCTTCGCCCCGGACATGACCGAGGGCGCGGGGCCGGTCTACGTGATCTTCGACCCCGAACAGAACCTGGACGCGATGCACGCGGCGCTCTTTGCCCGGCCTCACGTCACGCTCCTGCCCTGCCGCAATCTCGGCCGCGACGTGGGCGAGGCGCTGGACCACATGCGCATCCTGCCGTCCGTCCTCGCCGCCGCAGCCACCGGGGCGTTCGACGAACGGCTCTTCCGGACCTTCTACCGGGCGCGGCGCAACTACCGGCCCTACCTGCGCAACCTTCTTGCCCGGCTCGATCAGGACGGGCGGGCGCTTCTCGCCGCGCTTCTCTGCCGGAACGTGATCGGCCGGCTCGACGCCCCGAAGTTCAAGACGCGGCTCGAACAGCTGGAAAGCCAGCTCGCCGCGGCGGGCGAAAGGCTGCCGCCGCTCCATCCCCGCTAGCAGCGGTAGGCCACCGCGTGTAGCTCGTAGACATCGGCGCCCGGGGTGACCGGGTCGAAGACGACCGTGTTGGCGCCGGCATCGCGTGCGTCGGCCATGATCGTGTTGCGGGCGTATTTCACGCCCTGATCGGCAAGCACGCCATAGACGCCGGGCGACATGCGGATGTCGCTGACATAGTGGCAGGCAGCCACCTCCGCCGCCGTCGCCTCGCGCACGCCACCGACACCGACGAAACCGGGGTCCTGGGTGCAGGCCGCCAGAGCGGCCGCCATCACCGCGCCAAGTGCAATCCGTCTCATTCTCCGCCCGAGGTTGCCTCATCCTGTGGCGGCGAGTCTGCGCGCAGCGCACCGGCGATGCAAGGCCACCCAGACCGGACCCGCCCCGATCGGCGTCATTCCCCTCAGACGACCGCCCGGCGGTAGAGGTGCCAGGTCGCATGGCCGAGAACCGGCATGACAACCGCCAACCCGACGAGAAGCGGCAACGACCCGATGACGAGACCGACGGCGACGACGAGCCCCCAGAGCGCGATGGTCGCCGGATTCTCGCGCGCCACGCGCACCGACGTCACCACCGCCACCGGAAGCCCGACCGGCCGATCGAGCAGAAGCGGGAACGACACCGCGCTGGTCATGAGGACGAGGCATGCGAAGAGAAAGCCGACCGGCAGGCCGACGGCCATCATCGACCAGCCCTCGGGCGTCGTCAGCACCGCCGTGAGGAACGGCCCCGCCGAGGTCGGGGCAGCGGCGCCCATCGTCGCCTGCGAGATCAGGTGCGCGGTCAGGATCCAGAGGACGAAAAGCACGAGGTGGCCAAGCGCCAGCGCCAGGATGGCCCCGAACCGCGGCGAACGGAGGACGCCGAAGGCATCCCCCCAACCGACCGGTTCGCCCGCCTCGCGCCGCCGGCTCATCTCGTAGAGCCCGACCGCCGCCGCGGGGCCAACGAGCGCGAAGCCCGCAAGGAGCGGGAAAGCGAGTGGCAGAAGGTCGCGGTGGAAGGCAAGCCAGACGAGGCAGGCTCCCGCGATCGGATAGATCAGCGCCGCGACGATGACATCCGACCGCAGCGCCGCGAAGTCCGCGATGCCGAGGCGCAGCGCGGCCCGCAGGTCCGCCACCCCGATCCGGCGCACCTCGGGAACGCCCGACCCCTCGCTGCCCAGTTCCCGCGCGGCCGCGCCGATGTCGTGCCCCGCCGCGCCCAGCATCCTGACGCCCCAGGACAGGGGATTGCCGATGGTGGTGGCCATGATGATGCTCCTCCCGCTCAGCCGGACCTCCGGCGCGAAAGGGGCTGCCCGGCGTCCTGCCGGGCCTGGGTCCCCGTCGTGCCGATGAAACACGATAGCACGGATGCGGAGGGACGGCCGACACGTTTCGGCGAGGAATCGGCCGCGTCTCAGCCGCCGCCGCGCTCGAAGGCCGGATCGACCGGCACTTGCAGGGCGGTGGCGAGCGCGTTGGTCTGGCTCGCCATCGCGATCACGGCGAGAAGCTCGCCGTGCTGGGCGTCGGTCATGCCCTTCGCCCGCGCCGCGGCGGTGTGGGAATGGATGCAGTATCCGCAGCCATTCGCCACCGAGACGGCGACGTAGATCAACTCCTTCGTCAGGGGGTCGAGCGCACCGGGCGCCATCACCGCCTGCAGCCGCTCCCACGTCGCCTTCAGGAGCGCCGGGTCATGGGCGAGCGCGCGCCAGAAATTGTTGACGAAGTTGGTCTGCCGCTTCGCCCTGATGTCGTCGAAGACGGCGCGGGCCTCGGGCCCCGCCGCCGCGTCGGTCACGACCGGAACCACCGCCATCAGACGACCGCGATGATCCGCGCCGGCCCGCCGGTGCCGGTCTTGTGCTTCGGCGCGCCGATGAAGATGGTGGCTCCCCTGGCCGGCAACTGGTCGAGATTGGCGATGTTCTCGATGCCGAAGCGCCCGCCGGGCAGCCACGAGAAATGCACCGCGAAATCGGCCGAATTTCCGGGGTCGAGCGACAGCGTGTCGACCGCGATCGAGGCCGCGCCCAGTTCGGCGAGGTAGTCCGTCGCCTCCTTCGAGAAGCCCGGGAAGGCGAAGGCGCCCTCGGCCGTGTTGCGGAAAGACGGATCGCCGACCTTCGCCGCCCAGCCCGAATGCATCGCCACGCAGGCGCCCGCCGGGATGTCGCCATTGGCGGAAATCCAGGCGTCGACGTCTTCCCGCATCACCATCGCGTTGGCGTCCTCGGCCGCCTTCGCGGTCAGGTCAAGCACGCAGAGCGGCGCCACGAGGTTCTCCACCGCCAGGTCGGCGACCGACGCCCCGTCCTTCGAGAAGTGCAAGGGCGCGTCGATGTGGGTGCCGGTGTGTTCGTAGATGGTCAGCTTCCAGAGCTGGTAGCCCGACTTGTCGATGTTCACCGCTTCCTCGAAGAGGATGCCGGGATTGCCGTCGAAGGTCGGGAAGCTCCCGTCATAGGCGTGGGTCAGGTCCACCGCCCTTCCGCTCGCCTGCGCCAGCGCCGCCCGCGCCGAGCCCATCCCGGCCGCCGCACCGGCCAGCCCCACCGCCGCCGCGCCCCGGAAGAGGTCGCGCCGCGACAGCATGGATTTCCGCACACCCTCGATCACGCAGGCATGACACATCGCTTTTCCTCCTTTTTCATGCCCCGGTCTTTGCATCCGGGTGCCGGCGCGAGCCTAGCAGAGCCGCCCGCCGCCTGCGCGGGAATTTTTCGCCCTCGCCCGCGCCAGGCGATGGAAAGCCGGCGTGGAACACGCTAGGGCAGGACCATGACCCGGATCACCCTTCGCCGCCCCGACGACATGCACCTGCATCTGCGCGACGGCGCGATGCTTCAGGCCGTGCTGCCGGAAAGCGCCCGCCACTTCGCCCGCGCCATCGTCATGCCGAACCTCGTGCCGCCGGTCGTGACGGGCGCCGAGGCGGCGGCCTACCGCGACCGCATCACGGCCGCCGTGCCCGAGGGCTTCGCGTTCGAACCCCTGATGACGCTCTACCTCACCGAGGCGACCGATCCCGCCGACGTTGCCGCCGCGGCGGCGTCGGGCCTCGTGAAGGCGGTCAAGCTCTACCCCGCCGGCGCCACGACCAACTCGCAGTCGGGGGTCCGCGATTTCGACAAGGTGCGCGGCGTTCTCGAAAGGATGGCCGCAATCGGCCTGCCGCTCTGCGTCCACGGCGAGGTGACCGACCCCTCCGTTGACATTTTCGACCGCGAGGCGATCTTCATCGACCGCGTTCTCGAACCGATCCGGCGCGCCACCCCCGGCCTGCGCGTGGTGATGGAGCACATCACCACGAAGGAGGGCGTGGACTATGTCCGGTCGCAGGGCGACGACATGGCCGGAACGATCACCACGCATCACCTGATCATCAACCGCAACCACATCCTCGCCGGCGGCATCCGCCCGCATTACTACTGCCTGCCCGTGGCCAAGCGCGAACATCACCGACTGGCGCTCCGCGCCGCCGCAACGCGGGGCGGCGGGCGCTTCTTCCTCGGCACCGATTCAGCGCCTCACCCCGACCATCTGAAGGAACATGCCTGCGGCTGCGCAGGCTGCTTCACCGCGACCAACACCATGGCGATCCTCGCCCATGTCTTCGAGGAGGAGGCCGCGCTCGACCGGCTGGAAGCCTTCACCTCGCTCGACGGCGCGGCCTTCTACGGGTTCGCGCCGAACCAGGGCACGATCACGCTGGAGAAGCGCGACACCCCCGCCCGCTGGCCCGAAAAGATCGACACCGGCGCCGGCCCGGTGACGGTCTTCGACCCCGGCTTTCCGGTCCATTGGGAGGTTGTCGATTGATCTTTCAGTGTGGCCGAAATACTCCCGCCGGAGGCTCCCGCGGCCGATGCCGGACGCTCCGCGGGGAGTATTCGGACCACAGTGAAACGAGAAAGGCAGCGCCATGATCCCCAGTGCCTTCCCCCCGAAAGAAGAGATCGCCCGCCTGACCGCGCGGATGCTGCTGGAGATCGAGGCGGTGCATTTCAATGCAGCCGAGCCCTTCACCTTGGCCTCGGGGCTCCCCTCGCCGACCTATATCGACTGCCGCAAGCTCATCAGTTTCCCGCGCATCCGCTCCACGCTGATGGATTTCCTCGCCGGCACGGTGATGCGCGAGGCCGGGTTCGAGGCCTTCGACAACGTCGCGGGCGGCGAGACGGCGGGCATCCCCTTCGCCGCGCTCGTGGCCGAGCGTCTGGCGCTGCCGATGACCTATGTCCGCAAGAAGCCCAAGGGTTACGGCCGCAACGCCCGAATCGAGGGGACGATGGGCGAGGGCCAGCGGGTGCTCCTGGTGGAAGACCTGACGACCGACGGCGGCTCGAAGCTGAGCTTCGTGGACGCGATCCGCGACACCGGGGCGACCTGTGCCCATACGGCGGTTATCTTCTACTACGGCATCTTCCCCGAGACGGTCGAGACGCTCGGCCGGCATGGCGTGAAGCTGCATTACCTCTGCACCTGGTGGGACGTGCTGGCAGAGGCGCGCGAATCGGAAGCCTTCGACCGCGCGACCCTGGACGAGGTCGAAGCCTTCCTGACCTCTCCGCGCCCCTGGCAGGCGGCGCGGGCCGGAAGCTGACGCCGCGTCGGCGGGACGCAGCCGCAACCGCAGGACGAACCGCCAGCCAGAGATTGACAGCGGCACGGATGATTCCCCATCATCTTGTGGTTCCGCGCTTATCCACCGCTCATCCACAGCGATATACAATTTGCGCCGGCGAGCCGGATGGCGCATATCCCATCGCCGACGACGGGGGACAGAATGACAGAAGTTGCGACGGTCCGGGCGGTCACGGTTGGCCCGGAAAAGGAGACGATTCCGCACAGCATCGAGGCCGAGCAGCAGCTTCTCGGCGCGATTCTGACCAACAACGACATCTACGACCGGATCGCGGCGCTGGTGAAGGCCGAGCATTTCTTCGAGCCCGTGCACCAGCGCATCTTCGAGATCGCGGTGGCGCGGATCCAGCGCAACGCGCTTGCATCGCCGGTGACGCTCAAGAGCTACCTTGAGGATGACGAGGGGCTCAAGGGGCTTGGTGGGCCGGCCTATCTCGCCCGGATCGCCGGCGCCGCCATCTCGGCCTATGCGGCGCGCGACTACGCGCAGATGATCTATGAACTCGCCGTGCGGCGGGAGCTCATGCGGCTCGGCCAGGACATTACCGACCGCGCCCGACGGGTCGCGGTGGACAGCGATCCCAAGGAGCAGATCATCGAGGCCGAGCAACGGCTCTACACGCTGGCCGAACAGGGCACCGCGGAAAAGGGCTTCGTCTCGTTCCTGAAGGCCACGACGGAGGCGGTGCAGACCGCGCTTGCCGCCTACCAGCGCGACGGGGCGCTTTCGGGCATCTCGACCGGGTTCGTCGACATGGACAAGAAACTCGGCGGGCTGCACCCCTCCGACCTCCTTATCCTCGCCGGCCGCCCCTCGATGGGCAAGACCTCGCTCGCCACCAACATCGCGTTCAACATCGCGAGGACCTACAAGCGCGGCACGCGTCCGGACGGCACCGAAGGCGCGGTCAACGGCGGCGTGGTGGGCTTCTTCTCGCTCGAGATGTCGGCCGAACAGCTCGCCACCCGGGTCCTCTCCGAAGCCTCCGAGGTCCCGTCGGAGCAGTTGCGCCGGGGCGACATGACCGAAGCCGAGTTCCGCCGCTTCGTCGAGGCCGCGAAGGCGCTGGAAACCTGTCCCCTCTATATCGACGACACGCCCGCCCTGCCGATCTCCCAGGTCGCCGCGCGCTGTCGCAGGATGAAGCGGACGCACGGACTCGACGTCGTCTTCGTCGACTACCTCCAGCTTCTGCGCGGCACCGGCAAGGGCGACAACAGGGTCCAGGAGATCGCGGAGATCTCCATGGGGCTCAAGGCCCTGGCGAAGGAACTCTCGATACCCGTCGTGGCGCTTTCGCAGTTGTCCCGCCAGGTCTAGAGCCGCGACGAC
>WBZL01002264.1_pt1 | contig 18959 bp, 10 predicted proteins | sample 5204291 | NCBI WGS metagenome assembly WBZL01 (sample SAMN12344345, study PRJNA552823) | activated sludge metagenome | biome: Activated sludge suspended growth; feature: Nitrification reactor; material: Wastewater; isolation source: activated sludge from nitrification reactor of wastewater...
CTTTACGTAATGGTTGAGAAGTATATAACAAGAAGCAAGGATGTAAATGCTGAACAAGATACCGCTTTCGTTTTGCCGGGAGAGAATGAAAATACCAAAAATGAAGATCACTGACATTCGCAAATATTTATTGATCTCATTGCTGATCGTAGTTTCAGGCTGCGTAACAGTGGGGCCGGATTATGAAAGACCGGACATTGATAAACCGAAAGACTGGATCTACAAGGACAGTGTTATCAGGATTGACACTACTGATCTTGCTGCAGCAGATACGGCATGGTGGACATTGTTCAATGACACTTTGCTGACGAATCTGATTCAGACAGGACTTCGCGAAAATACAGATATCAAATTAGCTGCGGCAAGAGTTGAGCAGTATCTCGCAAACTACGGAATCACAAGGTCTGCGTTTTACCCGGAACTGAACGCAAAAGCATCAACCTCTTACGGAAAAATTCCTGCGCTTGAATCAAGGGACGGAAGCAGCTCCAGAAGAGGAGTGTTCAGAATTGATCTTTCTGCCGACTGGGAACTTGATCTTTGGGGAAAGATTCGCAGGGTAAACGAATCTGCAACTGCCGAGTTGCTTGCTTCTGAAGAAGCCCGGCAAGGCATGGTGCTGTTTATTACAGCAAAGATTGCCAGTTCATATATCGATCTTCTTACACTTAAGAAGCAACTTGAAGTTACCAGACAAACAGCTGCCAGCCGCGAGAATGCGAGGAGATTATTTGATCTCAGGTATAGAGAAGGTGAAATATCCCTGATAGAAGTTAATCAGCTTGAATCAGATTATTGGTATGTAAGATCGCAAATCCCTTTGCTTGAAAAGAATATAATACAGGCGGAAAATAATCTGAATATTCTCATTGGCAAGAATCCGGGATACCTTGCATCCGGAACTCTGCTTGACAGTCTTGACATTCCTCTGATCCCGGCAGGACTTCCGTCAACTCTTCTTGAAAGAAGACCGGACATCAAGTATGCCGAGCAAATTCTGATCTCTGCAAACGCCAATATCGGAGCTGTCAAAGCACAGTATTATCCTACAATCTCTTTGAGCGGAACGCTTGGACTTGCAAGTTCTGATTTGACAAATATTCTTGATCCTGCTTCACAGCTTTGGAATGTAGGCGCAAATCTGATTGCACCTTTGTTCAATGCAGGCAGAATTTCCAGTCAGGTTCAGGTTGCCGAGGCAGTTAAGAAGCAGGCTCTCATCAGCTATGTAAATGCAGTTCGAAGCGCTTTCAGGGATGTTGAAAATTCACTTGCTGATAATGTCGGCACAAGTGAACAGCTTGACTATCTTGCCAACAGAGTAAATGCGCTTTCGATTTACAGAGAACTTGCAACATTGAACTTCAACGAAGGAGTTGAATCTTATCTTACAGTCCTTGATGCAGAGAGATCACTCTTTGATGCACAAATTTATTATATAGAAACAAAAGGAAATCTCCTTAAGAGTGTTGTGAACATATACAGTTCCTTTGCAGGCGGATGGGTCGAAAAGGCATCAATGGAATCTGTTCAGCCGGAAGGACAGGATGAAGTGGAAGAAATCAAGAGAGAGAATTAAAAATTGAAAATTAAGAATTGAAAATTACCCCAAAGGAGTCCCTTCGGGAAGAATTGCATAGCAGTTGATTAGAGTTGATTTGACAGATATTATTTAGAAGAGAATCAGGAAATTGAGTTTGGATGTTCGATATGAGTATGTTATCTGCCTGAATTGATATACGCAAAGTTCAATCATTTATTCTGCCAGCAACTTCAATGGTATGAATCTATTTCCCGGATTGCAATTTGAGTTCTGCTGATTTTTGTTTCAGCCACATAAGCTGAATTGTCATCGGGTCTTCTGTAATCTTCTTTTCGAATTGTTCAACTTCATTTGCACCTGCTGCCGATGATCTCAATCTGAGAAGTTCTCTGTAATTCTTAAGAAAGTTTCTGCAGACTGCTTTAATTGATTCAGAAAAATCCTTTGTATCCTTCAAGTAATGTGAAGTAGAATCAATCAGTGAATATGATTGCTCGTTGTATGAGAGCTCGTAAAATAATTCCAGCATAAGAATCCTTGCGTCCATCTTGAATATGAAAATATCAAGATCTATTTGCGATATGAATTCCAGGGATCTTTCAAAATTTTTCTTTGAGAAGTTAAGAAATGCGTTTGAGAACAGTTTCATGTTCTCACGGTGTTTTATGTGAAGCTCTGAAGTATACTTTTCTATGAACTCCTCCAGCCACTTCGTTTCACCAAGCAACGCAGACCTTGTAACTATGTTTCTGTAAAGTATTACGTGAAAATCTTCTTTGTCAGATTTCCTGTAGATGTTGTTCCGGAAAATATATTTGTATATGTCAACCAACTCCTCGTCAGCACGCCTGATTGAGCAGTAAGACATAAGAATGTTCCAGAATGTATAGTTCTCTGTTTGCCCGAACAGTTCTTTGCTTTTCTTCAGAAGTTCTTTCACCCGATAATAATACTCTCTTCCGCTCTTATCTTTGTTCATTTTGTATATCAGGTAGAATATGACCATGTAAGGATAGAAGCGGTCTTCATTTTCCTCCATTGTCTTTATCATCTTATCCGCATCAAGATTTGCGAGCAAAGTGTCCATTAAATTATATCGGACATTCAGATTATATCCGAGTGCAATGTTCTTTTCATCTTCAATGAGGAAACTGTTCATTAATCCGGCCGCAAGTAAATTCTCACATGCGGCAAGTGAGTTCTCAAATGAGCTGACAAAATCATCCCTGTCGAGAGAATAATCCTTCTGCAATTTGCCGAGAAAATATCGTTCAATGAAATCATTGGTTCCCCCGGAATCATGCCTGTTCTTTTCTTCTGTTGCCATTCGGTATTCCTTATCATAGTCACGATAAAGTTTGCGGAGCCTCAGTTGATTCGCCAGATAATAGTTTCTGCGGTTGAAGTCATTCCTGAACTCGATCTGACGAAAGAACTCTTTGCAGATTTTGATCGTGTCAGAAGACAATGTTTTAATAAGCTGCTGTGCATTACCCTTTGCCTTACCCGGATATAGTCTGGCAAAGATGTAGTCTATGTTCAGATTCTTGTCTTTAAACTCAGGATAGAACGATTTTAGAATCCTAAGAAACGGGTTCAGGTCTCTGCCAACTGAAAAGAAGGGAGACGCAGTGAATTTTTCCAGTTCCTTGAATTCTTCGGGAGATAAAGTCTTCAGAATCTCAATTAGCTTTGAATCCTTCAAGATATATGAGTTTGGTTCATTACAAATCTGTTTTAAAAGAACTCTCTAGCAAATGCATATCAAATTTAAACACTGCTGTCCAAAACATTTTTGAAATTACGAAATTATTGCCAAAACAGTTCAAGAGTAAACCCTTTTCGAAAGTCGTAAGAACAACCCGCCTCATCCTAATGCCGTTAAGAAATTGTGAGCTTTGGCGTAAACCTGCCCGAAGAATACTGAACTACAACACTTTTCGCAGGCGGGCGTGAATTTCCTGTTTGACGAACACGACAGCGCTCTTCTGTCGTGTGAGGAGTTGAAATTCACGTAGCCAAAGCGAGCAATTTTAGGCAATTAGGATGCAGCCTGCCCGAAGAATACTGAACTCCTGCACTTTCCGCAGGCGGGCGGGCGACTTTTCTTTGCTAAGCTTTCTGGCGCCTGTCCATAGTCACGCTGAGCTTGTCGAAGCGTGCGAGGAGTCGTTCAAAAGAAAGCGGAATAACTTCTTGCAGCATGTTTCGCCAAACTTTTCAACTAGAGACTTTCAAACGTTTTGGACAGATATGAAATTTAAACAGAGGTTCCATTAAGTTGAGAAAGAATTCAGCTTCGTGATTTCGTAACTTGTCAATTTATGAAAACATTGATTTCTGTTCAATTTAGAAGAAAAGTGTTGAATTGTTCTCCGATATCTTGTGAAAAGAGCCTCAAAACTTCTTTGCTGCAGCAGAAGCAATAGCATATTTTTGCTAAACATTAAAATCAGAAATTCACAAAGGGGGAAAGAATGTTCCACAAGTCTTCTACAATTGCAATGTTAAGTCTTATCATCTTTTCTATATTTCTTACAACAGCAGCATACAAGCTGTCTGAAGATCATAAGGTGATTGTTTCTCAAGAGCAATCCCTACGAACGGTTCTCAATCATCAGAGTATTCCGAATCCTGTTCCATCCATTTATGACGAATTCACAAAAACGAGCAATAATGGAGGTGCGGATCTCAAAGAGTCAATGGACGAAGACTGGCAAGAGAATGTATTCGGTCTGATCGAAATGGATGAATACGATTTCAATTATGACGAAACATCAGGAATCTACAGATCTCCAAACAGAAGGAACAACATTACTTTCAGCTACTTCAATGACGGATTCTCCGCAAAGACGATGAATACGAGAATTCCTTTATTTGACAAGAACGATAATACAATTCCAGATGAAGAGAAGAAGTACAAAGATATTGCCGCATGGGATGTGAGATTCAAACTCGCGGGAGTCGGCCGCAAATCAGCAGGAGGAAGGTCTTTCAGCAGTGGCGTGTATTCAACCTTTGACGATGAATTGGTTTCGGAAGAGAACAAGGCATACATTGAAAATGACAACATCAGAATAGATTATCTGAACGACATGACTGGTATGAGACAGGATTTTATAATCAAGAAGAAACCTGAGGGGAATGGTAATCTGAAACTTGAAATTTCAACAGAGACAGATCTCAAGATGATAGTCGGCGCAGATGCTCTTATGTTCAAGGACGATTTGGGTGAAGAAAAGATGAAGTACTCGTCGCTAAAGGTCTGGGACGCCAACGGAAAAGAATTGAGAGCTTACTTCGAAAAGTCCGGAAGCAGGAGTTTCAGCATCTGTGTTAATGATGAACAAGCTCAGTATCCAGTAACTATTGATCCGTTGTCAAGCTCTCCAAACTGGGTAGTCAGTTTCGGTTACAGTTTTGGCTCAGCGGCTTCTGCAGCAGGTGATGTAAACGGAGACGGCTTCGGAGATGTCATTGTGGGAGCAAAAGAGCACACAACAAATTTTACAAATGACGGAAAAGTTTATCTCTTTCTTGGCTCGGCAGCGGGATTGTCAGTTACTCCGGCCTGGACTTCAATAGGCGCAAACCAGAGTTCGGCATATGGTCATAGCATTGCAACTGCAGGTGACGTAAACGGAGACGGTTACAGTGATGTAATAATAGGTGAACCCGGGTTTAAAGTTGCTAATGTTAGCAGGGGAAGAGCTTTGGTCTTTCTTGGTTCTCCAAGCGGGCTGTCAGCAAGTCCTCACTGGACTGCGGTTGGAAGTTCATCTGATCTTGGCCGTTCTGTTTCAACTGCCGGTGATGTGAACGGCGACGGTTACAGTGATGTGATGGTCAGCACAGCATACGGACCAATTGATTCAGCAACGATTTTGGGCGGTGCATATTTATATCTCGGATCATCTTCTGGATTGTCATCAACACCTGTATGGCAGACGAACGGCACAAAATACTTTGAGAATTTCGGCAACAGCGTCTGCACAGCAGGTGACATTAACGCTGACGGTTATTCAGATGTCATAATCGGAGCTCCGCAATATTCTGTTACTTCATCATCAAACGAAGGCGCAGTGTATGCATTTTACGGATCAGCTTCCGGTCTGTCAGATTCTGCCAATTGGTTCATGACAGGACAGCAACCCGGTTACAAGTTTGGCTTTGCGGTTTACACTGCCGGAGATGTGAATGGTGACGGTTACAGCGACATAATTGTTGGTTCACCTGATTCCGGAAAGGCAGATGTGTTTCATGGTTCTTCTTCAGGATTATCAAATGCATCTAACTGGAGTTATACCGGTGCGGCAGGATCAGGATTCGGATACAGCGTATCATCCGCAGGCGATTTCAATGGAGACGGATATTCCGATGTTGTAGTTGGCGCTCCCGGAGATACAGGAATGGCGTTTGCTTTTACGGGTTCACCTTCCGGACTTTCGGTAAACAGTGTTTGGTCTGTCATCAGTGACGGTGCAACAAACTCACTTGGCTTTAATGTTCGCATTGCCGGTGATGTAAACGGAGATGGTTACAGCGATTTAATGATTTGCGGATATTCTCCCAAAGCCTTCGTTTACCATGGCTCTCCGTCAGGATTTCCTTCCAACAATAATTGGACATACAGCGGTGGTGGCGGCAGCTTTGGCTGGACAGTTGCAGGAGCCGGTGATGTAAACGGTGACGGATACAGCGATGTAGTGATTGGTGCGCCCGATTACGATAACGGTGCCACAGTAGTTGGCAGATTTTTCATCTTTCACGGATCATCAGACGGATTGCCATTAACTCCTAACTTTATTAAGACCGGAACAAACTCCGGCTCAAATATCTATCGTGTTGGAAGATGTGTTGCATCAGCAGGTGATGTTAATGGCGATGGATACTCTGATGTAGCAGTCGGAATAAATACGGGCGTGTTTGCAGTAAGTTCTTTTGGAGGCGTGGAGATTTACTACGGTTCATCTTCCGGAATAAGTTCAACTCCATCATGGACAAAGTCATCAAATGTATCCGGAGATGAATTTGGAACATCAGTAGCTTCTGCCGGCGATGTAAACGGTGACGGCTACAGTGACATAATAGTTGGTGCCTGGAAACTCAACTCACTTGACGGTGCAGCGTATGCGTTCCATGGTTCAGAAAATGGATTGTCTGCAAACGCAGATTGGTCAACGGGAGGTTCAACAGGTTCATGGTTTGGTTACAGCGTTTCAAGTGCCGGCGATGTGAACGGAGACGGTTATGCTGATGTAGTTGTCGGAGCGCCCAGCACATTTTATTTTGGATCTCCTAATGGTGCCGCATTCGTTTATCATGGTTCATCTTCAGGATTGTCAAACTCAGCCAACTGGCAATACACGGAATCCAGTTACCGTCCGCGTTTCGGGAACAGTGTTGCTTGCGCCGGTGATGTGAACGGTGATGGTTACAGCGATGTGCTGATAGGTCTAAACAAATACTACTTGTTTCCCAGAGAGGTTGGAGCGGCAGCCTGTTACTACGGCTCATCAACCGGACTGAATCCATTTTTTCCGGAATGGTTCGTTGAAGCACCCGTTCAGAGTTTCAGTCATGAATTCGGAGGATGTGTCTCGTCTGCGGGAGATGTTAACGGTGACGGTTATTCTGATGTCATTGTAAGCGCACCTTACCCTTTTGGTAATGTATATTGTTACTACGGATCGTCATCAGGATTACCATTATCATTCAGCGCAAACCTAAGCAATCCGTCAACGCTGAGATTCGGATATTCCGCAGCATCGGCAGGTGATGTCAATGGTGACGGATACTCAGACATACTGGCAGGAGCATACTTCACGGGAGGAGGCCATGCATTCATATTTAACGGAAACTCTTCATCAGGTAAGAGCGCGTTCGTTCAGCAATTCAGGCCTAACTTAAATACTCAGATCGGCACCGGAGGTTGGTCAACTGTAAACGGCGAAGTCAAGTATGGCATATATGGCCGCAGTCCTTATGGAAGAGCAGACGGAAAGATCATTTACGAACACAGGATCAGAGGAACCTCTTTCAGTTCTTTAACAAATACAACCGGATCCGGTTCAGCAGCTATTTATCAGGATTTTGGCATGAACGGAAGTGTGGTAACTGCAAATGCATCCGGACTCAATTCAGACAAAGCATATAAGTGGAAAGCGAGAGTGCAGTATAGTCCCGTCAATAACCCGTATCAAAAACTCGGGCCATGGAGATTTTATAATTCACAGTTTCCCTTGCCGTTCGAAGGATTCAGACCAAAGAGTGAGCCTGTGATCCCTCTTGAGCCGGCATTTGCATTGAACTTTGACGGATCAAATGATCATGTAACTCTTCCAGATAGTCTAACATCTTCGATGAGTTCTGGTAATGGGATAACCATTGAGTTTCTTTTCAAGGGTTCTGACATAAGATCAGCAGTAAGGTTTCAGGATACAAGCGGTTTCATAATTGTGGGACACAATGGAAACCATGTCATTTCCACAGACGGCGGACTCAGCAACGGAATTCCCGTCGGCAATGATGTAACTGACGGTCAATGGCATCATGTAGCAGTAATCTGGGAGAGGAACACTGCGAATGGTTTCAGAAGCTATCTTGACGGCATCTTGATCGGTCAAAGAAATTCTGCGGATGTGAGTCTTCCTGCAATAACTTCCGGGGGAACAATGGGTGGATCAATCTCAAGCGGTGAGTTCATGAACGGATCTTTGGATGAAGTTCGCCTGTGGAACAGGTCAATGAGTGAGGAAGAAATTCAGTATCGTTCATTCTGTGTGCTAAACGGGAATTTAAACGGATTGCTTGCCAACTATCACTTTGATCAGGGATTTGCAAACAGCAATAATGCCGGAGTAACAATTCTGCGTGACACAAGTTCAAATTCATATAACGGAGCTTTGAACAACTTTGCTCTTCAGGGTGCGTCATCTAACTGGATAGCGCCGGGAGGTGCTCCCGGTTTTAACTGTATTGCATATCCCACAATGCAACTGACCGTGATTCCGCAAGGACTTCACAATTCATCCGGTAATCTGAATCTGAAAGATACAGTTACTGTGTATCTGCACTCAAGCTCTTCACCATTTGCGAGAGTTGATTCCGCAAGAGCAGTGATTGATTCGGTTACTTTCAGCGGAACATTTACATTTGTGAATGCGCTTCCGGGAAGTTATTACATCGCAGTGAAACACAGGAACTCAATTGAAACATGGAGCTCCTATGATGAGTTGTTCAACTCCTGGAATCAAACATTTTATGCGTTTACATTTGGCACATACTCCGCATATGGCGGGAATCTTGCATACCTGGGACCGTTCCGTTATGCGATATACAGCGGAGACGTGGATCAGGACGGAACTGTAGATGCTACTGATGTCAGCGCTATTGATAACGATGCATCAAATTTTGTGAGCGGATATGTGGTAACTGACCTGACCGGAGACAACTTCGTTGACGGTACTGACTTTGCGCTTGCCGATAACAATGCCGCAAATTTTGTATCTGCAATAAGGCCATAAAAATTGCCTGGGACAATTGGCAATATTAATTTGTCAATTGTCCCTGCTCTTTAGACAGATCCCTGAAAATAGCAGGGGATGGTGTAGTGGTTCTTTCAGAAGTAGAAAGATAAGCCAATGCTTACAGAGTTATCTTTCAATCTCAGATTTCCGTATGAGTCATAATTTCCATCTATGTTTTCTTTCTCAATTTCATAAGCCAAGACAGCACTGAACTCGGCAAACAAGCTCATTGACCTGATGAAAAAATATTCCATCCCAACTCCGCTGACAATTCCATAGCTGTATAACTCATCAGGATATTCAGCATCATCATAATCATATTCTTCGTATTCATATTGCAGTCCGCCAATCAGGTATGAGCTGAATCCTCTTCCGGGGTTGAAGTAATATTGGAGAAACAGATTTGAACCATAACCGGAATATGCTGAATTGCTCCCGCTTTCACCTTTGGAGAATTTGAAATTCAAATAAAGCCCAAGTCTCAATGCAAGGTCTTCAGAGAAGTGTTTCTTCAGATTCAGATTAGTTTGCAGGTCCTTGAATGTGTAGAAATCAGACACAGCTAATTGCACAGCAAATTTCCCATGACTTGTCGGTCTGATCATTTCAGCAGAATCATTTGCGATCAATCGAGTGCTGTGGAAATCTGTTGCCCTAAGCGGAAATGCAGAGAAGGAGAAAAAGAGAAATGTGCAGATAAGTTTTATCATAAACCCTGAAATGAGGTAATGACCAATTCATTTTCTAAGTTCGATGCAAAATAGTCTGTGATTCAAATTTGTTCAACTAAGTTGAAGATGAGAATTTAGATCCGAGCAATTGAATCTATTGCTGCCCAAACACGGATGCAAAATTCTAAATGCTAACCCTAGGCCACAGCAGGGCACAATCTTAAATCATTCCCCGGATTTCTTAAAGATCAACTTATTTGCAATTGTCATTACTACTAGTCCGAGAATAAGATACATGATAATGACGGGTGCGTGGATCTGAATCTTGTCATTGATCTGTGCGAGTACTATTGCAGAAGCCGGAAGCCTCATTACCAGAGATGTGGAAAGAATTGGTCCTTGCTTCCTTTCCGGGTAACTGAATATCTGCCCAACTATCAGTGCTATTACCAGGAATCCAAGAACAAAGAGAGTATTTGATATCCCCTTACTTATTATTACCGGCACTGCAACTATAAAAAGGCAAAGTATCAAAACGACGGATGCAATCTTTGAAATAGGACCAATGATCTTTGTAAGCGGCTTAGACCATCCGGGAACGAATATGGAGATCAAGAATCCTGCTAACATTGGCAGCAAGAAGAATATTAGCATTTTGTTCATTACTTCCAGAAAGCCCAAATCAAGGTTGACTGAAAAAACCTCCTCAATTATGAGAACATCAAGTGGAGTAAGAACAACTGAGTATATTATTGCCACAAGGAACCACGCAAGACCTAATTCTTTATTGCCGTCAAGTTTGCCCATGCTTTTCACTACAAGCGGTGCTGCAGGAGCTAGTGACACAAGCATTACGCCAATCCACAAATTATTGTTGTTCCCAACGAAAAAAAACAATAATGCTATTGCAGGCATGATAATAAACATTGCAAGCGAGTATCTGAATAGCATTGAGGTCTTTCCTGATAATTCTCTGAAGTTAGGTTTCCCAAACTCAAGACTCATTACAAATGATGATGTCGGAACTGCGAGCATAGCGCTTATGCCGATTATCTGAAGAAGAATTTTCTCCATAGCGGGTATCTGTTTTTGAATTAAATTGAGTTTTGAATTTGAGCTTGAAACATTTTGTCAATCATTAGTGTAGTCTCCGGTAAGAATTTCCGGTTTTGACCTTCATGTCTAAAACCATAAGTACTGAAACGAAATGCTGTAGAAGTCGAAGTCAGAGCCTCTTCTTACAACAGCGCCTGTATGGTACTGAAGTTTTGCCGATAATTGCCTGGAGAGGGGAGTTGAAAATACACCGCCTATACGCCAATTATCTTGTTTAGAGTTAGTACTAACTCCGTCAACTAATGCATCTCCTCCATTTGCATAAGCTGCATTTAGTCCAAGCCACATTTTATTTTCAAACACATAATTGATCTGCCCCTGTATGTTGAAAAGAGGTTCCACCTCAAGGGTCTTAGTATTTATGTACTCAGTGTTTTTCGTATAGAACCAAACTCCTGTGTAAGCTTCTCCATAGAAATTACCGATCCTTGTAGAAACTCCGATTTCCGGTTTGAATCCCCATCTGTTAGTTCCGATATTAATGAGCTTCTCCGTAAAATACTGACCTGTCGGAATACTGATGACAAGACTTGCTCCAAAGATTGTGGCGTCTTTAAAGGTAGCAAATTCCTTTGGATTAAGAGCAGGTGATCCGAACAGGTTTATGCCAAACCTGATTCGAGTATCAGCAAGACCGGTTCTGGTGGCACTTGTATCTTTTCCGGCAAGTCTGGCAGTGCCTGCAAGAAAAACGAATGGCATAAGAACCTGAACCCGTGACAGTTTGCCGAACAGTGGAAAAGTTCTTACATAAGCTGCGATCAGGTTGTTCGAGTTTAGTTCAAGATCTTTGATCGGACTTGCAGGATCAGATACTATGTTTCCAGTTGTGTAATTGTAATTCAGTGCGACAAAGTTTGCTCCCGTAGGCAGGTTTGCATATGACCTCGGCTCGATTTCCTGAGCAATTGAACTCACGGTAGTCAAAGCCAGAATAATAAAGATTATTACAGAAGTGAGCATACTGCATTCGTTGTTTTGAGTTCTTGCATTCTTAACCGGAGATGACTTCTTCTTCATCAATTTCTTTAGCAAAAGTTTATAAATGTCTCAAGCAAGTTATTTCAGATGATAGAACAATTGTGATTTAATTTTCCTGTAACAATCTAACTACTTTGACTTTCCACCGAATCTGAACGTGAGTCCACCGCCGAGACCGAACTGCAGCATTGAAGATTCCGGATTAACACCGGCACTTACACCTCCTGTACCGACATAAAATCCGCTTCCGAATGCCTGCGCACCTGAAACAAGCTGACCGATAATCTTAATACCCACAGAATTGGACAACCAAATATTTGAGCCGGCTCTGAATCCGTATCCAAAAACAGTTGATGAAGATTGCGCGCCCGGAAGTGGATCCTTGTTCTCAAAGATCCCCACCCCAAGCATTACTCCACCGAAGAATTCCATGGGAGAATTTTTCGGCTGAGTATATCCGTTTCCGGCTAGCATGATGAAATTCATTCCAAGCCCAGGCGTGAATCCGGTATCGTTGAGATTGACATTGTATGTGTACTTGACGTTGACATCAGTATCTTCTCTCATATAAAGCAATTCAATGCCGTAATTCCTGTCGAGAACATATTCAATTCCGGCTCCCCAAAACGGAGCGCCGTTTATATCTCCCTGAAAATAACCACCGTTGTCTGAACGAACTTCTATCTTATCATCAAAGCCGTAACCGCCGTAAAGATTAGTCCGCCATTGCGAATATGAAAAGTCAGCAGTAAGAAGAATCATAAGTATTGTGAATGCGGCTGAAGCGGGGATGTGAGTTTTCATCATCATAAGAATTAAATTGCCGTAAATTAGTTCTATCAATTCATCATTACAATTTAAAATCGGGTAAAATTATGAACTATCATCCATGTTAGAACAAGTATCTAAAATCAATAATGAATGAAACATAAAAATACCCGACATGATTATTAAACCTGAAAGGTTTTACTCAATCAATTTCAGATTCAGCACCGCAGTTTCTTTCTGCCTTGTGAGATTACTGTTTGACGGAAATTCTTACTCTATTTTATCTCTTGCCTTAAATAAGGTCAGACTTGCGGGATTCAAATAGTTTGCACTGATAAGTGTAAACCATCCGACCGGTCAAAACACTACCGTCCAGTCATTCTTCATGCTTACAACCTGTATTCCTTCAGCTGCGGCAACGTCAAGAGCTTCATTGAGCGGACTGATCTTGAAGTCTCGGTCATAAGCCACCTCTCTCTCAGCATCATCATGATGAAGCAGGAGAGAAAGCTTCTTTCCTTTTCCTGCAAGAGCATATCGAAGCATTGCAAGGTCACCGTCTGAATTTCCAAAAGCAAGAACAGGACGCTTACCTATGTGAAGATGTATGTTTAGAATTTTCTCTTCACGATCATCGAAGTTTCCAAGCTCTTTCAAGCGGTTTATTACCGGAACAGTTCCGTCCATTACTATCTTTGTCTTAACACTTGAACCGATGACTCTTTCTGTAGGTATTCCATAGATCTTTTCTGAGATTACTCTCATAAACTCAACTCCGCCTCCTGATACAATAAATATTCTGAAATCATTCTTTCGAAGGTAATTGAGCAATTCAATCTGCGGCTTGAAGGCACAATCATAATATGAGAAGTTGAATTTCGGATTCTTCGCGGTGTCAAACCAATTCTTCACAGCTGAAGCAAGTTCTTCAGGTGTCTTCTCTCCCATTGCGGTAAAGATAAACTCCATTAACTCTTTCTTGCTGAAAGTTGAAATTGTCTTGTGATCTTTCTCAAGGAATGCCTTGAAGGGCTGAGTCTCTTTCATCTCCGGATTTGTTTTCGCGATCTCTTCTATTTTGTCAATGACATAGAAAAATTGTACCTGCAATGGCTGTTCGCACCAAAGCGTGCCGTCATTGTCAAAAGTAGCAATGCGCTCAGAAGGTAACAGATAGTCCGGACCTGATTCATCAGTTACCGCTTCAACCAAGTCAATGATCTTAGCGCGGGTTGCTGTATCACTCCATAGATTTAAGTCAGTTGTGCTCATTGTTTTTAGTTTTTTTAAGATGACTGTTTGTCAGATAGCATTTGTAAATTACAAAACAAATACAATTTTGATTTGTTAACATGAAAATATTTAACTCTTACAGCTGAATCCAAAGAGCTGTAAGAGTTATTTTTAAACTGCTTCTTTAGTTTCAGGCTTATCAGTGAAGCCCGCTGCCCATAGCATCGGTCATCATTGCGTCCGCCTGCTCGATAGTAAAGCTTCCCGCTTTCTGACTAGGCGGAAACTCTTTGAATGTAGCCATGAATTCACCAACGATCTTCTGCGCCGGTCCAAGTATGTAGATCCTTCGGAACATCCAATCGTAATAAGTGTTAGAAGTGACATCAGCTCTTTCGTATGGATCAATTCTAAGATTGAACAATTTCGGACAGCGCAGTTTTACAAACGGCTCAGCCCAGACCTGTAATGTTCCGGTAATTCTCTGCTCCATGAATACGGCTTTCCAGTTGTCATATCTCAAACCAACTATTTCGCCGTCATCGTTGAAGTATATGAATCCCTGTCTTGGACTTGAATCAGTTTCACCCTTCATATAACCAGTCTGATCATGCCCATCAAGATGAACTTTGAATTTCGTTCCGCCTACACTCATTCCTTTTTTCAGCTTATCTTTCACATCGGGATCACCGGCAATCGATAGCAATGTTGGGAACATATCGAGATGGCTCATAATGCCGTTGAGTTGTGTGCCCGGCTTAATGTGTCCCGGCCATCTGAACATTGCAGGTACTCTGAATGCACCTTCCCAGTTGGAATTTTTTTCATTCCTGAATGGAGTCATTGCGCCATCCGGCCATGTGTTCATGTGCGGGCCGTTATCAGTGCTGTACATTACAAATGTGTCTTCTGCAAGTCCCAGCTCATCCAATAGATCCAGCATCTCGCCAACATTCTTATCATGATCAATCATTGTGTCATGATATTCTGACTGCCATCTTCCCGCCTGACCTTTGCTCTTGGGCTTTGGGTGTGTCCATGCATGCATGTGCGTAGTATTGAACCAGCAGAAGAATGGCTCATCATTCTTATGTGCCTTCTTTATGAAGTCCTTTGCAGCCTTGCATGTCTCGTCATCAATCGTTTCCATTCTCTTCTTTGTAAGAGGTCCGGTATCTTCTATCCTTTGCTTGCCGACTTTCCCGAACCTCGGATCTACTGTCTTATCATCCTTGTCGGTGGCATAACAGTGCAGCACTCCTCTTGGTCCGAAATTCTTTTGGAAATTGGGAAAATCCTTTTCGTTTGGATAGTCAACATGTTCAGGTTCTTCCTCTGCATTCAGGTGATAAAGATTTCCGTAAAATTCATCGAAGCCGTGAACAGTTGGCAGGAACTCATTTCTGTCACCGAGGTGATTCTTTCCGAACTGTCCTGTTGTGTAACCCAGGCCTTTTAGCATTTGTGCAATGGTAACGTCTCTAGCCTGAAGTCCTTGCGGCGCAGCCGGCATTCCTACTTTCGAGAGGCCGGTTCTGTAAGTGCATTGTCCTGTAATAAATGATGACCTTCCTGCAGTGCAGCTTTGCTCGCCGTAATAGTCAGTGCAGATAGCACCTTCATTTGCGATCCGGTCTATGTTGGGAGTCCTGTATCCCATGAGCCCCATGCTGTAACAGCTGAGGTTAGTCTGACCGATGTCATCACCCCAGATAATGAGGATGTTCGGCTTCTTGCTTCCCTTTGTTTTTGCCATGTTGATTTTTTTGATTTGTTGATTAGAGTTGATATGAAAATTATTGATACTGTTCTCGAAAATCAAAGCGGCAAATCGGTAATCGAACTGATTCTAATCCGTTCTCCAGAATGTGTATTAAAGTCTATTGAGGCAGGGAAATATACAAGTTCTTGTTTCCCATATCAAACCGATTCGTTGATTTGCTTGGAATTAAATTTGAAGTTGTGACCTTATGAGCATCAAATACTCAAAAATTACATTTCAGCATCCTTCAAATCATTATTTAAGCGAGTTTGTATGAGATTGCGGAAAGTCCCAACATGTGGGAAACTTACTCCCGTAAAAGAACCGACCCTGTCAGGTTTGTCACATTTATATAAATGTGATAAACAGGTGACAGGGCCGGTTTTTATAATAGATACGGCTATGATAATTCAGGATCAGTCAACTGCCAAAGCAGCTGCGGCAAGTTTCTCGAGATCGAGATACTGAGCTTTTTCAACTGTAACGGCAACTCCTTGAATTATGCCTCCTTCGAACTCGCCGGGAGTTTTGTATTCCTGACTGACATTGTCACCGCTGTCATATCCAACACAAAGCCCGTCTCCCGAAAGCGTGAATTTGCCCGGTTGTGTCTTCATTTCACCTTCGGCAACAACTTCTTCATTAACATACAGTTTTGTCTTGCCCATTGATTCGCCATGCTCGCCCGCTTTTTCGCGAGTGAACTCCATTCCAAATGTATATTTTCCGGGTTTCAGCTCTTTTGAAACGAACTGCTGTTCCGGTTTAATACCCAGGAAGTTATATACGTAATACAGCTTCTTGTCCTTAATGAACATCGCATGACCTCCAAACCTTGAGCCGTGCGCAAAGATGACTCCGGAACATTTCGGATCGGTTATCTCAACATTGGCAATGATCTTGTATGATCTGCCCCGTGTGTTAACAGCAACTCCTTCCGGTACCGGTGATGCTCCGGGATAGTAGATATATCTTTCCCGAACAGCTTCCTCAGAAGGCCTTTCGGTACCCAATACCTCTGCTGCAGTTCTGTCATCTAGCGGAAGTACCATGTTCTTATCAGCTTCGTCAAACCATGCTTTGATCATTGCATCCAATTTCTCAGGATGCTCTTTGGAAAGATCCTTGGATTCGGATCTGTCTTCATCAACATGGTAAAGTTCCCAATTGTCTTTTTCAAATTGTCCTCTGCTTGAAAGCGGGGCATGAATCGCTGATGCTTTCCATCCCTTTTCCCAAATACCTCTTGTGCCAAGCATTGCATAATACTGACGTTCCTTTTTTGTCTGTCCATCCGGCTTTGCATCAAAGCTGTACTTCATTGAAACTCCGGACAAAGGATACTGCTCAACACCTCTGTAAACTTTCGGCATTTCAAGTCCGCACACTTCAAGTATGGTTGGGACAATATCATTTGAGTGATGATATTGATTCCTGACTTCTCCTTTTGCTTTGATTCCCTTCGGCCAGGATATAACCATCGGTGCGCATGTCCCGCCTGCGAACTGTGAATAGCGCTTGAACATCTGAAACGGAGTCGAGAATGCAACTGCCCATCCTGTAGGATAATGTCCGTAGGTATCAACGCCTCCAAGTACATCAAAATATTTCATATTCTCTGAGAGGTCATCCGGATAGTTGTTGAAGAACTTATTCTCGTTCACCGAACCGTTCGGAGTGCCTTCACCTGATGCACCGTTATCTGCACAATAGAAAATGAGTGTATTGTCTATCTGACCTGTCTCTTCAAGATAGTCGATCAGTCTTCCCATCTGAACATCAGTATATTCCGAGAACCCGGCATAGACTTCAGCCATTCTTGCAAACAGTTTCTTTTCATCCGCATTCAAAGTATCCCATGGTCTGACCATGTCAGCAGGTGTACCTACATCTTCCGGCATCGGATTGAGTTGAGTAAGCTGTGTACCTTTAGGCAGAATTCCTTTCTCAATCATTCTTTCAAGTACCCATACTCTGTAAGCCTCATATCCGTCATCAAATTTTCCTTTGTACTTATCAACATATTCTTTTGGACTGTGATGAGGAGCGTGATTTGCGCCTGGGCACATCCACATGAACCAAGGCTTCGAAGGATTGCTTGCCTTCTGATCTTTGATCATGCTAATGCCTTTATCTACAAGATCTTTTGATAAGTGATATCCGTCTTCCGGACCATATTCCTGATCAACAAATCTGCTGTCTTCGACAAGATCAGGATACCAGTTATTTGTCTCACCCCCAAGGAATCCGTAATACCTGTCGAATCCTTTTGAGAGTGGCCACTCCTTTCTGCTCGCTCCAGGAGCAACATCCTGTTCAGGAACATTGTGATTCTTGCCTAGCCAGTAAGTACTCCATCCATTGTCCTGAAGCAACTGAGCAACAGTGGCACATTCTTCGGGAATTCTTCCGTTTCCTCCCGGAAAGCCGGTAGCAGCTTCGGTAATTGCAGCGCAACCGTTAAGATGATGATTTCTGCCTGTTAAGATTGTGGAACGTGTAGGTGAACAGAGGGCAGTTGTATGCCATTGTGAATATGTTATTCCGCGGTCAGCAAGCTTCTGAAGAGTCGGCATTTGAATCCTGCCTCCAAACGGAGACCAGGCAGCTAATCCCGTATCATCATACATGATGATCAGAATATTTGGTGATCCCTCCGGCGCTCTTGCAGGCGTATATGGTCCCCAGTCTGGTGTGGAATCTCTGACATCCAGCTTTATTACGCCTTTGAATTCTTTTCTTGGCATTTTGATTTTGATTTTTGATTGAATTAATTGATCCGGATCTGGAACAATGCTGAATGTCCGTGTTCCGGGTCTGTTTATGGAATGATTTAAATTAGAAGAATAAAACTGAGAATTAAATTTGAACTTAACGGTATCCTGTTAATCCTCAAGAATACTGAGAACTCTTGGCTTGGGGAATCCCATTGGCTTTCACGGGATCATACTTGCGTTACCGCTCAAACATTAAAAATAATCACAACTAATTTCAAGGCTTTTGTGTATTGATTGCGGGAAAGTATTTCAAAATTGTGACATAAGCCGTGAATGTTTTGCATCAGAGGTTTTAGTATGAAGTATATTAATCAGCAGTCATATAAAGAAGAAACTCGAGCATCTGCAATTAAGATTTGATATCAACCTTGATTAGTCTCTTGTATCAGACCTTTGAGCAGATAAATCATCACTGCTGTCCAAAATATTTTTGAAATTACGAAATTATTGCCAATACATTTCAAGAGTAAACCCTTTTGCGAAAGTCGTAATAACAACCCGCCTCATCCTAATGCCGTTAAGAAATTGTGAGCTTTGGCGTAAACGTGAATTTCCTGTTTGACGAACACGACAGTGCTC
>WBZL01002266.1_pt1 | contig 18959 bp, 8 predicted proteins | sample 5204291 | NCBI WGS metagenome assembly WBZL01 (sample SAMN12344345, study PRJNA552823) | activated sludge metagenome | biome: Activated sludge suspended growth; feature: Nitrification reactor; material: Wastewater; isolation source: activated sludge from nitrification reactor of wastewater treatment...
CGCCACCGAGACCGATGTCGTCGATCGCGTGCTGGCGGCAGCCGGCAAGCGGACCCTCTCCGTGCTGCTGCCGCTGATCCCGGAGCTGGCGGACCACGACCCGGGGCTCGCCCGCCAGCAGGAGGCCAGCACGCCGCCGGCGCGCGCCGGCTTGTTCTCTGCCATCGCCCGCGTCCTCGAGCTGCTGGTCGAGCGGCCCGGGCCGACCCGACCAGGACGGGCGGTCGTCCTCTTCCTCGACGACCTGCACGGGGCGGACAACGAGACGAGCGAGCTCCTCGAGTCCCTCCTCGAGCGCCTCGCCGGCCTTCCCGTCTGGCTGCTCTGTGCCTACCGCCCCTCGGGCCTCACGCCCGATCACCGTCTGCAGGCGCTGTTGGCGAGCCTGGGCTCGCGCGCCGGCCTTTCCCACCTGCGCCTCGAACCGCTGGGTGTCGCCGCCGCCGAGGCGATCGCCACGGCGCTCCTCGGCAAGGAGAGCGCCGAGCCCCTCGCCCGCCTGCTCAGCGCCGGGAGCTGCGGCAACCCGCTGGTGATGACCGAGATGATCAACCTGCTGTGGGACCAGGGCCAGCTCCAACCCGACGCCGACGGCCCCTGGCGGCTCGACGGCGACGCAGCGAGGCTCGAGGGTCTCGGCGCACCGCGGCTCCCGGCCCTGATCGACCGCCGCATCCAGCGCCTGCCACGCTCGGCCCGCCGCCTGCTCGCCCTGGCCGGCGTGGTGGGGCCGACCTTCGCCGCTTCCCTTCTCGAGCACGTCGAGCAGGAGCATTCAGAGGTGGTGGCCACCGGCATCAACCTGATGGTCGAGCATTGGCTGGTGCGCCACTCGCTGCGCTACTGGGCCGACAGCCGCCGCGAACGGGACCTGGCGGTGATCGCGGCGGGCAGCCGCCTGGGCAGCTTCGAGTTCGCCCACAAATACATTCGGCAAGTCGTCTACGAGCGCCTGCCCGCCGACCGCCGGGCCAGCTTGCACCGCGAGGTGGCGGTAGCCCTCGAGGCAGGCAGCGGCGAGCCGCGGGGTGAGCTGCGCGAGGCGATCGCCCACCACCTCTGCTTGGCGGGCGACTGGGCGCAGGCCCTCGGCCACCTGGAAGCCGCCGCCGAACGGGCCCAGCGCCTGCACGCCACGAGCACCGCCCGCCACTACCTCGAGGCCGCTCTGCACGCCGTCGACGCCCTCGCCGCCAGCGGGCGCGGCGACCTCGACCGCCGGCGCACCAAGCTTGAGAGGGCCCTCGCCAGGCTTGCCAGCCAGAGCTAGGCTAGCGGCGATGAACTGGGCCCGCCGCCAGCGCTCCCTCATCCGCCTCGTCGCCGCCAGCGGACTGGCCGCCAGCTGGTGTGCCGGGGCCTTCGTCGCACCGCGCCTCGCTGCCGACCCGGCCACGGTGGTGGTCCGTGCCACCGCCGCGGACCTCACCGTGCTCCTCCAGCCGCCGGGCGGGGTGAACGTGCTCGCCGTGTTCCCCCGCCGAGGTTATCTGCTCGCCGAGGTCGACGGCGCCGGGCGAGAGGCCTTGGCGCGCGCCGGTTTCCACGTGGAGGAAGACCCTCGGCAGACGGCCCGCCTTCGCCATCCACCTCTCGCCTTCGTGGGCCAGAGCGGCGGCATCCCCGGCTTTCCCTGCTACCGCACCGTCGAGGAGAGCCTGGCCCGCGGCGCCGAGCTCGCCGCCGAGTACCCCGCGCTCGCCACCTGGAGCGACATCGGCGACTCCTGGGAGCGCACCCTGGACCCGCAGGCAGGCTACGACGTGGAGGTGCTCGAGCTCACCCAGAGCGCCATCCCGGGCCCCAAGCCGAAGCTCTTCGTCCTCGCCGCCCTGCACGCCCGCGAATACGCCACGGCGGAGATCGCCACGCGCTTCGCCGAGCGGCTCCTCGCCGGCTACGGCAGCGACCCGGAGATCACCTGGCTGCTCGACGCTACGGAGGTGCACATCCTCCTCCAGGCCAACCCGGATGGCCGCAAGCGGGCGGAGAGCGGCCTTTCGTGGCGCAAGAACGCCAACAACCTCTACTGCCCGGACACCGAGCAGCGGGGCGCCGACCTCAATCGCAACTTCAGCTTCGAGTGGGGTTGCTGCGGCGGCTCGTCGACCGATCCTTGCGCGCCGAGCTACCGTGGTGCCGGCGCCGCCTCGGAGCCCGAGATCGACGCTGTCGAGTCCTACCTGCGGCAGATCTTCCCCGACCAGCGCGACCCTGGCCTCGGCAGCCCCGCCCCCGACACCGCAACGGGCCTGGTGCTCGACCTGCACAGCCCGGGCGAGGACGTCCTCGGCTCGTGGGGCTTCACCACCGACCCGCTGCCCAGCCCCAACGACGTCGAGCTGCGCACCCTGGGCCGCAAGATCGCCTTCTACGCCGACTACTTCCCCTTCCAGGGCAGCTTCGGCCTGGTCGACGGCTCCACCAAGGACTTTGCCTACGGCGAGCTGGGGGTGCCGGGCTACACGATCGAGGCCGGGGTCGACTTCTTCGAGAGCTGCGCCTTCTTCGAGTCGGTGGTCGGGCCGGACAATCTCGCGACCCTGCTGGCGATCGCCCACCACGCCCGCGAGCCGTACCGGACGCCCGCCGGGCCGGACGCCGTCGACCTCGCGGTGCCCACGGCGCCGGTGGCTCCGGGCGCTCTGATCACCGTCGCCGCCAGCTTCGACGACAGCCGCTTCGCCACCAGCAACGGCAGTGAGCCCAGCCAGGCGATCAGCGCCGCCGAGGTCTTCGTCGACCTGCCGCCCTGGCAGGCCGGCGCCGTGGCCTTCCCCCTCGCCGCCGCGGATGGTGCCTTCGACACGCCCGTGGAGCGAGCCGGGGCGACGATCTCGACGAGCGGGCTCGGAACCGGCCGGCACTGGCTGTTTTTCCGCGGCACCGATGCCGACGGCCATCAGGGCGCCCTCGCCGCCGCTTTCCTGGACGTCCTCGAGCCGGGCGCGGTGCCCCACCTCGCCGGCTTCGTGCGCGACCGCGCGAGCCGCCTGCCGCTCGCCACAACCGTCAAGGCAGGACGCTTCAGCACCGCCAGCGACGACCTCAACGGCGCCTTCAACATCACCCTGCCGGCGGGCAGCTATGACGTCGAGGTGAGCGCTCCCGGTTACGCCGCCGAGCGCTTCAGCTTCCAGGCGAGCGGCGCCGCCACCACCCGGCGCACCTTCTTTCTCGACGCCCTGGCCACCGTGGCGGCGAGCGATGCCGAGGCCGGGCCGGACGGCTGGACGGCCGAGGCCCCCTGGGCAGCGAGCGACGAGGTGGCCTTCAGCGGTCAGCGCAGCTGGAGCGACAGCCCCGGCGGCTTCTACGGCAACGACACAGACGCCTCCCTCGTCTCGCCCGTCCTCGACCTCGCGGGGCATCACGGCACGGTGCTGCGCTTCCGGCAGCTCTACGACATTTCCCGCGGCTTCGACCTCGCCCAGGTCGAGACCTCGATCGACGGTGGGGCCAGCTGGCAGCTGGCGCGGGCCTTCACCGGCGAGGGCCACGACACCAGCTGGGAGGCCGTGGAGCTCGCCCTGCCGCAGCTCGACGACGCCGGGGCGGCGCGCCTGCGCTTCCGCCTGCTGACCGACTCGATCGCGACCCGCGACGGCTGGCACCTCGACGACATCGAGCTCTTGAGCGCGCCCCGCGGCAGCCTCCTCTTCGCCGACGGCTTCGAGAGCGGAGACGTCTCGGCGTGGAGCCAGGCAACGGGGACGCGATAGCGAAGGTACGGGTGCAAAATAGTGCCCAAGGGCGTCTCGCTCGACGTCCCCGTGGCAACATCCTAGGTAGGAGCAAGGCCCCACGCCGCCGCTTCGCCGGGCGTGACGGCGCGCTCCTCGACGAAGCCGACTTGCAGTCCATCGTGGTGAGCCAGGCCTGGTAGGGATGCGACAGATCCACTCGTCTCATACCGAAAGGAGCTCGCCATGGTCCGCACCGCCGTGTCTCTGGCCCTCAGCTGCTCGCTGCTCACCCCCGCCGCCTGGGCGGTCCGCTACTCGTGCCTGCCCAGCTGTAACCCGGACGACGCCCGCTTCCTCTCGCTCGCCGATCCTGGTCTCACCACGCTCAACGACGCCAGCCTCGGCATTCTCCTCTCCGTACCGCGGACCAGCACATCCCTGCGTTTCGCGGTGTTCGACGGCGACACCTCAGGGCGCTGGGACGGTTCCGCCGGTGGCATCCGCCTCACCTACACCCTGACGGCCGACCCGACGCTCGACGGCAGCGGCACGTTCCTCGTCGGCCAATGGACACAGCGTGACTTCGCTGACAACGCCTGGACCTCCATCAGCGTGCCCACTGGCACCGAGGCCCTGGGCGACGACGGCAACCTCTACTACCGCTTGACCGTCGAGGCCGACACGGAGCCCCTCGCCTGGGCGAGCTTCAAGGTCCGCCTGGAGAACGGCTCCCTCTTCCTGCCCGCCGAGGCAGCCGTCGCGCTGAGCGCGCCGATCCTCCATCCCAACGACCTCGCCACCGTCTACCCCAACTATCCGAGCCTGACTCCCACCACTTACGATGGCAGCTGGTCCCTCTACGTCTTCAGCCCGACGGCCCTCTCGATGCTCGACCTCTGGAACGGCGACGTCGACTTCGGTTCGGCCGACTGCCTCGACGGCGATTCGGACGACTCCGACACTCCGAACGAGAGCCTGCCGGCGTGGGCCGCCAGCGCGACCTTCGAGGGCATCGCCGTGGGCGAGGTGCAGCCCTGCGGCCAGACGACGGGGGCCCCGACCGACGACGCCGCGGACCCCACGCTCCGCCGCTCCCCGAGCGTGCAGCTCTCGGTCAGCCTGCCGACGGGCGAGACCTACGCCGACCTCGACCCATCGGGCAACGCCGAGTGGGAGTGCTTCGTCCTGGCGACCGATCCCCAGATGCCGGCGGACGTCCTGGTCCCGGCCTTGCCGGCCGGGACCTACCGCGTGGGGATCAACGGCCTCGACCTCAATAACCTCGTCGTCCTGCGGCCCCACCTCGTAGCGTTGGGTGTGGATGTCCAGGGCCGGCCCGTCGCCCTGCTGCCGCCCCGCGAGCGGCCGAGTGACGGCTAGGCCTCAGGAGACGAGGAGAGACTGCAGCCGGGCGGCGATCGCCCCGCGCGCGTAGTCGGCCACCAGCCGGGCCCGTCCTGCGGCGGCCAGGCGCTCCCGCTCGGCAGGGTCGGCGAGAAGGTGGTCGATGGCCGCGACCCACTCCGCGGGGCTGTCGGCCACCGCTAGGTCTTCCCCCGGTACGGCGGTGGTCCCCGCCGCCGCCCAGCGCGAGGCGACCACCGGCACGCCCTGGGCCCACGCCTCGAGCACCTTGAGCGGCTGCCCCGAGCCGGCACGCAGCGGGGCCACGGCCAGGGTGGCGCTGGCGAGGACGGCGCCGAGGTCCGGGGGCGAGGCGAGGAGCTCGACGCGCCCACCGGCCCGCGCAACGGCCACCCGGAGCTGGCGCGGTGGCCGTGCCCCGGCGAGGCGCAGGCGTAGTGTCGGGTGACGCGCTGCAAGCACCGGCCAAACCTCGCGCAGAAAGAAGCGGGCGCCATCGTGGGTGGGGAAATAGCCGAGGTTGCCAGTCAGGGCGAGGACCGGCCCCGTCGCCGGCCGCTTCGCAACCACCGCCGCCGCGACGGGCAGCGGCACCACCCGAAGCCGCGGTCCCAGGCGCGCCGCCTCCGCTGCCGGCAGCCGCCCGAGGATCGCTGCCCGATCACGCTCGGCGACCACCCAGGCCGAGCCCACGGCGGCGAGCGCTCGCGCCTCCCAGCGCCCCAGGCGCGCCGCCTCCCAGCGCAGCAGGGGGCGCAACCAGGGGCGGTCGAAGTGGGCCCGCCGCTCGAGGTTGAGGGCCAGGCTGTCGATGAGGTCGAGCACTACGGACCGCTCCCCCACGGCCGGTAGCACGTCGACGAGGCGCAGCAGGCTGAGGATCACCACGTCCGCCGCCGGCGCCAGCTGGCGCAGCTGGCGCTCGAGGTCGGCGCCGCCGAAGAGGGCATTCTGCAGCGGCAAGCCGCGGCGGGCCGCCCGCACCAGCGCCACGGCACGGGCGAGGAGGCCAGGAGGGCGGTAGAGCTCGAGGCGGGCGAGGCCCGCGGGCGGCGGCGCACCGCGAGGGCTTGCCGGCGCCAGCACCGTCAGCTCCAGGACGGGTGCCAGGGCCGCCACCAGCTCGGCGGCACGCAGCTCGTCGCCCCGCCGGGGCGGCCAGGGATAGCGGCAGGTGACGAGGAGGGCGCGCAGGGCTCGGCCCGCCGTGATCAGACCAGGGTGAGCAGGTGACCGAGCTTCTCGCGCTTGGCCTTGAGGTAATCGCGGGTGTGCTCGGTGGGCGGCACCTCGAGGGGCAGGCGGTCCACGACCTCGACGCCGTAAGCCGCCAGCAGCTCGGACTTGCGCGGGTTGTTGGTCAGCAGCCGCACCGACCGCGCGCCGAGGTCACGGAGGATCTGTGCTCCCACCCAGTAGTCGCGCTGATCGGCGGCGAAACCCAGCTTGACGTTGGCCTCCACCGTGTCGTGCCCCTGCTCCTGCAGCTCGTAGGCCTTGAGCTTGTTGGCGAGGCCGATGCCGCGGCCCTCCTGCAGCAGGTAGAGGAGCACGCCGCGGCCCTCGGCGGCGATCCGCGCCAGGGCCTCGTCGAGCTGCCGGCCGCAATCGCAACGGGCAGAGCCGAAGACGTCCCCCGTCAAGCACTGGCTGTGCATCCGCACCAGCACGGGCTCGTCTCCCGCCACCTCCCCCAGCACCAAGGCGAGGTGCTCTTCGCCCGTCAGGTCGGCGCGGTAGGCGTGGGCGCGGAACTCGCCGTGGGCAGTCGGCAGCACGGGTGAGGCGAGCCGGCTGACCAGCGTCTCGGTGCGCAGGCGGTAGCGGATCAGGTCGGTCACCCGCAGCACGGCGAGGTCGTGCTCGCGGGCCACGCGAGCGAGGTCCGGCACCCGCGCCATGGTGCCGTCGTCCTTCATCACCTCGCAGATCACCCCGGCGGGCGTAAGACCGGCGAGACGGGCGAGGTCGACGACCGCCTCGGTCTGGCCGGCGCGCACCAAGACGCCGCCGCGGCGCGCCCGGAGCGGAAACACGTGGCCAGGGCGCAGCAGATCGGCCGGCTTGGTACGGGGATCGACAGCGGTGAGGATGGTCGCGGCACGGTCCGCCGCCGAGATGCCGGTGGTGGTCTGGCCGCGGGCCTCGATCGACACGGTGAAGGCGGTGCCGAAGGTCGAGGTGTTGCTCGCCACCATCGGCGGCAGCTGCAGCTCGTCGCAGCGTTCTTCGGTCAGCGACAGGCAGATCAGGCCGCGACCGTGGCGGGCCATGAAGTTGATCGCCTCGGGCGTCACCTTCTCGGCCGCCAGCGCCAGGTCACCCTCGTTCTCGCGGTCCTCGTCGTCGACCAGGATCACCATACGGCCCTGGGCGAAGCGCGCGATGGCCTCCTCCACCGAGACGAAAACCTCTGCTTCACGCAAGCTCATGCGGTCCTGGCTCTTCGAGTGTGGCGTGCTGGACGTTGGGCCCCGCGCCGGGGCGGCCCGGGACGGGACAGTCGTCGGGACAGTGGGGCGGACTCAGACCGGCCGGCGGCAGGACACCGCCCGGCCGGCGACAGGGCTGCAAGTCTAGCCACCCCCTGAGCAGGGGTCAAACCGAGGGGCGTGGTGCCTCAGACCTCCGGGTCCCGCCAAAAGACGCCCGTCAGCTGTGAGGTCTTGCAGTCCTCCTGCCGCCAGTGGCCCTGCTCATCGATGAAGCTCACACAGTAGTGCCGCTCACCACGCTCGAAGAACCAACCACGCGCAAACGGACTCCAACGGACCTGGATGTCCTCCCAGCCCTTCCGCTCGGCGACGTGGCGGATGTTGTAGACGTCGAGGAAGTGCAAGCCGATCCGAATCCCGACGAGAGCCAGGACGGCGAGGATCGCAGTCAGGGCGTTCATGCGAACTGGCTACGCGCTGGCCGGCGCTTCTATGCGCCGGCCGAGGTCAGGCGAATGGCGGCGAGGTGGTCGGCTCGGAGGGCTCGGCGGGCTCGGTCGTCGAGCCGGAGCGCTCCGCCGGCTCGGGTTCCCAGGGTGAGTCGAAGATCCCACCCGGGTTCGGTGGCCCCTCCTCGGGGAGCTCGCCCTCGTCCTCGGGATGCTCGTCAGCCAGGGCCAGCGGAATGGGGAGGTGTCCGCCGGCGAAGCTGCCGGAGAGTACCCGGCCCCAGGCTGCGTCCCAATCACGGTGCAGGATCATCGTGGGCCTCCTTTCTCCATCTCCCAGGATACTCCCCTCCCTCGCCGGGTGGCGCGCGGCCTACTCGCGCGGCGTCGTGGCCGCCGGCACGCCGCGCACGAAGCCGATGTAGTCGACGGCCGCGACCGCGGCCCCAGCCTGGCGCAGCAGGGCATTGACCTTGCCGCGGTGGTACTGGCCGTGGAGCAAGGCTTGGAGGAGGATGTCCGCCTGCGCGCTGGTGAAGCGCTGGCCGGCACTGTTGGTGTAGCCGATGCCACGCTCGAGGTCGCCCTCGCCGAGCCCGGCGAGCAGGTCCTCGAAGCCGGCGTGGACCTCGGCGGCGAGCGCCTCCACCTCGGCCGGGCCGAGGGCCGGCCACACGGCAGTGCGCGCACCCTCGCCCTGCAGGCGGGCGAGCCACACCGCGTCGGCACCCAGGATGTGGGCGTACTCCCGCCAGGCTTCGGCTGCGCCGGGAGCGAGCTTCAAGGCGGCGAGCAGGGCGGCATCGGCCCAGCTCGCGTGCCGCCAGAGCTGCCGGATCTGTTCGAGTGCGGTCATCTTGGGCTCCTTCTCGGGCCTTCGGTCAGGGCGCCCGGGCGGGGCGCCGTTCTCATCTCCGCCGCCCCCTCCCCGCGGGTGGCGTCGCGAGGAGGGATGACGGGTAGAAGAGTGGCAGGAGGATGCCATGAACACCTCCGCCTCTCTGCCTTCCGCGCGCCGCTTCGCCACTGCGTTTCGGCCTTCGATCGCCGCCGGAGTCTGGCGGGTGGCGGACCCCAAGATCACCCTCGCCTCGGTGGCCTCGCTGCTCGTCGGGGCGGCCGCGGCCTGGCATGACGGCCCGCTCGCCTGGGGCTGGCTGCTCGCGACGGTGCTGGGGATCTTCTGCGTCGAAGCGGCGAAGAACGCCTCGGGTGAGATCTTCGATTGGGACTCCGGCGCCGACCGCGGCCTGCGCGAGGAGGAGCGCACGCCCTTCTCGGGCGGCAAGCGGGTGCTGGTCGACGGCCTGATGAGCCGCCGTCAGACGGCGTGGATGGCCGCCGCCTTCTACGCCGCCGCCGCCGTCATCGGCCTCCTGATCGTGCTGCGCCGCGAGCCGGCCGTGCTCGGTCTCGCTCTCGCCGGGGTGGCGCTGGCGTTCTTCTACCATGCGCCGCCGCTACGGCTTTCCTACCGCGGCTGGGGTGAGCTCGCCGTGGCGCTCTGCTACGGGCCGCTGATTGCCGCCGGCACTTACCTCGTGCAGCGACACGCGGTCTCTCCCCGCGTCCTGACGGCCGCCGCACCGCTCGGCATCGCCATCGCCGGCTTCCTCTGGGCCAACGAGTTCCCCGACGCGCGGGCCGATGCCGCTGCCGGCAAGCGCACCCTCGTCGTGCGCCTGGGCCGGCCGCGGGCGGCGCGGGCCTTCGCCGCCCTGGTCGCCGCCACCCACACGGGCGTGCTGCTGTTGCCCCTGGCCGGCCTGCCGGCCGCCTGCTGGCTGGGGCTCACCGGCCTGCCCCACGGCCTTGCCGCCGCCCGCCGCCTCACCCGCTTCCCCGACACCCCGGCCGAGCAGGTGCCCGCCCAGGCCGCCGCCCTCGCTTCTTTCCTGCTGCTCGCCGCGGGCCTCGCGGCCGGGCTGGTGATCGACCGCCTGCTCGGCTAGCCACCGCTCTCGCGCGTCACCGTGGCGGGCGCCGGCAGGAAACCGGTCCGCACCAGGTAGCTGAGGTAGGTGTGGACGAGGGCCTGGTCGGCCGGCGGGCAGCTGAGACCGGCGCGGGCGAGCGCCGCCTGGGAGCGCGCCTGAGCGAAGATCGGCTGCTCGTCTTCCTCCTCTTCTTCCGGGAAGAGGGGCAGGAAGGGCGCCAGCGCGTTCGCCTCGCCGCGCTCGACGACGGCAGCGAGGGCGGCCCGGAAGCGCTTGTAGGGCACCAGCTCGACGGCGTAGCCGAAGGCGGCGAGGGCCCGGCCGAGGTCGGCAAAGGGCAGGGTGCGCCGGTTGTAGAAGTGGAAGTCGTGGCCGAGCTCGGCGGGGTCGAGGGCCAGGCTGACGATCGCCCGTGCCAGGTAGTCGACGGGCAGCATGTCGATCGGGTCTTGCACGTCGGGGGCGAGGCCCAGCTGCACGAGCCCGGCGAGCAGGCTCGAGAAGATGTCCTTGGGGTTGGCGGCGCCGGTCGCGGCGGCACCGGTGATCCGCGCCGGGCGGAAGATGCTCGCCGGGATGCCCCGCTCGCGCGCCGCCACCACCAGCCGCTCGGCCACCCACTTGGTCTGCTCGTAGCCGCGGTCGAGGCCTCCCGGGTCTTCCTGCGCCGCCCCCTCCGGCACCACCTGCCGGGCGTAGCGGCGAGTGAGGAAGACGCCGAGCGAGGAGGTGAAGCACACTGCCTTGCGGCGGCCCTCGGCGGCCAGGCGGAGGATCTCCTCGGTGCCGCCGACGTTGGCCGGCGCCAGCCGGGCATAGGGATGGAGGAAGTTGACCTCGGCGGCGTTGTGCACCACGAGGTCCACCTCACTCGCCAGCCGCTGCCAGGTCTCCGGATCGATCCCCAGCCGCGGCGGCCCCAGCTGGCCGAGCACGGGGAGCAGCCGGCCGGCGAGCTCGTCGCTCCACAGGCCGTACTGCGCCAGCGCCTCGCGGAGGCGGCGCGCACCCTCCTCCGCGCTCGCGGCGCGCACCAGCACATGGAGGGGCCCGGTGACGCGGGCGGCGAGCTCGCGCAGCACGAAGGGGCCGAGAAAACCCGTGGCGCCAGTGAAGAAGACCTGACGCGGCGGCCAGCTGAGCGGGGGCGCCGCCGGGTCCGGCCGGATCTCCGGCGCCAGCTGGGCGAGAGCCTCGAGGTCCAGGCTGGCGGCCGTCGCCTTGCCGCCGCGCGCCGCTTCGACGGCGGCGGCGAGGTCGGCGACGGTCGGTGCCGTGAAGAGCTGGGTGAGCGGCAGCTCGACGCCGAAGGTACGCGCCACCTCGGCCATCAGGCGCATGGCAACGAGCGAGCTGCCGCCGAGGGAGAAGAAGTCGGCGAAGACGTCCACCGCCGGCAGCTCGAGCAGGCGGGCCCAGAGTGCCGCCATCTCGGCCTCGACGGTGGTTCGTGGCGGGGTGATCGGCGCCTCGGCCGCCGCCGCGGGGACCGGCAGGGCCCGGCGGTCGATCTTGCCGTTGGCAGTCAGCGGCAACGCCGCCAGCAGCACGAAGTCAGCCGGCACCATGTAGGCGGGGAGCTTCTCGGCGAGGAAATGCCGCAGCTCGCTGGCGCCGACGCCCGCCCCCTCGCCCACGCCCGCGTAGGCCACCAACCGTTTGCCGGCGGCGCCCTCGGCCACCGTCACCAGGCACTCGCGGACCGCCGGATGCTCGGCCAGCGCGAGCTCGATCTCCCCCGGCTCGATGCGGTAGCCGCGGATCTTCACCTGGTGGTCGCGGCGGCCGAGGAACTGCAGCAGACCGCCGGCGAGCAGGCGGGCGCGGTCCCGGGTGCGGTAGAGGCGGGCCCCGGGCTCGGCGCCGAAGGGGTCCGGCACGAAGGCGGCGGCGGTCTTCGCCGGGCGGTCGAGGTAGCCCCAAGTGATCCCGGCGCCTCCCAGAAAGAGCTCCGCTGGCACGCCGATCGGCGCCGGCTCCGCCGCCTCGTCGAGCAGGTAGGCGCGCACGTTCGCGAGCGGCCGGCCGATCGGCAGAGCGTTGCCGGCGAGCTCGGCGCCGCTCTGCGTGCGGTAGGAGGTGGCGCAGACGGTGGCTTCGGTGGGGCCGTAGTGGTTGAACAGGGCGGCCGTGCCGCCGGTGAGCTCCACCCAGCGGGCGAGGGTATCGCGGCCCACCGCCTCGCCGCCCATCATCATCAGCTCGAGGCCCGGCAGCACGCCGCTCGCACCCCGCGCCGTCCACTCTTCCACCCACTGCCGCCACAGCGAGGCGGCGGTGTCGATGCCGTTGATCCCCAGCTCGGCGGCGAGCTCGGAGAGCCGGTGGGCGGAGAGCTCGGCCGGGTTGGGGTGGAAGACGAGGGCGGCCCCCGTCGCCAGGCAGGGGAAGACGTCGCCCACCGAGGCGTCGAAGGTGAGCGGCGGGATCACCAGCACCCGCTGCCCGGGGCCGAAGCCGTGGTGGACGACGAAGCCCAGAGTGAGGTTGACAGCGGCGCGGTGCGGCACCAGCACGCCGTTCGGGCGCCCCGTCGAGCCCGAGGTGTAGATCACGTAGGCAAGGCCGTCGGGGTCGGCCGGGGCCGGCGTCGCCCGCGGCGCCGCCGGCAGAGCGAGGAGGTCGACGACCTGACCAGCCCAGCCGGCGAGCCCGGCAGGAGCCTCTCCGGCCATCAGCGCCACCCGCACCGCGCACTCGCCGAGCTGGAACTCCAGGCGCTCGGCTGGCGCGGTGGCGTCGAGGGGCAGGTAGGCGCCGCCCGCCTGGAGGATGCCGAGGAGGCCGACCATCGCCGCCAGCGAGCGGTCCGTGGCGAGGCCCACGAGCTCACCCGGCCGCAGCCCCAGGCCGGCAAGGAGCTGCGCCACTTCGTCTGCCCGCGCTGCAAGCTCGGCGTAGCTCAGGCTGCCGCCGCCCGCCACCAGCACGGCCGGGGCCTGCGGCGTCCGCGCCACCTGGGCGGCGATCAGGCCGTGGAGGGTGAGGGCGCCGGCGCGCGCGCGGCCGCTGTCGTTCCACTCGCGCAGCAGCTGTTGACGCTCGCCGGCCGCCAGCAGCGGCAGCCGGGAGAGGGCCGTCTCCGGCGCCGCCAGGGCGGCCGCCAGCAGGGTGCCGAAGCTCCCCAGCCAGCGGCCCACGGTGCTGGCGTCGAAGAGGTCGGTCGAGAAGTCGGCGAGGCCGGCGAGGCCGCCGGCGTCTTCCTCAAGCGAAAGGGTGAGGTCGAAATGCGCGGCGCCGCCCGCCGTCTCGAGCAGGCTGAGCTCGAGGTCCGCGAAGGGCTGGCGGCCCCACAGCCCGCCCTGGTAGACCAGCATCACCTGGAAGAGCGGGTTGGCGGACAGCTGGCGCGGCACCTTGAGCTCTTCCACCAGGCGCTCGAACGGCACCTCGGGGTGGGCGAAGGCACCGCCCACGGCGCTGCGCACGCGGTCGAGCAGGCCGGCGAAGCTGGGATCGCCGCCGGCGTCGGTGCGCAGCGCCAGGGTGTTGACGAAGAAGCCGATGGTGCCGGCGATCTCCTCGCGCTCGCGGTTGGCGACCGGAGTGCCGACGGCGAAGTCCGTCTGCCCGGAGAGGCGGGCGAGGAGGGCGGTGAAAGCGGCGTAGAGCACCATGAAGGGCGTCGCCCCGGCGGCGCGGGCCGCGGCCCGCAGGCGCTCGGCGACATCGGCGCCGAGGCCGAGGCGGCGGCGGGCACCGCGGAAGCTCGGCAGTGGCGGCCGCGCTCGATCCGCCGGCAGCTCGAGGAGCGCCGGCAGGCCGGCGAGGGCGCCGCGCCAATAGTCGAGATCGGCGGCGAAGGCGGGGCTTTCCAGCCAGGCGCGCTGGGCGCGGGCGAAGTCCCCGTACTGCCAGGCAAGGGGCGGCAGCGCCGGCGCCTCGCCCCGGCGGTGGGCGGCGTAGCGCTCGCCCAGCTCGTCGAAGAAGAGGCGGAAGGACCAGCCGTCGAAGACCGTGTGGTGGAAGGTGACGAGCAGGTGGTGCACGGCCGCGCCGAGCCGCAGCAGGGCAGCTCGCCAGAGCGGCGCCTCGGCGAGCGCCAGGGCGAGGCCCGAGGCGCGCTCGGCGAGCTCGGCCGCCACGGCCTGCTGCGCCGGCGGCGCGAGAGCCCGCAGGTCCACCACCGGCAGGCGCACGGCGAGCTCGGGCAGCACCTCCTGCACGGCCTCGCCAGCCGTCGCGGCGAGCCGGCTGCGCAGCACCTCGTGGCGTTCGACCAGGCCCTGCAGGGCGGCCGTGAGCGCCACGGGCACCAGCGGGCCCTCGAGACGGGCGACCACCCCGATGTTGTAGGCGGCGCTCGCCCCACCGCCCAGCTGGGCGAGCAGCCACAGGCGCTGCTGGGGCGAGGAGAGCGGATAGGTGCGCAGGGCCCCGGCCGGCGAGGCTGTGGGCGCGGCCGGCGCCGCGGCCGGCTGGCTGGCGGCGATCGCTGCCGCCTGGTCGGCGATCGTCGCCGCCTCGAAAGCGAGGCGCAGCGGGGCCTCGGCGCCGAAGCGGCGGCGCAGGCGTGCCACCAGCTGGGTGGCGAGGAGCGAGTGGCCGCCGAGGCGGAAGAAGTCGTCGTGGATCCCGATCGGCGCCACCCCGAGGAGCTCCTCCCAGACCTCAGCGAGGACCTTCTCGATCTCGCTCCGCGGCGCCACGTAGGGGTTGGGCAGCTGCGGGCGGCTATGGCTCGCGCCGAGGGCCGGCGCCTCCGCCTCCACCGGCAGCTCGACCGGCAGCTCTGGGCTGCTCTCGGCGAGCGTCGTGACGGCGGCCCTGGGCCCTGCCCCCGCGATCCAGTAGCGCCGGCGCTCGAAGGGGTAGGTCGGCAGCACCACCCGCTTGCGGCGCTGCCCGGCGTAGAAGGGCGCGGCCGCGAGCGGCGCTCCGTGCAGCCAGAGCTCGCCAGCCGCCGCGAGGGCGCTCTCGAGGTCCGCAGCGGCCTCACCCGCTGGCGGCAGCGTCGCCACGCTGGGCAGCTTCGCAGCCTCGGGATGGCGGCGGGCGAAGGCGGTGGCAGTGCGCCCCGGCCCCACCTCGAGGAGGATTGGCTCGGCGCCCGCCACCAAGGTCGCGAGGCCGTCGGCGAAGCGCACGGGAGAGCGCAGGTGGCGCACCCAGGTCTCGGGGTCGGTCGCCTCGGCGGCGCTCATCCAGGTGCCCGTCAGGTTGGAGACGAAGGGCCGCCGCGGTGGCGCCAAGCGGACCTTGGCCACCTCAGCCCGGAAGGCCGGCAGGGCCCCCTCGACCATCGCCGAGTGGAAGGCGTGCGAGGTGTGGAGGCGGCGGTTGTGCACGCCCTCGGCACTGAGCTTTCCGGCCAGCGCCTCGATCGCCGGCGTCGGGCCGGAGACCACGCAGAGCGCCGGGGCGTTCACCGCGGCGAGCGAGAGCTCGTCGCCTAGCCGCTCCGCCAGCTCGGCCGCCGGCAACGAGACCCCGAGCATCGCCCCCGGTGGCAGCGCCTGCATCAACCGGCCACGGGCCACCACCAGGGCCACAGCGTCGGCGAGGCCCATCACCCCGGCCTGGGTGGCGGCGACGTACTCGCCCAGGCTGTGGCCGATCATCGCCGCCGGCTCGATGCCCCAGGCGCGCCAGAGCTCGGCCAGGGCGTGCTCGACGGCGAACAAGGCCGGCTGGGCGAACGCCGTCTGGGTGAGCTGCTCGCTCGCTTCCGGGCTGGCCCCCGCCGCCGGGTAGACGAGCGCGCGGAGGTCGGCACCGAGGCTGGGCGCGGCGAGCTCGGCGCAGGCGTCGAAGGCAGCGCGGAAGGCCGCCTCCCCGGCGTACAGCTCGGCCGCCATGCCGACGTGCTGGGCCCCCTGGCCGGGGAAGAGGAAAGCCACCGGCCGCTCGCTCGCCGCCGAGACGACGGTCGCCAGCCGCTTGGGGTCCGCCCCGCGCAGCAGGCCCGCCGCCTCCGCCGCCGTGGCCGCCACCAAGGTCCGCCGGTGGGCGAAGCGGCGGCGGCCGGTGTGGAGGGTGAAGGCGACGTCGGCGAGCGGCACCTCGGGATGCGCCAAGAGATGGGCGGCCAGCCGCTCGCTGGCCGCTTCGAGGGCAGCCTCCGAACGGGCCGCGAGCAACAGCAGCTGGCGCTCGCGGCCGGGGCCGCTCTCGACCGGCGGCGCCTCCTCGAGGATGGCGTGGGCGTTGGTGCCGCCGAGGCCGAAGGAGGAGACGGCGGCTCGCCGCGGCCCCTCGTGGGCCGGGAAAGGCTGCGTGCGACCGGCAACGAAGAAGGGGCTCGCGGCCAGGTGCAGGGCCGGGTTGGGGCGCTCGAAGTGCAGGTTGGCGGGCACCTCTCCGTGCTCGACGGCGAGGGCGGCGCGCACCAGCCCGCCGATGCCGGCGGCGGCGTCCATGTGGCCGAGGCTGGTCTTCGCCGAGGAGAGGGCGCAGCTGGCCGGGCCGGCACCGTCCTCGCGATAGGCGGCGGTCAGCGCCGCGACCTCGATCGGATCGCCGAGGGCGGTGCCCGTGCCGTGCGCCTCGACGTAGCCGATGCTCGCCGCCGAGACCCCGGCGCTCGCCAGGGCGCGGCGGATCACCTCCCGCTGGCCGACCTCGCTCGGCGCCGTGTAGCCGATCTTGCCGGCGCCGTCGTTGTTGATCGCCGTCCCCTTGATCACGGCGTGGATCGAGTCGCCGTCGGCGAGAGCGGCGGCGAGGGGCTTCAACACCACCACGCCGACGCCGTTCGACGGCACGGTGCCCGCCGCCGCGGCGTCGAAGGTGCGGCAATGGCCGTCCGGGGACAGGATCCCTTCCTCGACGAAGAGGTACGGCGCCTCGTGCGGCACCCGCACCGTGGCGCCGCCAGCGAGCGCCAGCGCGCACTCACCGCGCACCAGGCTCTGGCAGGCGAGGTGGACGGCCACCAGCGAGGTCGAGCAGGCCGTCTGCACGTTGAGGCTGGGCCCCGTGAGGTCGAGCTTGTAGGAGACCCGGGTGGGCAGGAAGTCCTTGTCGGTGGCGATCATCGTCGCCAGGTCGCCGAGCGCCGCCAGCAGCTGCGGATGGGCCTCCAGGTTGTGGCCGAGGTAGGTGCTGGCGCTGCAGCCGGCGAAGACGCCGATCGCCTGCGGTTGGCCGCCGGGGGGATAGCCGGCGCGCTCCAGGGCCTCCCAGGCGCATTCGAGGAAGAGCCGGTGCTGGGGATCGGTGGTCTCGGCCTCCCGCGAGGTGAGCCCGAAGGCCTCGGCGTCGAAGAGCTCGATGCCGTCGAGCACGCCGCCGGCGGGAACCTCGTCGGCGGGAATCTCTCCCTCTTGCCCACTCCTCGTGAACCGCCGGATCGCCTCGACCCCCGCCGCCTGCTGGGCCCAGAAGCCCTCGGCGTCCGTGCTGCCAGGGAAACGGCAGGCGATGCCGACGATGGCGATGTCGCTGGCCCCCTCGGTGCCGAGGCCCGGCGCCGCGGGGAGGGCCGAGACACCCGCCGCCCCGACGTCTTCCAACGCAGCGTCCTCGCCGGCCAGGTGGCGGGCGAGCGAGCGCACGGTCGAGTGGCGCAGCAGGTCGAGCAGGGTGAGCTGCGGGTGGTCGCCCTGCAGCCGGGCGAGCACCTGGGCGAGCAGCAGCGAGTGGCCACCGAGGTCGAAGAAGTTCTCCTCCAGCCCCACCTGCTGGCGGCCGAGCACGTCGCGCCAGATGGCGGTGATCGCCTGCTCGCGGGCGCTGCCGGCGTCGGTGAGCACCGTCACCGGCGGCGCCGGGGCCGCCTCGGGCGGCGGCGGCAGGGCCTTGCGGTCGAGCTTGCCGTTCGGCGTGCGCGGGAAGTCCGCCAGCACCACGAAGGCGGCCGGCAGCATGTAGTCCGGCAGGCGGGCGGCGAGCCCGCTGCGCAGGGCGTGCGGCGCCGGCGCCTCGCCCTTGGGTAGCAGGTAGGCGACCAGGCGGCGGTCGCCGGGGCGGTCCTCGCGCACCAGCACGGCCGCCTCCGCCACCCCGGGCTGGGCGGCGAGAGCCGCCTCGATCTCCGCCAGCTCGATGCGGAAGCCCCGCAGCTTCACCTGGTGGTCGAGCCGGCCGAGGTACTCGATCACCCCGTCGGGGCGGCGGCGAACGCGGTCGCCCGTGCGATAGAGCCGGCCACCACCGGCGCCAAAGGGGTCGGGCAGGAAACGCTCGGCGGTGAGCGCCGGCCGCCCGAGGTAACCGCGGGCGACGCCGACGCCACCGAGGTAGAGCTCGCCCAACCAGCCCACGGGCACCAGCTCGAGGCTCGGGGCCAGCACGTAGGCCGTCTCGGCGGGCAGCGGCCGGCCGATCGGCGGCTCGCCTCTGATCGGCCCGCGGAAGGCCGACCAGGTGGAGTACACCGTCGTTTCGGTAGGGCCGTAGAGGTCGTAGAGCGTCTCGGTGCGGCTGCTCGCGAAGGCCTGGCCGATCAACCGCCCGGGCACCGGCTCGCCGGCGAGGCCGATCGCCCGCAAGGCCGGCGGCACGCGCTTCAAGCGCACCAGCTCGGCGAAGGCCGAGGACACCGTGTTGAGGAAGGTGACCCGCGCGCTCTCCGGTGCCTCGGCGAGGGCCAGGGCGTGATCGACGAGGACGGCCGTACCGCCGCCGGCGAGCGGCACGAAGAGCTCGAAGACCGAGATGTCGAAGGAGATCGAAGTGACGAAGCCCATGCCGGCGCGCTCGGCCGGCGAGAAGGCGCGGCAGCCCCAGGCGACGAAGGCAGTGGCGGCCCGCTGCGGGATCGCCACTCCCTTCGGCCGCCCCGTCGAGCCCGAGGTGTAGATCACGTAGGCGAGGTTCTCGGGGTCGACGGCCGCCGGCGCAAGCGCCGCAAGGTCCGCGCTCTCGTCGGCCCCTCCATCGAGCCAGAGCACCGCCGCCCCGGCGGCGGCCATCTCCGGGGGGAAGAGCTCGCGCTCGGCGAGCACCAGGGGAGCGGCGGCGTCCGCCAGCATATAGCTCAGGCGATCGGCCGGGTAGCTCGGATCGAGCGGCAGGTAGGCACCGCCGGCGCGCAGGATGGCGAGCAGGGCCTCGACCAGCCGTGGGCTGCGGCCCAGGCAGACGCCCACCCGCACCTCGGGGCCGACGCCGCGCGCGGCGAGGCGGCCGGCGAGGCGGCCGGCG
>WBZL01002267.1_pt1 | contig 18957 bp, 16 predicted proteins | sample 5204291 | NCBI WGS metagenome assembly WBZL01 (sample SAMN12344345, study PRJNA552823) | activated sludge metagenome | biome: Activated sludge suspended growth; feature: Nitrification reactor; material: Wastewater; isolation source: activated sludge from nitrification reactor of wastewater...
CTGTTGCGGGTGGACGGCGAGCGCACATCCCTTTGTCGCATGCTTGGGTACGCGAGCAATGCGGACGGCATGCGCAAGCTCCTCCACTGGTGCGATCCGGGCGGTCACCTCGCCAATCGCTGGACGGGCTGTACCGAACTCACGCGCCGCTGTCGCACGCTGAACGACCGCAACGGCGCACTTGCCACCGCGCAGCTTCGCAGTGTGACGGGCCGGCTCGAGGCACTCACGGGCGGCGCGGAACGTCGCCGGGACACTTACTCTCCGCATGGGGCCGCCCGCGCGACACCCACGGGGCGCCTCCTGACCGCCCGGGTCTGAGATCCGGCGCCGCATTTTTGGCGGCCCTTCGCATCCCGGCAGGGTACCGCCCCCTTGTCGGCAAACCGGCAACATGCGCAAGCACACGCGCGATAGTTGTGACGTGGCGCCTCCGGCCCGCAGCCCGCAGCCCGTCGCCCATGGCTCGCAGCTCGCAGCCCGCAGCCCTCAAAGCCGCGCCAGATCCTCCGGCGTATTGATATCCGCACCCGGCGGCTCCGCGGCCGCGACCACACGAACCTCCATGCCGTGCTCGAGCGCGCGCAGCTGCTCGAGCTTTTCGAGCGACTCGAGTCGTGTGGGCGCCAGAGACGCGAATTGCAGCAACGCGCGCGTACGCCACGCGTAGAGCCCGATGTGACGCAGCGCCTCGTGGCCCGTGCCATCACGATCATGCGGAATCGGCGCGCGGCTGAAATAGAGCGCCCTGCCCCCGCGATCAGTCACCACCTTGACGACATTCGGATCGACAAATTCCGCGTGCGAGCCGAGCGGCGATGCAACGGTCGCGATGGCCGCTGACGGGTGCGCGGCAAGCGCCGCAGCCGCCTGCTCGATGAGGGCCGCCGGCATGCGAGGCTCATCGCCCTGCAGGTTGACGACGATGTCGTCCGCGCCAAACCGGCGCAGACGCGCGACCTCCGCGATGCGATCCGTGCCGGAGGCGTGTGAATCCGCTGTCATGCACACGTCGGCGCCCGCGAGGCGTGCTGCGGCGGCAATCCGTTCGTCGTCGGTCGCCACGATGACTTCGCGCGCGCTCGTGGCACGCGCCCGCTCGTAGACGCACACGATCATCGGCCGGCCGCTGATCAGGGCCAGCGGCTTGCCGGGGAAACGTGTCGACTCGTAGCGCGCGGGGATGATGATGCGGAACATGCGCGCGGGCCCCCTCAGCGCTCGAGCAGCGGATCGCTCGCCGCAAGTTGCCGTGCCTCTTCCACGAGCATGATCGGCACGCCGTCGCGGATCGGATAAGCGAGCCGGTCGATGCGGCAGACAAGTACTGCCTCCTCGCGCTGGTGAACCACCGGCCCCTTGCAGAGCGGGCAGGCGATGATGTCGAGCAGTCGCGTATCCACGTGGTTCCTCAGCGGCCGGTTCGGGCCGGATCGATCCTTGCCGTAACGATCGCGAGCAGCGCGCGCGCATCGTCGTCGCTGAACGCGGCGGTGACGGGCACGTATCCCAGTCGCGACGACGCGAACGGCGCGCATTTTACGGCATCTTTCTCCGTCATGAGGACCGGCAGACCGTCTTCGAAGGCGAGGTCAGCGGCCGTAAAGGCGTGGTGATCGGGGAATGGGTGCGGAATCACGTCGAGGCCGGCGGCCCGCAGCAGGCGGAAGAATCGTTCCGGATGGCCGATGCCGGCCACGGCGTGCACCCGCTGCCCCGCCAGGCTCGTGAGCGGCAGCGCGGCCTCGCGCGGCCCGGTGAGTGGCAGCACGCTCGCCGCCTCGAACCGCATGTGAAACACAGGCCGCCCGGCGAGGCTGCGCTCGCGCGAGCCGTCGAGAATGATCACCGCATCGACCGTGCGCAGGCGCCCGGCGCGCTCCCGCAGCGGGCCTGCGGGCAGCATCAACCCATTGCCGAAGCCGCGCGCGCCATCGATCAGCACGAGTTCGCAATCGCGCGCGAGTGCCAGGTGTTGCAGCCCGTCGTCGGCGATGACGACATCGACATTCTGCGTCGCGAGGAGCCGCCCCGCGACGGCGCGCTCGCGACCGACCGCAACGGGACAACCGGTGCGTCGGCGCAGCAGCAACGGCTCATCTCCGACCTCGGCTGCCCGGGAACCGGCTTCGACGAGTCGCGGCGCGTCACCGCGCCGCCCGTAGCCACGCGAGACGACGCCGGGCCTGCGGCCCATCGCCGCGAGTTCCCCGACGAGCCAGACGACGAAGGGCGTCTTGCCGGTGCCGCCCACCGTGAGATTGCCGACGATGACCACGGGTGTTGCGAGCTTCGTGACCGGCAGGAGACGCGCCGCATAGGCGCCCCGGCGCGCGCCGACGATCAATGCATAGAGCCAGGAGAGCGGGCGCAGCAGCGCCGCGCCAGAGGCGCGCCCGTACCAGACCGTGTTCAGCCATTTCTCCATGGCGGCGCCGGCGCTTCAGGCGCTGAACTGCAGGCGGTGCAGCTGTGCGTAGACGCCGTCGCGCGCGAGCAGCGCGGCGTGCGCGCCGCGCTCGGCGATCGCACCCTCGTCCATGACGATGATTTCGTCGGCCTGCTCCACGGTCGACAACCGGTGCGCGATCACGAGGGTGGTGCGGCCCGATTGCAGGCGCGCGAGTGCCGCCTGGATGTGCCGCTCGGACTCGGTATCGAGCGCCGATGTCGCCTCGTCGAGCACCAGCACGGGCGTATCCTTCAGGATTGCGCGCGCGATCGAAATGCGCTGGCGCTGGCCGCCCGAGAGCAGCGCGCCGCGATCACCGACGAGCGTATCGAGACCCTGCGGCAGGTCGCGCGCAAAATCCATCACAAAGGCTGCCTCGGCCGCCGCTTCGACCCGCGCGGGCGAGGCATCCGGATGACCGAAGGCGATATTGGCTCGGATCGTGTCGTTGAAGAGCACGACTTCCTGGCTCACGACCGCGACCTGGTCGCGCAGGTTCGCGAGCGCATAGTCGCGCACGTCGATGCCGTCGAGCCGCACGCTGCCGGCATCGGCATCGTAGAAGCGCGGCAACAGGGCCACGAGCGTCGACTTGCCGCTGCCCGAGCGCCCGACGATCGCGAGCGTGCGCCCGGCCGGCACGCGCAGGTCGATGTCACGCAGCACCTGGCCCTTGTCGGCGCGATACATGAAACTCACGCCGCGGTACTCGATGTCGCCTTTCACCCGGGCCACCCGCTGCTGACCGCCTTCGTCCTCGCCCGCCGTATCGAGTACGGCGAAGACGCTGGCACCGGCGGCAATCCCCTGCTGCAGCGGCCCGAACACGTTGACGAGGCGGCGCAACGGCGCCGTGATCAGCAGCAGCGCCGTCAGGAACGACATGAAGTCGTCGACCCGCATCTCCTGACGCTGCACCTGGCTGATCGCGAAATAGAGCACGCCCGCAAGCCCGATCGCCGCCACGAACTGCACCACCGGGTTGCTCACCGCACGCGCATTGATGAGGCGCATGTTGCTGTGGCGATTGGCCTCGTTTGCCACCTCGAAGGCCGCCTCCTGCCGCACTTGCGCGTTGAATACCCGCACGACGCGCTGGCCATCGAAGGATTCCTTCGCGACGCGCGTGACATCGGCCATCGAGTTCTGGATGCGCGCGCTGTAGCGCCTGAAAGAACTGTTGATCCGCCGGATCAGCCACGAAATGAATGGCGCGAGCACGAGCGCGAAGGCGGCGAGCTGCCAGTTCATCCAGAAGAGATAGCCGAGCAGCGCGATGATCGTGAGCGTGTCGCGGATCAGTACCGTGACCGCATTGGTGGTCGCCTCGGCAACCTGCTCGATATTGAAGGTGAGGCGCGAGAGCATCTCCCCCGTAGAGGTCGCATCGAACCAGGACACGGGCAGCCGCAGGTATTTCGCGAACAGTTCGCCGCGCAGCGTCTTGATGATCCGTCGCCCGACGGACGCCGGAAAATAATTCGACACATAATCGCCGACACCCCGCAGGAAGAAGAGCCCGACCGCACCGAGTGGCACGAGCCAGATGACACGCGGGTCACGCTCGACGAAGGCACCGCCGAGGAAGACCTTGACGAGGTACGCGAGCAGCGCATCGGTTGCGGCAAAGAGCGCCATGCCCAGCACGCCGATCAGGAAGGTGCCGATCCAGGGCCGCGCGTAGCCGAGCAGCCGGCGATAGACCTGCCGGGGACTGGCGATGACGGTCGGGGCCGCCGGTACGTTCACGGCGTTGCGGCACCCGCGTCGCTGACGGTCGCGATGTTGATCTCCGTGAAGCCGAGCTTGCCGAGCACGTCCATCGCGGTGACCACCGACTGGTGGGTCGCGCGGCCGTCGGCGCGCAGCGTCACAGGCGCGCTGCGCTCATCGCCCGCGACCTTGAGCAGCGCCGCGCGCAGCGTAGCGGCGCTCGCATTGACGAGGTCGCGCTCGTTGACGCGATAGCCGCCGCCCTGCGTGACAGTCACGACGATTGCCTCCTTCGCCGGGCGCTGTACCGGCACATCGCGCGCCTCGGGCAGGCGCACCCGCAGGCGCCCCTCCTGCACGAAAGTCGAAGAGAGCATGAAAAACACGATGAGGAGCAGCACCACGTCGATCAGCGAAGTGAGGTTGAGCTCGGGCTCATCAGTACGGCGCGGCTTGAGGTTCACGCCGCCCCCGCCCGATCGCGGCCCGCCGCCGCATCGACCGCATCAGCGAGGCGCAGCGCGTCCTTCTCCATCTGGATCACGATGCGATCGACCTTGCCGCGCAGCAGGCGAAAGCCGATCAGCGATGGAATCGCGACGGTCAGCCCGGCGGCGGTCGTGATCAGCGCCTCGGCGATGCCGCCCGACAGCATGCGCGGATCGCCCATGCCGCCCGCCTGGATGGCGTTGAACGCCTTGATGATGCCGGTCACCGTGCCGAGGAGCCCGAGCAGCGGGCTCACGCCCGCGATCATGTTGAGCGAGTTGAGAAACCGCTCGAGCTCGTGCACCACATGCCGCCCGGTGTCCTGCAGGCGCTCCATCATGATCTCGCGCGGCCGGTGGCGGTTGGCGAGACCTGCGGCGAGGACGCGACCGAGAGGCGAGTTCTGCTCGAGCGCCGCGATGACCTTGTCGTTGATCTGGTTGCCCTCGATGAGCGCCCAGACCTTCTTCGTGAGATCGGGGGGGATCACCCGTTTGTCCTGCAGGGTCCAGAATCGCTCGAGGATGATCGCCGCGGCGCCTATGGAACACAGGATGATCGGCCACATCAGTGGCCCGCCCGCGCGCACGATTTCCCACATCCGTCCTGCCCTCGAAGCTGTGCAAACCGTGCGCATCATACCGGAGCGCGCCACGGCCATGGATAGCCGTCGCGGGCGGCCCACTGCACCATGTCCCCGCTTGCAGCGTCGATCATGACGCTGATTGCACCGCCACGCGCGGTATCGAAGCGTGTGGGGCGACCGAATGCGAATTGCCGGGACCCGATCGAGAGCGACAGGTCGCAGTCTGCCGTCATCGTGAACCGGGCCGGCCCGCTGGTCCACGCGCTGGTGTCCGCGCACAGCGCGACGTGCTCCGGCCCGCCCGGCCACGGGCGCGGCACGAGAATTTCTACGACCGCGATCGCTGCGACGAGTTCGGCGGCCCCGCTCGCATGATCCCCACGAAGATGCGGCATGACGAGGCGATCGACCCGCGTGATGTGCTGCGAGCGCAGCCAGGGTACGACGACGCGCGCCATGCGCCGGCCATTCGTGCCGAAGCTGTCGCCCGTCCCGAAAACGATGACTTCGCGCCTCGTGCGGATCACGGCCGCCTGCCCGCGCCCGACGTCGAACACCATGATGGCGACCTGCGAGGGCGCGGGCGCAATTGGTCCCGCGCCAAGGAGCGGTACGAGTGCGGCCATGGCTGTGGCACGCAGGCGGCCTGGCCAGGGAAGGATCGCAATGCCCACTGCTGGCACCATGACGACCCAGACCCAGAGAGGCGGTGACAGTGTCACGAGCGCTTGCGGCCACGCTGCCGCTGCCTCGAGCCACGGCCAGGCGAGCGCATGCAACCGGGCACCTGCCGCGAAGCCGATGTCGGCGATCGACGGGGCGACGGCGAGGATGGCCGTTGAAGCGAGCGTCAGCGGCACGAGCAGCAACGTGAAGAGCGGGATGGCGAAGACGTTGATCACGAGGCTCGCGAGCGAGACCGTACCGAATGCCGCGAGGGTGACCGGTACGAGTGCGATCGTGACGACGAGCTGCACGCGCGTCGCCTCGTGCCACCAGTGCGTGCGACCGATGCGGGCCCCGGCGGTCACCATGATTGCCGCGACAGCCACGAACGACAGCCAGAAGCCGCTCGCGAGCGGGGCAAACGGATCGAGCACGATCACGACCACGATTGCGATGGCAAAGGCCTGCAGCAGCCCCTGCGCCCGCGCGCCTGCGCAGGCGAGCCGCCACGCGATCAACATGACGAGAGTGCGCCGGGTCGGTACTGAAAGGCCGGCGAGCAATGCATAACCGAAGGCCGCCGCGATGCCGAGCGCGGCCGCGAAAGACTCGCGCGACAGCCACTCGTGCAGACGCCCTGCCAGGGGCCATATCCGGCGCGCAGCGGCGATCGCGAGCACCGCAAAGAGCGTGACATGCATTCCGGAGATCGCGACGAGATGCGTCGTGCCCGTGGCATTGAACACGCGCCACTGCTCGCGCGCGAGTTCGCCCGTGACCCCGACGGCGAGCGCAGCCAGCAGCGCGGCTGCGTCACGGTCGGGTACGGTCGCCGCAATGTGTCGCGCGATCCGTGCCCGCAGGCGATCGAGCGGCGCGGCTCCCTCCTCGAGTCGGGCGTTGAGCACAGTCCAGGGCAAGACGCTCCCGAGTGCATCGATGCCTTCGCGAAACCACACCCGCTCCATGTCAGGGCCGACTGGATTGAGCGCGCCGCGCGGCGCCCGTAGCCGCACGACGAGCCGCCAGATTTCCCCGACCTGCGGAGCCGGGTATGGATGCGCCCAGACGAGCCGGGCTGTGAGCGGCGCGCCACCTGCGCGCGGGTCGATCACGAGGGCCGCATCGAAAGTCGTGCCGAATTCCCCCGCGACGGGAATGGTGAGGATACGTGCCTCGACGAGCACGCGCTCACCGTCGCGCGTGACCGGCCAGCGCGCAGCCATCGCGGCCGACGTGTGCACCGCGGCGCAGGCGAAGCCCGTCAGTAGCGCCGCTGCCATCGAGGCGGCACGCGTGCAGTCGCGACTCCACGCAAAGGCCGCGCCGCTCGCCACTGCAAGCGTCACCATCCCGGCGAAGGCCCCATAGGGCTGAACGGGTGCAAATGCAAGCAGTGCGCCACAGAGGAAGGCGAGCGCGGTCGCGAGTGTCATGGCTCACGCTGCCCTGCTACAGTGCAGTCGTCGCATGCCGCGCCATCTCATCCGCAGGTTCACGCCCTCGCCAGAGCAGATACGCAGCCACTGGTATCTGCGGCCCTTCGGCACGCGCATCGCCGATCCGGCGCTGTGGTCCCTGCAGCGCCGGGGCGTCACTGCCGCGTTCGGAGCCGGCCTCGCCATCTGCTTCGTTCCATTGCCGGTGCACCTCGTGCTCGCGGCCATCGTCGCGATCGTGATGCGGATCAACGTGCCGGTCATGGTGGCTACGGTATTGCTCGTGAATCCGTTCACGTTCGTGCCGGTGTACTACTTCGCTTACCGCGTGGGCGCTGCACTGCTCGGCCACGTGCCTCAACCCTTTCGCTTCGAGATGTCGTGGTCGTGGCTGCAATTTGGCCTCGGGCCGATCTGGAAGCCGTTCCTCATCGGTTGCCTCGTCTGCTCGATCGTTGCCGGCGTACTCGGCTGGGGACTGCTCGAGCTCTTCTGGCGCTACAACGTGCGCAGGAGATATCGCACGCGCGCGTGGGGGGCGAGGCGGTAACGTGACACCTTTCGCCAGAAAGGCGCCTTGACAGCGGAGCGGCGCGCTGCGGGCTGCGGGCGTCGGGCTGCGGGCGTCGGGCTGCGGGCTGTGCGCTACGGGCTGCGGGCCAGAGGCGTCGGGACGAGTTTGCCGGCATCGAGCGTCAACACACGATCCATTCTCGCCGCGAGGCGCGGATCGTGGGTCACGACCACCAGGCTCGTGCCACGCTCGCGGTTCAGCTCGAGCATCAGCTGGAAGACCTGTTCGGCGTTTGCACCGTCGAGGTTGCCGGTTGGCTCGTCGGCCAGCACGAGCCGTGGCCCGGTGACGAGCGCGCGCGCCACCGCGGCACGCTGACGCTCCCCGCCCGAGAGCTGATGCGGCCGGTGCGAAAGGCGCGCCCCGAGACCGACACGTTCGAGCAGCGCCTGCGCGCGCGCGCGCGCCACCGCTACGGGCTCCCGGCGGACGAGCAGCGGCATCGCGACGTTCTCGAGCGCGGAGAACTCGGGCAGCAGATGATGGAACTGATACACGAAACCGATCGCGCGGTTGCGCAGTTCACCACGTTCGCGCTCGCCCACGTAGTGGATGTCGCGCCCCGCGACATGCACCGCACCCGAGGTGGGTCGGTCGAGCCCGCCGATCACCTGCAGCAGCGTCGTCTTGCCAGAGCCCGACGCGCCGATGATCGCGAGGCGTTCGCCCGCCGTCACGGTCAGATCCACGCCGCGCAAGACCTCGAGAAGCGCCGGCCCCTGCCTGAATTCCCGGCGCAGGCCGCGCGCTTCGAGCACCGCTTCGTTCATTGCATCACTCATGTCTCAAGGCCTCGGCTGGTGCGATCCGCGCGGCGCGCCACGCAGGATAGAGCGTCGCGACAGCACACAGCACGAACGCGACACCGCACACCTGTGCCACATCCGGCCATTCGACGAATGCCGGCAGGTCGCTCATGTAATAGACCTTCGCATCGAGAAACTGCGTGCCGAGCACGCGCTCGAGCATGCGTACCAGCGACTCGAGATGACGCGAAGTGAGGATACCGAGGCCTGCGCCGAGCGCGGTGCCCGCAAGTCCGATCAGCACACCCTGGATCACGAAGGCCGCGAGCACATTGCGCGGGCCCGCCCCGAGCGTGCGCAGGATCGCGATGTCCGGCTGCTTGTCCTTCACGATCATCACGAGTGTCGCGACGATATTGAACGCCGCGACCCCGACGATCATCAGGAGGATCACGAACATCAGCGACTTGGTGATTTCGATCGAGCGGAAGAAGTTCGCGTGGTTGCGTGTCCAGTCGCTCACGTAGAAGCCGCCGCCCAGCGCGAGCGCGACTTCGCGCACGATGCGCGGCGCTGCGTAAGGCTCGTCGAGCTCGAGGCGCAGACCCGTCACCCGGTCGCCGGTACGGTAGAGGCGTGCCGCATCATGGAGATTCACGAGCGCGAGCCCGCGGTCGTATTCGTACATGCCGGAGCTGAAGATGCCGCTGACGGTGAAGCGACGCATGCGCGGCATTACGCCTGTCGGCGTCGCAGCGCCCTCCGGCGCAATCAGCACCACGCTGGTACCGACCGTCGCACCGAGTTCCCCGGCGAGCGCATCGCCCAGCACGATGTGCCAGCTGCCAGGCGTGAGCGATGCGAGCGTGCCCGCGCGCATCCGCTCGGCAAGGCTGTCCGCCTTGCGTTCCTCGGCGGGTTCGATGCCGCGCACCTGGGCGCCGGCTATTGCCTCGCCCCGCACGAGCATCGACTGCGACTCGATGTAGGGCACCGCCGCGCGCACGCCGTGCGTGCGCAGCGCGACCGCGCGCGCGCCGCGCCAGTCATCCAGGGTCCCCTCGAGGCCCGTCAGGGTCGCGTGCGCGGTCACGGCGAGGATGCGCGTGCGCAGCTCGCGCTCGAAGCCGTTCATCACCGAGAGCACCACGATCAGCGCCGCGACGCCGAGCATGAGGCCCATCACCGAGATCAGCGCAACGATCGACACGAAGCCCCGCCGGTGCGTCGATCCGAGATAGCGGGTGCCGATCCACCATTCGTAGAAACGTGTCACCGGCTACTCATAGCGCAACGCTTCGGCGGGCGCGACGCGCGCGGCGCGCAGCGCGGGATAGACGGTGGCGAGCGCGGTCAGCACGAATGCCGCGCCGCCCGCCCACGCAACCTGACGCCAGTCGAGGATGGAGGGGATACGCGTGATGTAGTAGACATCCGCGTCCATGATCTGGAAGCCGAACACCCGTTCGAGGAGCGCGACGATGGGCGTCACATTGCGGGCAATGGCGATGCCGAGCGCGACACCTGCCAGCACGCCAAACCAGCCGATGACGAGCCCTTGCGTGGCAAAGATGCCCATCACCCGGCGCGAGGCCGCGCCGAAGGTACGCAGGATCGCGATGTCGGTGCGCTTGTCGGTCACGACCATCACGAGCATCGCCACGATGCTGAAGGCCGCGACCGCCACGATCAGCATCAGGATGAGGGACATCATGGTCTTCTCGATGCGGATCGCGCGGAAATAATTGGCGTGATCCTGCGTCCAGTCGCGCACCTGCGTGCCGGGTGCCAGCGCAGCGCGCAGGCTTGTGGCACGCGCGGGCGCCGCGAGCGCGTCGTCGAAACGCACGTGTACGGCGCCGGCGCGGCTGCCCTCCGGCAGTACGGCCCGCACGTCGGCGAGCGAGGCGAGCATCAGCACGCCGTCATGGTCCTGCAGGCCAACCTCGAAGACGCCTGTGACGGTGAACTGCCGCAGCCGCGGCTCGGGCGTGCCATTTGCGCCGATCGACGGCACGAGCAAAGTGACCTCATCCCCCGGTCCGACACCGAGCCGCTGTGCAACGACCGAGCCCAGGATCACGTGGTTGCTGCCCGGCGTGAGCGCCGCGAGGGTGCCGCTCCGCAGTGAGCGCGCGACTTCGGTCACCGATTCCTCGAGTCCCGGATCGATTCCGCGCAGCACGATGGGCAGCATCTCGGGAGTGTGCAAGGCGAGTGCCTGCACTTCGACGTACGGCGCCGCGCCCGCAACACCGGGGACGGTCATGATGTTCGCCGCGAGGCTTGCGAGGTTGCCGGTGCTGTCGGGCGCGGGTGTCACGCGGGCGTGGGCGGACAGCGCGAGGAGGCGATCGCGCAGCTCGCCCTCGAAGCCATTCATGACCGAGAGGATGACGATGAGCGCGGCGACGCCGACGCAAACGCCGAGGACCGACACCCAGGTGATGAAGGAAACGAAGAACTTGTGACTGCGGGCCCGCACGTAGCGCAGGCCCACCCAGACAGACAGCGGGTGGAACATTATGCAGGGCATTATGACGCAGTTCACACAAATCGCAGGTCTGCGCCGCAAACGGGGGTCACGCGAAACGCCGGTGCTATAGTCGGCGAGCTTGCTTTCCGGGAGGTGTCGTATGTCCCCACGCGCAGGGTCCTGGCTGCTCGCCGGGTTGCTCCTGTCCGGCGCCGCTGCCGCAGAGACCATCGTCGTCGATGGGCAGGTCGCAGTGCGCCAGACGAACGTCGAACGCCCCACCCGCGGTTCGACCATGGCTGCCGTCGAACAGCGCTTCGGTGCGCCGGATTCGAGGCACGCCGCCGTCGGCCAGCCGCCCATTACACGGTGGGACTACGCCCATTTCTCGGTGTTCTTCGAGAACGACCGGGTCATTCACGCCGTCGTCACGGGTTAGCGCCGCGCTCCATTGACAGGTAAGCTGCCGCGCTCCGCGGTGGCCCGTTGCCGCCCGCGGCAACGATGAGCCTATTCGAACCCCTGCTTCCCGACGCTTCGCGCCGGCATGTCCGCTGGCACCAGCTCTACGGCAGCGCGCCATCCCTGGCGCTGGCTGAGGCAGCGGCGCGCGCGGGCGGGCTGTTGCTCGTCGTTTGCGCCAGTACGCGCGAGGTCGAGCGCCGTGCCGCTGAAATCGGCTTCTACAGTGACGGGCACGTTCCGATCCTCGAGTTCGCCGACTGGGAAGTGCTGCCCTACGACCGCTTTTCGCCGCATCCGGACATCACCTCGGGGCGCCTCGCGACACTCGCCGACCTGCCCGTCGCGGGAGGCGGCGTGCTGCTCGTCGCGGCGGACACCTTGCTCGGCCGGCTGCCACCTGCCGAGTACATCGCAGGTCGCAGCTTCCGCCTTGCGCGCGGCGAGCGTCTCGCGCTCGAGCCATTGCGCGCGCGCCTCGTCGCATCGGGCTATGTCGCAGTCAGTCAGGTGACAGGTCCGGGCGAATTCGCACTGCGTGGCTCCCTGCTCGACGTTTTCCCGATGGGTTCGCCGCAGCCTTTGCGCATCGATCTCTTCGACGACGAGATCGAGGCCATCCGGCGCTTCGATCCCGACACGCAGCGCTCGCTCGACACGCTCGATTCGGTGCGTCTGCTGCCGGCACGCGAGACGCCGCTCGATCCGGACGCCGTGCGCGCGTTTCGCCGCCGCTATCGCGCCCGTTTCGAGGGCGACCCGACGCGTTCGGCAATCTATCGCGGCGTCAGCGAAGGTCTCGCGCCACCCGGCATCGAGTTCTACCTGCCGCTCTTTCACGAAACAACTTCGATCCTCACCGATTTCCTGCCCGCCGGCACCCTGCTCGTGGCGGGTCCCGGCCTCGAGACAGATCTCTGCCGCGCGTGGGAGGAAATCGCAGCGCGCTACGAGGCCCATCGACACGACATCGAGCGGCCACTGCTCGCACCGGCGGAAGTCTATGCCCCGCCGCGCGATGTCCTCGCGCACCTGCAGGCCTTCCCTTCGATCACGCTCGAGGCCGTAAAGAGCGAGCACGCTGCTGACGCGACGGGCGCCTCGCGCAATTTCCCCTCGGTCGCACCCCGCGAGCTGCGCCTCGACGTGCGCGCCGACGAGCCGCTCGCGCCGCTCGATGCCTTCCTGGCCAATTACGAAGGCCGCGTACTGATCGCCGTGGACTCGGCAGGCCGACGCGAGGTGCTCGTCGACATGCTGCGTGGGCATCGCACGAGCGTCGCGCCGGTCGAGGGATGGGGCGCCTTTGCCGGCGGCACCGGGCGCTTCGCGCTCACGGTCGCGCCGGAAATCGAGGGGCTCACGATCACCTCGCCCGCCATCACGGTCCTCGCCGAATCGCAGCTCTTCGGCGCACGTGCCCGCCAGGAGCGCCGGCGCCGCCGCGCCGCGAGCGATCCCCAGGCGATCCTGCGCGATTTGCGCGACCTCTCCCCGGGCGCGCCGGTCGTGCACGAAGAGTATGGCGTCGGGCGCTATGTCGGCCTCGCGGTGATGGAGGTTGCGGGCCAGGCCGGCGAGTTTCTCGTGCTTGAGTATCGGGACGGCGATCGGGTCTACGTGCCGGTGCATGCCCTGCACCTCGTCAGCCGCTACACGGGTGCCGCACCCGAGACGGCGCCGCTGCACAAGCTCGGCACCGACCAGTGGGCCCGGGCGAGGAAGAAGGCCGCTGTACAGGTGCGCGACGTCGCCGCGGAGCTCCTCGATCTTTACGCACGGCGTCAGGCGCGCCGGGGCCTCGCCCTGCCGCTGCGCGAGCTCGAGTACCAGAGCTTCGCGAATGCCTTTCCGTTCGAGGAAACACCCGAGCAGGCCGACGCCATCGCGAAGGTCGTTCAGGATCTCGGTGCGTCGCGACCGATGGACCGGATCGTGTGCGGCGATGTCGGCTTCGGCAAGACAGAGGTCGCGATGCGCGCGGCGTTCGTCGCGGTGCAGGCCGGCAGGCAGGTGGTCGTGCTCGTGCCGACCACACTGCTCGCCGAACAGCACGTCGCGAACTTCCGCGACCGCTTCGCCGACTGGCCCGTGCGGATCGAGGGGCTGTCGCGGTTTCGCAATTCGAAGGAGTCCGACGCGGTCCTCGAAGGGCTCGCGGCCGGTACCGTCGACATCGTCGTTGCAACGCACCGCCTGCTGCACGCGAATGTGCGCATCAAGGACCTCGGCCTCATCATCGTCGATGAGGAACACCGCTTCGGCGTACGCGACAAGGAACGACTCAAGACGCTGCGGGCCGAGGTGCACGTCCTCACGCTCACCGCGACCCCCATCCCGCGCACGCTCAACATGGCACTCGGCGGCCTGCGGGATCTGTCGCTGATCACGACGCCGCCCGCAGAGCGCCTCGCGATCAAGACCTTCGTCACCGAGTGGCAGGACGCAGCCCTGCGCGAAGCGATGCTGCGCGAGCTGCGCCGTGGCGGGCAGGTGTACTTCGTCCACAACGAAGTGCGCGATATCGACAAGGTCGCCGCGGCGATCGCGCAGCTCGTTCCCGAGGCCGACGTACGGGTCGGTCACGGGCAGATGCGTGAGCGCGACCTCGAACAGCTGATGGTCGATTTCTACCACCGGCGCTTCAACGTGCTCGTCTGCACGACGATCATCGAGAGCGGCATCGACGTGCCGACCGCCAACACGATCATCATCGACCGCGCCGACCGCATGGGACTTGCGCAGCTGCACCAGCTGCGCGGGCGTGTCGGCCGGTCCCACCATCGCGCTTATGCCTACCTGCTCGCGCCACCGCGCAAGGCGCTGTCCGCAGATGCAGCCAAGCGCCTCGAGGCGATCGAATCGATGGAGGAGCTCGGCGCTGGCTTCGTGCTCGCAACTCACGATCTCGAAATCCGGGGTGCGGGCGAGCTGCTGGGCGAGTCGCAGAGTGGCGAGCTCACCGAAGTGGGCCTCTCGCTCTTCCTCGACATGCTCGAGCACGCTGTCAAGGCCATGCGTGAGGGGCGCGAACCGGCTCTCGATCAGCCGCTCGGCGCGCCGACGGAGATCGAGCTGCGCCTGCCTGCCCTCCTGCCCGAGACCTATGTCGGCGACGTGCACGTGCGCCTCGCGCTCTACAAGCGCATCGCTGCGGCCATGGACGAGCCCGCCCTCGATGATCTCACGGCCGAGCTCATTGACCGCTTCGGACCGCTGCCGGAGCCGGCCGCTGCGCTCCTGCGCGTGACACGCCTGAGGCTCGCCGCCCGCGCGCTCGGTGTCAGGAAGCTCGATCTCGGCGCGCAGGGCGGCTACCTGCTCTTCGAGGCGCAGAACTCCGTCGATCCCCGCGCGGTCGTGCGCCTGATCCAGGATGGCTCGCGCGAGTACCGGCTCGACGGTCCGCTCAAGCTGCGCGTCGCGCGCGACCTCGAGGAGGAAGATGAGCGGTTCGACTTCGCGAGCGAGCTGCTCGCCCGCCTTCGGGCAGCGTAAAGGGCGCGCTACACTATCGGCATGCGACCTCTGACTGCCGGCCTCGCGCTGCTGCTCGCCTTCCTCACCTCCCCCGCGATCCCGCAAACGGGAGGTGGCGCCTACAACATCGAAGTGATCGTCTTTCGCACGGGTGGCAATTCGGCTGACGCCGAAGGCATCCCGGGTGATCGGCCTGCAGGGGGCAGCGACAGCACCGATGTGGCCGGAGGCGGTGGTGTTGCACGGCTCATCGGGCCGATGCCCGCCACGAGCCTGCAGCTTGGTGCCATCGTGGAGCGCTTGCGCGCGAGCGGCGCCTACCGGCCGCTCGCGCATGCCGGCTGGTCACAGACGCCCAGTCCCTGGGGGTCGCGCAGCGGCTTTCCGCTCGCCCGTCTTGGCATCTCTGCAGAGGGCCTCGCGGGAACTGCCTTTCTCGAGCGCGGGCAATACCTGCACCTTGGCTTCTCGGTGACTCTTGGCCGGGCGACCATCAGCGAGATCAGGCGCGTGCGCCTCGGCGAGAAAAACTATTTCGACAACCCCGATTTCGGCCTGATCGCGATCGTGACCGCAGCGCGTTGAGCACGGCTGGCAGCCCGTCAGGGCTTGTAGTCGCCTTTCGCGGCAAAGGCGATGCGGTTGCGCCCCTGTGCCTTGGCGCGACCGAGCGCGGCCTCAGCGGCGTTCACGAGCAGCGTGACCGGCTGATCGCGCATCGGCATGCAGCTCGCGATACCGACACTCACGGTCACGAACTTCGCGGCCGAGCGTGGATGGTGGACCTGCTGGTCCCGCACGCGCTGCACCAGGATCTGCGCATACTCGCCGAGCTTCTCCTCGCTTGCGCCGTGTGCGAGCACCGCGATGCCGCCACCGTCCCAGCGCCCGAGCAGATCGCTGCCGCGACGGAATGACGCGGCAATGAGGCTCGCGGTGCGGCGGATGCAGGCATCCCCGCCCGCCCGGCCATACGTGTCGTTGTAGGCACCCAGGCTGTCGAGGTCGAAAATCGCGAGTCCGAGCTGGCGCATCTCGCGCTGCGCGAGGGCCCAGTCCCGCTTCAGCAACTCCTCGAAATACGGGCGCGTGGTGAGTGTCGTCAGGCGATCTTCACGCATCCAGCCCGGCAGACCCGCCAGTGCTTTCGCGGCCGTGCGCGGGCGCTCGCTCGCGTCACGGTGATAGCCGATGAAATGCGTGACCCGCCCGGCCGGATCGCGCACCGGCTGCATCTGGATGTCGACCCAGAAGACACCGCCATTCTTGCGGTAGTTGCGCAGCAGCACCTGGCAGGAATCGCCGCGCTCGATCGCCTGCTGCAACCGGTAGCGGGCATCCTGCTCGCGATCGCTGCCCTGGAGGTGGCGCAGATTGCGCCCGAGGAGATCTTCCGCCGCGTGGCCGGTGAGATACTCGAACGCCGCGTTCACGTAGACGACCGGCTGATCACCCTCTGCTTCGCAGATGACGATGCCCTCGGGTGCGACATCGAGCACGCTGCGCAGGAACTGCGCCGACCAGTCTTTCATGCCTGCCCCGCAGTCAGTTCCAGTGCGGGTCGCTCCATGCAGCGCGCGAGCGCCCGCTGGCTCCTGCGCCACGTGTCCGATGCGAGCAGGGCGGATTGCGGCAGGCTCTCGCGGCCCCGCAACCGCGCCAGCCGCAGGTGCATCGCTGGATCGGGAGCGACGCGCAGCCTCTCGAGCAGGGTCGTGACGGCTGGCCTGTCGTTGCAGACTGCGAGCACATCGCAACCTGCCTCGAGCGCCGCGTGCGAGCGCGCGACGATATCGCCGCAGGCCGCCGCGCCCCCCATGGAAAGGTCGTCGCTGAACACGATGCCGCGAAAACCCAGTTCCTCGCGCAGCACGCCGCGGATCCAGCGCGCCGACAGGCTCGCAGGCTGCGCGTCGACCTCGGGAAACGCCACATGAGCCACCATCACGCCGGGGAGATGGTTGGCGATCAGGCTGCGATACGGCGCGAGGTCATCCTCCAGGTCGACGAGTGCGCGACGGTCCACGGGCAGTGCGTGGTGCGAATCGGCGACGACGGCGCCATGGCCCGGAAAATGCTTGGCCGTCGCGGCCATGCCCGCGTCACGCATACCGTGCATGTAAGCCACGGCGAGCTCCGCTACCGCCGACGCACGCGCGTGAAACGCGCGATCGCCGATCACCTCGCTCACGCCGTAGTCGAGGTCCACGCACGGGGCAAACGAGAGATCCACGCCACAGGCGCGCAGCTCCGCCGCCATGAGCCAGCCGAGTTCGCGCGCCAGCTCGAGGCCGCGGGCCTTGTCGAGATCGTACTCCTGGCCGATGCGATGCACAGGCGGCAGATGGGAGAAGCCCTGGCGAAAGCGCTGCACCCGTCCGCCCTCCTGATCGACCGCAACCACCAGGGCCGGCTGGCGCACGGCATGAATGGCCGTCGTCAGGTACTCGAGCTGTGCCGGATCGACGTAGTTGCGCGTGAAGAGGATGACACTGCCGACGAGCGGGTGCGCCAGCATCTCGCGCTCTTCGGCGTCGAGCTCGGGGCCTTTGAGGTCGACCATAAGCGGGCCGAGTGTCATGGCCGGCAAGTATCGTGGATTGGTTCGAGTACCGCCATCGATTCGACATGGGCCGTCTGCGGGAACATGTCGAGAACGCCAGCCGCCATCAGGGCATAGCCGTGCTCATGAACGAGAATGCCGAGATCCCGCGCAAAGGTCCCCGGGTGGCAGGAGATGTAGACGATGCGTCGCGGCGCGAGGCGTGCGATCGCCGGCAGCGCTTCGCGCGCGCCCGCGCGCGGTGGGTCGAGCAGGACATGCGAGAAGCCACCCGCCCACCAGCTGCTCCCCGCAACATCCGACGCCGCCAAATCACCGACATGAAACTCGGCGTTGCCGATGTCATTGCGCAGCGCGTTCGCCCGCGCGCGCCGGATCAGCCCTGCATCCGCTTCGACACCAACCACATGGCCTGCGCCACGTGCCAGCGCCAGGGTGAAATTGCCGAGCCCGCAGAAGAGGTCGAGCACGCGATCGCCCGGCCCCGCGTCGAGCAGTCGCGCGGCTCGCGCCACGAGCGCCTGGTTGATGGCTGCGTTGACCTGGATGAAATCGACCGGCTCGAAGGCGAGACGCAGATTGAATTCGGGCAGCGCGTAGTCGAGCGCCGCGGGCACACCGTCCAGGGGCGCCACCGTGTCGAGGCCACCCGGCTGCAGGTACATCGTGACATCGTGAGCCATGCCAAATGCGCGCAGGGTGTCGAGGTCCGGGGGCGACGGCGCGGTCAGCACGCGCAGGATCACGGCCCTGGCGCCGTCGCCCACGGCAATCTCGACCTGCGGGATGCGCTCGCGGATCGAGAGGCGGGTGAGGAGTGCTGACAGGGGCGTCACGAGCGTATCGAACGGCGGCGCGAGCACACGGCAGCTGTCGATCTGCGCGACGTAAGGCGCGGCACGCTCCCGGAAGCCGACGAGCGAGCGGCCCTTCTTTCTCACGAAACGCGCACTCAGGCGCGCACGCCGGCGATAGTTCCACGCCGGCCCCGCAAGCGGCGCGAGCCATTCACGCGGCGCCACGCGTCCGATGCGTTCGAGGCAGTCTGCGAGTTCCGCGCCCTTGCCGGCCAGCTGGGCTGCCGGTGCAAGGTGCTGGAGCGCACAACCTCCGCAGACACCGAAATGCGGACAAGGCGGCACGACACGTTCGGCGGCGGGTACGATCACCTCGACGAGCTGCGCCTCATCGTGCTGGCGATGGCGGCGTGTGCGCCGGTAGCGGATGGTCTCGCCCGGCAGCGCGCCCGGCACGAAGGCCGTCTTGCCCGCCTTCACGATCCCGTCGCCGTCGTGATTGAGCGCGAGGACT
>WBZL01002268.1_pt1 | contig 18951 bp, 15 predicted proteins | sample 5204291 | NCBI WGS metagenome assembly WBZL01 (sample SAMN12344345, study PRJNA552823) | activated sludge metagenome | biome: Activated sludge suspended growth; feature: Nitrification reactor; material: Wastewater; isolation source: activated sludge from nitrification reactor of wastewater...
GTTGCTGTGACTGCCGGATTCTGCTGGAGCAACCGCGACGGTCTCATTTTTATTGTCCTTGTCGCTGTTACTTTTAGCTTTGTTTTTAGCTGAATTTTTTTCGCGCCTTTTTAGTTCGCTATTGATTTCGAAGAGAAAATTCTGGTTATCTTTGCGCTGTTTTTCACTTTTATACCAGGCAAGACAGGTAATCGATCCCATAACGATCAATAAAACATTCAGTAAGTCCACGCCATCAAAAAAAATGAATGCGATGCCTGTCGATACAGCAAATGCACCGAGGAATGCGGTGAGATGCCACATGGTGTTGCTTGATTTTTTCTGACGCGCACCTAATGCTTCCAATTTATCCCGCGTTGAAATCAGTTCTTCGTCCGTCCATTTTTTCATGCTCATGGCGAGTAATTCTCCTTGAATAATTTTTTTATAAAGCGCCAGGATCTGATGAATAGCGCTGATGACTCGTTATGCTTGTCGTGCAATCATATATATGGCGCTCACCTCTTCTTCCATCGGAAAAAAACGGACTGTGAGTGATAAAACATCGCGTTCCAGGCGCGCCAGACATATTCTAACAGGTTGACGGTACTACGCGAGATTGTCATCAGAAAACGATGCCAAGCTAAAAGAGACAGGCAACAAAAAAGGCACCCTTGGGCGCCTTTTTTGTTCGCATAAAATAATACTTAGAAATTGTGACGCATACCTACAGTATAGACGTTGCTGTCTCTAAATCCTGCTGAATTTTTATCATCAACCATGTTGCGTTGATAACCGCCGAACAGGCTGGTGCGTTGGCTCAGGTTGTGAATCGCGCCGACTGTAAAGCTGCTGACATCACGTTTATCCGCGAATGTCGTACGTTTTGCCTCTGCCATACCGCCCTGTGCGATCAGGCGCGTGCTGCCCAGAGCGTATTCACCGCTGACGAACCACAGATTACCGTCGCCATTGACGTTCATCGCTGAGTTACATTGTCCTCGATCACCGTTAAATCCACCATTCGGCCCAGCTGTACCTAACTGGGCGGCAGTTGTACAAGAAGCGGCACCGTTCATCGACGCATCATTGATATCTTCATATTGACCCGCAATGCGAAAGTCTCTGAAACTCCATGACGCGCCACCCCGCCAGACTTGTTCGTCATCTGCGCCAGGGCCGAAGCTTGCAGTTTGTAATGTGCGTTGTTTTGAACTGATATTATCTCTTGAATAACCACCGAATACGCCAAGATTATGTTCGTTGGCAACAGTTGCTTCATACTTACCGGTAACCTGGAAATCCCATTCGCCATCTTCGCCGCCGCTATTAGGACTTGAACTGCCTCCCAGAACCGGGTCGAGTTTTTCTGAATCACCCGGCATCAACAACGCGGCAAAAGAAAAACCTTCCACTTTGGGTGAATCGTAACGGACCGCGCTATTGACAAAGCTTTGCGCGCCGGAACCCATGCCATTTGCTGATGCAGTCATGGTGCCGCCGCTACCTGCGGCTTGCAGTGTGGTATAGGCAAACGGATCGATTGTCTGACCACCGGCAAAATCCTTGAATGGTGATTGAACGCGGCCGAATTTAACTTCACCCCATTGATCATTGGCCAAAGCAACCCAACGCTCACGTGCAAAACCTAAATCACTGCTTCCGGTGTTAAAACCGAATTCGAGGTGCGCTTTAGCTTTTAATCCGCCGCCAAGCTGTTCGACGACATGCACGCCCCATCTTGAACGACCAGTATCATCACCAATCAGCGCCTGACTGGTAAAGCCATCATAATCAACGGTTGCATATTCTGCCTGTGCGCTACCAAACATGGTTACGCTGGTTCCTTGTGCTGATACAACCATCGGCGTTGCAAGTGCACCGGCTACTGCTAACGAAATAAGTTTCTTCTTCATAGGGAAGTTCTCCTGTAATGTTAAAACGACTGGGGGTCGCCTGTTAACCCATCTATGCTCCGGTGGAATGTACCCCACTGTTTTTTTGACCATCCACTGCGGAAGGTTTGATCAGATTGTGCCCAACGCGAAGCATTCCTGCAAGGAAAACAACTCTTTTTGTGACAATTTTGGCATCCAAATGTTGTTTCTGCGCAACAATATTGTTGTTTTTTAGTCTACCACTGGTCACGGGCTGATATGAGTCGTGTGCCATGAATACAGTGCTTTAACATCTTGTTAATGCCGAATTCTGAAATATGCGGTGTATGCATCTTGATCCTGTTTTTCCGGATTCAAGGCGACAGGGTGTTTGTGGCTATCAATTCGCAAGGCGTAATATGCTGATCAGGTGGTCGCCGTATTTATCCAGTTTATGGGCGCCGATACCGGTTATCCGGCTTAATTCTTCCATTGTCCGAGGGCAAGCGTGTACTAATTCTTTCAATGTCGCGTCGTGAAAAATCACGTAGGCGGGCACGCCGTGTTCGATGGCGGTTTCTGAGCGCCACGCGCGCAGCTGTTCCCATAAGTGCTGTTCAGCCGGGCTGAATAAAGGCTCAACCGCAGGTTCCATTTTTCGGAAAATCTTCTTGTCCACATCGGGTTGTCGCAGAAAAATCTTTTGCTGTCCTTTTAATGCCGGTCGACTGGCCTCGGTCAGCCATAATGCGCCATGCCCTTCATTATCAGTTGTCAGCAGACCGCGTGCGATCATTTGCCTGAATATGGCGCGCCATGTTTTAACCGGCAGGTCGCTGCCGATACCGAATGTGCTGATTTGATCATGTTTCCACTGTTTGACGCGCGCTGTGCAGTTGCCGCGTAATACATCGATCAGGTATCCAGCGCCGAATTGCTGTCCGGTACGATAAACACAAGACAAGGCTTTTTGTACTTCGATGGTGGCATCCCATGTTTTTGGCGGATTCAGGCAGACGTCGCAATTTCCGCAAAATTGCGGGACAGCAATTTCTCCCAGATAGTGCAACAAATGCATGCGGCGGCAGGTTATCGTTTCGCAATATGCCAGCATGGATTCCAGCTTTCGCGTTGCGATCTGCTTGAATTGCTGGAGCGCATCGGATTCTTCTATCATGCGTCGTTGTTGAATGACATCATTCAAACCATACGCCATCCAGGCGTTGGCTTTTAGTCCGTCACGCCCCGCGCGCCCGGTCTCCTGATAATAGGCTTCGATGCTTCTGGGCATGTCCAGGTGAGCGACAAATCGCACGTCCGGCTTATCGATGCCCATGCCAAAGGCAATGGTGGCTACCATGACGATATTGTCTTCGCGCAGGAACGTTTTCTGGTTCGATGCGCGTTGTTGCGGACTCATTCCGGCATGATAAGGCAAAGCGTTGATATCGTGAAAATTCAGCCATGCCGTGATTTCTTCAACTTTCTTGCGCGCGAGGCAATAAACGATTCCTGCGTCTCCGGAATGTTCCGTCTGGATAAAGGTGAGTAACTGTTGCTTGCTGTTGATTTTGTCAACAATATGATAACGAATATTGGGACGATCAAAACTCGAAACAAAAATTTTTGCTTCGTGCAACGCCAGACGTTCAATGATTTCCTGACGCGTAACGGGATCAGCCGTGGCGGTCAGGGCAATACGCGGGACAGCAGGAAAACGCTCATGCAATACCGATAGCTGACTGTATTCCGGACGGAAGTCATGGCCCCATTGCGACACGCAATGCGCTTCATCGATTGCAAACAAAGCCAAGGGTATCCGGCTGATCAGATCGAGAAAATGCCGCGTTAATAACCGCTCCGGAGCGACATAAAGCAAATCGTATTCACACGCCAGCAATTTTTGTTCCACGCGCTGTGCTTCTTCATGCGGCAAGGTGGAATTGAGAACGGCGGCGTGCACGCCGGCTTCATGCAGCGCTGCGACCTGATTCTGCATCAGGGCAATCAAAGGCGAAACCACGATAGCCACGCCTTCGCGCATCAGCGCCGGTATTTGGTAGCAAAGTGATTTGCCGCCTCCTGTGGGCATCAACACCAGGCAATCATTGCCGTTTGCAAGGTGACTGATAATATCAGCCTGCTGGCCGCGAAATGCCGGGTAACCAAAAACGCTGCTGAGAATATTGCGCGCGGCCGGTATGCAATCCGATACTTTCTGTGCTGTATTCAGGCGGCTTGTCACGGTCTGTTTATCCGAATATCCAGGGTATCAACGTATAGGACAAGCCTGTTACAACGACAATGGCAACCAGATTCAATTTGAAACCGGCATTTGCCATTTGTGCGATGGTCACTTGTCCGGTGGAATAAACCACTGCATTGGGCGCTGTAGCAACCGGCAGCATGAAAGCGCAGCTGGCCGCCAAAGCGGTTGGTGCAAAAAGGAGCATGGGATCTATACCGCCTGATGCAGCCAGAACGGCGAGAATGGGGAGCAAGGTTGCGGTAGTTGCGGTGTTGCTGGTCAACTCGGTGAGGAAAACAACCAATGCTACCAATGTAAACAGCATCAGAATCAGGTCGAGATGTGGCAAACCTGAGAGTCCAGCGCCAATCCATGCACCCAGTCCGGTGTTTTTGATCGCATCGGCAAGACTGAGGCCGCCGCCAAATAATAACAACACGCCCCAGGGTATTTTGCAGGCAGTGTCCCAATCCATGAGTGCGGCTTGTCTTTCCTGCGCGGATTGCCGGGGTGGCTGCATTTGTCCGGCGGGGATGATAAACATCAGTACGGCGCCGCCTACCGCGATCATCGCGTCATCGAGCCACAGCAGAACCGCAAAGTGCTCCTGAACCGGTACGCGCAGTATCCATGCTGCTGCAATCAGCATGAATACGCCAGCGAGCCGTTTCTCGGGTTGTGTTAATGGCCCGAGTTTTTCGAGTTCGTCAATAATAGCCCTTTTGGAAATACGATCGTCCGGAAGATCAAATGAAAAAGCCCACCGGGTAAGCACCAGCCAGGCTAATGCCGTCATCACCACGACAACCGGAACCCCGAAAATCATCCAGTCGACAAAACTGATGTCGACACCATAGTGCTGTTTCATGAAACTGACAACAAACAGATTGGGCGGTGTGCCGATAATTGTACCCAGTCCGCCGATGCTGGCTGAGTAGGCTATGCCAAGAACCATGCACAAAATGAATTTCCGGCTCTGTTCGCTGGTGTCTCTAGCCATTTCTCCCGCCAGAGAGAGCGCGATCGGAATCATCATCAGCGTACTCGCGGTATTGCTTATCCACATGGAGATCAATGCGGTGGCGCTCATGAACCCGGCAATTAAGGCCGCTGGACTGTCGCCAACGCGAATCAGAATATTTAATGCAAGACGGCGATGCAGATTCCATCTGGCCAGACCGGAGGCGATAATAAATCCGCCCAAAAGCAGAAAAATTGCCGGAGCGGCGTACGGCGCCGTGCTTTCCTGCACGGATATGATACCCAAAGCGGGAAACAGTACGATGGGCAACAGCGATGTGGCTGGAATCGGAACGACTTCTGTTGCCCACCAGATCGCCAGCAGCAATGCAACACCTGCGCTGCGCCAAGCGGCCTCCGGCATCTCCGGCGGCGGAGGCGTCAGGATTGTTATACTCAGCAAGCTGATGCCAGCAATCAGACCGATTTTCTGTGATTTAGAGAGAAACACATCCGTATCTCCATGGGCGGATCCAAAGCTTTGTTCTTTGTTCTGATAATCAATGCATATTATCGCAGAACTTTTGTCATACAATCGTTTTCTGTGCAATCCGGTTTCGGATTATTCATTGATTTGTACTGGTATAATTGCATTTTTTGATCATTTTGTTTGTCTGATAACCCTTGTTGCCTGGAGAGTAAAATGTCGGTAGCTGATGTTTTGAAACTGATTCAAGACAAAGAAGTTAAATTTGTGGATTTGCGTTTTACCGATACCAACGGTAAAGAACAGCATGTCACGATCCCATCCCATAGTTTTGATGCCGACAAATTTGAGGATGGCCATCCATTTGATGGCTCGTCAATTGACGGATGGAAGAGCATACAATCATCCGACATGCTGCTGCTGCCTGACCCTGAGACCGCCAATCTGGATCCGTTTACCGATGATTCCACACTCATTATGACATGCGACGTGGTGGAACCTGCTGACGGCAAGGGTTATAGCCGTGACCCGCGTTCACTGGCCAAGCGCGCCGAAATTTATCTGCAATCAACCGGCATCGGCGATATTGCGTATTTCGGTCCTGAACCCGAATTTTTCATTTTTGACGCAGTATATTGGCATACCGATATGTCCGGCTGCTCTGTCAAGATAGAGTCTGAAGAAGCGGCATGGAGTTCTATTATCAAATATGACAGCGGTAATATGGGGCATCGCCCGGCAATCAAGGGCGGCTACTTTCCTGTTCCTCCTGTCGATTCACTGCACAATATACGTTCGGCAATGTGTCTGACGCTGGAGCAGCTCGGCATTCCGGTAGAAGTGCATCATCATGAAGTGGCCACCGCGGGACAGTGCGAAATCGGGACGCGCTTCAACAGTCTGGTCAAACGCGCGGACTGGAATCAGTTACTCAAATATGTGGTGCATAATGTGGCGCATTCCTATGGCAAGACGGCAACCTTCATGCCCAAGCCGATTGTCGGTGATAATGGCTCAGGTATGCATGTTCATCAATCTATCTGGAAAAACGGAGAGAATCTCTTTTCCGGAAATGGCTACGCGGGTTTGTCCGAAATGGCGCTGTATTACATAGGCGGTATTCTCAAGCATGCCAAGGCGCTTAATGCAATAGCTAATCCAGGCACAAACTCCTACAAAAGACTTGTCGCCGGTTATGAAGCGCCGGTAAATCTGGCGTATTCAGCAAGTAATCGCTCTGCGGCCATCCGTATTCCACATACCAGCAGTCCAAAAGGACGTCGAATCGAGGTGCGTTTCCCCGATCCATGCGCCAATCCGTATCTGGTTTTTTCGGCATTGATGATGGCGGGGCTTGATGGCATCCAGAACAAAATCCATCCAGGCGACCCAATGGATAAAAATCTCTACGATCTGCCTCCGGAAGAAGCAGCCAAAGTACCGAATACCTGTGCATCACTGGATGAAGCCTTGGATTGTCTGGATAAGGATCGTGATTTTCTGACGCGGGGAGGGGTGTTCAGCAATGATATGATTGATGCCTATATTGCGCTCAAAATGGAGGAGGTAACGCTGTTACGTACAACGACTCACCCCGTCGAGTTTGATATGTATTACAGCCTCTAACAGATTGTTGAAAAATTATCTGCGTTACCATTGCGGCATTAATAGGCAGGTTCAAAATGCGCATTGCGTAAACTCTGCCCCCTTGCTCTCGGTGCTAATGCTTTGCCTTGCGGAGAGCAGTCTTGTGGCTGCTTGCTGCTTGCGTCGCTTGCTTTGTCTTGCTTCAGCTGTCCTGATCAGATTGTTTAACAGTCTGCCAACTTAAGAGATAGGCGCTGACCGAGGCGCCATCAGTCGACTTTTATCATAAATTGCGTAAAAAAACGGTATAAATTTCACCCTTTTCCAGCTTTCCCTTGAGGAGATAGTTGATAGACTGTAAATGTCAATTCAACTTAATTTGCTGTTTTCGGCATTTGTGTTCGATAGCCAATCGTGAATTATGAATATACCAATACCATTTTTACTAATCGTTATAGTTTTTTTGAGTACGGATCTGACGTCGGTTGTACACGCGGGATCAACGATTTATAAACATGTAGACGCAGATGGCAGCATCACTTTTACCAATCGCCCAATCAAGGGGGCGCAGACCATTCAGTCGACGCCAAACAGCCCCAGATCTCAAGCTGTAGCCGCAGTGAGGCCAGCGCACTTTCCAAAAGCCAGTGTTCACGCACAACAAAAGCGCGATGTGCAGCGTCGCCAGATTCTCGAAAATGAACTGGCCGAAGAAATGAAATTGTTTTCCGAAACCAGCAGATTTATCGCGCAGCTGAGTAACGGCGAGGAAGCGCAACAGCAAAGCGATAGGATGAGGCGCCTGCATAATAAATTGCAGCGGCATGAAAGCAATATCGCGTCACTGAAAAAAGAGCTGGAAAGATTATAACGTTTGCAGGTTAACTTTTTATCATGAAAATACAGAACTTTCTGTTAATAGCCGCCTTGTTCGTTTACACGAACCCTGTGCTTTCCGGTGTTTATAAACATATAGACGAGCAAGGTAACGTGACGTATTCAAATGTCCGCTCAACCGCCGCCGCGGAAGAAGTGGATCTGCCCCCTCTTGTTGTAGTGCCTTCGGTTGACGCTGAAGGCATTGATGACAGAATAAGGCAAAGGCGGGAAAACAACATTATTAGAGAACAGCGCAAAGATGTCGAGCGTCGTATTGCCGAAGAAACCGCGCAATTGGATATGACCCGGGCTGAATATAAAGGCGGCAAACCGGATCGTCTGGGAAGTGAGCGTAATTATCAGCGTTATCTTGACCGTGTTGAGCGCTTGAAAAATGAAATCAGTGCCCGCGAAATAAGTCTTCAAGCTTTGCAGCGCGAACTGGAAAATATACCGGAAATCAAATAGCGGGTTTCTCTGGAAAGCGCGCAATTCGTTATGTGGATAAGCGCAAATAAGGATTCTCAGGAATTCCCTTCGGATAGTAGTGCAATAACGGGAGCATGATCGGATGGGCGCTCCTGTTTTCGCGTTACTTTGTCAATCTGGCAGGCAATGCAGTCTTTCGCCAAGGCTTCACTCAGCAGTATATGATCGATACGCAGCCCTCGGTTGCGCCTGAATGCCAGCATACGATAATCCCACCAGCTATACGATTTTTCCGGTTGTTCGAACAGACGGAAGCTGTCAACGAAGCCAATATTCAATAATTCGTCAAACGCGCTACGCTCAGGCTGGCTGCATAATACTTTTCCGTTCCAGAGCTCCGGGTCGTATACGTCCCGGTCATCAGGAGCGATATTGTAGTCACCCATGACGGCGAGTCGGGGGTGTTTTTTTAATTCTTCGCGCAGCCATGTTGTCAAAGCGGGCAGCCATCTCATTTTATAAGCATATTTTTCTGAATCCACCGTTTCGCCGTTGGGTACATAAACAGAAACAACACGCAGATTTCCATAAGTTGCCGCAATGACTCTTTTCTGTTCGTCCTCAAAATCAGGGATGGCGGTGACGGCCTCCTGGCCTTGTAATCTGCTGAGTATGGCTACACCGTTATAAGTCTTCTGGCCGGTGTAGATGGACTGGTAGCCGGCATCGGTGATTTCATCCCGAGGAAAATTTTCATCGGATAATTTGGTTTCCTGAAGGCAAAGTATATCCGGTTGATGGGCTTGCAGCCATTCGATGACCTGAGGTAACCGAACTTTGAGGGAGTTGACGTTCCATGTCGCCAGTTTCATATTTTTGAGTCAGATAATAAGCATTACAAAGAATTACAGATCGAGTTACCTTAGAATAATCTGCTGTAACCACTGATCGATATCGTCGATTTCCTGACCGCAGACGGAGTGTTCTATCGAGTACTCATGCCAATCTACGGTGTAATGGGCTTGAAGCAGTTTTTCTTTTGATGACGTGGCGAGTGTAATCGGAACAATCGCATCATACGTGCCATGCGCCATAAAAATGGGCGTCGCGATATTGGTCGCCTGAGCTTCATGATGCAGGGAGGCGGATAAAGGCAGATAACATGACAATGCCATAATACCGCCCAATTTGTTCTTCTGCCGCAACCCCGCTTGGAGCGCCATGGCGCCGCCCTGTGAAAAACCGGCCAGAACGATATGCGTTGATGCAATGCCTCTTCGCAGTTCATTTTCAATCAATGCATCAATGTTTTTTTGCGAAGCCCGGATGCCGATCTCATCTTCGGATGCGCCGATATTTGCGCCATAAATATCATACCAGGCGCGCATCACATAGCCGCCGTTTATGGTTACCGGTCTTTCGGGAGCGTGTGGAAAAATAAAGCGGATCGGTATTTTTGAGGATACTGTCAATTCATTGATAATCGGCACGAAATCGTTTCCATCGGCGCCCAGACCGTGCATCCATAAGATGGTATGCGCAGGGTTGGAGCCGGTTTCGATTTCAACGGCGGATAACAGTTCAGATTCAGACATAAATAGGCATCATGGAACATTGACTTAAGTAAGCGATAGGATAAAATTCGCCATGCAAAAAACAAGCAGCGGATTGATTCAATTTTCCATTTATCCTGACATAAATTTCAACAGAGAAGAGGCTATGAAACGCAGAGATTTTATCAAAATTATTGGGGCGGGCGCACTTTTAAATCCAATAACGTCAATTCCATTGTTTGCCGATAGCCGGAGACTGGATTTTGAAAAGTGGAACAGCTTCCGACTGACTTATCAGGTCGATTTGCCGGCAACCGGAAAGCATGCACGCCTCTGGCTGCCGTTGCCCAATTCCATGTCTCCAGCTTATCAGTATACACAGGGCAATAATTGGTCAGGAACTGCGAAGACAGCTAAATTCGATACTTGCGGCAAAGAAAAATTTCCTGTTTTTACAGCAGAATGGCAAGGCGACGGACCGCGTCATGCCACAATCCACAGCATTATCAAAACATCGAATCATTCGGTCAATCTGGATTATTACCGTCCGGACGCTGCATCCATTTCTCCCCATCTCAAGCCCTATCTTGAGTCCACTAATTTAATTCCTATCGATAAACTGGTTAAAGATGTCGCGCACTCAATCACGTACGACAAAGGAAATACGCCGCTGGAGAAGGCGCGCGCCATCTATGACTGGCTCATCGATCACTTCCGTCATGATGAAACGACGCGCGGCCGCGGCAAGGGTGATGTGAAATTCATGCTGGAAAATAATCAGCTAAAGGGGAAGTGCGTGGACGCGCATTCGCTTTTCGTTGGATTGACGCGCGCGCTTGGCATCCCTGCGCGAATGCAATATGGCATACGCATGACGGAGTCGGAATTGCATTCGAGTTTGGGCAGGCCAACGGATATCAGCACTGCGCAACATAGCCGGGCGGAATTTTATCTAAATAATTATGGCTGGATTCCGGTTAACCCCGCCGATGTGTGCAAGGTCGCCAAACTCGAAAACCTGGAACTGGATGATCCGCAAATTGAACGTTTGCGAGAAGACTTCTTCGGCGCCTGGGAAATGAACTGGATTACATTCAATCATGAACAGGATATTCCTCTGCCGAACAGCCGTGTCGGAAAGTTACCTTTCTTTCTGTTTCCGCACGCGGAGATTGATAATCAACCGCTGGATAGCATGGATCCGGAAAATTTCGGTTATAAAATCATCGCAGCTGAATTGGTTGGAACAGGCGCTAAATTTTAATTTTCGTTTTTTAACGCCATTACCTGCAACGTGATATACAAGATAAGGGCAAGATGGCTGTTTATAGTGCGGGGGGAGGCGCGGAGTCGTCATGCGCAGTGATTGCAGTGATGATTTAAAAGCACATTAATCAGCAAAATCACTATTTAAAAATAGTTGACACGAGACTGTATAACAGGTTGTAATACACGGTTTTATTGATCAAACATAGAGAGAGAAAGTATGAAACGTACATATCAGCCGTCTGTTATTAAAAGGAAAAGAACGCACGGTTTTCGCGTCCGCATGAAAACGCGCGGTGGCAGGGCTGTCATTCGGGCGCGCCGGGCAAAAGGGCGCAAAAAATTGAGTGTATAAACACCACACGATCAATAATCAGACAGACTGAGTAACAGCATTAACCATGTAAAAGTATATTCCTTGTCGAGAAATCGTCGGCTGTGTAACGCGGAGGCCTTTACAGCGGTTTTTCGCTTTCAACATCAGGCGAGCAGTTTGCATTTACAAATATATGCCAAACCTAATGAGCTGCTCTACTCCAGAATAGGGTTGATTGTTTCAAAAAAAATTGAGCGTCGAGCAGTGAAACGCAACAAAATGAAGCGATTACTGCGAGAAACATTTCGTACATTCGAGAAAAACGACGCCATGGGTATGGACTGGGTAATGCGGTTGAAGCGCCCGGTTTCTCGGGGAGAGGTAGCGCAGGTTGTTGCTGAAATCAAGTTATTGATGCACGAATTACAACAATGTCACGACTAGTCATCGCGCTGATAAGGCTTTATCAATATTGCATCAGTCCTATGATACCGCCTTCATGCCGCTTTACTCCCACCTGCTCTCAGTATGCGTGCGAGGCATTGGCTAAGCACGGCTTTTTTTGCGGCATGCGGTTGAGTATCTGGCGCATTTTACGCTGTAATCCATGGTGTAAAGGCGGCTATGAGCCTGTCCCCTGAAACACCGGATAATCGCTCCACAGGGTAACCGTGCAAATGAATGATCGCATAACGATCAAAACTGGTTGACACACGACGACACGCTGCAATAGCGCATGCAATGCACAAGCAGGCGTCATCATAAAAATTAATCTGACTCGATAGAATGGAAACAAGAAAACTTATACTGATCATTATCTTGTCAACTTCCCTGTTGCTTTTGTGGGAGTCATGGCAGAAAGAAATGCAGCCTCCGGTTACTCAGGTAACTCCCGGGGTAATGACTGAAGGGGGTAATCAGCGGCACGATCCATTGCCTGTTCCCGGAGATGAGCTGGCCAGCGCAAGTGGATTGAGCAATGCCGAGGGCATCGAAGGTGTTTCGCCGGGCATAACGCCTAATTTATTCGAAAGCGGCGAAAAGATTCAAGTCACTACGGATTTGATTGTCGCTGAAATCGATACCGCGGGCGGCGATATCAGAAAACTGGGTCTATTGATGCACCCGGCCAGGGAAGATAAAACCAAGCCCTATGAATTACTACTGGATCAGGCGGCGCGCTTTCAGGTTTCACAGTCCGGCTTGATCGGCGACGGCCTGCCGAGCCATAAAACGCGATATACCATTGATTCGAACGTCTACACCTACGAACTGAAACCCGGCGAAGACCGTGTCAGCGTTCGATTGCTGGCCCCCGAGGAAAACGGCCTGCAAATCGCAAAAATCTACACCTTCCATCGTGGCACGTATGTCATCGATGTCGAGTTCGAGATTGTCAACAACAGTCAGAACACGATCATGCCTTTTGCATACTTCCAGATGATGCGCGATGCCAAAGAGCCGACGGGACAAGGTTTCCTGGTGCACTCCTATACCGGTCCCGCGCTTTATACGGACGACGAAAAGTTTCTCAAGGTCAAGTTTTCCGACCTGGATAAGAACAAAGCCACTTATCCGGCAAATGCCGACAATGGCTGGATCGCGATGCTTGAGCACTATTTTCTGACAGCCTGGCTGCCCGAGGAGGGAAAACCGCGGGAATACTATGTCAAGCGACTGGCCTATAATCAATATACAGCCGGGGTTATCGCGCCAGTCGGCACAATTGAGCCAGGGTATTCGGGCAATGTTGTCATGCCTTTTTATGCCGGCCCGCAGGAGCAGGATAAGCTGGCTGAACTATCACCTGGACTCGATCTGACCGTGGATTACGGCTGGTTGACGATATTGGCGAAACCCCTGTTCTGGTTATTGTCTTTTTATCATTCCTATGTCGATAACTGGGGCTTGGCCATTATTCTGCTGACTCTGACCGTCAAGCTGTTATTCTTTCCATTGTCTGCCGCCGGTTACCGGTCGATGGCGAAATTACGCGTCGTGACGCCGGAATTGCAGCGTATCCGTGAACAATATGCCAGTGATCGGCAACGCATGCACCAGGCGATGATGGAGTTCTACAAAAGAGAGAAAATCAATCCATTGGGTGGCTGTTTGCCGATTCTTGTGCAGATTCCGGTATTCATCGCATTGTTCTGGACGCTGCTCGCTGCGGTGGAGTTGCGATACGCGCCGCTGGCGCTTTGGATTACCGACATGTCGGTGCCCGATCCTTACTATGTGCTGCCGTTGATTATGGGTGTGTCCATGTGGTTGCAGTCCAAGCTTAGCCCCAAACCGACAGACCCGATACAGGCGCGAGTCATGCAGATCATGCCGATCGCGTTCAGTATATTTTTCTTCTTCTTCCCGGCAGGGCTGGTGCTCTATTCACTGTGTAACAACATATTGTCGATTGCGCAGCAATGGTATATTACGCGCAAGCTCGAAAAGTCGGCACAGCTGGAAGAAGAAAAAAGGAGTAAAGGAAAAGCGACTCGTCCCAAAGGAAAAGCTGCGACATCTGAAGAAAACGGTCAGCCCAAACAAATTGCGCGTACTGCCGAATCTGATGCCGGAGACAGTCAGGAAATTGAAGACGCTGAAATCATCGAGGCAAAAGAAGAAAGACCGACGCCTGCACCCAAGCAGCAGAAACCGGCTGCAAAACCACCTGTAAAAGGCAGGGTTAAAACCAGAAAGGATAAAAGAAGGTAATTTTTATTTCTGCTTCGGTCTGGCTGCTCATATTCAGCCAGACTGATTCTGCGTTTTGAGGCAGGCGAATCAGGTTCGATAAGAAGTCAACAGGTTACCCATTTTGCAGATAAAGCCTGATATTATCGCTGCAATCGCAACACCGCCCGGCCGTGGCGGTGTGGGCATAGTCCGTATTTCAGGTAAGAATCTCGCTTCGCTTGCACAAACTATACTGGGCGGGCTTCCTGAGCCGCGCAAGGCGCGGTTAAGCCGGTTTCTCGATACCGGAGGCCAAATTATCGATCAAGGCATCGCGCTTTATTTTCCTGCGCCACATTCCTACACGGGTGAAGACGTGCTGGAATTACAGGGCCACGGCGGCCCCGCCATCATGAATCTGCTGCTCAGCCAATGCCTTGCATGCGGCGCGCGGCTGGCGGAACCGGGCGAATACACATTGCGTGCCTATCTCAACAACAAGATCGACCTGCTACAGGCCGAAAGCGTATCCAATCTCATTCAAGCCAGCACAAGCGAAGCGGCGCGTTGCGCGGTGCGCTCACTGCAAGGCGTTTTTTCACACGCGATCAATGAATTGGTGCAATCGCTAACCACACTGCGCATGCTCATCGAAGCAACGCTGGATTTCCCGGAAGAGGAAATCGAAGGGCTTTATAATACTGAAATCCACGCAAGACTCAGCACCATCAGCGAACAGCTTGCGCGCGTCATGTCATCGGCGGTTCGCGGTAATCTGCTGCAGGAAGGCGTCAGCGTCGTGCTGATCGGCGAACCGAATGTGGGAAAATCCAGCCTGCTCAATCAACTGGCTGAAGATGATGTCGCCATAGTCACCGAAATTCCCGGTACCACGCGGGACAGCATTCAGAAAACCATCACCATCGCGGGCGTGCCCATCCACGTGATCGATACCGCAGGATTGAGAGAAACCACGGATATCGTTGAGCAGAAAGGCATCGAACGCACTCAGGCCGCAGTCAAAAACGCCGACATACGGATACACTTGATTGACGGCAGCCGCCGCTTGGCCGATGACACCAGTCAATCCGCCTTGGCGGCGTTTGCCATCGACAAGCCGCATATCACCGTGATTAACAAAATTGACCTGCTCGATGCGCAACCCAGGATGGCGGTCAGCGATAATCACGTTGAAATCCATCTCTCAGCCAGAACCGGCGCGGGGATAGCTATGCTGCGCGAACAGATCCTGAAGACAGCCGGCTGGCAAACGAATCAGACCGAAGAAGGACTTTTCATGGCCCGCCAGCGCCACCTGGAATCACTGCACACCGCGCAGCAACACATCAACGCAGCATGGACATACAGCGAAAGCGAATCCCATTGGGAACTGCTTGCCGAGGAATTGAGAATTGCGCAGGAAGCACTGTCATCCATCACTGGACGCTTCACAGCCGATGACTTGCTGGGAAAAATATTTTCCGAATTTTGTATTGGAAAATAGTAACGATAGTTCCGGTTATCTCCAATGTGACATGACAGATCGGTAGGATGTGCCGACTACAAGGAGGCGCATCGGTTGTATCTATGTGATGGCGGATAATTCAATCAGGCGATTGATTGCAAGTTACAAGGTCTTTCAATTTACACTCAGGGCATGTAATGCGTAACACTATTTTTTGATCTACAAGAGACCTTTGCACGGTGTCATGAGCGGCGTGAGAATAAGGCAAAAATTTGCGAAAAAGCGGAGTTTACACGGGGTAAATGAGCATTTTTCGCAAATTTTTAACGCGATTATCGTGCCGCGTAGTAACCGTGCAAAGGTCTCTACAAATCAAACACGATAGTTAAGGCAGCTTTAATAGCATCGATATACTGACTTTCCAGTTCTCCTTGTTTTTTGCCAATCCTCGAAACATCGACAGCGCGTAATTGTTTGAGATTGATATGACGGTTTTTGTCCAAACCGTTTTCCTGGGTTGGTTCCAGATTGACTGCGAAAGGCCAGGGTTTATGATTGGGCAGCAGAAGAGCAACAATCAACGTGCGGGATTGAATATTCACAAGATCGCTTTGAACAATCACGCATGGTCTTAGTTTCCTGGTTTCCGCGCCCTTTGCCGGTTCAAGGTCGATCCAGTGAATATCCAGTTGTTTGAATTCAGTCATTGCTCAGACCATCGGACAGGGTGCTTTCCCATGCCTGCAATTCTTCCTGATAGTCCATATCTTCAGCTTCTTCCCGGTTCGCTTTGATGAGTGTTTGTTTGAGAAAATTATTGCGTTCTTGCTGCAAAAGCTGATTGATGTAAGCGCTACGGTTATCGCCGGCAACTTGATTAAGAAATGCAAAAATATCATCATCCAGCGTGATGGTGGTTCGATGTGTCATATTTTATTTCATACTGATCATGGAACAATATGATCATACGGATAAGTGTGATCATTGTCCAGCTTGATAGAGTATGTTGACGCAGCGCGTGTGTCAATCGACAGACTCAAGGGGCAAGATTCAAGGGATCGATCTTTTTGTTGACCCGATGGGGAAATTCCCCCTCTTTGCTTGTTAGAATTTCTTTCATCGGTATCGCGTGTGTTTCGGTAGGATGCGCGACCGCAAGAAGGCGCATCGGTTGTATTGCGTTCGGCAAGATTGACCGTAAAAAAACCAGGAACCTTCGGGAATAAAGGTATGACGGCATTCTGTCATTTCGCTAGTTTTTCTGCTTTTAAACTATTTTTTGATTGATGCGCTTCCTTGCGGTCGGCACATCCTACCGGGCTGGGTTTGTTTCGCACTTGATTCAGAAGCCGAGGCTTGTTTTTTATGGATCTACTCATCGGATTTGTTTGTGGGTCTAACAAAGTTTGATATGATGAAACCTGAATCGGCGTATTGTCATAAAATTGAAGGAGATAGCATGCAACTTGACGTGTTAGGTTTCATTTCTGACGTAATATATTGCGTCATTTCGGACGCCTAATTCTAGTTAGGTCGCACTATAATTCGTCGGAAACTTCAAAGCACAGGGAGAAAAATGGTGCTAAATGCCAAAGTCTTTTACAGCTACGCTCACGCGGATGAAGAGTTCCGCGTCCAGCTCGAAACCCAACTGAAAATTCTTGAGCGAAATGGACTAGTTCGCGGATGGCACGACCGCCGAATTTCGGCAGGACAACAGTGGGAAGAGCAAATCGATTTAAATCTGGACGATGCCGACGTAATTCTCCTACTAATTAGCTCAGACTTTCTCGCATCTGACTACTGCTACGAAACCGAGACCATTCGTGCGCTAGAGCGGCACGAAGAAAAGGACGCCGTTGTCGTTCCAGTAATCCTACGACCATGCTTATGGCACGACTCGCACTTTGCAAAGCTGCAAGCACTGCCAAGGGATGGTAAGGCCATCACATTGTGGGCCAATCGGGACGAGGCGTGGCTCGATGTCGCATCAGGGCTAAAGCGCGCGGTTGAATTGATCCCGGAAAAGCCCTCGACTATCGAACCAAGTAACAATCTTCAGCGAGCAGTCTCGTCGGAACCCCCGGGTGTGGATCTGGTTATGCGATTTTTGTCGCAATATGGAAGGTGGTATTTTTCACCCCTTCGAATCCAGAAATGGGGAGGACAGCAGTCGGGTTACGAACAGCTCGGATCCATGGCAACCAGTGATATCTCAGCAGCTTTACGCGCCCTACATGATCAAGGAAAGCTGAGAACAACAAGAAGCCAGAAGGGAAATGTCATCTATCGAGCAAATTAGGCTTGAGCGAGCGACCTAACCAGCCGTTGGAGCGGACGCCTCCGCGCTGCGCGCTCCGGCGCCGCTCAACGGCACGTTAGGCAAAGAAGGAGACACAGTGGCAGATATAGCCAAAAAACTTCAAGCAAAGTATTCCGAGAAAAATCGCTATTCGAACTTTGGACCTTGCTTACGCAAAATTCACATTGACGGATTTAGAGGTATCTACAATATCGATTTCGAACTCGACTTTCCGATAACGGTAGTTTCCGGGCTGAATGGTGCGGGCAAAAGTACAATCGGCCAACTGGCAATTTGTGCTTATAAGAAACCATCCACGTCAGTAGACTATAAGAGGCAGTACATAAAGGATTTTTTTCCTATTTCACTGGCTGATCCAAAGCCAATATCAGACGAAGCAAAGGTCATTTATTTCTATGAGACTGATGATCATAAGAAGCCTCAAGAATTGACTATTTCACGAGCAAACTCTGCTTGGTCTGGATACAAAAGGCAGCCAGAACGGCATTGCTACTATGTTGGTTTCACAGTTTACATACCGAAAGTTGAACGTCGTGACTTAAGCGTCTATGGCGGTGCCACTCTCCAATTTACTGAAAAACGGGAAATTGATGCTGAAGTGATCAAAAAAATGGCTCGAATCATCGGCCACAAATATGACGATGTAACGTTCCAAGGCATCTCGCACAAAGGAAAGGAATCAGAAGTTGGAATAGCCTCAAGGCTTGGATATTCATACTCAGAAAATAACATGGGGTTTGGTGAAGGCAGAATCCTCTATACTGTCGACAAGTTAGAAACCTCGCCGGAACAAAGTCTGTTCATTCTTGAGGAGCCGGAAACATCACTACACGAAAGCGCCCAGCACGAATTCGCCAAATATTTATTGGATGTGTGCTATAGGCGACACCATCAGATAATTCTTTC
>WBZL01002269.1_pt1 | contig 18948 bp, 14 predicted proteins | sample 5204291 | NCBI WGS metagenome assembly WBZL01 (sample SAMN12344345, study PRJNA552823) | activated sludge metagenome | biome: Activated sludge suspended growth; feature: Nitrification reactor; material: Wastewater; isolation source: activated sludge from nitrification reactor of wastewater...
TCTCCGAGGTAGGTGCGACCCTCCATCAGTTTTTCGTAACCGATGTATACCGGAACGAATACCAACGGTCGCGCGTGTTCCCGGATGAAGCTTTGCACGGTCATGCCAAGGATGCCTGCCTTGGGGGTCAACATCCTGCCACTACGGCTGCGCCCGCCTTCGATGAAGTACTCGATCGGGAAGCCGCGTGCCAGCATCAGGTGCAGGTATTCGTGGAATACCGCAGCATACAGTGGTTCACCTTTGAAGCTGCGGCGCAGGAAGAAGGCACCGCCACGGCGTAGCAGCGATCCGACGATCGGCAGGTTAAGGTTGGCACCGGCGGCGATATGGGGCGGTGTCAATCCCTGGCGGACGATGATATAGGACAGCAGGAGGTAATCGATGTGGCTGCGGTGGCAGGGGACGTAAACGATTTCGTGCCCGGAGGCGATGCGGGTGACGACGTCGAAGTGATGCAGCTGAATGCCGTCGTAAAGGCGAGTCCACAACCAGGACAGAAATAGTTCCAGGGCGCGCAGAACTCCATAGGAGTAGTCGGAGGCGATCTCCAGCGCGAAGTTGACAGCCCTTGCTTGGGCCTCACCGAGCGGGATGCCCTGCGTTTCGGCTTCGCTCCTGATCGCCGCGCGGACCTGCTCGCCGGCAAGCACCGCATCCACCTGGGTGTTGCGATGCGAGAGGTCGGGTCCGATGGCCATTTGGCGCTGGCGGCGAAAGTGCACCCGCAGGATGCGCGACAGCTTGCGTAGTGCCTGCTCCTCATCCAGGCCTCCCTGCAGGAGATTGCGCAGCAATATGGGTGCATTGTAGCGTACCAGGACATTGCGGCCGTGCAGCAGAATCGCCAGCAATTGCCGCCATGCGCCAGGTGGACGCCAAGTTTCCGAGAACAGCGCTTTGAGGACCGAATCCTGTGTGTCGGGACTGCGTCCCCAGAGGATGAGCACCGGCACCAATTGAACGTCGAGCGTCGGGTCGGCGACCGTTTGGCGTATCAGACTGGCCAGCAAGGCGGAGTAATTGCGGCCGTCGCGTGCTCTGCCGTTCAGGCTGCGGTCACGGTTGAGGAAGAAGAATGAGCTATGCAGCCGTTGCCCGCCTAGCACCATTGGTACATCGGCGCGCGGCAAACCGGCTCGCCGCGATTCCTCGAAAAGTACCAGCAGGTTCGAGAGATGCCTGTCCTGCAGGACGTAACAGACCGGTATCGCCGGGTCGAGGCCCAAAGCCTGCAGATTCTCCGGAAAAACCGAGGTCCGTACCCAGGCGTAGAGCAGGCGTCGCGCCAGAGGAATGAACCAGTTGGAGACCTTGAAGACCTTCCTCACGACGACGCTGCCCGTCCTGGTCGTCCCGCTTATTCCTCCTCGATTACCTTGTGCTGTGCCGCCAGATGTTGCTGTGTCGCCGGCGGTACCTGTGCGTAGTGCGAGAAGGCGATGCTGTACGAGCCCTGTCCGCCGGTCAGTGACTTGAGGCGCGACTGGTAGCCTTCAAGTTCAGCCAACGGTGCCTGACCGGTAATCGCCATGATCCCTGGGCCCCGCGGTTGAGTGCCGGTAAGGTGACCGCGTTTGCTGGAAAGGTCGCCAGTCACGTCACCGGTGAGGGCGTCCGGCGCCAGGATTTCGATGTCGACAACCGGTTCGAGGATGATCGGCTTGGCAGCACGAATCGCCTCGATGGTCGCTTTCTTGGCGGCCATGAAAAAGGCGATGTCCTTGCCGTCGACCGGATGTGACTTGCCATCATGCACGGTGACGCGCAGATCCTCCACCGGGAAGCCGGCAACGACGCCGTCAGCCAGCGCCTGACGCACGCCCTTCTCGACTGCCGCCATGAAGACTCCGGGAATCACGCCGCCTTTGACGATATCGACGAACTCGAAGCCGGCGCCCCGTTCGAGCGGCTCGACCCGCAACATCACTTCTCCGAATTGGCCCGCGCCACCACTCTGTTTCTTGTGCCGGCAGTGGCCCTCGGCCGAGCTGGTAATTGCTTCACGATAGGCGATCTGTGGCGGTTTGGTGTCGAGTTCCAGCTTGTACTGCTGAGCCAGGCGCGTCAGCTTGGCGCGCAGGTGCATTTCACCGAGGCCGCGAATCACCGTCTCGTTGGTCGTTGGATGACGTTCGATCCTGAAGCAGGGGTCCTCGACCTCAAGCTTGTGCAGGATCTCGAACAGCCGCTGCTCGTCAGCCTTGCGCCGCGCATGAACGGCCAAGCCGTGCATCGGTAGGGGGAACTCGAGTGGCCGCAGATGAATATGGTCCTCATCGTGTGAGTCATGCAATACGCAGTCGAATTCGAGTTCCTCGACCTTGGCGATTGCACCCAGATCGCCAGGTACCAGTGTCTCAACCTCGACATAATCCTTTCCCTGTAGGCGATAGATGTGGCCGACCTTGAACGGACGCTTGCCATCGCCGACAAAGAGCTGCGAATCCTTCCGGATCGTCCCCTGATGGACGCGGATCACTCCGACCTTGCCGATGAACGGGTCGCTGACGACCTTGAAGACGTGCGCCAGTACATGCTTCTGCGGATCGGGCTCGGCCGCGAAGGGTTCGGCCGAGGTGCCGATCTCGCCGCGATAAAAAGGCGGTGGGTTACCCTCTGCCGGATTAGGTGCGAGTCTGGCGAGAACGTCGAGCAGTTGCGGGATCCCGGCTCCGGTCTTTGCCGAAACAAAGAGAATGGGAATCAGGTGGCCTGCACGCAGTGCCTTCTCGAAGGGTCGGTGCAATTCATCCGGAGTCGGATCGATTCCTTCGTCGAGGTACCTTGCCAGCAGGTCCTCGTCTTCCTCGACGATCTGATCGATCAACGCACGGTGTGCTGCTGCTACCGATTCGAAATCACTTTCGCCATCATCATGGCCGAGCAGCTCGACGACCTCACTGCCCTGCTTCACCGGCAAGTCAAGCAACATGCACTCGCGACCGAAGCGATCACGGATTTCGCCGACCAGCGCCGGAAGATTGACATTCTCCGCGTCGATCTTGTTGATCACGATCATCCGGCAAACACCACGCGCTGCGGCCAGCTTCATCATGCGTTCGCTCGAGAGTTCGATACCGTTTTGCGCATTGATTACCACCAAGGCCGTGTCCACGGCAGCGAGTGCGGCAATCGCCTGTCCGGCGAAGTCGGGAAATCCCGGCGTATCGAGCAAATGAACCAAAATACCTTGCCAAGAAAAACTCGCCAGCGCTGAATTCAGCGAGTAGCCAAATTCTTTTTCTTGCGCATCGAAATCGCAAACCGTGCTGCCTTTTTCAACGGTGCCCCGGCTGCTGATTGCGCCGGCTGCAGCGAGCAGGCTTTCGGCAAGCGTCGTCTTGCCGGCGGCACCGTGGCCGACGAGAGCAACGGTGCGAAGGTTACTGGTGGCGGTTTGGCCCATTCATCATCTCCCATTCAAGTCAAACGCAAGCCGCAGCTACAGAAAGAACCCCCATGGTAAGTTGGCTGCGCGTGCGTTCATGATTCTACCCCGGCGACAGCCGCTGCGCTTGCTCGTCGTGGTGTCGCTGGCGAACGCTGGTGTGCAATACCGGTCGGCATCGTCAATGCAAATTACATCAGTTTTGTGTAAATCGATTGAGTCGGCTAAAGTAATGCGCTTTTACGTCGACGAACGCTGAGTCAGGAGGCAACATGGAAAATAATCCCGGTCAGGCTGGTCCTCGCGAGGCCGCCCTCGAATATCATCGCTACCCGACTCCGGGCAAGATCGCGGTTCAGCCCACCAAGGGCCTGAGTAATCAGCTCGATCTGGCCCTCGCCTATTCTCCAGGAGTTGCCCATGCTTGCCATGCCATCGTTGATGACCCGGCGGCGGTCAGCTTGTACACCTCGCGATCCAACCTCGTAGGCGTCATCACCAACGGTACTGCCGTGCTCGGCCTGGGTAACATCGGTCCTCTGGCAGCCAAACCGGTCATGGAAGGCAAGGGCTGTCTGTTCAAGAAGTTTGCCGGGATTGATGTTTTTGACATTGAACTCAGCGAGAGCGACCCGGACAAGCTGATCGACTTGATTGCTGCGATGGAGCCGACCCTGGGCGGCATCAATCTCGAAGACATCAAGGCCCCGGAGTGCTTCTACATCGAAGCCCGGCTCAAGGAAAGGATGTCGATCCCGGTCTTTCATGATGACCAGCACGGCACGGCAATCATTTCCTCGGCCGCGATCCTGAACGCACTCAAGGTGGCCGGCAAGGCGATTGACGAAGTGAAAGTCGTTTGCTCCGGCGCGGGCGCTGCCGCGATCTCCTGTCTCAATCTCTGGTGTGAACTGGGTGTTCGTCGTGAGAACGTCACCGTATGCGACTCGAAAGGAGTGATCTACACCGGACGTGACGACAACATGGAACCGACGAAAGCGGTGTATGCGCGCACTACCGAGGCCCGCACACTCTACGAGGCCATTGATGGTGCCGATGTCTTCCTCGGACTTTCTGCTGCGGGCGCGCTCGAACCGGAGATGCTCGCCCGCATGGCCAAGCAGCCGATCGTTTTCGCTCTTGCCAACCCAATCCCGGAAATCATGCCCGAACTGGCCCGCCAGGTCCGTCCCGACGTGATCATCGCAACCGGTCGTTCGGACTTCGCCAACCAGGTCAACAATGTTCTGTGTTTTCCATTCATTTTCCGCGGCGCACTCGATGTCGGCGCAACCTGCATCAACGAACACATGAAGATGGCCTGTGTAAAGGCACTGGCGGCAATGGCCGAGGAAGAGGTGAGTGCCGAAGTGGCGATGGCCTATCCTGGTGAGGAACTTGCGTTTGGCCCGGATTATCTGATCCCGAAACCCTTCGATCCGCGCCTGATCACTATCATTGCGCCGGCTGTGGCGCAGGCAGCGATGGATTCCGGTGTAGCGACCAGGCCAATTGCCGATATGCCTGCTTACCGGGAAAAGCTCAAGGAATTCGTTTACCAGACGGGGGTCGGCATGCGCGCCGTTTTCTCGGCCGCCAAGCGGGGGCGAAGGACCCGCATTGTCTATCCCGATGGTGAGGATGAGCGCCTGTTGCGCGCTGTGCAGATCATTCTTGATGAAGGGCTTACCCGCCCCATATTGATTGGCCGTCCGGGCGTGATAGTGACGCGACTGGAAAGGATTGGCTCGAGATTGCGTGTCGGTACGGATTTCGATGTCGTTGATCCGAACAGTGACCATCGCTATAAAGAATGCTGGACCGCCTATCATCAGCTCAGGAAGCGCCAGGGCGTGACGATCGACATTGCCAAGACACGCTTGCGTAGCGATAACACGATCATCGGCGCCATGCTGCTCAGGCTTGGCTACGCCGATGGAATGATCTGCGGCCTGACTGGCCGTTTCCTGCATCACCTGCGGCAGGTTGACGAGATCATCGGCAAAGCGCCGGGTTGCAAGACGATGGCAGCCATGGCGCATCTCTTGCTTCCTGGTCGCGCCATGTTCATCTGTGACACCCATGTCAACGAGAATCCCGACGCCGAACAACTGGCTGAAATTGCCTTCATGGCCGTCGAAGAGGTTCGCCGGTTCAAGATCCGTCCCAAGCTGGCGATGCTGTCGCATTCCAACTTCGGATCGTCGCAGACCGTTTCAGCCCGCAAGGTAGCCGAGGCAGTGGCGATTGTGCGTGCCAAGGCGCCGGATCTGGAAGTCGACGGGGAAATGCGCGGCGATAGCGCACTTTCAGCGGAGATACGCAAGCAGTTTGATCCCCAATCGCCACTGACCGGAGAGGCCAACGTGCTGGTGATGCCAAACCTGGACGCAGCCAACATCTCTTTCAACCTGCTCAAGATGATCGGCAGTGATGGGATGGCCGTCGGCCCGATCCTGCTCGGCGCCGCGCGGCCGGTGCATGTACTTGGGCCAACCTCAACCGTTCGCCGGGTAGTGAACATGACCGCTCTGGTGGTGGTGGACGCCGCCAGCAAGTAGGGGCTCGGGACGCTGCTTTACAAACACGCGCAGCCAATGCATTATCAGGTTGGGCCAGATCCATATAACCGAGATCTGATGGTTTAACAAGCCTTGTACAGTCCTATCTTGTAAAGTCCTATCGCGAATAATGGCAGCCAATCCGCAACAATCCCAGCTGAACGGGCTTGCCCGTGCGCTTGTACAAGCGGGCCGACTCAAGGAAGCAGAGGCAGAGTCTCTGCTTGAGCAAGCCATTGCCAAGAAGACTTCGCTAATCGAACAACTGGTGGCCGCGAAGAAGGCAAGCTTTCTCGAATTGGCACGTTTTTCGTCAGACAAGTTCGGTTTTCCGTTGCTCGACTTGGCCGCCTTTGACGACTCGAACATTCAGAGAAATGCAATTGATCGAAAGCTGATCACGGCCCACCAAGTCGTACCATTGCACAAGCGCGGGAATCGCTTGGCAGTTGCCATCGCTGATCCCACCAATCTGCGTGCGCTTGACGAGATACGCTTTCAGACCGGGTTAACGGTCGACCCGGTCATCGTTGAGGAAAACAAGCTCATTCCGCTGGTCGCGAAGATATCCGAATCGGCCGAAGAGGCCTTGAAGGGTTTCAGTAACGATGACCTCAATCTCGAGTTCACCGACGAGCAAAGCCAGGAAAAAGAAGAGGTCGCAAATCTTGAAGTTGATGATGCTCCGGTCGTCAGGTTCATACAAAAAATGATGCTCGACGCCATCAACGATGGAGCATCGGACATTCACTTCGAACCCTACGAGAAAAACTATCGCATCCGCTTTCGCACTGACGGCATATTGCGGGAAGTTGCCGCTCCGCCTCTGGTCATCAAGGACAAGATTGCTTCCCGTATCAAGGTGATTTCACGCCTGAACATTGCCGAGAAGCGTGTTCCCCAGGACGGCCGCATGCGCTTGGTGCTCTCGAAGCATCGATCGATCGACTTCCGGGTCAGTACCCTGCCGACGATGTACGGCGAGAAGATCGTCTTGCGGATTCTGGACCCGGCCAGCGCTACCATGGGAATTGATGCCCTGGGGTATGAGCCCGAGCAGAAAGCGATATTGCTTGACGCCATCCATCGACCTTACGGCATGATCCTGGTGACCGGGCCCACGGGTTCAGGAAAAACGGTCTCGCTGTACACCTGTCTCAATATTCTCAACAAACCAGGGGTCAATATCTCGACAGCCGAGGATCCTGCCGAAATCCCACTGCCGGGAATCAATCAGGTGAACGTCGACGACAAGGCCGGGTTGAGCTTTCCGGTAGCTCTCAAGGCTTTTCTCCGTCAGGACCCGGACATCATCATGGTGGGCGAAATTCGTGACGTCGAAACTGCTGAGATCGCGATCAAGGCGGCGCAAACCGGGCACATGGTCCTGTCGACCCTGCATACCAATGATGCTCCGGCAACCCTGACCCGTCTGATGAACATGGGCATTCCAACTTTCAACCTGGCCGCAAGCATTCTGCTGATCACTGCGCAGCGGCTGGTTCGTCGGCTTTGTACCTGCAAGAAACCTCTCGATACACCGATCGAGACACTGCTCAATGCCGGCTTTCTGGAAAGCGATCTTGATGGAAGCTGGACCTTGTACGGCCCGGGAGAATGCGAACTCTGCAAGGGCAGCGGTTACAAGGGACGGGTCGGCCTCTACGAAGTCATGCCGGTGACGGAAGCGATTCAGCGCATCATCATGGCCAATGGAACCGAGCTGGATATTGCGATCCAGGCCCGCAAGGAAGGCGTCAATGATCTGCGTCGTTCCGGTTTGCTGAAGGTCATGCAAGGGCTGACTTCCCTTGATGAGGTTCTCGGCAGTACCAACGTTTGAAAAAGAGGTAGCCATGGCGACCGCAGCAAAACCCACCAGGAAGATCGGGACGGAAGTCAAGGAACATGTATTTCTCTGGGAGGGGAAAAACAGGCTCGGCAAAGTCGTTCGTGGAGAACAACGCGCTTCCAGTCAGACCGTGGTTCAGGCGACTCTGCGGCGGCAGGGGATTCTGGTCAGCAAGATATCTCGGCAACGCTTCAAGGGCGGGCAGAAGATCTCCGAGAAGGATATCACGCTGTTTACCCGCCAGCTGGCGACGATGATGAGAGCCGGGGTGCCCCTGCTCCAGACTTTCGAGATCGTCGGTCGGGGCCACGATAATCCGTCAGTCGGCAAGCTGCTGCTGGATATCAAGTCGGATGTCGAAACCGGTAGTTCGCTCTCGCAAGCCTTCCGGAAGTATCCCCTGCAATTCGATCCTTTGTACTGCAACCTGGTGGCTGCCGGAGAGCAGGCGGGTATTCTCGAAACCTTGCTTGATCGACTCGCCACCTACAAGGAAAAAATGCTCGCCATCAAGGCGAAAATCAAGTCCGCCCTGTTCTATCCGGTGGCCATCATTTTCGTCGCCTTCATTATTACGGTCGTGATCATGATCTTCGTGATTCCCGCTTTCAAGGAGGTCTTCAAGAGTTTCGGTGCCGACCTCCCGGCGCCCACGCTGATGGTGATCGCCATGTCGGATTTTGTCATTGCCTGGTGGTGGGCGATCTTCGGGGGCATCGGCGGCTCGATCTTTGCATTTTTTTACACATTGAAGCGATCGGAAATGATGCAGATCGCTTTCGACCGCATGTTCCTGCGCCTCCCTCTTTTTGGTGAAATCATTCGCAAGTCGGTCATCGCCCGCTGGACGCGCACGCTGGCAACCATGTTCGCGGCGGGCGTTCCGCTGGTCGAATCGCTCGACTCGGTCGGCGGTGCTGCCGGCAACTATGTCTACAAGGTGGCGACCAGGAAGATCCAGAGCGAGGTGAGTATCGGTACCAGTCTCACCTCGGCAATGCAGAGCAGCGAACTCTTTCCGAACATGGTGAATCAGATGGTGGCGATTGGCGAGGAATCCGGCGCACTTGATTCAATGCTCAGCAAGGTCGCCGATTTCTTTGAAGCAGAGGTGGACGACGCGGTCGAGGCGCTATCCAGCCTCATGGAACCGATGATCATGGTCGTTCTTGGGGTATTGATCGGCGGGATGGTGATCGCCATGTATCTGCCAATCTTCAAACTCGGGGCAGTAGTCGGATAATGCTTTCCGCATTGACTGCCGAACTGGAACCGACACTGTTCATTTTCATCTCTGGCATCCTTGGTTTGCTGGTCGGCAGTTTTCTCAATGTCGTCATTCATCGTTTGCCAATAATGATGGAGTGCGAATGGCGCCTCCATTGCGCAGAACTCAGGGGTGAAAAGCCTGCAGACAGAGAAGTGTTCTCGCTGGTCAGGCCAGGCTCGCGTTGCCCGGCCTGTGGGCATGCGATTACTGCCCTTGAGAATGTTCCGGTCCTGAGCTGGCTATTCCTGCGTGGTCGCTGTTCAGCTTGTCATGCGCCGATATCCTTGCGTTACCCGCTGGTCGAGATGGCCAGCAGCCTGTTGTGTGCTTTTGCCGCATTTCATTTCGGCTATGGTTGGGCTGCGGCCGGTGCGATGCTGCTGATTTGGAGCCTGCTCGCACTGACCGGTATCGATCTGGATAGCCAGTTATTGCCGGACTCGATTACTCTTCCCTTGCTCTGGACTGGCTTGCTGTTCAATCTGTTCGCTACCTTCGTCGACCTGCCATCGGCAGTGATCGGTGCGGCCGCTGGTTATCTCTCGCTGTGGTTGGTGTACTGGACTTTCAAGCTGACAACCGGCAAGGAAGGCATGGGTTACGGTGATTTCAAGCTGCTTGCAGCGCTGGGTGCCTGGCTCGGATGGCAAATGCTGCCGTTGACCATTCTGCTCTCGTCACTGCTTGGGGCCGTGGTCGGCATCACCCTGATCGTGGTAACCAAACGTGGCCGAAGCGTACCGATTCCCTTCGGCCCGTATCTGGCAGTAGCGGGGATGCTGGCACTGTTTTGCGGGAAACCTCTGACTCGGGCCTACATTGGTTTCCTGTAGCCGTCCAACGAAATCCTCTCCATTTGGCAGGAAAGATTTCGCCACAAGTGGGTGAACTCATATGGCGCTTATCAACGCCAGAATTGCAGTGGTGATACCCTGTTACAGGGTAGTGAACAACGTACTTGGCGTAATCAGCGCAATTGGTCCAGAGGTCAGCCGAATCTATGTGGTCGATGATTGCTGTCCTGATGGATCCGGTGATTTCGTGGAAAAGAACTGCAATGATGAGCGTGTTGTAGTCATACATCACCATGAAAATCAAGGTGTGGGTGGCGCAGTAATCACAGGTTACCTGGCGGCAATTGATGATGGCATGGAGGTGATCGTCAAGCTGGATGGTGATGGCCAGATGGACCCAGGATTGATGCCCGGATTTATTTCTCCGATCCTGGAGGGCGAAGCCGATTACACCAAGGGAAATCGCTTTTATTATCTCGAAGAACTTGGGGCAATGCCGAAGATGCGCCTGATTGGTAACGCAGCCCTATCCTTCCTGAGCAAGATTTCGACCGGGTACTGGGATTTGTTTGACCCGACCAATGGTTATACCGCGATCCATCGGGATGTCGCTCGGCAATTGCCATTGGATAAAATAAGCCGCCGTTATTTTTTTGAAAGCGACATGCTATTCAGGCTCAATACATTGCATGCCGTAGTTGTGGATATACCGATGAACGCCAGATATGGGAATGAAGTGAGCAATCTCAAGATCTCCAGGGTCATTGGCGAGTTTCTCGTCAAGCATTTCAGAAATTTTCTGAAAAGAATTTTTTATAGCTATTATCTAAGAGGCATGTCGATTGCCTCGATTGAACTTCCACTTGGGGTAGCCATGTTTCTGTTTGGAGGTTTTTTTGGCGCTTGTCAATGGATGTCCTCCATCAACTCGGGTCTGGCTGCTTCCGCAGGGACCGTAATGCTTTCGGCCTTGCCGGTGATCGTCGGTTTGCAATTGATCCTGGCCTTCCTGAGTTACGACATCAGATCGGTTCCGAGCAAGCCAATTCATCTAAAAAGAAGAAATTTTCATTTTCGAGCCAATGAAAATGGATACAAAGATGCAGTGTGAAGATAAGGAATGGATTGAATACCGGGAAAGATTCTCAACAGTCTATGACGATGCAAACTATTCGAGCCCACTCCAGTCATCGGTCATGCGAGCCAGTCACAGGCTCGTAGAAAAGGCATTCGATGAGCAGACATATTTTGGTCGCATTCTCGAGGTTGGTGCAGGAACTGGCGAACACCTTCACTTCGTTCGCCACAGATTTGATGAGTACATCCTTTCTGATCAGGATCGGAAGACCCTGGAAGTAGCCATGAATAAATTTTCCGGAATGCATGCAGGAAAATTGCGCTACGCAACGCAGACAGGCAGCCATCTGGATTATGCAGATAATACTTTTGACAGGCTACTGGCCACCCATGTCCTGGAACACATTTACCAGCCACACCTCGCGCTCAAAGAATGGCTCAGGGTTCTCAAGCCTGGCGGTGTCCTGTCGATCCTGATTCCTACCGATCCCGGACTGGCGTGGCGCTTGGGAAGGCATTTGGGGCCGCGCAAGCAAGCGATGGCGAAGGGAATTCCGTACGACTATATCATGGCCAGAGAGCATGTAAACTCCTGCCACAACCTGGTTGCGCTTTTACGTCATTATTTCAATGATGCCAAGGAAGCATGGTGGCCATTTCCGGTTCCATCGATCGATCTGAATTTATTCTTCGCATTTCATGCAATCGCCAACAAGCGGACATGCGGGTAATGACGGTATATGTGATTGCGCTCCTTTGCGTCGTGGGCCTGGCGATTGGACAAATCTTGTTCAAGGTGAGCGCTGCCGAAATAACGGCCAGCGGCTCCATTTTTTCACCGAAAGCGGCCATCGCACTGCTTGCTGCCATGTGTATCTATGGAGTTACTTCTGTCGTTTGGGTCTGGATTTTACAGAAAGTAGAACTCGGGAGAGTCTATCCACTGATGGCGCTCGCCTTCATCCTGGTCCCGATTGGCAGCCACTTTGTTTTTGGCGAGCGCTTTCAGGCTCAATATTTCATTGGGGTTGCCCTGATCATGATTGGGATCATTGTTGCGGTCAGGGCATGAGAATCATCAACAATGGCATGTGCCATTTCTCTGCGCATGCCGGATGGCCGCTGTTTCCAGTCCTGGTATTTCTGGCATGTTTTTTATTATCCGCGATCATCCCGCCATTCCAGTCGCCGGACGAGTTTGATCATGTCAAACGCGCTTATTTTCTGACGAGAGGCCAGGTCATTCTCGATACGCCCACAGGAAAATCGTCGGGCGGCATGATGGATACCGGTCTGGCAGCCTACATGAACGCCTATGGCCGTCTGCCGTTTGATCCGGATAGAAAACTTTCGGCCGCCGAACTCGATGAAGCAAATAACATCCGCTGGACGGGGGACCAGGAGTTCAGTCCTGCTCCGGGTACCGGATATTATTTCCCACTGATTTATGTCCCGCAGGCCACGGGTCTGATCATCGGAGAGATGCTGGGCCTTTCGGTAAATGGATCCTATCGACTGGCGCGATTTGTCGTTCTGGCGTCCGCTTCCTTGATCCTGAGCATTGCTTTCATGATTCATCGCCCGTCTCCTCTGGCGGCCGCACTGCTCGTTCTGCCGATGAGTTTCTTTCAGCTCTCTTCGGCCAGTCTGGATGGCATATCCACTGCTGGAGCGATCCTGATCATTTCCGTATTCATGCGGATGGCCATTGATAAGGAATTAACAAAACCATGGTTATTGTATGTTCTGACCGCCAGCGTGATCGTTGTCGTGTCATGCAGAATACATTTGTTGCCATTGGTGCTTCTGATTTTTGGTACCGTGTTTTTTACCAGAAGGAAGAGTGGCCTGATTGCTGGCGGCATAGCCTCGATCTCCATTATGCTGTGGCTGACGGTCGCTTTTAAGACCACGATTGATATCAGAGTCGTCACAGGCTTCCCTGTTTCAGGAATAATTCAGCATTATCTGCTGAACCCTCTTTCTTTTGTCAGGGTGCTGCTGGCAACGCTCGCCGATGAGGAACTGTTGAGATTCTATGGGCAATCCTTCCTGGGTATTATTGGTTGGCTGGATGCTCCTTTCCCGGAGGATGTTTACACCGGCCTCTATGCCCTTGTTGTCCTGACAGCCCTCTTTTCTACCTCATTCAAACACATCGAGGAGGAATGGCCGGCAAGATTGCTGTTGGTGTGTTGTGCGCTCGGCGCATCTTTACTGGTTTTCTTTGCGTTGCTCGTGTCCTGGAGTGTACACCCGGCAAGCATCATTAAAGGAGTGCAAGGTCGTTATTTCATGGTTCCCGCCCTGCTCGTTGCCTATGCGCTTGAGGGAGGTAGCCGGGCCGAATCGCGTCTTTTTATCGGCCCGCTCTTGCTGGCCGCCTTGTTTTTGTTCTCTGCATTTAACACCACCAGTTTGTTGCTGATGAGATATTATCTTTCCGCCGAACAGCCCGAGATGGCGAAGTTTGAGATGCGAGCCAGCCTGCCTGCGACAAGCGGTGGATCATTGGCGTTGAGCCTTGATCAAAAACAAATGTATGGGCCATCTGCGCTGAAACGCATCGGTATCATGTTCGGTACCTTTAGGCGAAAGAATCCGGGTCTGGCCGAGTTGAGACTGAGCACCGGCGAGGGCGAGGTCCTGGTGATTCCCTTTGACTTATCCGATCTTGTTGATAATCAGTACAAGTGGTTTGATCTTGATCCTCGGCCATATATCTCGGGAGAAATTGTCTTTTTGTCTGGTGGTGGTATTAGCCTTTGGCAGGTTCATCGCGAGGGGGGGCCTGTGACTTCCTGCCTAATCTACGAAGCCAGTAATGGGAGCAAACGATACACGAGGGGTTGCCCCCGCTGACAGGAGTAGCTTGTTTAGTCGGCCCTGCAAAATTTTCGCAGCCCAGCAAAACCACTCCCGGCGCGCGAGGCGCATGCCGCCGCTGCTCCTCGTCCTCTGAAATCGCCGCCAGCAGCTCTACCAAGCCGCGTGCAACGCCAATCCCGCTCGATGGAGCGGCCATACTCGCAACTGGACTCCTGCCGGCTGCGTCACTCTCAACCCCGACCGGAATCCTGCCAAACCGGACCCTTCGACCAGTGGAAAAAGTGTGCCAATGGCAGCATGAGTTCACGCGACAACTATCTTGACATTCACCGCCGAAGCGAAGGCTGTGCTCGGGCATGTAGTGTGCGGCCTAACGACCCGAGTTCGGCGACGGCGGCCACGAGGCGCGCCGATTGCAACTGCGATGGCCCGCTGCCGTTCGCTACAGCGCATGGCTAGGCGGCACGGTCGTCATCTCTCAATCTGTGAACGAACTCGACCAAGCTCGTCCAGTGTCGCTCGGTCGCGTAGAGCATCGGCCCACGCGTAAGCGGAAACCACGACCAAAATCTCGTGCGTCGTGGTCGCTCACGCAGGTTGCAGACAATCTGCGAGCACAACCACTCCTCGTCGAATCCTGCCCACTCTCCGGCAACAGTGAGCAAATTGGGTGAGACAACTGGTGCAACCTCGACAAGATAAACCTGCCGCAACTCCTGGATAGTGAGGCCAGAGTCCGCCATGACACGAGCGATGCGCTCCAGGTCCTCGGTAGCCAGCTCGGTGTCTAGCCAAAGCTCGGAGAGGACCACCCACACTGGTCTGCGCTTTTCTATCTGCTGCTCATCAAGCATCGAAAACAACAGAGACATAGTGCCGGCTAGACAGGCTATGGAGAAACCTGAGTAGCCAAAAACTCACCATTTCCGACCGGCACAGTACATGTGGTGAAGTCGGCATCTGCTGAAACCGTTTCGACAAAGGGCCCCATCTCGGCAGAATGGGAGGTGGCATTATCGACGACAAGAAGTCCTCCCTTCCGAAGAACTCGCTTGATGTCGGGCCACCATCCCAGATACTCAGAGCGCTCGGAATCGAGAAAAACAACATCGAAGCTCGATTCGGAAGCGCCCCTAAGCATGGCACCGGCTTCACCCTTAACCTGGGTAATGAACGGAGCAAGGCCGGATCGCTCGAAGTTCTTCGCTGCGAGGGAAAGCTTGAAATCAGATAGCTCAACGGTGGTGACGTGTCCTTTCACCGCCCTGGCTGCAAAGGCTAGCCAAAGGGTTGAGTAACCGTTAGACGTTCCTATCTCAAGGACACGTTGAGCATTCATGGAACGCACCAGCACCGAAAGAAATTCTCCAGTGTCTCGGGTAATGTTAAGCATCCGCTGAGGCCGATCGGCAATGGTGGCATCGTTGCTCAAGCCAAACTGTTCGAGTTCAACAAGCAGTTTCTGTAGCGATTCTGTCACGTTACTCTCCTGAGCCCCAATTCTCGCAATAACCCGCCGAGCGGGGCGGGCGAAGCACGCTTCGCGAAAACGGGTTCATTGCGGGGTTGGGCGTCGTCACGTCGACTACACCCCTCGAGATTGCCATAGGTCCCGCGACGCGAATCTTCACGGGGCCAGCGACGCCAGATATGCCGCAAGGGCCACCATGTCTTCGACGGCCAACTTCTCAACAGTGGGCCTCATAAGGGGGCTCAGACTACCCGCACGCGCGCCTTGCTTGAAGTCATAGAGCTGCCGGACCAGGTAACTGGGCGACCGGCCGGCAATTGAAGGTATTGGTCCAACGCCTTTGAGGTCAGAGCCGTGACACGTCGCGCACGGGACGGTCGTGCCGCTACCACCCGTCTTCGCCAAGGCTTCCCCTCTGCCGATACTACCAGTCGGGACATACGCGATGAATGGCGAACGTGCATCACGAAGTTCAAATCGCTCCGCATCTGCCGGTACCTCGACGATACGCAGTCCGATCGGCTCTTTGTCGACAGATTTCAAAGCGACATAGTGATTTCGATTCAGACGGACCATCGGCACAAGATCAGTTTCAACCACCTTGATCAGTGCCTTAGGCTTCAACCGAGAAAAATATTCGGCTGCGGACTGTACCTCTGCATCGGTGAGCGCCTTCGCGTTTTGCAGCATCAAATTTACTGGGCCTCTCGCTGGGCCTGACGCTTTCCTCGCTCCACTCTTGAAGTCCGCGACCTGCTGCACGATGTAGGGAGCTGGCAAACCCGCGAGGCTCGCGTTTTCAGGCCCACCCGTTCCCTCCGCGCGGTGACAGGACCCACAGGCACGCACTTCGGGCTTTCTACCTCGCGCCACAATTTCGGGCATGGGAGGATGGTCATCCGGGTGCCAGTCGGGTGCGAAATACAGGTCTTGCGCCTGTGCCATTGAGAAAGTAGCCGAACTGCCTGGGACACTCCGCGGCACATGATCGCCGGGAGGCAACTTCACCTTCGGATCCCAGGGATAGGCCCACATTGGAAACGACGCGTCCGATGCTGCGGGATTGTCCGATACATCGCTGCGACCTTGTGCAAGCGCTGGCAATGCTGTCAGGAACATCGTGACGAACATTGCGCCTATATGGATTACCTTGCCGCTCCTCATTCGGGGCTCCCTTTGCGAAGGTTTCACAGTCGAATGCTACGCAGGGCCAAGATGTCGGGTTATCGTGGCTACCATGCCGATGACACCCAACGAACGAAAGGGACTTCCCCGTCCCGAGGGTGCGGTGGAAGCCGCGAGCGGCAACGAAGTGCCGAAATGGAGCGGGTAGCGTCAGCCATTTGAAAACCACGAAAGGGGAAGTCCCTGCGCATCGTAACGGTTGGCATTGATCTTGCCAAGAATGTGTTTGCCTTCCATGGCGTCGATGAGAACGGCAAGGCAGTTCTCGTCAAACCGAAGGTTCCTTGCGACAAATTGCTGGAGCTGGTGGCGCAATTGCCGCCGTACGTGACCGGGATGGAAGCGCGTTCGGGCGCGCACCACTGGGCACGGCAATTCCGCCAGTTCGGCCACACGGTGAAGTTGATGGCGCCGAAGTTTGTCGCCCCCTACCGGATGAGCGGCAAGCGTGGCCAGCACGATGCCGCCGATGCCGCCGCCACCTGTGAAGCCGTCCGGCGACCACACGTGCGCTTCGTCCCGGTCAAGGAAGAGCCCCCGCGGATCATCTGGGGTCTGCACCGCACGCGGCAGGGCTTTGTCGAGGAACGCACGGCCACCTACAATCGGCTGCGCGGGCTGATCGCCAAACTCGGCATCGTCCTGCCACAGAAGGTCGCCTGCCTTCGTCGCCAGATCAGCGCCCATCTCGAAGGCCTGCCGGGCCATTCCAGGCAGTGTGTCGGCGACCTGCTGGCGCACGCCGGCCCACTCGACCAGAGGATCGAAGAATACGACCGGCTCATCGCCCAAGCGGCAAGCGAAGACGCGCGCAGCAGGCGCCTGATGACGTTGCAGGGCCTCGGTCCGGTGACCGCCGGCGCGCTGCTGAGCAGTATCGGCAACGGGCATGACTTCCAGAACGGTCGCCAGGTCGCCGCCTGGATCGGCCTGACCCCGGGCTAGGGCGTGTCATCAATTGAGCCAGACGAGGGAGGCCGCCCAATGAATGGCGCCGAGGAAATTGCGAGCAGTTTTGTCGTCACGGGTGGCGATGGCACGGAACTGCTTGAGCTTGGCGAAAAAAGTTTTCGATCAGATGGCGCGCCAAATACAGGTGCCTGTCCAAGGGGCGCTGGATCAGGTGGGTGCGGCGCGAAGGGATCACGATCTGTTTGCCCGCGTTGTCCAACGGCTCAATCCGCCGCTTTTGCGCATCATCGGCTTGGTCCGCCAGGACGGCATCCGCCGGGGAGTTCGGCAGCCAGACATCGGCGCCGACGAGGTCGTGGGTTTGGCCGGGGGGAGGTGAAACCCGGTCGGATTGCCCAGAGCGTCCACCGTGGCGTGGATCTTCGTGCCCAGTCCACCGCGGCGACGTCCGATGGCCTGGCCTACTTCAGGCCCCTTCCTGAGGGCACCGGCACGGTGCGGGTGAGCACGAACGAGGGAAGAATCCATCCTGACCCACTCGTTGTCCGCCTCTTCCGCCCATCCGCTAAACACGCGCTTCCACACCCCCGACTGGCTCCCGCGAGAGAACCGGAGGTGCACCACGCGGAAATCCCCGAAACGTTCGGGCAGGGCGCGCCACGGGATGCCGGTTCGATATCGGTACCGCACGGCTTCCACAAACAGGCGCTTGTCTGCGGCAGTGACCCCCACGTGCCCAGCACGTCCAGGCAGCCGATCCTGGATGCGGTCCCATGGGTCGTCTCTCCGTGCGTGTCGCTGTTTCATCGCTCCATCCTTCGCCGGCTCGGCAGCGCTCAACGCGGATGACCCAGCAATTGATGACACGCCCTAGCTTCCTCGCGCCACTCATCCTCCAGGAAGCCACGAGCGAAACAGTCAGGGCCTCCGTCGCCACACTGTCGCCACGGCAACTGTGCATCAGCGGGTATCAGCAGCGCCCATCGGTGCTACGATTGCGGTCATGATCGACTGGTCTACCTGTCCTGCAGTGGAGCGAGACCCGGCACGCTTCAGCGGTGCATGGCTCTTCCGTGGCACTCGAGTGCCGGTAGCCGCTCTGTTCGAGAATCTTGAGGACGACGCTTCAGTCCACCAATTTGTCGAGTGGTTCCCCGGGGTCAGCATGGAGCAAGCGCGTACCGTGCTCGAACATGCAGCGCGAAGCGCGTTGGCGGTTGCGTGAATGCGAGTCTTGTTCGACCAAGGAACGCCTGCACCGCTACGGCATTCGCTCACCGAGCACTTGGTCGAAACAGCCTTTGAGCTGGGCCGGGCGAAGTTCAAGAACGGCGAGCTCATCCGACGCTTTGTCTGATTATTCCCCACGGGTTCGTTGAGAAGATTCGCGATTGCAATCCATAGCGACGGGTCGTTCTGACTACAGGATGGAATGAAAAAGGGATAGGACGCCCTTTGACAGTCAGCACTGTGCCGACTCTAGCAGCCTGTCGGACTTTACCCTTGCCGCCCGCTGAATATGCTAAAATCATAGCCGTTCCAGGAACGGAGGTCCGGCATGTCCCCTTTCATCGTCACCGATCGCAAGACCGACTACCTGCTGCCG
>WBZL01002270.1_pt1 | contig 18945 bp, 10 predicted proteins | sample 5204291 | NCBI WGS metagenome assembly WBZL01 (sample SAMN12344345, study PRJNA552823) | activated sludge metagenome | biome: Activated sludge suspended growth; feature: Nitrification reactor; material: Wastewater; isolation source: activated sludge from nitrification reactor of wastewater...
AGGCCCTCCCCGATTCCTCGGAAAGGGCCTTTGACCTGCTGTTTCAGATGGTGGCGTTTGCTCACTGCGAACCGATGATCGTGTCGTTGACCCCGCGACAACCTACCAACCAGATGCTTGCAAACACAGGGGTCTGAGCGGCAGAGGTTCGGCTGCATAGGCGGCTGCCGAGGGCATCGATCGGCTCGCGTCCAAGGAGCCGTCCAAGATCAGCCGGGGTCGAGCCCAGTGTCGGCGAGCGAGCGCAGGCGATCCACGGCGTTCGACACCTTGATGTCCTGGATGGTGTGACGGCCGCTGAGGACCTTCTGGAAGTCGTCGCCGAACGCTTCTCGGTCGAGGTCGGTGGCATCCCATGAGACCGCGCGCCGGTGACGGGCACGGATCCGAGCGTCCGCCACGTAGTGATAGGGACCGACGAACTCGCCGATCGCCACACCGCGGGATCGTGTAGGCAGCACGATGAGGTCGCCAGCTGCCGCGTCAAACAAGAAGCGTCGCCAGTAACCGGTGAAGATGCCGATCGCGCCGGTTCGGTCCGGGAAGGCGTCGACGAGCAGCGCTCGGATCTGTTCGATGTCGCTCACGCCAGCGAGATCTCCAAGTTCGTCGTCACCGACGCTCACGAAGCCGTTGGCGAGCATCTCGGTCTCGAGCGACTCGTCTTGCCACGCATGCACCCGGAACGCCTTGACCTCATCGGGGCCATCAACCGGCTGCCGGCGAATGGCAGCTGGCGCTAGACGTTGATCGGTGCCGGCCGTCAGGAGCGCGTAGTGCTTCGCCAGGGTGTCCCGGTTGACAGGGTCGCCGTGGGCGAGCGCGTTCCGGAGGTGACGACACGTTCGTAGGGTCTGGTACGGGAGGCCCGAGGCGCCCGAGATCTCCTCGAGTGCTGGGTTGCTCATCTCACGGAACCCGTGGCGTTTGCGAAGCGATTCGAATGCCATCACGAAGTTGTGGTTGAGTCTCAACTCCTCATCCGAGATCACGGCTCCCTCCTCAGCGACAGTGGGGTCGAGGGCAAGATGGCAGGGTCTACCTCACGCACGCCTCGACCGGTCGACAAGCTCGGCGATCGGCCGCCCGTCCCGCGTCCACGCCTTCCATCCGTTCACCGACACGTCGCCATTGACCGCTCGAGCCGCGGGGCTGGGACTATCGAAGCTGCGGCCATCCTCTAGGACGATTCGTCCGCCAGCGATGTTGGCGACGTGATTCACGCCATGGTGGCGATACTGAACGGCACCTTCCGGCAGGTCTTCCAGGCGTCGATCGAAGCGACGGCGGCCCACTCCGTATCCATGGTTTGGGCGCTGCGGACTCGGCGGGACCACCGGGGCGGGTAGGTCCACGTCTTGCGAAGCAACATGTTGTGGCGGAGCCGGCGGAGTCGCGTCTGAGCTCAAAGGGTGGGCAAGTGCCGGGTCCCCGAGAAGCCGGTGAAGGCGCTGAAGCATCGACGATCGTCGAATCTCGTAGAAGTCGAGAAAGCCGTCCATCCCGTCGGGCATGTGAGTCAGGTCGTTGGCAGCCAGCCAACCGCTGCGCGCGACCGGGTCCGGCACGTAGTTCTTGACCCAGTCAGATGGCAAGGTCGCTTGCTTGGACACGTTCACCGCTCCCTCGAGCAGCTGGAGGTTCGGCAACCGATCGCGAAGGTCCTGGTACTCGTCGTGGAGGTCCCCATCCACGTTCGCTTCAGCGAGCTTTCGACTGGCGAACAGCGATCGCGGGAACACGTGGTCGATGTGGAACTCGTTCCGTGTGTCGACTCCGGGGTACAGCAGCGCAAGTAGAGGAAAGGCCCGGCGGTTGTTGATGGGAACCTCAACCAACTCCTCCAGCTCAGCGCTCGACAGGACGGCCGCCTTACCCATCGCTGCCATCTCGAGATCCAGCTCTCTTGCTGGAAAGCCGGTCGATGCCGAGGCTCGGATCGTCCGTCGAAGCCGGGTGAGCAGGGTGTCGAGCCCACTCCCCCAGATGCCCTGCTTGAGCAACGAGCGGGTCACCCAGCGGCGGACCAGTTCACGGTCATCGCGACAAGCCGTCGATGTCAGATAGTCGTCGCCCAGGCCCCGAAAGGCGATGTAGTCCGACAGCGGGAGCAGCACGCTGGCAGCCGACAAGGTGCGTTCAGAGAAGCCGAACGAGGCCAGCAGCCGAACCGCAACCCTAAGGGCCTGTTCGATCCTGCTCCAGTTCTCTTCAAGGGCAGCCACGTTCTCGGTCGTGAAGGCGTCGACACGGAACCGGATGTCAGCACGGTCCGTGATCATGAGGCCTGCTTTGAGGACGTTGTCCTTCGTGAACGAGAAGCCCTGGCCGATGGAGTTCAGATCGTCGACCAACCCATGCACCGCCGACCGGGCGTCGAGTTGGGTGAACTGCGCAGTTGCAACGGAGAGCAGAAGGTCCGACTTGGAGAGAACGGTTCCACCGGAGTTGGTCCGCACAAAGATCTCGAGGACTCTGTCGATCGATGACGACTCGTCTTCGAAGAAGGAGACCGCCTCTCGGGCGTGGACCGCTCGCCAGAGGCGGTCCAGCGTGGGGAACGCGCTGGGGTGCTCGGCCAGGCCGTTTGCCTGGACCCAGCGGAAGATGTCCGCACCCTCTCCGAGATCGAGGATGTCCCCAACGCGAAACCAGGTCTCGTCGGCATCCGAATGGGACGCTTGCTCCTCTGTGAGGAACTCAAACCGGTACTGCGCGTTGTCGTCCTCCTCACTCGGGTTGTACTGGACGTCGAGGTGGAGATAGCGCTTCGGATAGGCCGCTGGATTCCCAGCGCGACCGAACTTCTTGCGCGTTGCGAGGTAGCCGAGGAGCCCGATATTCAGCGCGGTCAGGCGCTGCTGTCCATCGAGGACAGCAGTGACTGTTCTGGGGTCGGTCACCGCGATCGGCTGGGAGTGTCGGGACTTCAGCTCGTGGTACTCGCGCATGAACCCGTAGAACCGGAACGAACGAGAGAGCTCCGGCGGCACGTTCCAGAAGAGAAAGGTGCCGATCGGGTAGTCACGGAGGATGCTGTCGAACAGCCGCGCGATCTGGTCGTTCGACCAGACGAACTCGCGTTGAATCGCGGGGAGGACGAACTCCGAGCGGCTGATCTGATCAAGAGCCTTCTTGATCGTGATCGAACGGAAGCTCACGTCGACCGCCCGAGATGAGAGCCTCGGGTCCCTTCGACCAACAGCCGTGCGACTCGAACCGACACGGCGCTCTTTCCCAACGCTGCTTCCCTCCCTACGCGAACTCCCAGCAGCGTACCCGGGACCTTTGGCGACCAAGCCCACGACCCCTGAGACGAGGAACTGGGCGGCTCCCCGTTGAGCGGACAGTGCATCTGACGCTGTCGGGTAGCCGGCTTCCTCTGTCTTCGGCACCGCTCGCGCGCTGCTTGACCACGACGGCGTCGACGGAATGGCCGGACAGTCATGAGGGCCCATCCATCTCTTCACCAGCTGCGAGCAGCGCCTCCGCCACACGAGCGATGTCGTCCCACAGCGGCTGCCACTGGTCTTCTTCTGTCCAGACGTAAGGGCGCTGGAACGGGGGGATCTCGTAACACACCTTCCCGTCGAACAAGTCGCGAGGTGTGAGTGCCTTCGCCTCCATGTTGCGTAGTTCCTCCGCTATGTGATCGCTGTTCATCCTCGCGGGTGATGGTCCCGAGGAGGCCCGTGTAGAGGGCGACGTGGAGTGGTTCCTCGACGACGCGTCATCGTGGGCGGCGCAGTCTCTTGGGTAGGGCCTTGCTGTGGACGACGGCCAGCTCCTTCGTCGCGCGAGTCAGACTCGTGTAGAGGAGCCCCTCCCGCCCGAGGTTCTGCGGGAAGTTGCCCGGTTCGACAACCACGACTCCGTCGAACTCCAAACCCCGTGCAAGCACGGGGTGAAGTGGGATGATGGTTCGACCGTCTCGTGTCCAGGAGTGTTGGAGTTGACCACGCGACCAGCCCAGCGACCTGAGCTTGTCGGACACCTCCCTCGGCGAGACGCTGATGATCGCAACGATTCCGGGGGTGTGGTTCTTGGTGAGGCGATCTGCCTCCTCGATCGTTCGGCCGAGCGATTCGGCTGCCGGAACCTTCTCGATTCGCGGCTCCGGTCCATCCCGAATCGAGTGAACAGCTCGTTCGTCCGTCGTGAGGAGCTGGTTGGCGAAACGAAGGATCTGGCGGGTCGAACGGAAGCCGGTGGTCAACAGTTCGGGTTCGAACTCTGAGCTGTCCACGAGCAGGTCGAGTTCGCCGACGAGACTTGCCCAGCTTGTGATGCTCCAGTCCGATCGTCGCTGATTCATGTCACCGAACAGCGACATCGATGCGCCGTCGTCGAGCAGGCGAAGCAGAATCCGCCATTCCAGCGGTCGAACGTCCTGTGCTTCATCGACGACGATGTGATCGAACGTGTCGGATCTCCGCAGGTTCCTGGTGGCCAAAGCAGCGGAGGCAAGGAATGGCAGCGCGTGGGCGTGACGGGCTGCGTTGTCGAAGCTCTTCAGTGCCAGGAGCCACGCCGAGAGTTCGGCCCGCTCCGAGGTGTTGCCGATGGCCGATCGATGGAGTTCGGTGTCAGCGACGAGCTCGTTCACCAACGTCTTCAGATCCTGCTCGGCTCTTCCTACGAATCGTCGTGCACGCAACAGGTCGCGTGCCGCCTTGTCAACCACTCTGCCGAGGGCCCATGAGGTGTCCAGGCGCCCGTCCTGTTCGGGCTCCTGCTTCTGCGTGATGCCGACCAGGGCACGCATCAGCGAGGGCATGCTCTGCACCAAGGTTCCCATGGCCCCGAGGTCCTCCAGTGCCCCAACGACATGGGATCGGTACTGGTCCGTCGGTCCGACGATGAGCGTTCGCTTCAGCGGAGGCCGACCCTCGCGCTCAGGATGGGTCAGGAAGGCCACTCGGTGTGTGGCGATGATCGTCTTGCCGGTGCCCGGCTGACCCTGGACGACGAGAAGTCGGTCGTCTGGCCAGGTGACCAACCGGTACTGGTCGGGCTGGAGCGTCGAGAGAACCGACGCGAGGTGGCCGGTCCTGGGCCGTTCAAGAACGGTACGAACCGCTGCCTCAGCGCGCAGCGGTTGTTGGCTCTGTTGTCCCTCTGGTGGCCGCTCTGGAGCGGACCGTCGATCGGTCGGCTCAAGTGGAGGCCCGTTCGTCGGGACTTCCTCCGCTACAGGTGTCGTACGCGGTCGTACGAACTCGGGGTCCGGCTGAGTCGGTCGGCGGAACTGGGGCCGTGCGATGGCCGGAGCCTCTGGGACGCTCAATGGCGTAGCGGTGCTCCGGCCGAAGACAGCTGCCGGATCGACATCTGCCTCGATGTCGTCGACGAAGTCCTCGAGGTCGACATCACGATGAAGGAACGACCGTCGACCGCAGACGTCGCCAGCAAGTTCGTCGGCGCTATTGCGGCCGCTGAAGAACAGCTGCGCCTTCGGCGCCGCCCAGCTGACAACGACCACCCCGTCCGTGTCGTTGTGCCACGTTCCGATGTAGAAGCTCTCGGTGAGATCCTCGTCGGGGGGATCCAGGGCCACTCGGCCGTAGATGGGGTGAACCACTCGCGGGGAGACCGAAGCTTGTGGCCCCCGGCCGGTCCATATGTTGTTCCTCGGCGCCGCGACCTTGAGCTCAGGTTGTCGAGTGACCAGGTCCTTGAGGAATCGCAGGTACTGCTCATTGACGCCGCGCTCGGCGATGAGGACTCGTTCGTGATCCGCTGGTTCGGTTGGTCCGTCGGTCATCGTCCGCGTACCTCCACCACGCACACCGCAATATGTTCCACGGTCAGTTCACCGTGTCGCGTCGACTCCAGCCGAGCCTCGGCTTCCGCCAGCAGACGGCTCTGATTCGCAAGCTGGCTCTCTTGAAGGTGGATCACTCCGGTCTTGTCGCGAGCTCTCAGCGTGCTGATTCGCTGCTGGATCTGCCGCACCTTTCGTGCGTGCGTCTCCCGGAGACTGATTCGCCGTGTCTCGACGAGCGCTTCGTTCTCGGCGGCGCGACGCGACTCCTCCGCGACTTGCGACGGCGCAGATGACGAACGAGCGATCTCATCAGCAGCTCGAGGTCCCAGCCATCAGGCACGGGACCAGACTCGAGTTCCCCCTCAGCGAGCGCGGCAAGCAGACCCGCGCCGACTTCCGATGGCGCCTCGAGTCCGTCCTTCGAGACTCCGGCAGTCCAGAACTCCGACTTCGACCGGACCCCGGTCCAGTTGGCCAACGCGAGCGTGACGAGGTAGGTGCCACTCGGAACTGTGCCAGAGTCGTAGGCAACGCAGGCGAAGCGTGCCTGAGAGGGGCCAGGGACCCGCAGCGCGGCGCGGACAAGCGGGTGCGTGGCTCCGAGGAGGTCCGAACCGCTGGTTCGAGCGAGTTCCTGGTCGAGGCACAACCGAATGTCCGCCTCGTTACGCAGCTGGCGTGCGAGGTAGTCGAGTTCATGCGACGACCGCTCCCCGGCGGCTTGGACGCCGCGCAGCTGTGTCTCGAGGTACTCGTTTCCCCGCAGATGCGCCCATCGCTTCGTCGGGTCCACCTCGAAGAGAGTTCCGGGTGTCTGAGCAATCCAGTCGCGGAGCAGGAGCACGAGCTCGGACTGCCCGATGTATCGACCGCTCGAGAGCAGGTCCTCCTCCAGTCCGTCGATCTCCGCCTGATCGGTCGACGACAGGAATGTCGATGCCGATTCGACCTCGTCGCGAGCAAGCCGCTGTTCCTCCAAGGCCGTGAGCATCTCGTCCAAGCGGCGTTCGCGCTGCGCAGGGGACAACTCGAAGTCGAACATCGTGCGACGGAGGTCTGCGAGTGCGGACTGCAGGATCGGTTCCAGCTCCCCGATCGAGTCCTCGAACACACCGATGCGCTGATGAACGCGTTCGACGATGTCGGTCTCGATGGTTCCTGGCGTGTGGAAGTTCAGGATGAGGAGCTTGTCCTCGGTCTGCCCGAAGCGGTCGATTCGTCCGATTCGTTGCTCGACCTCCATCGGGTTCCACGGGAGGTCGTAGTTGACGATCGCCGATGCGAACTCGAAGTCGAGACCCTCGCTCGCGACCCTGCTCGCCAGCAGCACCTTGAACTCGTCCTGTCGGAACTGCGCCATGATGCGATGCCGGCCGTCCCGATCGACGTCGCCATGCATCACCCCAAGGGTGATCCCGCGGGCCCGCAGCCGGCCGGCGAGGTACGCCAGCGCCTTGCGCGAGAACGTGAAGACGATCACTCGCCGACCGGAGGCGACGATGGGTTCGAGTCGCCCGACAAAGGCGTCGAACTTCGTGTCCACGTCACCCAGCAGCCGGGCGGCGTCGACCACCTCCTGCGGCGGAAGGTCGTCCGGGTAGATGCCGTCCGTTTCGTCGACGGGATCCATGTCGTCGCCGGCCCATGCACGCCCATCGAGAGCGAGGACGTTGTCGCGCGCCGCCGGGAGGCAGGTGCTGGCAAGGCGCAACGGCATCTGGGTGACGAATCCGACGGGAAGTCCGAGCCGTCGGGCACGGTCTCGCTGCCACTTGTCGATGGCCTGGTAGAGGGCCGCCTCGGCATCCGTCCATTCGACTGCGATCGGAATGGCTTCTCGAACAGCCTTGTGGTCCTGTACCTCGACCTTTCTTGTGCGGGTAACCACCGTTGACAAGGCGTGGAGTTGCGAGAGAAGTCGCTTCGCCTCAGCGACGCCGGCATGGTCCAGGTGGTCTTCCGTCAGCAGCCGATCGACCTCGGCGTACTCAGGGCGGCCGGTAACCGCTAGACCAAAGGTGAGGTCGCGGATCGAGTGCAACCAGGTCCGTCGGGTCTCGTTCGACACCTCACGGTCGAACAGCGATGCGCTCACCCGATTGAGTACTGCGTTCGGTTCGAGTCGCTCTTCCAGCACCCATCGGTCGTCGAATTCGCCGGGAGCCAGTAGCTCGAGGAGGTTGTACAGATCCTGGTTCCCGAGGTTCAACGGGGTGGCCGACAGGAAGACGAGCGCGTCCGTCCAGTCGGACAACAGCGCTCCCAGTGCATTGCTGCGGGTGCCGGAGTTCCGGAACGCATGGGCTTCGTCCGCGATCACAAGATCGAACTGCGGCGACAGCTCGCTCAGCCGGTCAAGACCTTTCCAGATCCGGAGTCGCTCCAAGCTGCAGATCCAGTGACGACGTCGCGGCAGGCGGTCCTCCTCCACTTGCTCGAGGAGTTCGTCAAGCCCCGGACGATCCAACTCGTCGAGCTCGTATCCGAAGCGTTCGCGCATCTCCGCTCGCCACTTCGGCACGAGCATGGACGGGCAGACGACCAGCACGCGGCCGGCCTGGTTGCGCGCATCCAGCTCCGTCCACACCAGGCCAGCCTCGATGGTCTTGCCCAAGCCCACCTCGTCAGCGATGAGCAACCGCAACCGGCCCGCCGACAACAACCTGATGATCGGGCGGAACTGGTACGGCCGGAAGATCGTTCGCGTCGCCCGAAACGAGTAGACCGTGTCAGTGAGTTGCTCCCGGAGCTTCGCCCGGGTCAGCGTCGCGGCGAATCGGTTCGCATCGGCAGGAGGACGAGCGATCCACTGGAACGGATCGTCGTCGATCTCGGGACTGAGCAGTGACGACTCACGAACCATCTTGGTGCTGCCATCGAGGCGGATCTCGTACCACCACGCGCCCGCATCGAAGTCACGGCTTCGCACGGATGCTTCCTGACCACCGCCTCGCGTGAGAACGCTCGATCCCACCTCGAAGCTGGGCCTCGGGACCACATCGGCGTCGGTCCACCACTTGGCGAACCACCCATACGCCTGAATGAGCGGGTGGCGGTCCGCTGCCTCCCAGCTTGCGTTGATCATCTCGGCGGGTGCGGCGCCATGCATCACCGCCATCACCGCATCACCGTGCTCGGTGACGAACGAATACACGCCAGAGGGCAGGGCAACATCTCCCCGCTGCACCATCCGGACCTCAGCCGCAACGTGGAACCCCGAAGGCAGATCCTCACCAACCACGAGCAGCCTTCCTGGCTGGGAATCGGCGAGGAGCCGAGCGCTGTCTCGGATGACAGGGTGGTACGACAGGTCCCATTCATCCATGAATCGATCCTCCCCACCCATTGATCAGCCCTGGCCGTCCGAACCCCGCGGGACCCGATCGCCTGCGGGCTCAACATCCAACGTGATGACGGTGACGTTGTCGGGTCCGCCGGCAGCGAGCGCCAGGGCAATCAGAACCCTGGTGGTGTCCTCGCCCTCATGGAGACGAAGAGCGTCAGCCACCTGGTCGCGTGGCACGAAGTTGGTGAGCCCGTCGGTGCAGAGGAGCAGCCGGCGTGGTGACACCCGGTCGTCCCGGTAGAGATGGGGCTCCACCGCTAGGAGCTCCCGCCCTCCCCCCAGGGTCTGCGTGACGATCGACGAGGGGACCCCCGGAAGACTGGTACGACCCGCTGGGACGTCGTCCGTGCTCAGCTGGACCAGCCGGTCGTCAATGAGCTCGAACACGGCGCTGTCGCCGACGTTGACGACCACCACGCCCGCTTCGTGGACGAGGACTGCGGCGACGGTTGTCCCCATTCCGATCGAGCCCTCGTCGTGGCTCATCGCGGCAACGATCGACTCGTTCGCTGCGTGCACCGCATCGACGAGCGACGGCGCGTCCGTCGGCTTCACTGCGAGCAGGTGATCGACGGCGAGCTGGCTCGCCACCTCGCCGCACGGATGCCCGCCGAGGCCGTCAGCGACCACGACGAGGCACGCCTCGTTGGACACCAGAGCTGACACGACTTCGCCGTCGACCCGAGATGCGATCAGGGATGTAGCGCCATAGGCGTCCTCGTTCCCACGGCGAACGGCTCCAGTGTGCGTCGCCGCAAAGATGCGAACGGTGGTCATCTCCGCGTCGGTAGAATTCGAGTCGCACGGTCGTCGGCCTCGACGTCCCCTGTCTCCGGTGCCCGCTCACCGTCGAGCGGGACGGTGCGGCCGGACACCTCGATCGTGATGCCCGAGGGCAACGCGACAGTGTTGCGCCGGCCGATCACCTTCCGGATCCCGGCTTGCAGGCGCTCGTCTGGGTGACTCCCGTCGACCCAACGGACAACGGTGCCGTTCCGCGAGCCGAGATCCTCCACCGCAACGTGGCCGTCGGTGCGGGTGAAGGCGAGGTGTCGTCGGCTGATCGCGGACGTGGACTCGGATCCGATGCGTGACTCGAGTCCGGCACATCCTTTCGCGTCTCGTCGACCGACCTCGATTCGCTGACCTTCGTCGAGGAGAAGGCGGAACTGCTCGGCACCGTGGAGGAACACGATGAGCTGGGTAGAGGCGGGTCGCGTCTCGCCGATCGTCAGCGGGCCATCGCAGCTCGGGCACACGAACAGCTCGGACTGGTCATCGAAGCGAGGGAGCTCAGGAAGGCGGTCGGGCCAGAGTTGGGCGAGGAGGCAGCGGTCGTTGTCACAGCGGAAGTACGTCTCGGCGGCACGGCGGACGACACTCCGTCGACGAAGACGGCGGGCCTTCAACTCTTCGCTCTCCTCCTTCCTGGACAGCACGTGATGTGGGTGCACTCCCATGGATCGTCGAACCACGCGGAGTGAGTAGTCCGGTCCGGGTTCCCAGCCGAGGAAACGGTCGGTCGATCCTTGGATGGACGGGTGCGTCCGTCGGTAGTCGTCGAAGCTGTCCATCGAAGCCACCATTGTCCCGTCGGCAGCGAGCGGCCCGAAGGCGAGTTCGAGGAGTCGTTCGTCGGCGATCGCGCTGTACTCCAGCGATCCCGCCTGCTCCATCTCGCGCAGGCGGCGCTTGCCGGATGGCTCCATGAGCGGCGGGAGGCTGCGGTCGGCGACGCAGTGAAGCCGGCCGAACGGGATGTCGGTGGCGTCGAGCGACTCGGTGAACCGGTCGAGGAGGGTGTCGTCGGCCTTGACCCCCGCAGCAAGGAGACGTCGGTCCCGACAGAGGTTCGACAGGTCGACGACGACGAGCGGTCCATCGTCGAGTCGGCTCACAGCGACGCCCGGGCGGACTCGAGAGCCGCCTTCATCTCAGTGGCGGTCTGGAAGCGGGTGCTGCGGTCGGAGGCGCACGCGCGCATCAAGAAGTCCGCGAGCGTCTCGTTGAGGTCCTTGCGGAACTGCCTCGGATCTCTGGGTTCGACATCCAGGGTCGGCCGCGCCTGAGGGTAGGGGTGCTGGCCGTCGCACAGCAGCTCGTACAGCGTCACCCCGACTGCGAAGAGGTCCGTGGAGACATCCCAGCGGGTGAGGTCCGCCCCGGGGGGCTGGTAAGGCGGGGTGCCCGACACGGTCCGAACGGGGTCTCCGACCCGGGAGGCGATGTTGAAGTCGAGGAGTTTCGCCCCGGACTGGGTCAGCATGATGTTCTGGGGCTTGATGTCGCGGTGAACTAATGCGTTCTCGCTGAGCGACATCCACTCGTCATACTCGTCCCCCGACACCTCTCCTTCTCTCTTCTTTCGAAAGAGCTCATCGAGACGTTCGCCGTCGGGGTGGATAGCGGTCAGCGCGCTGAGCACGTCGAGGGCGACGTCGATCGCCTCACGGTCACGGAGCTGCTTCTTGCCCGTCGCGTACTCGGCGAGGAGCTCGCCGTCGATGTACTCCATGATCAGATACCACTCGCCGGCATCGGTCCGGTCGGCCCAGAAGACCTTCACGACGTTGGCGTGGTCGACCTTGCGCAGCGCGCTGATCTCCCGCCGGACCGCGTTGTAACCGGCGGCGTTGTCGAACAGCTTCAGGGCGCGTTCCTCGTCTTCCACGACGTCACGGACCCGGTAGACCTTCGAGAACCCACCGCTACCAAGCACGCCCTCGACCTCAAACCGCCCGCCGATCGTGTCGCCCGCTGCGTAGTCACGAGCGGGAGTCTCCGAGGACAGATCCCGGGAGTCAGGAGCAGGCAACACCTCCCCAGTCGAAGTGCCGCCACCAGGGGCACCTTCGCTCTTGAGGTAGAGCCCAGTCTCTCCGTCGACGACTATCCCTTCCCCAATCAACCGATCGACCACACGCATCACGTCGACCTGCAGCGGAGTGTTATCAACGCCAATCTCCTCGGTCAGCATGTCTCCAATAGATGAAGAGTCTACGGCTATGTGCGGGGCTCGCGACTCTCTTCTATTCAGGCACGACATCAGCACAAGCAACGCACACACACGAGCTCGCAGCTTGCCATCTGCCGTTCCGTCATCAAGAGCGCAAATCAATGCGTCACTCTCATCCGTCATGATGCCCGCCTGTAGCCAATGAGACGACTCATGCCAATAGGCATAATCTGCACCGACGATGTGCCCGAGCCGCAGCTCAGAACTGCTGCGAACAGCGTCCTGGACGAGAAGCAGCAAGCGACGCACCGCACCGAAGTTGGGCGGTGTGGACTGGGCCCAGATATTGAGTCGAGACGGGAGGAGTGGGTAGCACGCACTCAGCGCACTTCCTTCCGAAGTCAACATGCTGCTGATCCGACTCCCAAAGGCTCCTTCCATAGCACTATCCAACAACGCTCCGAGTGCGCTGATCATCCCAGGAGTCTTCTGCAGCAGGACGTTGCGAGCAACTGCTTCGGCATCACTACCGCTCAGCTTGACTCCAATCGCGAATCGATCTCGTAACCTCTCAAGGCCAGGAATCTCAGCCAGGGGCCGCTGTCCACAAGCAACGATCAGGACTTGGCTCCCGAAGCGCGAGGAGCAGCCCTCTACAATTTGCTGCAGATGCAACGCCTTGACACTGTCGCCATCAATGAACTGCTGCACCTCGTCCAAGACCACAACGGTCAGCGGCAATTTATCGCTGACGTTGCTCTGCATCTGCAGCACCTGCTCTAGCACGTCAAGCATCTCGTCGAGGCTGACCTCATCAGTCTCTGGGAACTGGGCCTGCAACGCTGCCCGGACAGCATGAACTGTCTCCCCAAACCCCGCGTTGGCGTCGATCAGGGCCCGAGCGAGGACTGGCGAGAAATAGAGAGTACTGAGCTCACGGTTGAAGTCCTTGCCGGCACCTTCAACAGCAGAGCGGACACGCTCGTAGAATCCCTTGCGTTTCAGCCAAATCGCCAACCGAGCGGGAATGTATTGCCGGGGAAGCCCAGCCGAGTCGAAGATCACGGCGAGAAATGCCAGCCGACATGACAAGGACGTAAGATCCCCAAGGCTCCCTGCAGCTGACCATGCACCACCCATACCTTCAGAGACTGCCGATAGTTCGTCGAGGCGTCTGTCGATTAGCGAAGTCGTGGACACCAGAGCCCGCGGCGATGAGCCCGACGGGAGTCGTCTATCGTTCCACAACCAGCGAATCACACTCAATAGATGAGACTTGCCAGTTCCAAAGGCGCCAGAAACCCAGACTGCCGGCATCATATTTTGTTTCTGATGAACGAGGACGTGTTCGAGAATGTGATCTAGCCCGAACTCAAATTCACCCTCGCATACGAAACTCTGCAGCTCCCATTCGAGAGTGTCCCAATCCTGGTTGCAGTCTGGACGCCATAAGCGTGCGACACCCCTATTCGGGATACTGTTTGCTACCGGATCGACGACGAGTACATCGCGGTTTCTGATACTCACAGAACTCCACCTTTCGTAAGCCAGGCTATTGGTGTTTGGGCAACGTTCTCCGGTCTTGGGAGTAATGACGTGATAGCGAGGCCGGTGATCTCACCGCGCCACACTGACAATCCGGCGATCCGCGGTCTGGATCATCGACTCGAACGGGCGGACTCGAGAGCCGCCTTCATCTCAGTGGCGGTCTGGAAGCGGGTGCTGCGGTCGGAGGCGCACGCGCGCATCAAGAAGTCCGCGAGCGTCTCGTTGAGGTCCTTGCGGAACTGCCTCGGATCTCTGGGTTCGACATCCAGGGTCGGCCGCGCCTGAGGGTAGGGGTGCTGGCCGTCGCACAGCAGCTCGTACAGCGTGACCCCGACCGCGAACAGGTCGGTCGACACATCCCAGCGGGTGAGGTCCGCATCCGGCGGCTGGTAGGGCGGGGTTCCCGACACGGTCCGAACGGGGTCTCCGACCCGGGAGGCGATGTTGAAGTCGAGGAGCTTGGCTCCCGATCGGGTCAGCATGATGTTCTGCGGCTTGATGTCGCGGTGCACGAGCGCGTTCTCGCTGAGCGCCATCAGCTCGTCGTACTCATCCTCGGTGATCTCGCCGTCGCGCTTCTTCTGGTCGAGCGCGTCGAGGCGTTCCGTATCGGGATGGATCGCGGTGAGTGCATCCAGAACGTCGAGGGCGACATCGATCGCCTCGCGATCACGGAGCTGCTTGTCGCCGGTGGCGTACTCGGCGAGCAGCTCGCCGTCGATGTACTCCATGATCAGGTACCACTCGCCGGCATCGGTCCGGTCGGCCCAGATGACCTTCACGACGTTGGGGTGGTCGACCTTGCGCAGCGCGCTGATCTCCCGCCGTACGGCGTCGTAGCCGGCGGCGTTGTCGAACAGCTTCAGGGCGCGTTCCTCGCCTTCCACGACGTCACGGACCCGGTAGACCTTCGAGAATCCGCCGCTGCCGAGCAGCGCTTCGACCTCGAAGCGGCCGCCGATTGTGTCGCCGACGCTGTAGTCCCGTGCCGGGGTCTTCGACGACACGTCCCGAGGGTCGGGAGCGGGGAGGACCTCTCCGTCGGCCGTCTCGCTGTCGGCCGGTCGCACCTCCGCTTCGTTCTCCATCCGCATGCGGTGCTTCACCGACTCTTCGCAGTAGACGACGGTGTCGGGCCCGTCGCCGATGCTGTAGGACAGGTCGACCTTGCCAAACTCGGCGGCACCGATGAGCGCCTGAGCTTCCTTCACACGGCGCCGCATCTCGACCGCGAGAGCGGCAGCCCACTGGAGGAATTCGTCGGGCACCTCCATCGCCGGGTCCGGATAGAGGAGCCGGAGCAGGCCGTCGACGGTGTTGTTCACGGCCTTGCGGTCACGGCCGCTGAGCTGGCTCCCCCACTCGAGACGTCCTTGGACCGCCTCCAGGCGAGTGGTTCGCCGCAGCTGCGTCCAGACCTCGGCGAGGTAGTCGCTGACGAACCCGAAGTGCTCGGTGAAGAAGGACGGGTCGAGCTTGGGAACGTCCCATCCCGGGAGGTACGCGTGGATGCGGTCCATGAACGCCGTGTCGTCGCGCATCTCCTTCGGCAACGGTGAGAGCAGGTGGCCGACGCGCAGCTGCGCCTCGACGTCGACGTCAAAGTTGCCGACCATCACGATGCCGCCCTCGGCCCGGATCGACTCACGGCCTCGGCTGAACTCCCCGGACTCCATGTAGCCCTTGAGAATGTTGACGCCTTCCTTCTGGTCGAAGGAGACGCCGGAGACCTCGTCGAAGCAGATGACGTCGTACTGGGCGACCAGGCCGCGCCGGCCGGTGTTCATGTTCACGAACATGTTGGCGATCGTCGCCTTGCCGCCCGACACCAAGTGGGCGTACGGGGACACCTGTTGGAACAGGTGCGACTTGCCGGTGCCGCGGGGACCGAGCTCCACGGCGTTGTAGTTGCGGACGACGAACGGGACCATCCGGGCGATCAGGATGTCCTGCTGCCGACGGTTCAAGCGGCCGGGCTCGAACCCAACGCTACGCAACAGGAGCTCCCGCCACTGGTCGAGGGTGAACTGCGAGCGTCCCTCGGTGAACGTGGCGAGCGCATCGCGGGTGGACATCTGGATGGGCCGGATCGCTTCGACCCGGAACGGCTGGCCGCCCTGCTCGCTCGCCAGCGCCGCGATGTACTCGAGGGTGACCTCGGCGTAGAACCCGCCGGTGAGCATCCGCTGGTGCTCGTCGACCAGCTCGGCCGAGATGTGGATGTCGTTGAGCTGCAGGCTCGGGAGCTCGGCTTTGTAGGCATCGCTCTTCGAGTCGAGCCGGGCCCGCAGAAGGTCGATGATCTTGACCCGTCCCTTATCCCGGGCGCGGTGCTTGAACAGCTCCTCCTCCCCCGCACGCACGGTGCGGTCCTGCATGGACTGCTGCACCATCTCCAGTCCTGCGGCGATCTCCTCGGGATCTGTGGTGGCGCAGTAGCGACCCAACATGAACTCACCGACATAGGTCGGCACCGGGTACTGCCCACGGAACTGCTGGGCCAGATCCTTCTTGACCAGATAGCCGTCGAACACCTCGGCGGCCAGCGTGTCGAGTGCGTCGAGGTCGGTCATCGGTTCTGTCCCACGGTCGTTTCGCGTTGGAGGAGGAGGGAGCCGTCGGCTCCGATGACGACGAGGTGCGCCCGTTGTCCTTCGAGGTCGTCGTCGCCGACCAGCAGCAGCTCCTTGCCCTTGCCGCCGGTGAGCCGCCCCCGGTCGGCGATGCTTGAGTCGGAATCGCCCGCGGCGGAGCGGAGGTCGATGGTGGCACCGTCGGGGAGGTCCGTGAACTCGACCACCAGCGTGAGCCCCCGCCACTTCATGCTCGTGATCGCGGCGCCGGCAGCTGCGGTGGCGCCTCGGGTCACGGAGATGCGAGGCACCACGCACTCCTGTGGGCTGACGCCCCCGTGCTCGTAGGTCTGGTTCGCCTCGAAGCACGAGATGCCCGGGGCGACAGCGATGCGAACCTGAAGGTCCCAGTGCCACGGGACCGTCGGCACGGACAGCGCGGCGCCGTCCTTGATGCGGGCACATCGGCCCTTCTTGGTCTCCGTCACCGCCACGGGCAGGTCCTCGTTCTTCGGCAGGCCGCCGGGCATGAGCAGCCAGCCGTGGTCGGTGACCACGGTGACTGTGGTCCAACCGGCGTCGAGCAGCTCCTCGATCCGTGTGGCAATGCGTTGGACCTCGTCGTCGACCTCGTGGGCCAACCGGACGCCGAGGTCGTGACCGCGGTGATCGAGCTCTCCCGCTTCGGTCCATGCCACGCCGGTCGGGTCTCCGACATCGTCGGCGCCGAGCAGGACCTGCACCTTGGCGTTGCCCATCAGGCCACGCAGAACCTGTACGCCTGCACTGGGGCCGTCGGGGGCGCGGCGAGCGTCCAGTCCGTCTCCGGCCGAGAGCAGCGTCTGATCGATCGGCACGAGCGCCGGTTTCGATGTCTGGGTGACCGTCGGCAACGCGGCCAGCCCGGTCGAAAGGTCGGGCTCGAGACCTGCGCCGGCCAGTCGATCGGCCAATAGGTGAGCAACGTCGAGCCGCAACCCGTCGATGAACATGACGACCTCACCGGCGACGGGTGTCGGGGCCGGCGACGCGGTGTAGGTGCCCGCGTTGGCCATCGGTCCGATGGCCGCCTGGAGAGCCTTCGCTGAGATGTCGAGCCAGGGCCGGTAGATCGCAGTGATCGCTGCCTCCACGGCGGCCAGGTCGGCCTTCCTTTCGGCCTCGTTCAGCGCCGAGATCACGGCCCGGTCGGCGCGCCATCCCGTCAACGCGTACCAGTCAACGATCGCGTCGACAGAGTCGTCTGGTGAACCCGCCGAGGTGATTCGAGCTGCCTCGGCCAGGTGTTCCAACGCGAGCGCGAGCGGCGTCCACCCGAGGTCCGCCCACACGTACCCGCGGCGGACCTTGTGTGCCTCCTCCAGCTTCAGAATGGCGTCCCGTGCCTCTTGCGGCGGACAGTTGGAGAGACCAGTCAACGCGTCCCGAAGCTGTTCCTCCGCATCCACAGAGAGCGCCGGCCAGGCTCCCGGGTTCTTCGGAAGCAGCTCCGGCGGCTGGGCCTGCCGAAGCCGGTCGGGGATGCCGGGATACTCGCTCGGGTTCTCCCGGAACCTGCGCCACACCTCGGCCCACTGGCCCTCCGCTTCGCCGAGCCGCAGGGCACCCTTGATTTCGCCCTCGGCTGCCGGATCGAAGCCGAAGTCGTGCTTACATTGCTGCACGAACGCCGTCCAGGCGCCGTCGTTCAGACCGCTGCGCATGTCGACTGGGTCGTCGAGCCAGTTGAGCAGCGATCGGATCGGGTCTGGGTTGAGCAGACCGTTGAGGAACCTGGCGTCGATGTGTCTCGCCTCGAGTCGGGTGATCGGCTGGTCGAGCAGGGGACCGAGGCTGGCGACCAGCGCCTCGCCCGTTGCCGGGTCGCCTGCGACGTTGAGTGCCAGGCCACGTTCCTTGTTGGACAGCAACGAGCGAACGGTCCAGTCCTTCCCGTTCGGGTGGCTGAACCACTGGCAGCGGTGCTGGAGGGACCCGAGTGGCGCGAGCTCCGCTGCGACGGTGTCCAGCGCCCGCAGGGTGTCGCGCGAGACGCCGGGCAGGTAGATGATGGGGGCACCGTCAGGCAGCCCGTCGGGCTCGACGGTTGCGGCGATCACGCACCGCAGCCAGTAGGCCGGGCCCTGATACAGATCCTCATCGAAGGTGCCGTACCGCACCACCCGTCGTACCCGCTGGAGGTGGCCGATGACGGCCTCCCATTGCCGGCTCTCGTCGGGCCACAGGATCGCGATCGGCGCCACACCGACGTCGGGATTGTGGTCCTGCGCAGCGTCCAGGGCTATCAAGAGCCGGTCGAGAACGGTGTCGGTCACGGCTGGCTTCCTGTGCGGGCGGCCTGCTTTTCAGCAAGCGAGAAGTGGCGATTGTTGTCGCGCTCCGTTCCGTCGGGGTTCTTGCCGCGGTCCTTGTCCCACTTCACGTTGAACTTCGATCGCAGCACCCCGGCCTCGACGAACGGGCGCACGTTCAGACGCACGCCGTCGTTCAGGTCCGGTTCCCAGCCGATCGGCTGCTCAGCCAACGACTTCCACCTCACATAGATGTCATACGGGGATTCACCCTCGAGGATCAGCTCCAACCGTCGCCGCAGATCGCGCGCTGCGGCCAACCGCTCCTCAGCACCGGCGACGTCGTCGCGCACGCCTGCGGTCTGCCGCTCGATCCAGTCGCCCAAGTACGTATACGTGAGCCGCTCCAGCGTCGGCCGGTCGAGGCGGTGGTAGTTCACCAGAGCCGAGAACCCGTCCTTGCG
>WBZL01002271.1_pt1 | contig 18939 bp, 25 predicted proteins | sample 5204291 | NCBI WGS metagenome assembly WBZL01 (sample SAMN12344345, study PRJNA552823) | activated sludge metagenome | biome: Activated sludge suspended growth; feature: Nitrification reactor; material: Wastewater; isolation source: activated sludge from nitrification reactor of wastewater...
GAAAAATAAAACATCCGAAGTCTTCGCGGCTTCGGATGTTTTGATTCTAATTCAACACCTTCACTACATTCCTTCCGCTCACCCCGCTGACCCCGCCTCCGCCGTGGACTCCGCTTCCGCACAGATATAAATTATCAATCGGCGTTTTGTGATTCGACCAGCCTGGGATTGGGCGCATGAATAGAAATTGATCGAGCATGAGTTGTCCGTGGTTGATGTCGCCTTCGGTGAGACCGTACGTGGTTTCCAAATCAAGAGGCGTAATTACATGAGAATTAGAGATTAGAGAATTGAGATTGGGGAAGTATTCCGCCAGAGTGTCTATTGCAAGTTTCTCAACTTTTTTGGTCTCCAGTCTCCAGTCTCCAGTTTTTAACTGATATGGCGCGAATTGGAAATGAATCGAAACCACATTCCCCGAAGTTGTGATTTCAAGATAGGGCTTTTCTGAAATTTCGCCGTATTTCGCCGCGTCGTAAGCCTTTTCCAAATATTTTATGGAAGGTGCGACGCACAATGTTCCCTGTGGGGGAAATCCTGTGTGATTGCCCTGCTCTGGGCGGACACGCAGGTCCGCCCCTACGGGTTCATTCAATAACAAATGAATCTTCGCCACCGATCCGCGCATTTTGATGGATTGTGTGTGCCAGACGAATTCAGGCGGCAAATCCTGCGCGCCGACGAGTTTGAGCAGAGTGTGTTTCGGGTCTGCGGAGGAGAGGATTGCATCCGCAGAAATTTCTTCGCCGCTTGATAAGACAACTCCGTTGGCGATTTGATTTTCGATTTTGATTTTCGCAACTTCGGCATCGGTTCGAATCTCACCGCCAAAAAATTTGACTGCATTTGCAAGCGCTTGGGTGATTGCGCCAATTCCCCTCACCCCTAGCCCCTCTCCCGCAGGGAGAGGGGGATTCGCCAGCCCGCCACGATTCAACCAATTATGAATTAACGTGTACCCCGTCCCAGCAGACATCGGTCCCAGCGTGGAGTTATGAATCGCAACTGAAGCAATCGCGGCGCGGACAATTTCCGATTCAAAATATTCCTCCACCAACTCTTGAGCAGACATGGGCAAGGCGCGAATGAAGTTGAGCATGTCCTTTCTGCCAGCCAAACGCAGTTCGAGACCCAATTCCAAAAGTCCATAGCCGTCGCGTAGACTCATATTCTTTGGCAAGCGCGGCATGGTGGTGGCATACGCCGCATCTAAAATACTAGCGGCTTTATTCATAAAGCGGACGAATTCATTCCATCGGCTTGCATCTTTTTCAGAGAAGCGTTTTATGGATTCTTCGTTGAGGGTTAAATGATTTCCATCAGGTTGTAGAGAGATAAAATCAGGTTTTTCTGTAACAGTTGGAAGTGATAACTTTAAATCTTTGATAATGTCAGATCTTAACATTCCACCTGCTTGCACAGAATCAACAGTGAAGTTTTCGCCGAAAGATTCAGTCACCACCGAACCACCGACGATAGAACGGCGTTCGAGGACTAAAACTTTTTTTCCTTGCCTGGCAAGATATGCGGCGGCGACAAGTCCGTTGTGTCCTGCGCCGATGATGATGTGATTGTAGTGATTTTGTGCCATAAAAATTCCTTTGTGCTAAAATTTAGCTATGAAAGTTTACCTTGATGCCTGTTGCTTGAATCGTCCTTTTGACGACCAGAGCCAGCCGCGAGTTCGTTTGGAAGCGGAAGCCGTTTCACTCATTCTCGAAAAGTTTAATCAAGATGAATGGGAATGGGTTGGCAGTGAAGTGTTGCATTATGAAGTTAATCAACATCCTGACTCGGAAACTCGAGAGCGAATTTTGTCTTTTCTGTCACTGACTCGGCGAGTTGTTGAAATAAACGAGAAAACCTTGAAACGCGCTGAAGAATTGGAAGAAACAGGTTTCGATTCGTATGATGCCATCCATCTCGCTTCTGCTGAATTTGGGAAGGCTGATGTTTTCCTGACAACCGATGATCAAATATTGAAAGTCTCCAATCGAAATAAAAGTTTGTTTTCCTTTCCTGTAGAAAATCCAGTAAAATGGCTGGAAGAGGTTTTGAAATGAACAGCACTTACCTAACACTTAGCGAAATCCGCGCCATTGGATTTGAAGCCCTGCTCCGCGAATTAGGACCTGCAGGGGCAATTCGCTTTATCCAACAATACGAAACTGGGCGCGGTAATTACACGCGTGACCGTCGAAAATGGTTGCCAAAGAAGAGTGTGCGTGAAATCGGCAAGCAAATTATAAAAGAACGAAAAAAATAGCATCAGTACTTCAAGCCTCTGTGAAAACGGAGGCTTTATTTTTGCCATGCCCGTACGGGAATGAACCCCGTGCTCTTCGTACAAAGTCCGCTCAAGCGGACTAGCCGACTTTCAGTCGGCTTCGTAAGAATAGCATGGACGTTTATACCATCCCCGAATGGGGACGTCCGTGCGGGTTGCCCCGCTCACCCCGCGCCGATGATGATGGTGTTGTAGTGATTTGTCATGAATGATTCCTTTGCACTAAAAATCCAAAAAACATATATCGTTTTCTTATCGTAATCAAAAAACGGAGACTTTCTTTACGCATGTAGACCGAATTGTTGAACATACTTTGCCAATTCAATACCTGATATTGCTCTTATCATTCCAGTACTTTGGCAAAACTGTAAACACTCAGCGGTAAATTCTCCAGTCGTGACCAAAAAGCCTTGCTTTATACTTTTATCATTAGAGATTGCGCCAAAAAAATCCCTTGCCGCATGAACAGCCACATTTCCACGATAACGCTTGCATTGTGCGGCTACTCGCTCTATACCATTGGATGTATTTCGAGTAGAAAGCACATCTATTCCGCCATCGTGACTCTTGCCAGCAACTTTAACGTTTGGGTAGCCTAAGTAATGCATTAATTCTCTGACTAATTCTTCAAATTCAGAGGGCTTGATTTCATATAATTTTTCTCGAATCTCTGACAGACTCATTGACTGCCAAACCCTTACATCAATAACTGGTTTTTTAGCCACTTCTACCTTCTTGACGCCAAATATTTCCAACCAATCATTAACAGTAAATAATTCATCAACCCCTTCTTCTGCTAAGCCATCAACAATTTGTTCAAACAAGATTCCCTTCTCACGAAGTTTCTGGCGAATACGGTCGTCAATCGTATCTTTCATCCAATACGAATAAATATTGACACCCTTTGTTTGTCCACGCCGATGAACTCTATCTTCGGCTTGCCACATTACAGCAGGATTCCACCAGTGATCGAAATGCACAACATAAGAGGCTTCTGTTAAATTCAAGCCCTCCCCGCCAGAACGAACTGATGCAATTAAGACTGGCATATCTTTTCTCTTCTTAAATTTTTCAATTTCACTTTTACGAACAGAATCTGTTTGTCCGCCCACAATCTTTGCTACACCATAAGGCTCAAGAAGTTTTTCAAGTTTACTTACTCCCTCGTCAACATATTGAGAGAAAACAATAACCTTACTGTCGTTTGCCACAATCTCCTCAATTTGTTCCTTCAATAAATCTGTTTTAGGGCTGATAATTTTTCTTGGGGCAAAATTGCATATCTGTTTTAACACGGTTAATTTCGCAAAAATATGTTGTTTTGTAACCTTATCTCCAAGAGCGGTCAATTCATCACGGATTCCCGCTTCTGCTTGTCTGTAAGCAATCTCCTGCGCTTCGTCAAGTTCAAGCTCAATTATTTGATAAAGTTTGGGCTTGAGTTTTTCATTGCCTTTCCATTCATTCATCACGTCCTTTTTTTTACGCCGTAGAAAATATGGTTTGATTCTAGATTGGAGTTGTTCGGAGTAAAGGTCAAAGGGAGTTAAATAGCCTGGGTAGACAAATTCAAAAATGGATGCTAGATCTTCTCTTATATTTTGAACTGGCGTACCTGTTAAAGCCCATCTTTTTTTAGGCTGTAACTTCTTCACTGCCCTGAACCGATTACTTTTTATATTCTTAATATGATGCGCCTCATCTAAGACGGCAACATCAAAAAAATCTAAACTTGTTTTTGACAAAATACCGCTATCAATATCGCTTCGCAAGGTATCATAAGTGGTAACGTAAACGTGCATCCGTGTCTGCCATAAAGACTTTCTGGTTTCTCTTTGTGGATTTCGAACAAGGCACGATATTAATTCTGGTGCCCACTTGTCAAGTTCATCTTTCCATTGATTCACCACACTCTTCGGGCACAATATAAGCGCATGGTGTGTTTTTGCCTGTTGCATGAGGATTTTTAGAGCAACTATTGTCATAATAGTCTTGCCTGTCCCCATCTCATCTGCCAAGAGAGCATGTTCATTCTCGATTAAGAATTTAATACCTTGCCACTGGTAATTGTATGGTTCATCTGGTAATAGGAGATTCTCAAATTGACCAAAAGTTAATGGCGGTTGCAATACAGCAAAAAGCAAATCCCAGATTGAAGGCATGGGTTGTTCAATTTTAGGTTTTCGTCCCCGTTTCTTAGGCCCGTCAAAAGAAGCGTCTTCTCTTTTTTGTCCTTTTGATTCTTCCAATTTCTGCTCAGGGCCGTTATCATTCTTGGATATTGCAATTTTTTGCCAATGTTTATCTGCATAATTCATGCCAAAGATACTTAGTTTGCCTAATGATAATCCTTCAAATAGGACAGGGGAAATCTTAATTGTAGTTTCAATTCGAGGGTTAAAAACATCCAATGTAACCGACTGGAAATCAATACCAATGCCATATAAACTCATTAGTGCTGAGGGATTAACGTCTATCAGTTGAATACTGCTTTTCAGGGGAATAAGTGCAGAAGCCACAACGTAATTTGGCTGTGGAATTCTTGCTTCTTCAGAAAACAAATCTATCTGCCACCCAAGCCCTATTTGATTAGTTTCATCCCACAATTCAGGATATTCAAAATTAGCCGTTGTAGGTTTTGAAATCTTAGGGCGAGGCAGGTTTGAAAGTTCTCTCGCAATACTTGTCCGAAGGTCAGGCACTTTTCTTTACCTCACCCAATCCAACTCTGTTAACTTCATGTATTGCAAGTCTGAGTCTTTCAAATGGCTCCAATAAATCGTGCTTTTGCATTATGGGAGTAAGAATTGTTTGGGCAGCTGCCAGTTCGTTCTGAAAGTTTCGATGGGAAGAGAAAGTTACTGGCTTAATTCCATCGCCTGTTTGTGTCCCGCTTGAATGAATAAAAATTACTGGCGCAGGTACAAGGGGTCTTATCGCAATCAAATAATTATCTTTTGTCAAAACCATGCTGAGTTTTTCTTTTGTTGCCTTTACTAAAGGCGCGCAAATCAACTCCCCGTAAACATAGTCTTTCAAAGATGCGCCGTACAATATTTGTTGCACCTGAGTTGGTTTTATTGGACTTGTGACTCTAAATTCAAAAGGTCGAGTCTCTATATCCGTAGTCAATATACCGCCTCTTATCGAACCGTCAGAAAAGATTGCAACTTCTATAAATGCCAAACGAACTTCCTGTAAATCCGACATACCTTCCTTCCTTCCTTCCTTCCTTGTTTATCCAACTTTGAATCTGCTGAAAAATTCTAGCATATAACACAAACTCAATCACTTAAAGTTCCATTTCATTTCGAGAGAACATTATTTCATAACCTCAATCGGAGTGAAAGAAAAAGCCAATGGTCAGAATCAACTTCCAGTCAAGAGAGAAGCGGCTCTTCATCCAATTCTCTAATTCTCAATCTCTGGTCTCGATACGCTCGCTACTCGACCAACAAATTACCATTTACTAATTCCCATCCTTAAGAATCTCCTTCGCCGCCAACATCCCCGCCGCGCCCATGACTCCGCCGCCAGGATGCGCGCCGCTTGCGCCGAAATAATAACCTTTGAGCGGCGTGCGGAAGTCCGCCCATTGTGGCGTGGGGCGCAGGAAAAAGATTTGATGCAGTAACAACTCGCCGTGAAAAATATTTCCGCCCGTGATGCCCGCGATGCGTTCGATATCTTTCGGCGAAATGACTTGCATGCCCACAATACATTTGCGAATGTTTGGCGCATATTGCTCGATGGTTGAGATCACGGCTTCACCGAGTTCGTTTCGTTTTTCATCGTTCCATCCGCCCTCCAAATCATACGGCGCATATTGCACAAAACACGACATCACATGCTGACCAGGCGGCGCCATATCGGGGTCAATCATCGAAGGGAAAATCATATCGAGATACGGTCGCTTCGAAATCTGCCCATACTTCGCGCCGTCATACGCGCGCTCGATGTAATCAATGCTCGGGCTGATCGAAACCGCGCCGCGATGCAAGATTGACTCGTGTCCTTTTTCAAACGGCATTGCCGTAAAGTTTGGCAATTCGCTCAACGCGATATTAACTTTTCCCGACGAACCGCGCGTGCGAAAGTTTTGAATGGATGTGACAAAATCATCGGGCAGATATTTTTTCTCAACGAATTGCAGGAACGTCCGTTTCGGATCGGCGGCAGACATGACGACTTTGGATTGAATCTCATCGCCATTTTCAAGGATGACGCCCACTGCGCTTCCATTCTTGACCTTGACCTGACTCACCGAACAACCAACTCTGATCTCCACCCCGAGCGCTTGCGCCGCGTTAAGAATGGAGCCGCTGACTCCGCCAGAGCCGTTCTTGGCAAAACCCCACGCGCGGAAGGCGCCGTCAATTTCGCCCATGTAATGATGGAGCAGAACATACGCCGTCCCAGGCGAGCGCGGACCTAAAAATGTACCGATGATTCCGCTGGCGGCTTTTGTCCCTTTGAGCGCGTCGGTCTCGAACCACTCTTCAAGCAAATCCGCGGATGATTGTGTGGCGAGTTTGGCAATCGTATAAAGTTCTTTTTCTTTTAAACTTGCCGCATATTGACCGACTTTCAATAATCCCAGCATGTCACGAATACTTAACGAGGATGGGTCGGGCGGAATCAAATTGATGATCGGCTTGATCGCCTTTGCCGCACGCGCCATCACACGCGCATACTCATCATACGCTTCTGCATCTTTCGGCGAGTGACGATAAATCTCACGGCGGGTTAGATCATGGTCATCCCACGCGGCGAGATAATCTCCGTTTTCCATCGGCGTGAATGTGCTTGGTAACGGCAGGATTTTGAGTCCATGCTTAGGCAATTCCAAATCACGGATGATCTCTGGGCGCAACAGACTCACCACATACGAAAACTCGGTGAACTTGAACCCAGGAAAAATCTCCTCCGTCACCGCCGCCCCACCGACGATGTGTCTGCGCTCCAGCACGACAACTTTCTTGCCCGCTTTGGCTAGGTAAGCGGCGGCGACAAGTCCGTTATGTCCCCCGCCGATGATGATTGCGTCGTATTGATTGGATGTCATGAACAATTCCTTCTCCATGTTTTCAACAATAATGAAATGTCGATATTAATCCACGCGCCAAATAGGTCAAGAAAAAAGCGAAAATATAGGCTCAAAAAACACCTCCCATAAATTTTACCCGAGAGCGACAAAGTCGCCACTGCTAAAGACGCGCTCCTTTTATGTCAAACCTCGAACGAGTTGACGTCTTCCGATCTGCGTCCAGCCAGATCAAAATTTCTTAAGGCTTGCGAAATCCCTTCCTTTCGATTCCGTTAGGTCGACCATTGCATAATTGTTGTGCGTCCGCAAACCTATTGCAAAGCACAAGTGGATGACTCCGTGCTATCCTGTGCGCATGGAAATATTCCTGTTCGCCGCGACATCAATGCTCATCGCAGTTTTCATCACCGATACATTTCAAAAGCGGCGCGCCTTCCTGTGCCAGCAGGTTGAGGTCGCAAAGCAACAGCCGACGATCAGGAAATAGTTTCATTCTCTCCTCAGCGCACAAGAGCCGGGTCTCCTCCCCGGCTCTTGTGCCGTTAAATGATAGGTGAAGCCCAATCTCCACCGCGTGACGAATATCTGCGAACGGACGGTGTTCATTGTGACGGGTGACATGAAAGAGATCAAAGCGACGGATGATGAGTTCTGGAAGGGACAGCATTCGTGAGGCGGTAAGTGGTAATTGGTAAATAGTAATTGAACAGCGCGGACATTGAATATTGTCCGCGCTGTTCCTTGTTTACGTGTTTATTTTTTTACCTGTCTACTTGGTTTACCCCTCATCCCATCCTCCCTGTGATGTATGCCTCCGTCAATTCTTGCTTCGGCTTCGTGAACATGGAGTTGGTTTCTGAAAACTCCACCAGCTCCCCCAGCCAGAACAGACCTGTGTAATCGGACACGCGCGCGGCTTGTTGCATGTTGTGCGTGACGATGACGATGGTGTAATCCTGTTTCAGTTCGGCGATGAGTTCCTCCACGCGCAGGGTGGCGATCGGGTCGAGCGCGGACGTGGACTCGTCCATCAGGATCACTTCGGGTTGCACGGCGATGACACGCGCGATGCACAGTCGTTGTTGCTGACCCAGCGCGAGACTCAACGCGTCGGCTTTGAGGTCGTCTTTCACATCGTCCCACAGCGCGGCGCGTTCGAGGCTTTCGCGGACGACCTTGTCCATGTCCACATCCATACCCATCACGCGCGGACCGAACGCCACGTTGTCGTAAATGGACTGTGGAAACGGATTCGGCTTCTGAAACACCATGCCCACGCGCTGACGTAAATTGACCACGTCCATTTTCTCGCCGTAAATGTCTTCACCGTTGAGGAAAATCTTCCCATCCACGCGCGTGCCTGCGATAGTGTCGTTCATCCGATTGAGACAGCGCAAAAACGTGGACTTGCCGCATCCCGACGGACCGATGAGCGCGGTCACTTTGCGCGGCTGGATCTCGATGTTGATGTTCGAAAGAGTCTTCGCGTTGGTGTTGTAGTAAAAGTCCAAGTTTTGGACGGAGAAGGCGGATTGAGTCGAACTCATGGGGAGATTTTATCAGAACAAGGCTTGCGTTGAGTTCATCGAAACGATGAAAGCTTGCCCTGAGCCGCGTCGAAGGGATGAAGCCCACTTTTGCAAACTGATAAATGATACTAGCGATAAACCCGATATGAATTTTGCCACAGAACCAATCCCGAAGGGATGACAAGATTCTAAACACAGCGAAATGAGTATCCAAATCCCGAAGGGATGACATAAATTTGCCGCCTCTGACACCCCTTCGGGGTCTGTGGCTGATTGATGTATTGCTCAGTTTAATTGTTGACCTGCAATAGCGGGCTTGGTAGGAATAGCGTGGACATTTACGTCCATGTGGGACTGAAGCGGAGAAAAATGTTGAAGAAACAGAATCAGCCCGAAGGGAGTCTGAAGCGCAGTTCTTCATCCAGTGAATGCTTTCGACTATAATTCGTCTCAATGAAGCGCATCTTTATTTTCTTTCTTCTTTCCTCTTTCATTATTGTCTCTTGTAGTTCATCGTCACAATCCCCATCCAACCCGTCAACAAAATATATCGAAAACAAAGGCTCGGATACGATCGTGAATCTCGCGCTCGCGTGGGCGGAACGATACCAAAACGAACACGCCGATGTGCGCATTTCGGTGACGGGCGGAGGCTCTGGCACGGGTATCGCCGCGCTCATCAACAACACCGTGGACATTGCGAGCGCGTCGCGCAGTATCAAAGAGGAAGAGATCGAAGCGGCGAAGGCGAACGGCGTGAATCCTGTGGAGCATGTCATTGCGCGTGATGCGATTGCGGTGATCGTGAATCCTGAAAATCCTGTTTCAGAATTGACGCTCCAACAGATCGCCGATATTTACAGCGGCAAAATCAACAACTGGATCGAAGTCGGCGGCGAAGACAGACCCATCGTGCGGCTTTCGCGCGAGACCAACTCTGGCACGCATGTCTATTTTTTAGAAACGGTCTTGCGGTTGGGTGAGAAAGAAAATAAAACATTGTTTTCAACGGATACATTGCTATTGCCTTCATCGGAGGGTATCATTCTCGAAGTGCGTCAAAACCCGAACGCGATCGGCTATGATGGCTTGGGCTACGTGCCGCATGATTTGAAAATGATCGCCATCGCAAAAGAAGACGGCGTGCCATACGTTTTGCCCGCCATTGCAACCGTCAACGATAAAAGTTATCCGATTGCGCGCGATCTGTACATGTACACGGACGGCGAACCGACGGGCGTCGTCAAGGAATATCTCGATTGGATTCTTTCGGACGAAGCGCAGGAAATCGTGGCGGAACTTGGCTTTGTGCCTGTGGAATAAATCTTTAAACACAAAGGACACGAAGTACACAAAGTTGTGTTTAAGCGATGGTTGTGAAGCCTTACCCTAGACCAGCTCGAAAGATGATCGAAAAGAAATCCTCAAGTTGCGCTGACCATTAAACCTTAGTGACCTTAGTGACCTTCGTGTCCTTCGTGGTAGGAAAAAGAAAATGGAAAAATCTTTGAACTGGCGTGAACACGTCATCACGCGACTCATCCAAGCCTCGGGCTACTCAGCCATCGTGTTCGTCGCGCTGATCTTTTTCTTCCTCATCCGCGAGGGTAGCCCGACTCTCGGCGAAGTAAATCTCTCCAACCTCTTCAGCGCGCGCTGGTATCCCATCGAAAATTATTTCGGCATCTTGCCGCTCATCACAGGTTCGCTCGTCGTCACCATCGGTGCAATGCTCATCGCATTTCCATTGGGCATCGGCACCGCAGTCTACATCGCGGAGATCGCCCCGCGATGGATGCGCGAGATTCTCAAACCTCTTGTGGAATTGCTTGGCGGACTCCCCTCGGTCGTGTTGGGATTTCTTGGGATTCTGCTCGTCTCCCCATTCTTACGCGTCTTTCTCGACCTTCCAACTGGTCTCACAGCGTTTACTGGGTCCATCCTCCTCGGCGGGATCGCCGTGCCGACAATCGTGTCCGTGGCAGAGGACGCGCTCGACGCAGTCCCGCGTTCGTATCGTGAAGGCGCGTGGGCGCTCGGCGCGACTCGCTGGCAGACGATCTGGCGCGTGACATTGCCCGCCGCGAAATCGGGCGTGCTCACCGCCGTCATGCTCGGCATCGGACGCGCCATCGGCGAAACAATGACCGTGATGATGGTGACGGGCAACGCGCCTGTGCTGGCGGTCAAACTCGGCAGTTGGTTCTCCCCCGTCCGCACGATGACGGCGACCATCGCCGCGGAAATGGGCGAGGTCGCAAATGGAAGCGTCCACTATCACACGTTGTTCTTCATCGGTATGGTGTTGTTCCTGATCTCGTTAGGCGTAAATATCGCCGCCTCGTCGGTTGTCTTCCGCGCCAAGAAACGGGCGGAGAGGATCCTTTCCTGAACGGGACTTACGCAGTTGGCGGGCAGTTCGATTTGCCAAGCAAATCGTGCCGCCGCCGCAGTGCAACTACGGCGGTACAGGTTAACTGCGTAAATCTACGGAAAATACTTTCTGTTAACCATGCTTGACAAAAAGTATGGCATTGTGTAAAGTATAGATATGATTATCGAGAGAGACATCTACAAATCGATTGCTCCTGTGCTTCAATCTCCTGAAGCAATTGTTATTACAGGAATGAGGCGGGTCGGGAAAACCACCCTGCTTAACTATATCTATGAACAAATACCTTCCCAAAACAAACTATATCTCGACCTTGAAAATCCTCGCAACCAACTCTATTTTCAAGAAGTGGACTATAACGCCGTAAAAAAGAATCTGGAGTTGCTTGGCTTGCAAAAAGATTCACGCGCGTATGTGTTTCTGGATGAGATCCAATGGGTAAAACAACTGCCCTCCGTTGTGAAATACCTCATTGATACCTATCAAATCAAATTCATTTTGAGCGGGTCTTCCAGTTTTTACCTGAAGAATCAGTTTTCCGAATCGTTGTCAGGACGCAAATTTATTTTCGAACTCTATCCCCTGAACTTTTCCGAGTTCTTGCGAATTCAACAGGCGCCCGTGCCTCAGGAAAAATATACGCAGGCGTCGCCCGCCCTGTACGCCACCTATAAATCCTATGTGGATGAATACTTGAAGTTTGGCGGATTCCCAGGCGTTGTGGTGAAAACGACCGAGGCTGAAAAACGCGCCGCGCTCGATGATATTTTCACTTCCTATTATCAATTGGAGGTGTTGCAATTTAGCGATTTTCGCAAGAGTCATAAATTAAGAGATTTGCTTTTCCTGGTCATGGAGCGGACGGGCTCCAAATTCGACGCCCAGAAACTTGCGACCGTTTTGGGGGTCGCGCGACAGACGTTGATGGAATACATGGCTTTTCTGGAAGGCACGTATTTCATCAAAATCATCAAGCCTCATACGGTTAATAAAGACGTGGAGATCCGCAAGTCGGGAAAGATCTATGTGTGCGACCCTGGTCTCGTTCGTCAATTCTCCCAAGTGGACGAGGGCGCCTTGTTTGAAAATGCTGTTTTTTGGAATTTGCCGCAGACGGAAAGAGTGCAATACTATCAACGAAAGAACGGCGCGGAGATCGATTTTGTCGTCAATGGCAGTCATGCGTATGAAGCAAAACTTCACGCTAGTCGGGAAGATTTTAATAAACTGCAAAATCTCGCGCGAAATATCGGCATCGAAACTGCCAGCATCGTCAGTCGCGAATATGTTTCCATACAAAATGCTTTGTACCTGTTCAATTTATGAAATCCATCGCCAAACTCTTCACCCTCAACCGCCACCTCACCGAACGAATCGGATTCACCGCCATCACCCTTATGGCGATGGTCACTGTGTTGCCCATTGTGGGCACGGTCATCTACATCCTCGTCCAGGGCGCGCCCGCGATCTCGTTGGAATTCATCACAGGCTTTCCGCGTGACGGGATGCGCGAAGGCGGAATCCTGCCTGCCATCATCGGCACGCTGTATCTCGCACTTGGCACAGCCATATTTTCTGTTCCGTTGGGGATTGCGGCGGCGATCTATCTTTCAGAATATGCCTCCGACACGCCGTTGACTCGCACGATTCGAATCGCCATCATCAACCTCGCAGGGATTCCATCCGTCGTCTACGGCTTGTTCGGGCTGGGACTGTTCGTGCTCTTCCTCAACTTCGGCACATCCATCCTCGCCGCCTCGTTGACACTTTCGATCATGACCCTGCCTGTCATCATCAGCACAGCGGAGGAGGCGTTACGCGCCGTGCCGCAATCGTTCCGCACCGTGAGCATCTCCCTCGGCGCGACACGCTGGCAGACCATCCGTCGAATCGTGTTGAAAGAAGCGTTGCCTGGAATTCTCACAGGAGTCATCCTCGGTCTCAACCGCGCTGTTGGTGAAACCGCGCCAATTTTGTTCACAGGCGCGGCGTTCTTTTTGCCGCGTCTCCCCAACTCACCCTTCGACGCGACGATGGCATTGCCATATCACCTCTTTGTGATCTCAACGCAAGTCCCTGAGATGCCAGTAAAAATTCAATACGGCACTGCGCTTGTGTTGCTTGCCTTTGTGTTGACCATGAATCTTATCGCCACCGTCATCCGTTCGCGGGCGAGGGCGAGGAGACAATGGTGAATTCGTTACGCAATACGCAGTACGGAGTATCGTATTGCGTATTGCGTACTGCGTAAACAATGAACAAGATAATTGTCGAATCCCTCTCCCTCCAATACTCCGACGGCACCGAGTCGCTACGGGATGTCAGCCTCAACATCCGTCAGAACGCGGTGACGGTGTTGTTCGGTCCCGCGGGCGGAGGCAAATCCACCCTGCTCCGTTGTTTGAATCGACTCAACGATCTCGCCGAAGTCAAAGCCTCGTCGGGGCGTATCCTCATTGACGGGGAAAATATCCTCGACCCAAAATTGGACGTGATCGCGTTGCGTCGCAAAGTGGGCATGGTCTTTGCGCGACCTGTGCCTCTGCCGATGAGCATCCGCGAGAATGTCACGTATGCGCTGGAACTCGCGGGCGAAAAACGCCGCGTCAAATTGGATGAAGCGGTGGAGCGCAGTCTCAAACTCGCCGCGATCTGGGATGAAGTGAAAGACCGCCTCGACGCCCCCGCCATCGCCCTCTCAGGCGGACAGCAGCAACGCGTCTGCCTCGCCCGCGTGCTGGCTCTACAACCCGAAATTATCCTCCTCGACGAGCCGACATCGGGACTTGACCCGATCTCCACAGGAAAAGTCGAAGCCGCGTTGCAGGAATTAAAAAAGGATTACACCATCATCCTCGTGCCGCATTCCGTGCAACAGGCGGGACGCACCGCCGATTACGCCGCGTTCTTTTTGCAAGGCGAGTTAGTTGAATACGGCGAAGGCAAGTCGCTATTCACCGCGCCGAAGCAGAAAAAAACAGAGGATTATGTGACGGGGAGGTTTGGGTGATGAAATTTATCAGAAGAGGAAACGACCAAAGAAACGCTATTGATGATGGAGAGGGGCTAACGGACACGCCGATCAATCGTCGCAATCGAGGTGAGGTCCAAAACCCCTCTCCCATCTGCCCCTAACCCTAAAGGGCGCTTCGCGAGGGGGAGATGCCCAAACATCTCAAACAAAACTTTTCCTTGGAAACCCAACGACCTCATCAGCCAGAAAAGAAATCAAGCCCATGCCATCTCCTTTAGGAGAGGGGCAAGCCGTCGTGCCGAGTATTACGGTTATCTGGGTGAGGTCCAAAAGGACGGATAAGAAAGAATATCAGGTTGGGGTAAAATACAAGCAGGAGCACGAATATGAAAAACCTGAAACGCATAACCTTTGATCCCAACGTAATGGGCGGCAAGCCAACCATTCGCGGTCTGCGCGTGACGGTAGGGACGATTATCGGTCTCATTGCTGCTGGACGAGATTTCAAAGAGATTCTCAAGGCTTATCCATATCTTGAAGAAGAGGATATTCGCGAAGCCTTGACTTATGCCGCGTGGCGCGTGGAAGAAATTGAGTTGCCGCTGGCGAGCGCATGAAGATCGTCATTGACATGAACCTTTCGCCCGATTGGGTGAAAGTGTTGAAAGATGCAGGTTGGGAATCAGTTCATTGGTCAACAGTGGGGGATATGCGCGCCACAGACGATGTCATCATGTCATGGGCGCGTGAAAATGGTTATGTCGTTTTCACTCACGATTTGGATTTTGGCGTTCTGTTGGCATTGACACAGGCAGAAAGCCCAAGCGTGATTCAAGTTCGCACGCAGGATGTGTTTCCCGAAGCTCTAGGCAAACGATTGGTAAAAGTTTTGCAGGAACATCAGGCGACTTTGGAAAAAGGCGCATTACTGACGGTGGATGAAGTTAAAGCGCGAGTTCGTGTCTTGCCGTTTTGATAAACAAAACCCCTCTCCCGTCTACCACTCGCTACGCTCGGGTACGATGTCCCCCAAGGGGGAGATGCCAATCCTCCTCGAACAAAACATTGACCTGGAAAATCAACAAAGCCATGAACCGAACAGCCCCCTTCCCGTCCTTCGACAGGCTCAGGGCAAGTTTGGGAAGCGCCGCGCTGAGCGTGCCGAAGCGGGCGGGGGGATAGGTCAAGCCGTCGCGCCGAGTATTACGATTATCGGGGTGAGGTCAAACGGATGCGCGAATCAATCATCAAAATTGAGGTGAGGCTCAACCGAAAAAGAAGAATTTGCAGTCTTGCGCCTGTGTACATTTGTGCATATAATGGTTGATAATGAGTTACGAATGGGATCCCAACAAGGAAAAATCGAACTTCAGAAAACACGGCATTAAATTTGCGGATGCTGTGGGAGTCTTTGAGGATGAGAATGCCATCACGATTGAAGACGATGATGCAAGAGAAAGCCGCTTCATCACCATCGGCATGGACTTTTTGAACCGCATCCTGGTCGTGGTTTATACGTTTCGTAACATTGTTATTCGGATTATTTCCGCGCGAAAAGCGACCGCGCGCGAAAGAAAGATATACGAGGAACAGAGATGAAAAAAGAATACGATTTCAGCAAAGGCAAGCGCGGAGCAGTTCGCCCTGCGCCGAAAGGAAAGACCCGCATTACCATCCGCATTGACGATGACATTCTGGATTGGTTTCGCGGTGAAGTTGACGCGGCAGGAGGCGGGAATTACCAAACGTTTATCAACAATGCTTTACGCGAACACATTACGCGCCAGCAGGAACCCATCGAAGTAATTCTACGGCGGGTGGTTCGTGAAGAATTGCAAAGCGCTGCGTAGTCAGCAGAAAACTACCCCTCTTCATTTCCCCCTAACGCTAAAGGGTTCTTCGCGAAGGGGCAAACATGAGAGGTATAATACCGTCAATCTTCGAAAGGATGAAAATGACAAAGGAATTCAACGTTGTGATCGAACGAGACGAGGAAGGTTATTACGTTGCCAGCGTCCCTGAATTGCAGGGATGTCACACACAAGCCAAGTCATTGGATAAACTGATGGAGCGAATCCGTGAGGCGATTGAGTTGTGTCTCGAAATGGAAGGGGATTTCGTTTCGAACGAGTTTATCGGCGTGCAAAGGATTGCCGTTGAAGTATGATGGCGAAAATGGCGCGGCTGACAGGGCAGGAAGTTATCGCCGCATTGAAAAAGGCGGGATTTGAAGTCTTGCGTATCAAGGGAAGTCATCATTTTATGGGGCACACAGACGGCAGGCGAACCGTTGTGCCTGTGCATCGCGGCGAAATTATTGGACCAGGGTTGATGCTGAAAATTCTACGCGACTGCGAGATCGAGCGCGATGAATTTATGAAGTTGACGAAATGAAGAAGGTTCGAGAAATCCGAAGTCGTGTGGCTTCGGATTTTTTGTTGTGGTGTAAACCCCTCTCCTGTCTCCCCCGAGGGGGAGATGCCAATCATCCTCGAACAAAACATTGACTTGGAAATTCATCACCGTCATCACACAGAAAAGGATTCGTCACCATGCCCTCTCCCTTGGGAGAGAGGCAAACGGATACGCCGATTGCTCAAGCGAATCGGGGTGAGGTCAGTCGAAACCAATCAGAAAAAGGGATTTATGAGGCTTATAAAGGAGTTCTTAGGTAAATACTATCTGGACTAAATCTTCAAGAAATGCGGCAACTTTAATAGGCTGAGGAGCATACTTTCCAGGATGTCCACATTTATTTCTTAATCCTAAACATTCTACAAGCGTATTCTTTTGGTTCTTATCGAAAATCCCAAGTGTTTCACTTGCTTCCAAAACTACACTATCTTTTATTTCTGTGAAATCATTAATATCCTTTACTCTGGGGGCTTTAGGATAATGCTTTTGAAGCGCGGTGTTTATACTACTCTCGCCATGTCGCATAAACTTATTGTGTATATTGATTATAGCCGCAGTCCAAGCAAAGATAACTGCCGCACGATACAAATTAGCTTTTATGCAGTCAAGTGCTTCAAGAAGATACTCTCTCTCATCTTCATTCCGAACATTGAAAAGCATGCGTTCAATTGAACGAGTATCAATTTCTACATCTTTCCCTGAAACTATTCGGTCAAGCGGACTGTAGTCAACTTCAACATGTTGATAAACGATGTTGCTGTAAAAAGTATAAGTCCTGATATGGTAACCCGCCGCCATATCCAAAGATTCAAGAATACTTTTTAACGGGATACCATCGTTGTACAAATGTTTTACATATGAATATTTCAGGTTTTTCGGTTTTAGGTTTTTCTTAATTTCAGCCTTGAAGATGGCTTTCTGGAAATTTCTCTGAACTGCACTGTCTGAGATTTGTTCTCCTGGTTTTTTGCCTTCGAACTACCATTTTTGTGGCTTTTGATTGCGAAGATAGTCTTTTAATTTTTCTTCCAAATAACCAGCAAGTACTGCTTTTCGGGGACTTTTACCTTGACTCTGTTGAATCGAAACTTGTCGTTTCTGAAAATTTACATCAGTAACGCGAAGGTCTTGCAATTCCTGTAACGTTAACCCAGCCGAATACATCGTTGCAAATATCAATCTGTAAGGGTCTTCTGTATTGTTTAACAGGCGAACAATCTCATCCTCAGTTAAAACATCAATTTCTTCAAAAGTTCGTTTCGGTAAATTGATTGTGTCAAAATCGAAGTCCTTATTGAAAACATTTCGAAACACTGTAGTAAATGTGTGCGCTGCCTGATGAATAGTATTTGCTTTTAGTTTCTCCCTCTTTATCTTTATGTCAATAAACTCTTTAATTTGCTCAAACGCAAATTCATCAGGATTTACGTTAGGATAAGAATCCCATAATCTCCTCATCCAATAAAGATAAGTTTCAATTGTTCTTGGCTTATACCCTTTTCTAGTAAGTTCCTCCTCGATAAAAGCCTTATGTTCTTCAAATTTTGTCATGAGAAACTCCCCAGTTGATAACTGGTAACTCCACTTGTTGCGAGTATAGCACTTTTCATAGCGTAGTGGCTGAGGCAATGAAAAAGCCGATGGTTAGAACCAACCATCGGCTGAGAGCGCGCCGCACTGAGCGTGTCGAAGTGAAGCGGGTCTTCAATTCTCCAATCCTCTAATTCTCCTCTTCCCAACCAGTCTCCAATCTCCAGTCTCTAATCTCTCTTATTCACAATCTCCCACAATCTATTTGAATTAAGAGGTATCTCCAAAATCTCAAACTCCCGATCCCACAGCGCATCCTCCAACGCCTGCGCAAACAACGGACCGACGGGAATCGCGCCCGCCTCGCCCGCGCCTTTCACGCCCATCTCGTTGAGCGGCGAACGCGTTTCGCCATGCGCGGTTTCGATGCGCGGCACTTCAAGGCTGGTGGGCAGGTGATAATCCATGAACGTGCCGTTGAGCAGTTGCCCGTTTTCGTCATAGGCGAGCCGTTCGTAAAACGCATTGCCGATGCCCTGCGCCACGCCGCCGTGAATCTGCCCATCGAGGATCAACGGATTGATGACTCGCCCGCAATCGTGCGCCACTAAATATTTTTGGATGTGGATCTGCATCGTATCGGGATTCACTTCCACGATCATCGCGTGGATGCCGCTCGCGGTTGCGCCTCTTTCTGGACCGAAATAGTTGGTCGCTTCCAACCCAGGCTCGGTGCCAGGCTTGACGGCTCCGCGCGTGGGATTC
>WBZL01002274.1_pt1 | contig 18924 bp, 13 predicted proteins | sample 5204291 | NCBI WGS metagenome assembly WBZL01 (sample SAMN12344345, study PRJNA552823) | activated sludge metagenome | biome: Activated sludge suspended growth; feature: Nitrification reactor; material: Wastewater; isolation source: activated sludge from nitrification reactor of wastewater...
GTCACAGGGGGGAAACGCGGATCGCGGGTAGCAGATTTCACAGCCATGGAAGCGACCGCTTCAGCAAGAGGCCAATCCGCTTCCACATGCCCAATGCAGCCGCGCAGCCGCGCGGCTTTGGTCGTAAGGCCATCAGCCAGACTGCGCAGCGTCACAAACACACCGGCGGGCTGCAACAGAGCGGGCACGGCCGTTTCCACCCTCATTATTTTCCCATGCGCCAGGTAATAACGAATAGCATCCCGCGCCAATTGCAGCAGCCATGCCTGCTGCGAAACCGACAAAATCCACGGCGGATTGGTTACGCTGTCGGGTTGAACTGACATCACACCCCTTGCCTTTGGTCCGGTTCGAGTAAACCTTTCCCACTACACCTACAAACACATCTCTTCGCTGCCTGCCCACAGTATAATCCATTCTCCAGCCGAATCATACCCGGTCCCCAGCCACAAAAAGTGCCGGACTCGCAGCGGATGGCGTATAATTGCCTCGTTTACAAAACGACAAATGATTGAAGATTCATCGCATCTCCCATCTTCTTCACGGCGGCGCTTCAATCTGCCGAATCCCAATCCGCCCAACAAGCACAGGACGAAAAATGGAACCCATCACCCTATTCCAAAACAAACGAATTTTACTCGGCGTCAGCGGCTCCATCGCCGCGTATAAAAGCATCGACCTAGCCTCCAAATTAACCCAGGCCGGCGCGCAGGTAGACGTGATCCTGACAGAAGCCGCGCAGCAATTTGCGACGCCGCTGGCATTTCGCTCGGTCACCGGGCGGCCGGTGTACACATCCATGTGGGACCTGGACGACCACGTGCGCCATGTGGGTTTGGGCGAAACGGCCGATTTTTTCCTGATCGCTCCGGCCACAGCCCACACCATCGCCAAACTGGCTCATGGTCTGGCCGATAATTTGCTGACGGTAACCGCCTTGGCCGCCCGCTGCCCCATCATGCTGGCCCCGGCGATGGATGGCGGCATGTACGAACACGCGGCCACGCAGGCCAACATTGCCACGCTCCAGGCGCGCGGCGCAGCCTTTGCCGGACCGGCGGTTGGGCGTATGGCCTCTGGTCTGAGCGGATTGGGGCGCATGGTGGAGCCTCCGGAACTGTTGAACGAAGTGCGCCTGGCTTTGGCGGGCAATGGACCGCTGTCCGGGATGCATGTCGTGGTCAGCACCGGTCCTACACGAGAAGCGCTGGACCCGGTGCGGTTCATCAGCAATCGTTCCACGGGCAAACAAGGCTTGGCGGTGGCCCAGGCGGCGCTGGATGCCGGCGCGCGGGTCACGCTGATCGCCGGACCCATCAGCGAGCCGGCCCCGTTGGGCGTGACGCGGGTAAACGTGGAAACGACGCAGCAAATGGCCGATGCCGTGCTGGCCGCCACGCAAGACGCCGATGCCTTGTTCATGGTGGCGGCGGTGGCCGATTTTCGGCCAGAAACGCAGTCGGATCGCAAAATCAAGAAGACTGAACAGGAAGGTGACGGCAACGGCGGCTGGGGGCTGGCGATTGGTCTGGAAGTGACGCTGGACATCCTCAGCGCGGTGAAGGAGCGGCGGGAGAAAACGGGCTACCCGCGTGTGTCGTTGGGGTTTGCAGCCGAGACGCATGATGCGTTTGAATACGGCCGTCAGAAACTCCTACGCAAAGGCCTCAACTTCATCGCCGTGAACGATGTGCTGGCGGACGGCGCCGGTTTTGCCGTCGACACCAACCGCGTTGTGCTGTTAAGTTCGGCCGGAGTAGTGGAAGAGATGCCGCTGTTGAGCAAAACGGCCGTCGCCGAACGTCTGGTGCATCATGTAGCGCGGGCGCTGGGCAAGGGATGAAAACAACCCACCTTCATTACTTCTCATACAGCCGCAAGGTACAATCCCGAACACGGCCGTACAACCAAGGAGTCTTTTGTGAATAGACGTAATCGCCGTATTCTTCTCTTAACCATCACCTGCGGGCTGTTATTGGCCGGCAGTTTTATGTGGAACCAATACCGCCACGAAAACACAGTCGCCGTCGCCGTCGCTAAAGGCAAGGCGATGTACGACATGACAGCCATGTCGCAGATCAGCCTGAACCAACAAGACCTGCAAGCCGCCGCGCTGGCCGATGCTGGCCTGATGTCCATGCTGGGCAGCGACGAATTTGGTTTTCTCGACGCCGTTGTCCTGGGTGCAGGCGAGGCCGCCAGATGGCAAGACGCCGGCTGCGGCCGCCAGAACTGCGTCCACATTTCCCTCTACGATTACACCCAGGGCGGCACAGTCAACGCGATCCTGAATACGGCGAACGGCCGTGTCGTCGACCGCTGGACCAACCCGGACGCACGCCCTGGCGGCAGCGAATTCATTTTGCCCAAAGCCCTGGCCATCGCCGCCGCCGACCCCGGCGTGCAAAACCTGCTCGGCGACATCGGCCAGACAGACCCGGCGATGATTCCCATGTCGGCTTGGCTGGCCGACGACGACTGCCGGGACAACTGGTGCGTCGACCTGTCCTACAAAGACCCATCCGGCAGCGGCAAAATTGCCCACGTTTTTGTCAACATGGAGCAAAATCGGGTGGCGCGCATCTTTATGACGCGCGGACGGGCCGATTTACCCGTGGCTGCCCCGCAGGCGCAGCGGTATGCCTACACCGACGGCTGCAAAGAAAACGAATACGGTTGGAATGTCTGCTGGGAAATGACGGCCAACGATGGCATCAATTTCTACGGCGCAGCGTTCCAGGGAACGCCAATTTTTGAGAGCGCCAAAATTGGGCAGATCGAAGCCTGGTATCCCAGTTGGCCGGGCGGCTATCGGGATGAAATCGGCTTTCGCGCCTCTGTGCCGCCCTTTGGCGACACGCAAATCACCGACCTGGGCAACGGGTTTGAGATACGCCAATTGTTTACCGAATTTACCCATTGGCCGAACTGCATTTGTTGTTACCGGTATGAAGAGGTGATGCAGTTTTATGATGACGGCCGTTTCGCCTTTGGTTTTGTCTCTCACGGCCCCGGCTGCGATGATTTGTCCATCTACCGGCCATTTTGGCGCATTGACCTGACGTTGAACGGCCGTGGCAGCACCGACGTCTGGGCCTGGGACACCAACCAATGGGTTGAAGTCGCCCAAGAAAAAGAATTTTTCCCCTTCCTCGACCAGGGATCACCGGAAGGCGATCAACTGGCCACCTTCAACGGCGATCTTCATTACCGCTGGCAAATGACCCGCACCGACCCCTTCGGCCTGGATGAAGCGCGCGTATTTTTGCTGCAATATAAAGAAGGCGAAGGCGATGGCCCCATCCAAACCGGCCCGGGCGACACTTTTGTACCGCCACGCCAATGGATGGAAGGCGAGCCTTTGTCCGGCGGCGATCCGGTTTTATGGTGGGTGCCTTTGCTGAAAAGTAAAAAAAGCGAACCTTATTGGTGCTCGCCAGACCCGGAACCGGGCATCAACATGTGCGAGACCTTCCTCATCGCCCATCCGGCAGGTGAATTGGTCCAACCATCAGAAGAAGAATTGGCGGCCATGCCGACGGCGACGGCAACGGCCGTGCCCATCGACACCCCCACGCCGGCCCCATCCCCCACCCCACGTCCCGTGCAAGGCGAAGACGCGGAAGACATCATCCTGAACTCCGGCTGCGGCTCCTGCCACCAGATTGGCACGTTGGGCGAAGGGCACAAAGTCGGACCAGATTTGTCGGCCATCGGCCTTGTCGCCGAGTCGCGCATTGCAGGCATGAGCGCCGAAGAATACCTGCGCCAATCCATCTTGGAACCCAACGCCTATATCACGCCAGACTGTCCCAATGGCCCGTGCATCCCCAACATCATGCCGCGCGATTACGTCAGCCGCCTCAGCCCGGAGCAGCTAGACCTGGTGGTCGCCTATTTACTCACCCTCACAGACAGCGCCATGCTGGCCGATGGCAGCACGGGCAGCGGGCAGCCAGCGCCCAAAGTCGTGCCGGCGGGTAAATACCTGCCGCCCCAGCCACCCACCCGCGCCACGTTGTTGATGGTGCAGGTGATGGTGGTACTGTTTGTTTTTATTTTGACGCTGTTTTTGCTGTTTAAGCTGCCGGGGGATGAGAAGTAACGGCCGTTTCCCCTACCGAAACTTTTCCCTTAACGCCCGCTCCATCCGTCGTTCGTCGTCGCGTTTGGCTATGTCCTGGCGTTTGTCTTGCTTTTGTTTGCCCCGCGCCAGCGCGATTTCAATTTTGGCACGGCCGTCTTTCAGATAAAGTCGCGTCGGGACAACCGTCAGGCTTTTCTGAGCCAATTGGTCCATGATTTTGTTGATTTCGCGCCGGTGCAGCAGCAGTTTGCGCGGCCGTACCGGATCATGGTTTTCATGCGTGCCATGCACGTATGGCGCGATGTGCATATCAACCAGCCACAGCTCACCCTTGCGAGCCTGCACAAAACTGCGCTGCAAACTCACCTGATGATCGCGAATCGACTTGATTTCTGTGCCGGTTAAGACCAGTCCGGCCTCAAATTTTTCCAGCAGCAGAAAATCAAAATTCGCGCGCTTGTTTTTGGCTATTACTTTGAAACTGCCTTGCGTGTTTGACATGGTTGTATTTGTGTAGAGTAATTCAGATCTTTCTGAGATGGCCCTAAGGATTTAAGGTCCAGATAATCTGGCTTCTCGATGGCAAATCCTTAGGGTTCGCCGATTACTGCCCATTTTGTAAGAATTCAATCGCCCGTTGAAGTTGAGTGTCGCCTTCGCCGCCCAAAGTAAAATCGTCTGGCGAGGGCACTTCGATGTCCGGCGTGATGCCGGAATCGCTGATTGAGACGTTGGCTGGAGTATACCACCGGGCGACGGTTACGCGCAGTTCGGAGCCATCGGACAGGGTATGCAACTGTTGCACAGATCCTTTGCCAAAGGTTGTTTCGCCGATGAGGGTGGTACGGCCGTTATCGCGCAGCGCGCCAGCCACAATTTCCGATGCGCTGGCGCTGCCCGCGTTAATCAGCACAACCATGGGAATGGATTCGGCTTCGTCGCCGGAAACGGCCGTAAACGTCTGTTCTTCGCCTTTGTTGTTGCGTTCATACAACACCACCCCTTCTGGCAAAAACAAATCGGCAATGCCCACAGATTGGTCCAAAAAGCCGCCGGGATTATCGCGCAAGTCAAAAATGATGCTCTGCGCGCCCTGCGCCATCAGGTCAGAAACGGCTTCGCGCACGCGCTGCTCGGCGTTGGCGTTAAATTCCGCCAGCCGCACATAACCAATTTCCGGCGTTGCCATCTGGGTTTCAATAATCGGGATTTCGAAACGAGTCCGAGTGACAGTGAATTCCAGCTCATCTTCGCCATCGCGAAAAATATTTAAAACCACGACGCTGCCCTGCGGACCGCGTACCTTCAACAAAACTTCGTCGATGCTCTGCCCAACCACCGATTCGCCATCAACGCCAATGATCAAATCGCCGGCGCGGATGCCCACAAGGTCGGCCGGCTGTCCGTCGATGGGGCGCACGATTTCGACAAAACCTTCTTCGTTTTCGCGCACGAAGGCGCCAATGCCCTCCACGGAACCGCCCATATCTTCGCGGAAACGGGCAGCGATGTCGGGTTCCACATAGCGGGTGTACGGATCGCCCAACGTCTCGACAGAACCGCCGACAATAGCGTGCAACAAGTCTTCTTGAGTGGGCATTTCACCATCAAACTGCTGGCCGATAATGCTCCAGGCTTCGTAAAAAGTATTCAGATCAAGGTTTTGGATGGCGTCGGGGCCGGAAACGGCCGTTTCCGCCGGCGCCATAACGGGCAGCGGGGTCGGCGTGGGAGGTTCGTCGGTTGGCGGGATGGACACGGCCGTTTCCACAGCCGCCGCCTCAACCTCCACAACCCGGGTCACTTCCACATACTCCGTGACCGTCACGGTTTCGACGACCGGGCTGCTGTTCACGCTGGCCTGGCCAAAGAAGAAACTAGCGCCGCCCACCGTTACCACCAGGCAGACCACGGCCAGCAAACCAACAATTAAAAATATCCACTTCACCGGTGAAGATTTGGGTTCCGAGGGGGAATCATTCATGGTTAACTCTCAGTTTGTAAAAATTCAATCGCTCTATTCAGGACTTCGTCACGGCCGTTATCCAGCCCTTCCTGGGTAATTTCCACACTAATATCCGGCTGCAATCCCTGCTGGTCAATCTGGTGACGGTCCGGCGTAAACCAGCGCGCCGAGGTGACATGCACCGAAGACCCATCGCTGAGATCATATACCAACTGCACCGAACCCTTGCCATAAGAAGGATGATCGCCAATCAACGTTGCCCGGCCGCGATCTTGCAGCGCACCCGACACAATCTCCGAAGCGCTGGCTGTGCCGCCATTAATCAGCACCGCCAGCGGGATGTCCGGGGCCAATGTCTCGCTCGTCGCCAGATATTCGCGCTCGCCTTCATCTCGGCTCACCTGGTACAAAATTGGGCCATCCGACAAGAACAGGTCAGCGATATCGACGGCCGCGTTCAACAAACCGCCGCCATTATTGCGCAAATCCAAAATCAACGACTGCGCCCCCTGGCTTTGTAAATCGGTAATGGCGTCGGCCACCTCTTTGGCGCTTTCGCCGCTAAAACGGGCCAGACGGATGTATCCAATGTTCGCCTCGTCACCGACCATCCGATAACTAACCGACGGATCGAGGATTTCGGCGCGGATAATTTCCAGGTCTACCGGTTCGGTTTGCCCTTCGTGGAGGACTGTCAGGGTAACGGCCGTGCCCGTTTCCCCTCGAATCATGTCGCGCACCTCAGCTACGGAAACCTCCGGCGTTATTTCCACGCCATCGATGGCCACCAAGACATCACCCGATAGCACACCCGCTTTTTCGGCCGGATTCCCGGGAATCGGCTCCAAAATAATTGGGCCACCTTCTTCTGGCCGCATCAACAGCGCCCCGATACCGCCAAACGTGCCTTGCAGCGATTGGCGTTCTTCGGCGCGGGCGACAGGTTCGATAAAGACTGTGTATGGGTCTTGCAAGTCAGCCATTGAACCGCGAATCGCGCCATATGTGCGCTTCTGGGCAGTCGGAATCTCACCGATAAAACTCTCCTCGATCCGATCCCACGCTTCCCAGAAAACGTCAAAATCCTGGCGCTGGTGCACCAGTGTGCCGCCAGTTTGCAATTCCACAAAATCATTGGTGAAATAACCGGCCGCAAAAGCGCTGGCGGCAAGAACCACAAGCATGATGATGGCTAAATAATTGCGCGTTTTTTCAGACATAGTACAAAAAAACTGCCCGACCAGTCCTGCGTTGTAACCGTTTTGGTGTTTGCAGAGATGCGCGTTGATGGGTCGTTGGCTGCATCACGCCATCTCCAAAGACAAATGGTTACACTCGCAGTTTCGGGCAGATGTGTCTGGCTCTACAGACAGATTTCCAGGTTAGAAAAAGTTGAAAGATTGTAACACAGGTGTTCTGGGCGGCAATCTACGCTATAATTGCCTTAACTTTTTGATAGCAGGTATACCGGGGTAAAAACGCCGCTTTGCCCCGACCGGTCAATCTGTTTACTTTGTTTGCGGGGATTCATCCCCATGAAATTACCCTTCACCATGAGACATTTCTGGCGCATTGGCTTAATTGTCGCCTTTCTATTCTGCCTTGTGCTGCCAGGGGGAAACCAACGGGCTGTTGAGGCCCAAGAAGATGCACCGACTTACGCCCAGCAAGCGCAGGCATTATGGGAAGCCTTAACTGTTGCGGAACGCGTAGGCCAGGTATTTTTGGTTACGTTTGAAGGTGACAACGCCCCTCTGGACAGCGACATTGCTGACCTGATATTAAATTATCACGTCGGCGGTGTGCTGCTGCGTGCTGGCAACGATAACATCACGGGATATTCGGACCCGGCGAACGCGCCTGCACAGGTAGCTGAATTGGCTGCCGATTTGCAGCGTCTGACGCTTTTGGGGTACAGCACGGCCGTTTCCCCTGAACTCACCCCCGAACCAGACGCTACCAACGAAGCCTTGCCCACAGCCGGCATCACGCCCAGCCCGACGCCCATTACACCCACCAATCCCATTCCCCTCTTCATCGCCCTCAACCAGGAAGGCGACGGCCCCGTGTATGACCACATTCTTGATGGACTGACGGCCGTCCCCAACCATATGGCCCTCGGCGCTACCTGGAAACCCGATAACGCCAAAATTATTGGCAAAATAGTGGGGCGCGAATTAAGCGCCATTGGCATCAATATGTTCTTGGGGCCATCATTAGATGTGCTGGAAGACCTGACGGCCGCGCGCAGCAGCAACATCGGCGCCCGTTCTTTTGGCGGCGACCCATATTGGGTGGCGTTGATGGGCAAAGCGTATGTCATGGGGCTGCATCAGGGGTCCAACGGCCGTCTCGCGGTCATCGCCAAACATTTCCCCGGCATCGGCAGCAGCGATCGTCCTGTCGATCAGGAAATTCCTACCGTGCGCAAAACGCTGGAACAGCTGTTAGAGACTGAATTGATTCCGTTTATGGCGATGACTCAAAACACAGGAGAGGAAACGGCCGTTGTCGAAGGATTGCTCACTACCCACATTCGCTACCAGGGCTTCCAGGGAAACATCCGGGCCGCTACTGCGCCCGTCAGCTTCGATCGACAGGCGTTGAGCACTCTTCTCGGATTAACTCAATTTGCGCCCTGGTACCAAAACGGCGGCCTCATCGTCTCCGACTCTCTGGGCGTCCGCTCCATCGAACGGTATTACGACGACACCCAACAAGAATTCCCCCACCGGCGCGTGGCCAAGGACGCCTTCTTGGCCGGCAACGATCTGCTCATTTTAGACGATTTTGCTCTAGGAGATGCGCCATATGCCGTGCAATTGGAAAACATCCAAAACACGATCCTCTGGTTTCAGGAACTATACGTCACGGATCCGACGTTTCGGCAGCGGTTAGATGAAGCCGTGCTGCGCATTTTACAGGCGAAGCTGAAGTTATATGGCAGCGACTTTTCCGCGGAAAATGTGCTGGGGAATTCGGAAAATTTAGACAGCGCCTTGAAGCAGGGGGATACGGCCGTTTTCGATATGGCCCAATCCGCCATCACCCTCATCGCCCCCAGCCCGGAAGAATTAGCCGAACGCCTCTCCCGGCCGCCCGGTCCTGGCGACCACATCATCATTTTCACCGATATGCACTCGGCCAGACAATGTTCTAATTGCCCGTCCCAACCCTACATCGGCGTCAATGCCCTGGCCGAACAAATCCTCACCCTGTATGGCCCGGAAGCCAGCGGTCAGGTCCAGCCAGAGCAAATTACAAGCTTTACCTTTGCTGACCTGGGCGAGTTTATCGCCGCAGGTACAGAACCCATCGTCATTGCTACCCCAACCAGTACGCCCACCGCTTCGCCGACCGCAGCGCCCGATTCGACGCCCCCCAGCGGTGCGGAAATCGAGGTGTTGCCGCGCGTCGCTACGCCAACCCCACTGCCCACAGCCACTCTACCACCGGCATTTCTGATTCAAGAAGCGTTTACTCAACCGGTCAACTGGATCGTGTTTGCCCTGATAGACGACAGCGACATCCAACCGATGCGCGATTTTCTGGCCCAACGGCAGGACCTGGTGCGCAATTCGCAGGTGATCGCCTTTGCCTACAACGCGCCCTATTATCTGGACAGCACCGAAATCAGTAAGCTCACCGCGTATTACGGCGTCTTTAGCAAAATTGATGCGTTCATTAATGCATCGGCCAGAGCCTTGTTTTTGGAACTGCCTTTAAGCGGTCAGTCGCCGGTAGATATTGAAGGAATTCGATACAGCGTTGCGCGGCAAACAGAGCCAAACCCGAATCAGGTGATCGAGTTATTTATCGTCGGAGATGACGGGAAGAGTCAGTCGCCATCCAGCGAAGCGCCGTTGGAAACGTCGGTGGGGGATACGCTGCGGCTGCAAACCGGCGTTATTCAAGATCGGAACTATCACCCGGTGCCGGATGGCACGATGGTGCAGTTTATCCAACGTGACCGTATCCAGGGCACGCTGAATATCATCGCCGAGGTGCCTACGGTGCAGGGCGTGGCCCAATTGGATTATGTGCTGCAAGCCAGCACCGGTCCGGGGAAGTTCCGCATCACGGCCGTTTCCGGCGACGCTCAGACTTCTGAAGAAGTAGACATCCTCATTGAAGGGGCTGCCCAGGTGGCCGTTATCACGCCCACACCGGCCCCTACAGCCACGCCCACACTCACGCCCACGCCCACGCTCACACCCATACCTACCGACACGCCAATACCCACCATCACGGCCACGGCCGTCGCCCCATTCACGCCGCCCGACGAACCGGTTATCAGCATTGCCCTATCGGAATTCACCATGTTGATCGCCGTGTTAGGCGGCCTGACCATTGTGGGCATTTTGGGTTATTTGTTGGGTATGCGCTATCAAATGAATCTGGCGTGGCAGGTGGGCTGGGTTTTGTGGGGATTGGCGGGAGCGTTATTGATTTACATTTATTACGCGCTAAGGCTGCCGGGCACGGCCGTTTTTGCTAGTTTCGGCGTTTGGTCCGGCCTCATCACCACCATGTTGGGCGGCGTCATCGGCCTGTTCACCTACACTTTTGCCAACCCCCCAAAAAACCATCCCGAATAGCAGCTGCCCGGCCAACGGATTTCGCAAAGTTAGAGCCTTTGGCTTACAGATTACATATCAGGGCTTGCGGCTTACAGCTAATCCCCCTTCCTCGCTACACGTCTCGATTGAGCGCGATGTCTTCCCAGGAGGTCGGGTCCTCGATGGGTTCCAGATGGGTGAGGATGGATAACGGCCGTAACGCCTGCCGCAAATCCCGCTCTAACTCTTCCACCAATGTGTGCCCCTGGTGCACCGTCCAATCACCGGGAACCTGAACATGAACCGATAAAAAGCGCTGCGACGCAGATTGACGCGTGCGCAAAGCGTGGTACTCGATCTGTTTTTCCCGGCAATAAGTGTCTAACACGGCCGTAACCGCCGCCAATTCCTCCGCCGGCAGCGCCGTATCCATCAGCCCGGACATCGACTTACGTACCAGCTTAACCCCGGAATACAAAATCTGCGCCGCTACAACCAACGCAATGATCGGGTCCAAAATCTCCCAGCCTGTCAGGGCTACAGCGCCCACACCAAACACCACACCCACCGAGGTCCATACATCCGACAACAGGTGATGCGCGTCAGCGGTAAGGGTGATGGAATTGTGCGTTTTCCCGGCGCGAATGAGAACAAGCGCCGTACCCAAATTCAACAACCCCGCCGTCACGGAGACAACCAGACCCAGGCCAACTTTTTCCAGCGGCTGCGGCGCGAGCAGGCGAGGCACGGCCGTCGCCGCAATCATCACCGCCGCAAACAGGATCATCGTCCCTTCTGCCCCGCTGGAAAAATATTCCGCTTTGGCGTGACCATACGTGTGCTGGTCATCCGGCGGCTGGGCGGCAATCGTCAAGGCCACCAGCGCCATAATGGCTGCCACCAGATTCACGCCCGATTCCAGCGCGTCAGACAGCAACCCCACCGACCCGGTTAACAGGTAAGCCACCGCCTTTAACGAGATGGTTAAAACGGCCGTGCCAATCGACAACCAGGCAAAACGAGTCAAATTTTTTCGATTTTCCATTACATCCCTCATAGATTAGGCCAGCCTGTAATAATTGGCCCCATCTCAATCTCATCTGTATCTTGAAAGAATGTTAGTTCGACGCTTGATAACGTCGCCTGATATTTGGAACCAGATATTCAGCAAAAGCGCGCTCCACATCATAAGCCGGTTCCCAACCCCAATCACGCCGCGCCGCTTTATCGGCCAAACCGGCCGGCCAGCTGTCTACAATGCCCTGCCGCTGCACATCTGGCTCAAAGGTGATTTGGGCATTGGGGAAAGCCTTGAGGACTTCGTCGCGGAACTGCACGGCCGTTAAACTAAAACTCGTCACGTTATACACCGTGCGCCGCAGCGCCGCCCGCTCCACCGCCGCCAACTGCAGCAGCGACGTCACCGCATCGGGCATCGCCATGAACGGGATCACGCTGTCTTCGCGCACAAAACAGGCATACGGCTTGCCCTGCGCCGCCGCATGCAGCATTTCCGGCCCATAATCGCTTGTGCCGCCCGATGGCGTGGTAAACGCGCTGATCAAACCAGGAAACCGCACCGCCCGAAAATCCAACATCGTTGGCGTAGTGCGCGACAACTGCTGGTAATGGCTGCCAAAATACGTGCCCAGCATTTCGCAGTAGAGCTTGTTGCAGCCATACATCGTCGTCGGATAATTCCAGTCCCATTCACGCACGAAAAAATCACGCGCCTTGGTCTCCAAATCCGGCAGGCCATAAACAGCAATCGAACTGGGAAATATAAAGCGCACCGGCTCACCGCGCCGCTGCGACTGCTCGGCGGCCATCTGCATCAGCAGCAATGTGCCATTCACATTCACCTGATGGGCCAGCTCCGGCGCAAACTCCGACCGTGTGGAAAGCAGCGCCGCCAGGTGATAAATCACATCAAAATCGTACTCTGTCACCAACCGGGCAAATAGATTTTTGTCTAGCACATCGCCTAAAATGTGCGTGGAGTAGCCGTCCATGTCGTCCGGCAAATCGTGCAGATCCAGGCTGAGTACATGATTGCTGCCCGTCGCCGCCAAACTTTTAATCAGCGCCTGGCCAATTTCGCCAGCCGCTCCAGTAATCAAAACGACTTTCTTGCGCATGGTTCTCCTTAAAATAACCTCCCGGAAGTTGAGAACTTCCGGGAGGTTTGTCGCGATTCAACAGTAAAAGTGGGATGCTGCTGGCAGGATTTTAACAGAAATCAATCCACCGTGTTATACTCGCCGATTTATGCGACAACGAAACATCTTCTGGTTTTGGCTGCCCCTGTTTGCCAGTTGGCTGTTGATGACGGCCGAAGGCCCCATCATCAGCGCCTCCATCAATCGCCTGCCCAACGAAGTGATTATGCTGGCGGCATTTGGCATCGTCAACAGCCTTTCCGTCACCATCGAAAGCCCGATCATCAACCTGCTGGCGACTTCCACCGCGCTGGTGAAAGATCGCCACTCCTATTTGCTGGTGCGCCGTTTCACTATCCAGTGGGCTTTGGCCCTGACGGCCGTTGCCGCCATCGTCGCCTTCACGCCTGTTTTTGACTGGATCGTCACCGGCCTGCTAGACACGCCGCCAGAAGTTGCCCAGTGGGTGCGGCCGGGGATGCAGATCATGACGTTGTGGAGTGCGGCCATCGCCTGGCGGCGTTTTTTGCAAGGCGTGATGATTCATTTTGGCGAAACGCGCAAGGTAGCCTGGGGCACGGCCGTGCGCTTGCTGGCTTCTGGCGGCACGGCCGTTTCGCTCACGCTGTTTAGCGGCTGGCCTGGCGTCATCATCGCGGGAACGTCGTTGATGGCCGGCGTAACCGCCGAAGCGCTGTACGCCACCATCGCAGTACGGCCGTTGCAGAAAAAATATCTCGCACCCGAGTCGCCCGTCGCCTCCGGCACACCGCTGACTTCCCGCGAATTGTTCTGGTTCCACCTGCCGCTCGCCTCCACTTCGCTGCTCATTTTGCTGGCCCAGCCGATGGTCACCTTCAGCCTGGCGCGGCTAGACCAGCCGGTCGCATCGCTGGCTGCCTGGCCGGTAGTTTTCCAGATCATGCTTATGGCCCGCGCCGCCGCTCTGGCCCTGCCGGAAGTCGTCATCGCCCTCAGCGAACGCCCGGACACGTTCCGACCACTGCGCCGCTTCAGCCTCAACCTGGCGCTGATCATGACCGGACTGATGGCCCTGTTTATCCTGACGCCATTAGCCGCCTTTTATATTTACGTGGTGCAAGACATGACGGCCGTTGTCGGCGCGCTCACCGAATCCAGCCTGATCTATTTCCTCTTGTTTCCGGCGCTGGCCACCTTCATTTCCTGGCTGCGCGGCCTGCTCATCAACCGCCGGGCCACCAAAGCGGTAAACGTGGGCATGGCGATCAATTTGGCGGTTACCGCCGGCGTCCTAGCAATTGGCTTGCTGGCCCGTTGGCCGGGTCTGCCCACCGCCGCTGTGGCTCTCAACGCCGCCGCTCTGGGCGAGATTTTGTACCTGGGCTGGTATACGCAGCGCATTTTACCAGCGGAAACGCCGCTGCTGCGACCGGTAAAAGTGAGTTAACCGATGATCGAAATTCTGCAATTACCGCTCGGTCCCCTGCAAACCAACTGCTATATCCTGGTGGACGAAGAAACAATGGCAACGGCCGTGATCGATCCCTCCTGGAACGGCCGGGCCATCGCCGCCACCCTCGACGAACGCGGCTGCAATCTCACCCACATCCTGCTCACCCACAGCCACTTCGACCACGTCGCCGGGCTGGCCGAACTGAAAGCCGAAAAGCCCGCGCCCATCTACATCCACCCGGAAGCCATCGACATGCTGCGCAACGCCACCATGAGCGCCGCCCTGTGGAACATCCGCTTCCCCTCCCCGCCCCCGCCCGACGAGATGTTGGCCGAAGGACAAGTGCTGTGGATTGGGGAAACGGCCGTCCACGTCCTCTTCACCCCTGGCCACGCCCCCGGACACGTCAGCTTCTACTTACCCGAACATAATATCATCTTCGATGGCGACGTACTCTTCCAGCAAAGCATAGGCCGCACAGACCTGCCCGGCGGCGACTCTGACCTGCTGCTCCGCTCCATCCGCCAACAACTGCTGACCCTGCCCGACAACACCCAGGTCCTCCCCGGCCACGGCCCCGCCACCACCATCGGCGCGGAGAAGCAGCACAACCCCTTCCTGCAAAAACCCCTGTGAACGGGTGAAGCCGTAGCCTTACCTGGCAGTGGGAGAAAATCCCCCATTTCACTTTCCGCAAAACCCTTGTTGATCTCGTCGCCGCTGCCCGGTAAGGGTTTCGAGGTCTTTGGGATATCGAGGGCTGGGCTGAGGTGTAACGCGTGACCGTCAAGAACTCACGCCTCACGCCTCATTTAAAGAGCCGGGCATCGTTTTACAACCTCTAATTTACAACTCGCCCCAAGCCTTGTATAGTTGTGCAGGAGCAAATTATTTGGGATACCCACACACCCATCAGGAGAAAAACAGATGCCAGATGCATATATTTTCGATGCGCTAAGAACTCCCAGAGGCAAAGGCAAAAGCAGCGGCAGCTTATACGAAGTCACCCCCATCGATCTGGTCGCCTCGCTGATGCGTGAAATGCAGCAGCGGCACAACCTGGACACCTCCCAAGTGGACGACGTTGTCTTGGGCTGCGTCACGCCCGTCGGCGACCAGGGCGCGGACATTGCCCGCACGGCCGCTATCTACGCCGACTGGCACGTGGATGTGCCCGGGATGCAAATCAACCGTTTCTGCGCCTCTGGCCTGGAAACGGTTAACATGGCCGCCATGAAAGTGCGCTCCGGTTGGGAAGAGCTGGTCGTCGCCGGCGGCGTGGAATCAATGTCGCGCATCCCCATGGGATCCGACGGCGGCGCATGGATTGCCGACCCCAAAGTTAACAGCAAAACCAACTTCATCCCCCAGGGCGTCAGCGCCGATCTCATCGCTACCATCGAAGGCTTTAGCCGCGAAGATATCGACCGCTTTGCCCTGCAATCACAGCAGCGCGCCGCCCACGCCTCTGCCAATGGCTACTTCCAAAAGTCGCTTGTGCCGGTGAAAGACCTCAACGGCCTACCCATCCTGACGCAAGACGAACTCATCCGCCCCGACACCACCCTAAGCGGCCTGGGCAAGCTCAATCCCGCCTTTCAGATGATGGGCGAGATGGGCTTCGACGCCGTAGCCATGCAGCGTTACCCGGAAGTAGAGCGCATCAAGCATGTGCATACGGCCGGCAATTCTTCCGGCATTGTTGATGGGGCGGCACTGGTCCTAGTCGGTTCTAAAGAGAAGGGCGATGCGCTGGACCTGCGCCCACGCGCCAAAATTCGCGCCGCGGCCCTGGTTGGCACGGAACCAACCATCATGCTGGTGGGGCCTGGCCCAGCCTCGCAAAAAGCGCTCAAGCAGGCAGGCATGACCGTGCAAGACATTGATTTGTTTGAGGTAAACGAGGCGTTTGCGGCCGTGGTGCTGCGTTTCATGCGCGACATGGGCCTTGAGGGCAGCGAAAACATCAACGTGAACGGCGGCGCAATTGCTATGGGGCACCCGTTGGGCGCAACCGGCGCCATGCTGCTGGGCACGGTGCTGGACGAGTTGGAACGGCTGGACCTGACCACGGCACTGATTACGTTATGCGTCGGCGGCGGGATGGGTATTGCCACAATTTTAGAAAGGGTTTAATTTTGTAACCAAAGCGGGCTTAAGGGTTCCTATGTTTTTAACTTGAGAAGATTGGTCCAATCTGGAAACTCCAAAGTTAATTACGAGCGAAACCTTAAGGTCTTCCCGGAGGAAATTTATGCAGTTCGATCCACGTTCTCCTGAGTTTCGCGCCAATCCTTACCCTTATTACGATTTACTGCGCCAGTATGCGCCTGTTTTCTTGTGGGAGGATTGGGGCATGACCTTTCTCTCGCGCCACGAAGATTGCCAGACGCTGCTGCGCGATGACCGGGTGGGACATGGCACGTTTATGGAAGCGCCAGAACAGCAACGGCCGTTACTGGAAATGCAATCTAACTGGCTGCTGCTGCAAAATCCACCCGACCATACCCGCCTGCGCGGGCTAGTCCACAAAGCATTCACCCCGCGCATGGTAGAACAACTGCGCACTACCATCCAGACCATCACCGACCGCTTGCTGGACAGCGCCCAGGCCAACGACGAAATGGACATCATCGCGGATCTGGCTTATCCGCTGCCCGTCACCGTTATCGCCGAAATGATCGGCGTGCCGGAAGCTGATTACGATCGCTTTCATGGCTGGTCAGACGCCCTGGCACGCAGTCTCGATCTGGTTGAAGACGAGGTCATCTACAACCGGGCGGGCGATGCCGCCGCCGAATTTACCGCCTACCTGCGGGAATTGGCCGACCGGCGCCGCGTGGAGCCAGGCCAAGATTTGTTGTCGGCGCTGGTGGCGGTGGAGGAGGAAGGCGACCGCCTGACAGAAGCTGAATTGTATGCCACCTGCGCCTTGCTGCTGGTGGCCGGCCACGAAACGACCATTAACCTGATAGGCAACGGCACGCTGGCGCTGCTGCAAAATCGGCCGCAGTGGGAATTGTTGTGCACTCACCCTGAACTGGCCAAAACGGCCGTCGAAGAACTTCTCCGCTACGACAGCCCAGTGCAGCTTACAAGCCGCCTGGTGATGCAGCCCATCACCATTGGCGAGCAGGAATTCCAGCCCGGCCAATTTGTCAGCGTGATGTTGGGGTCGGCTAATCGGGATACGGCCGTTTTTGCCAACGCCGACCAGCTAGACATCACCCGCAAACCCAACCCGCATCTGGCGTTTGGCGCGGGTATCCATTACTGCCTGGGCGCGCCGCTCGCCCGTTTGGAAGGTCAGATCGCCTTCACTACCCTGTCTCGTCGTTTCCCCAACCTGCGGCTGGCCGATCCCGCGCCCCGCTACCGCGAAAATTACATTTTGCGCGGTCTGGAAGCGCTGCCGGTGATGGGAGGATCGAGCCGTAAGCTGTGAACTGTTGGGGACTATGAGTCAGGCTTTTTTTAGTGGGACCCTAAAACGATGGGGTTAGACGGCCGTCAACCGCTTAAACGCCGACGGGGGATCGGCCAAGCGGGCGATAATTTGGGCGGCGCACTGCTGAGGCGTCAACAGCGCGGTATCCACTTCCAGATCATAAACAGCATGGGCATGAACCAGGTGAAATTGGGCTTTGGCCTGCCCCAATGTGCGATCTCGACGCATGGTTTCCCGTGCTTCCAATACTTCCAACGGGCAGCGCACGCCGATCAAATAGGCCGGCAGGTCGGCAAAAGCAGCGGCACATGCTGGCAGCCAGCGCGGATCCACCAACACATGATCGGCAATGACATGGCTGCCGCTGCGCGAGATGGCCGCTACGGCCGTGTGCATCGTCCTCACCAACTGCTGCCCAGCCGCCCCGGCTGTGTGACCCAGACCAAGAACCTCGTCCCATAACGGCCGTTCCAAATATCGCCGAGGCATCATCCAGATAAATTTATCGATACCCGCTTCTAAAAACGGCTCATCCAGGCTGTCTTGCAGCGCGCGGATAATGCTTGTCTTACCAGAACTAGATGTTCCGTTCAGCACAATCACAGTTCCCGGTTTCATTCCAGGTAGACACGCACATTTTTAAGGCTGTAAATCGGCACGAAGGGGAAAAGCACCGGCACAGACCGCACATATTCCTGATAAGCAGGTTGTTCGCCGTAACGGCCGTCTTGCTGTTTTTCCAACCGCTTCGTCGAACCCATCATGATCAACACAATACACACCAAACCAATCAGAGCAACCACCCAATGGATAAACATGGCGTAAAAAGCCAGTCCCATGAGCCAGTTGCCGACCCAAAACGTAATCTCGCCCAAATAATTTGGGCAGCGCACCCACCGGTACAGCCCCACAGAACAAAAATCGCGCGGGTGCTGCGCCTTAAAAGCCGATTTTTGCCGGTCAGCCAGCGCTTCTAGCAGCAGACCGCCGGCCATTACCAGCAGCCCCGCCACCTGCACCGCCATCGTCACGGCTGGCGAAAAACTCGAAGGGTTGGTCAGGCTAAACAGGTTGGGCGAGATCATCGCCACGTAGAGGAGCGAAACGCCCACCCAGACCACCAGCTTCAATAAGCCTTTCACGCGTTCGCCGCGTCTGGCAATGCTGGCCAATTCCTGGCGGTAAGAGGGCTGGAACTCGCGCCGCACCAGATAAATGCCCAGCCGCAGCCCCCAGGTGATCAGGAGCAGGCTGTGCAAAACGGCCGTTA
>WBZL01002277.1_pt1 | contig 18911 bp, 19 predicted proteins | sample 5204291 | NCBI WGS metagenome assembly WBZL01 (sample SAMN12344345, study PRJNA552823) | activated sludge metagenome | biome: Activated sludge suspended growth; feature: Nitrification reactor; material: Wastewater; isolation source: activated sludge from nitrification reactor of wastewater...
CGTGCAGGTCATCGTGGATGACATGAGCGACGAAGAAATTCAGGTGGCGATGGATGACGTCGCGCGGTGGTCGATGAACCGGTCCATGACACAGGACGATGAGCCGGCTCATGAACCCGATAATGAACCAGTTCATGAACCGATTAAATGAACCGGATTCCCAACGGATTCCGGGCGGATTCCAAGGCTGGCCCACACACGGCGGATGGTCATTGAGGGTGGTCCAAAAATGACTACAGGATGGGAGTTGTAGCACAACTCGCAAAACAGCCACTCGGCGCGGCGCTTCTCGCGGATCAGCTCACTAGCGCCGCCACAGTAGCGTGGATCGCATCCCGCCACCGCCACCCAGCGAACGCCAGCACGGCCACCAGCAGAATCAGCAGCAGCCACACCCGACGATGGCTGGGTGGTGCCGGTTTCGGTGGTGGTACCGGTGCTGGCAGCAGCTTGGTTTCCAGTTCCCGGCGGGCGGCCTGCTCGACTTCGAGCATGGCTAGCAGTCTATCCCGCTCGGTTATGAGCGCCTGTTCCCGCACGCGGGCGTCATCAAGTTGTTCCCTGAGCGTCTCAATAAACATCATTGCCGGTACCGCTCCAGCACCGCTCGATAGTGTTTCAACCTGCTCATCTTGAGCGCTCGCGAGCGTTTCAGGCTGGCCGTCACTCTTCAATGGGCCGAACACGCGCAACAACTCGGCAAGGTCGATAACACGTTCACCACGTTCATTTGTGGTGGCTGAAAGCCGACCGCTCTTAATCGCCCGCCAAACGCTCGCCCGCCCAACCCCAGCCGCTCGCGCAGCGCTCGTAATATTGAAAGTGGTCATCGTCCATCCGCTCTTTTAGTGATGGTGAAAGAGTAGACCGGGCGGCTGTTGCGCGCTCATTGAAACGACAGTGGGCAGTTTGAAACGTGATACTGAGCGGCTACTTGCAGCGCTGTCGCCTTTTGACGTTTGGATAGGCTGGATTGGGTGGTGGCGGCATCCCATCGAATATTAGCAAACACTAATATTAATGCGCTTATGCTGGCCTCGATTGTTCCAGCAGCGCCAGCGCTTGGCTTTGGATCGTGGGCGGATCGACTGCAAGCGCTCGCGGAATTCGTCCCACCGTGCCAATTCAGCACGGCGGCGATTGGCGGCAACGACATGATGCAGCGCGGCGAGACGGCGGTTACGTGGTGCTTCCATGGGTCACTGGGTACTCAAAAAACAGAATATCTATAAAAATTCATTTGTTAGGAGAACAACAACAACAACCACCCCATAGACCCCGAAAAACTGTCGAATCCCGCGCTTCCGCGTACCCGTGGGCGAAGGATGTCCAGGAAGGACCCGCTCGCTTTCCAGTCCCTTTTTACCGCGTCGGAAAAGTCAGACTGAAAAACGGCGGAATCTGCACGCAACCCATTGGCTGATAGAAGAGTTTGCTCTTATTTACTCGGCGCGAAAGTTAACTTTTATCAACTGCCCATGGGCTTTGCTTCGAGTTTGCGCTTTGGGCACCGGCCATTCGGCGCCACCTTGGCCTTGCCTTCCGCTGTCTTCGGACCCGTGGACAGCCCGCCATGCAGGTGACAGCGGCCAGAGTCATAAATGTCCTTGCGCTTGCAAGGTGTCCCCTTGCGAGTCTTTGCGCCACACGTCAGACCACGTAAGTCTTCCGGCAGGATTGGAAACTCGGGCGGTGGGCGCTGAGAATCCTGCTCGCGCCACTGCTCGGCAACGCGGGCGTGCTCGGCGATTTGCCGGATGCGCGCCACGAGGTCGTCGGCTGAACTCATGGGGAATGGCTCCGTCAGCAACGCTACAAAATCATTTTGAACCTTTGGCTAGTGACAGGGGAAGTAGGTAACAAGGGAACCCAATATCGGCTCCCCATCGAGTTTTTAACTCTATCCAAATTCATAGGAGTCAAATGATGAACGGCAAATTGCGTATGCTGTTAGTTGCCCTGCCCTTACTGGCAAGTGCCTATCAACCCGCCCACGCGACAGACGGCAAAACGCTCCCTGGTGCTGCCTGCCAACCACCGAGTAAGGATGCGTTGTTTTCCGTCAGCTCAACAGGAGTGTTGCTTAACACGAGTACCACTGCTTTCCTGACCGTTATCTGCCCGGTAGTGCGCGATACCATAGCGAGTAACGGCATCAGTAGTGCTCAGGTTATGGCCATCGACAATAACATCGCCTCCAGCGTGAGCTGCACTCTGGATTCTCGCAGCACGAGCACCGGATTGGTCAGCAGCCGGACTGCGAACACCGTCGCTGGCACCAATCCGTCGCCGCAATCCTTATCTTACGCAGCCCTGTCCTCCAGCTCTGGCGGCTACTATATGTTCCGTTGCACCATTCCCCCGCAGCAAGGATCAGGTTTTTCTGGAATCGCCATGTACAGGGTCGATGAAAACGACTAGTCGTTGCTGGATATGAGCGCCAAGGAAGGCGCTCGAAATCACGGTGGAGATAGCAAAAATGTCAGTCATACGCGCGATCGGTTGGAGCATGGGATTGGCCGGATTAGCCGGAGGGGTTTTCTGGTTCGTGGAAGCAACGCCGCCAACGGCGGTCAGTTCTAAAGTAATAACGGAGTCTCCTCAAGCGCTCAGCGCGGTGCCAGGATTGGCCACCGCCGATGCCATAGCCCCTACGTCTGAGAGCGATGTGGAAACTCGCTTGCAACGTCTGGAATCTCAAATGCAAGTTTTGATTGTTCAATCAAAAACTCAGCAGCAGAACGCGAACCGTTCGCGCGAAGAGTTGACGCGTTTGACTCGCGCCCTGGAACAGGCTCGGAAGAATGCGACAGATGCGGTTGGACATGAAAGCCAGGAAGTGGAACCACTCTCTCCTGAAGCCGAGCGGATGGCGGAAGCGGCTCAGATCGACTTGCTTGATCGTCAAGTAAGCGCCGAGCAGGCTGATCCGCGCTGGAGCGAGCAGGCAGCCAATCAAATCCGAGCCACCATCGTGGATGGCGGTTTCACCGGATTGGCGTTAGAAAGTGTCACCTGCCAAGCAACTCTATGTCGGCTTGAAGTGGAGCATCGCAATTCAATCGCGCTGGATCAGTTTATCGGCGAATTTTTTGCCAGACTAAGCTGGGATACCAACAGCTACTCTCAAACCACGGCCCATGAAGATGGTAGCGCCACCTTGGTGTTGTATGTCGGCCGCGAAGGCTATGAGCTACCACAGCCCGATAGCTGATGGGCGTAGCCAGTCGAGCGCGCCCCGCTCGGGCGACTAGGCGGAGATGAGCGGTTTAGCCATTGGCGGATGTCCAGGTTTGTGGATCGCCATAGAGCGTGCCAGTGGCTAAGGCGCGGATCATGGCGACACCTTCGGCCGGTTCGTCTCTGCTTCGGCGCGAGCGCGGGCATTCCAGGGCGCCCAGCCTTGCGCGATGAGTTCAGCGACCCGGGCGGCGTGCGGATCGGCCGGTGACGGTGATTCCTGCTTTCCAGCTTGCGCGAGTCGCATCACACGCACCTGTTCGAGTAGTCGATTTCCTCGGTTTCGCAAGTCGCCACGGCTTCCGGGCGCGGGATCGTCGGGGGCGACTATTTCCCCCGTCGGCAAAATCTCGACACCCGATGGCGCGGTCTTGGATTCTTCGAGCAACCGACGGCCTTCCGCCGCCAGGGCGTCGGCGTTGGCGGGTTGGGCATTGGTGGTACCAAAGCTAGTTATATCGGTTCCACCGGTTCCAGCGGTTCCACCATTTCCGCAAGTGCCGCCATTTGCCTTGCTATTCGCGGGTTGGGTGCCGGGTATCCATGTAGTACCACCGGTTCCAGCGGTTCCACCCCTGTCTGTTTCTGGTGTGGTACCGGTGGTACCGGTGGTACCGGTGGTACCGGTGGTACCGGTGGTACTCAATTTGTGAGTTTCTACACACTCTCTTTCGAGAGAGTCTGTGTATGTGGTGGTACCGCTGGTACGCCCAGCCATAGGGCCATCGCAAACCGCGAAGAAGTCGGCGGGCTTGGCACGTCGACTTCGCACCAACTTGGCGTCAACCAGCTTGCCCAGCAGCTTGGCGACATTGCGCCGCTGTTTGCCGATGTCATCGCAAATGGTCTTGATGGTCGCGCCGTCCGATCCGTGGGATTTCAGCGCATTCAGAATTTCGGACTGTTCCGCCGTGGTCCGCACCTCAGCGGCGGTGCCGGCGTACCGCCATAGTCCATCGTCGAAGCTAATTCCGAACTCACCATCTGGTAGGTCGCGGCCAGTCACATGCAATGTGGCTGAAGGTTGTCCGTGGACACGGCGTAGGATTAGCGACCCATCAGCAGCGCCGGCCACGCCATTGGTTCCCGACAAATCATCGTGCGGGTCGTCGGTTTCCATTTTGCGCGTGTGGTGAACGATCAAGATGCAGATACCGAATTCGTCGGCGATATCCTTGATAGCACCAACCGCCGCGTAGTCGGCCTCGTATTGATTGCCGTTTTTGCTTGATGGCGGCCGGATTTTTTGCAAGGTGTCCAGAATCACCACCTTGCAGCCATCGGTGGCGGCTTGCCGAATTTGCTGCTCAAGCCCTTGGCCAAGGCGTGGTGCGCTGGTTTGAATATCCAGGTCTTGCAGGGTATCTGGATGCCCACCAACATGTAGCTTTTTGAGCCTGCCATTCAGCCGGCGCGGGGTGTCTTCCAGGGCGAAATAACGCACCTTGCACTTTGGTGTGTCGCGGTCCAGATAGCGGCCACCTTGCCCTAAGGCCATGGCGACACCCAAGACAAGCCAAGACTTCCCACTCTTCGGTTTCCCGCCAAGAATGTAGGCACCGACTTCCGGCAGCAGGTCCGGCAGCAGCCATACCGGATCCGGGAACTTCGTCCGTAACAGTTCGGCGGCGGTGAATCGGTTTTTGTCTTTGGTACCAGCCTTGATCGCGTCCAGTGCATCGATGGCAGCCAGGGCGGCGCGGGTTTTCTTGACGTCGCCGGCCTTCATTGCCGCGTCAAGTTGCGCTTCGGCTGCTTGTCGCTTGACTCTGAGTGCCGAGTCTTCAATGTTCGAGATGGACCAGACCTGATCGATCAGCAGCGCCGCTTGCGTCGCCATTTCAGCGACCGGGCGCTTCATCAATTCCGAAACGGCCTCGATGACAGCCGGAACATCATCGCTGGTTAGCGTCCCCCGATGCTTGGCAAGGGTGCGAAGCGCGGTCAGCCAGGCGCGATAGTCTGGACTGGCAAAATCAGCAGGCTCCAGGATCGAAGCGCGGTCAAGCCGGTCAGGGGCCTTTATGATTTGGCCGATGACTGCGGCCTCATGGTAGGCCCGGTTGGATTGTCTGTCAGCGGTCGTGCGGCGGGTCAGCGACTGCATGTCCCGCAGTTTTTGTTCGGCTTGCGCGTCCAGAAACGCTTCGCCGCGGGCGCTGGTATTGGCGGCGGCGGTCATGGCCGGCCACCCTTGCGAGAAACGGCGACGCGCACCACAGGTGACATGGTCTGATTGACAAATTTGACGACGGGGTCGTTGACGACGTCGTCGCCTATATAGACGATGCAAAATTCAGCGACTTCGGTTATCATTTGTAAATCCTATTGAAGTGAATTTGCCCGCCCGAGTCGCTACGAACGACGTTGAAGGCGGGCTTTTTCTTGCCCGGAATTTGGGCACGACGACGCCTCCAACACGCGCATGGCGCACCGTTGACGGACTCGGTAATGGGTAGGTCATGGGTCACGGCCGCGTGCCGGGAAGGGCTTATGCGGCCTTACTGGATCGCTTCGATTCTTCGTGCAGGATCAGTCGGGCAATGTCGCTAGGCTCGCCAACGGCATACACCAGCCGGTTTTCCCGTCGCACGGGGAACACGGCGCTGGTGGCACGCGCGAAAAGTTGGCCGTAACTCATATTGATGCCATGCGGACGCAAGGCTGCGGCCAGTTCAGGGAGGGGGGTAGATTTGACGCTCATTTTGTGCACCTCATATCAACGTAAAACGATATGGCACACATTTCGTGGGTTGACTCGCGTCCCCGCTGGTGCGAGGATTCGATTATCGTATTCGATAAATCCTCGCCTACGATAAACCCGACATGTGCCATTCCGGTCATGTTCGTGTTGCTTCACTCAGCCCGCCATCCCCGTTCGGTCTCGCAAACTTTCGCGGGGGGCGGGCGTTGTTTTGCCTGAATTTTCATAGGCTAAGCTTTTCTTTTCCTTTGGTCAATCTAAAGGCTGGATAGACATATAACAGTATGATTCGCAAATAAAAATTATGTATAGATACAGACGCCGCATACCTTAACGCGCCCCCTCTTAAAATAATTTTTCGTCAAGTCATATCGTGTACGATAAAATCATAACCATTTAAGCAAGTAAGTCATTATCAAATAAAAAACCCCGACCGGCTTAATAGCTGATCAGGGTTTTTCATTAAACAGGCCGATAATGGATTAAGCAGCTTTTGGCGACGCTTCCGGCAGTCTAAAGCGGCGCTGTAATTAATCCACCGTGGGTAGCCAGGAATTTCGAATTCAGTTCGTGTCGTTCAACTCCAGGCGGCGTTCAATCCGTTCCACGCGGCGCTTGAGACTGTCCAGTTCCGATTTTCCAGAGTAGACAGCGGCGGTCAGTCCGGCCAACTGCTGGCCCATGGCGGAAATCTCCAACCGGATACCGGCAAGCTCGTTGCTATGTTCGCCCAATGTGGCGCGGATCGCCCGCAGGTGTTCCAGCACCAGGTTTTCAGTGTCGGCGGTCATGCGGTGGTGTCCTTTGCTTCGCGGCGATATTTCGCCAGCCACGCCTCAATGTCGGCCTGAGTGATTCGCCACCCGGCCGGCGTCTCACTTCCCGCCAGTTCGCCCTTGCGTAGCCACTTGCGGATGGTCGCCGGGGTGACTTGCAGCATCTTCGCCGCTTGTTCCGGGGTGATTGTCTCCACTGCTTGTTCCTCAATACCCATTTTCAAAGGAACATAGAGCAACAGCAAGCGCTAGTCAAGAATATAAAAACACTCATGATTATGGGCATAATCTTGAATTATTGGGTTTGGAAGCAGGCAACAAGCGGGTTTTCGGCGGATCACCACGCCGGCGCGGAAGCGCCAGCCGGCGAACGTAGCACCGCCAGCGGAATCCACGCTCGGTTTGCAGTGGGTCGGTGGGGTTAACTTCGCAATACGGTGGTCCGCCCGATCAGCGTCCGCCAAGCGATACCGCCCAGTAGCAACCCACCCAGCAGCAGCGCCCACTGGCTCAGAGTTGGGATGTCCGTCGTGGAACTGATCTCCACGGCGCCGATATCCACCATACCATCCTGGATGCGCGGGAATCCACGCTGATCGGTGGTAACGTCGATCGGGATCAGAGCGTTGTCGCCAGCGTTGATCGCCGGGCTGCCAGGCAGCAGAGTCATCGTCAAGGTTGGGCCGCCATTATCGGCCAACGGGCCTAACAAGGGATCGGTATTATTCAGTGACCCTTTATTGACGTCGAAACCGCAGGTAGTCCCTGAGTCCAGGTTGTGGCCGTTGTCGATGACTGGTTCGCTACATTGAGCGCCAGTGGGAGCGGTGTTGTTGGTAACCACGGTATTACCCAGACTTGGGGGGTTGTAGCCAAAAACGCCACGGCCGATGCCGCCGCCATCCGTCTGCGCTGAATTGCCGGCCAAGGTGCTGTTAATGACGGTCAGTGTGGAGAAACTGTCGTTGCCAATGCCACCACTTGCAGTGGCTGAATTGCCGGCCAAGGTACTGTTGATCACGGTTGCCTTGCCTCGATTGACGTTGGCAATGCCGCCGCCAGTGGCGGTGTAGTTGTCTTGTGCTGAATTGTTGGCCAAGGTGCTGTTGATAACGGTTAGCATGCCGTCGTTGACGTTGAAAATGCCGCCACCGTAGGATGACAAGGTCGAGTTGTTGCTCAGGGTACTATTACTCACCGTCAGTGTGCCGCCATTGTTGGCAATGCCGCCACCGCCAAAACCTGACTGTGGGGAACCCTCCGAATTGTTGCTGATGGTACAGTTGGTAATCGTTACCGTACCTCCGAAGTTGTAAATGCCTCCACCGCCGCCTCCAGCCGAATTGCCAGCCAAGGTGCTGTTGCTGACCGTCAGGATACCACCGGCGTTGTAAATGCCGCCGCCGCCATCACCGCCGCTGGTGGAGCCATCCTTGAGCGTTAACCTCTCAATCGTGACCGACGCACCAGGGCTGATTGTGAAGATCCGCGTATTCTTGTTGCCGCTCACCGCCAGCACGTTCGCGCCCGGCCCATTGATCGTGAGGTTACTGCTGATGGTGATTTCCCCAGTAGTCAGAGTAATCGTCCCGCTCAAGCCGCTTTGAAAGGCGATAGTATCGTCGTCCGCCGTTGCGTTGGCGTCGAGGATAACCTGTCGCAGCGAACCGGGGCCGCTGTCGTTGAGGTTGGTGACGGTGAAGGTGGCCGCCCCAGCGGAAAGGCCGAACAGGCTCAAGACGAGCCCCAGCAGGGGAATAAAGCGCGGATAAGGGGAAAAGTGGCGTGCCATCTTGGTGGCCTCCCTGGTTATTTTGATACGATTAATTTCCTCATAATTAAAGCTCTAATCATAGCGCCTTGTCAGCAGTACCGATTACATCAACCGCCAGACCCACTCTAGGTAAACCAGAGTTATCGCCAACCCAACCAAGGCGACCAGTAACAGGTTAGCCAGCACCCACCCCGGCGATGGCTGGATAGTTCGTGCTTGTGCGACGGTGCCGGGAGCAGCTTGGTTTCCAACTCGCGGCTGGCGACCTCGGTGCGGGTCAATGGCCTGACAGTGCCGTCAAGCCGTTTGCCGTCTCGTGCTCATTATCCCGGACCATGAAGCGGCTCATGAACCAATCCATGAGTCGGGTTGATGGGCCGATTAAATGAGCCGGATTCCTAACGGATTCCGGGTGGATTCCAAGGCTATCCCACACGCAGCGGCTGATCATCGGGGATGGTCAATCGTGATTACAGGATGGGAGTTGTGGCACAACTCGCAAAACAGCCACTCGGCGCGGCGCTTCTCGCGGCTCAGTTCACCAGCGTCGCCACCGTGGCGCGGATCGCATCCCACCACCGCCACCCGACAAACACCAGCAGGGCCACCAGCAGAATCAGAAGCAGCCACACCCGGCGATGGCTGGGCGGGGCCGGCTTCGGTGGTGGTACCGGTGCCGGCAACAGCTTGATTTCCAGTTCCCGGCGGGCGGCCTGCTCGCCTTCGAGCATGGCTAGCAGGCGGGCCTTTTCCTGCTGGGCTTGCTGTAGCTGCTCGCGAGCATCATCCAGGTGTTCGCGTAGCACCTCGATGAGCACCTGCTCGTGCACTGCCATGCTCGGTGTATCACGCTGCTCACCGTCCATGCTCGCGTCCATGCTCGCCTGCTCGCCTTGCTTGAGCGGTCCAAACACCCGAAGCAGTTCGGAAAGATCGATAACCCGCTCACCCTGCTCATTTGTCGTGGCGGATAGCCGACCGCTCTTGATGGCTCGCTGGATGCTCGCACGGCTGGTACCCACTGCACGGGCGGCAGCGGAAATATTGAAGGTGGGCATGTGCTGGTGCTCGCGCTTGTGCGGATCAAACGAGCATAGAGCATGGACGGTGGGCACGCTCGCGAGCATCCAGTATTGGCCACCCGCAACGCCGTCACTTTCTGGCGCTCGGATAATCCAGCTTCGCGCGCGGCTTGAGATCGAGAAAAACCTATGTCGGAAGCGTCATAGGTTTTTTGTGGCCTGCCTCCTTTGTCCGCCTCAATCTGCAGGAGCAATTCCCCGCCACGCCGAATTGCTCTTGCCTGGATGCGTTCGGCCATTACCGCTAAACAGCGGTCCGGGTATTGCTGGCCTTCAGGAGTGAAATTGTTGCGGAGGACGTAGCGGGCTTGGCGGATATACCCGCCACTAAAATCGTTAATTTTTAACTCTTTTACTGAATCAATATTCCCGCGCCCGCGCTTTGCTTCTGGATACGCCATGGCCGTCACCATGGCCTGCTGGCCTTTATTGAGGTGGCGGCGGTGGAATTACGCTCACGGTTGTAATTTGCAGCCCCAAACAATTGCGCGCGGTACTGCTCCGGCTTTTGTAGTTTCTTGGCCCACTTGCTGACTTGCTGTTTGGTTATTCCTGTAAGGCTCTCAGCATAAGTCAAACTAAATCGCCGTTCTGAGATTATGTCTGTTCGAGCGCCTTGATTAGGGCTAACCGTCTCCTTCCACCACCGCACGAACTCGGTTTGCTCTTCGAGCTTGTGGGTGATGAAGCCGCGAAGATTCACCTTGCCGCCAGGAAAGCGGCCGGATCGACTCCCATGACCTCGCAAACGCGGCGCTCATTCGGAGACAGCATGGCATCCAGGCGGGCGGCGTTGGCTGCTTGCTCGTAACCGGCTCGCTTGGCTTGCAGTACGACCGCCTCATCCAGCCCCATTTGGCGGGCCGGTCGCGCCGACCATCAAAACCACCTATGGAACCCGAAAAGCTGTCGAAAACCGGGGTCGCAATTACCCGTGGTGAGCAACGTTCAATAGGGACCCAGCGCCTACCGTGAAAGCTCCCGTAATCGCCGTGTCATGCGGGACAGGACGCGGTTTAGCTCCACAGTCTCGCGGGACCGCCCGCCGTGCTTCCAGCCGTTCATTCTCGATACCGACTTACCGGCTTCAGTCCTGGGGCCTGTGGATCGCTCCCAAGGCTTCCAGTTGCGGATCAACGCCGCTTGCCGGGCCTTGCGTTCGGGTGTCCAACCGCTCACTGGGTAGCACCTCTAAAAGTTCGTGTGGATTTCGATCCGAAAAGTTTTCGGTTTGGGATTCGACCAAACTTTTGTCGCCGTTGTTGACCTGCTGATTGATCGCCTGATTGACCTGCCGCTTGATGAAGGTGGCGTGCTTGGGACTGCGAATGTCCGCCAGCGTCCTCAGGGTCTTGCGCTGTTGCTCTTGCGCCCTGAGCGCCAGCCGTCCAAACGCCTCGATCTTGTCCGCCGTCTCGGCTTTCATGGACTCATTGAGCCATGCGGCGGCGACATTGCCCAGCAGAACGCCGGACGCCAGCAGGTGACTTTCGATGACCTCCGATCCGGCGGACGGGGCCAACGCCTTGTCCATCAAGCCATCAAGGGCCGCTGTCAGCGCGCCGACGGCAACGCCTTGGCATGGCCTACCCGTGGCGGGGTCAACGCTGTACTGGTGGGCGTAGGTTGCCGCCAAGCCCGACGCGGCCAGATTGCTGGGCTGCATGATTGCATCGGCGAAGTATCGACCCGCTTTTGGCGGGTCCCCGGCCTCATCTTCCCCGGCCGCTTGCGACGCCTTGCCATTGATCCGCGCCTCCAACAGCGCCAGCAATTGCTGTAGTTCAGCGCTCATGGTTGCCAGTCCCCCATATCGTCGAACGGGATGTCAGCGCCGGCGGCTTCCGGTTGCCGTGCCCTGTCCCGGCGTCTCGACTGTTGCGATGGATTCCGCGGTTCCCCCTCGCTCCGTGGCTTGGACTTCCCGCGCAACGTGGCGACCTCATCAGCGACCAGCGATAGGCCAGGGTGGTGATTCCCGTCCCGATCCTGCCAGACGCTCAATTCCGCACGCCCACCGATGGCCACGGCGTCGCCGGCCTTCAGTTCCAGCAGTCGTTCGGCTTCCGCGCCAAAGGCGATGACGGACACCCACACCCAAGCACCCGCCTTGTCATCGGCCTTGACCTTGGCGATGGCAAAGGTGTTGCCATTGGTGGATGTCCGGGCCTGGGGGGTGTCATGGAGCTTGCCGGTGATGAGCGCGCGAATCATGGCCTCTCTCCCAGCTCCCGCGCCGCACGGCGTAGCGCAGCACCCGCACTGCACCAGCGGAAGCACGTCCGGCAAAGCCGGTGGCCAGGGGCGGCCGTCGCCGGCAGTTCCAGGCGACACACCCGGCAGTAGCGGCGGCGGATCGGTGGTGGTGATGGAACGAGCCGGAAGCGGATCATGACCGGACTTCCGCTGGTTGGCTGTTGAACGCGGCGTCGATCCGATCAACGAGCGCTGACAACGCGTCCTTGCCGGCCTTGTCCATTTTCTCGGATAACTCGATTACGCCATGGGTCAGCTTGGGCCAATCGTCATCAGTGAGTTTTCCAGACAACATGCAGCCGATGTCCAGGCTTGCGGCTTTCGCCAGTTCGACGGCCAGCGGATCAGGGGTTGTCATGGATTTGCTTTCCTGTCCGTTCATGTACTGGGCACCGGCAGGCGGTACATGCGGTACACCCTTATAAGGGTGTGTACCGCTTTGTACCGCTTCGCTACCGTCTTGCCGGGCGGTACATTCCGGTACATGTACCGCTTTGTACCGCTTTGTACCGCCTTCAATGGGGGGTAAATGGCTATCAGTTGGCGAAAAACCATGCTCAGGGGCGGCTCTATTGCCCGTTTCGGTGGACTGATCGAGCGTTTTGTACCGCTTTGTACCGCTTGGGGCGGGTATCCAGTACCGCCCGTCATTGGTGGAAACCTTCCCGGACGAAACCAGGTCAAGGCGCGCTCGAAGGAATGCCTTGCGCTTAGCCTGTTGAGTGGTGTCGCTGGGCGCGATACCCGCGTCGTAGGCCGCTTGCCGCCATTCGTCCTCGGCAACCGATACCACGCCATTATCCTCGGTGCCGTGCGCCACCAGGGCCGAACGCAGGGCATTTATGGCTATACGCTGGCCAGCCGATAGGCGGCCGGGCGAAGCGGTACAAGGCGGTACATCGGCCGGTACAAGCGTGGCGGAATCCATAGGCTCCCCCTCATCGTCGCACCAGGGCAAAAGCTGCTTTTCCAGCGTCCAGGCTATCGGTGGGGGGATATCCGCGTCCTTCATCTTCGTCGCGCGCACCTGGACGGTGTTGCCGTTCATTTCGGTCGCATATTCCGCGTCAACCGCGCCGAACAGCACGCTGGAACCGCGCCCCCTGCCTTTTTCCGCGTGTCCAGAGTGATGAACGCCAAGGATCGCCGCGCCGGTGGCGGTGCGGATCGCATCCAGGCCGGCGACCGCGCGGGTCATGTCGGAGGTTGCGTTTTCGTCGCCAGGTCCGAAATTCCGGTTCAATGTGTCGATGACCACCAGGGCGGGCGGTTCTGGAAGGGCGCGCATGTCCGCAACCAGCGACGCGACGGCGGCCGGATCGGTCAAGGCGATGGGCGTCAACAGCAGGCTGATGTTGCGCGGCTGTTCGCCGTGGTGGTCGAACCACGCGCGAAACCGCTTTGCAAGGCCGTTCTTCCCCTCGCCAGCGATGTAAACAACCCGACCGGCTTTGACGGGTTGCCCGCGCCAGTCGCGGCCGGTGGCGACGTGGCAGGCCAGATCAATGGCCAGAAAGGATTTTCCGCAACCCGGGCTGCCGAACATGACGGTCAGCGAGTCAGCAGGAAGGTATCGCTTGATTAGCCAGTTCTCGGACGGCGGCAGGTCGTACAAGGCGTTCACCTCCGTGAAGCGGTCTTTGTTCGCCTCACCCGCGCTCGCCATGCGAATGCTTTCAACGATGGCCGCAAGCTCATGATCGGGCGCACCAGCGGCGGCGGCTTGGGCCAACCGATCACGCGCGGCGGCTTCCGCGCGGCGCTGCTTGCAACCTTTCAGCAAGCGGACATGGCTTCCGAAATTCGCGGCGGATACGTGCTCCCGACAAGCCGAATCGACGGCCGCCAAGTCTTCCGCGTCCAGGCGTTGCGCCAGAATCGGCAGGTCCACCGGCTGCCCAGCGGCGGCAAGGTCAACAATTGCGGCGTGGGCGGTTCGGAATGCCCGCAGAGTGAAGCATTCAGAATCAAGCCGGCTGTCCAGCAGATACCGGCCTATCGCGGCCGGATCGCCGCAGTTCACAAGGCCGGCGATGATGGCCGCTTCCGCGACGGGGTTTGAAGTAGGGGCGGCGGGTGTGGTCTGGGCGGCGGCGGTCACGGGCACCCCTCCAGCAACGCGCCATCCCAGCGCAACGATGGACGGGATTCCAGGGCGGCGCGTACCCGTTCGGGTAGGTCTTCCGGCGGTGTTGGCGGTTCTGGCAAGCCTTTCGCGGCCTCCGCGATGACCCGGTTCAGTTCGTTGATGCGCCAGGCGCGACGCCAGGCGGCCTTAAGCGCCGCGTCATCATCGGGGACAAACTTGGTGACGCCGTGAGCCTGTAGCTTCTCTTCCAGCCAAGTCACGAATTGTTGGGCGTCCATGGCATTCAATTCGACCCGTCGACCTATCCATCGACCATCTTTCCGTCCGGTCACCAAGTAATTCGCTTCGGCGGGCGTGGCGCCGTGTTCGATCAGTCGGGGGCGTGGATCGGTATTGCCGCCGTAATCAACGGCCTCGCTGTCCAGGTTCATTGCTTCCACGTCAGCCAGCCGCAAGCCTAGATCGATGACCTTGGGCGCGGTCTTGAACCGATAGCGCCGGGTGTCGTTCTGCAAGGTGTGGGCAATGGTGAATCCCGACTTGTCGAAGTCATGAAGCACCAGCGTGGTCACGCCTTCCTCGCTCAAGCGTTCCACCAGTTGCCGGGCGGCGGTGACGCTCATGCCCTTGGTGCTCAGCAGCGCCAGGTCGTAGCGTTCCGCGATGTGTGCCCTCTCCAACAGTGGGTTGAAGCCTTCCTTCTCGACAAACAGCGCAAAGCGGTACCGCAGTGCCGGGCCGGTGGTATCGAGTGCGAGTCGCACGGCGACCGTGGGGCGCGTGTCTGGAATCTCTCGGTGCCACCCCTTGAGATAGCGGCGAACCGCCAGGGTGCCGACGCCGATCCGGTGACCGGTATGCGGTTCAGCGAAATGGCCACGGTCGTCGAACACCACGTCCCAATGGGCGCATAGCTCGGGGTGTGCCTCCATGTAATCCGGTAGCAAGCCTTGGGTGAACGTGGCGCTGTTCTTCCAGGGAGCGGCCTTGCCAGTCAGTTCGATAATCAACGGCCGGGCGGCGTACATGATTTGGCGGGCGTTGGCGGGCAACGCGCCGTTGTTGCTGGCCTTCAGGTACGCCTGTTCCATGACTTTCCAGGCGGCGGCCTTGGCGGTCATGGGCTGGACCTTGTGGGCCGTGCGGAGCGCTTCCAGGGCGCGGGCCTGCATCCGACCGTGGCGGTCGGCTTGGCGCTTGGCTTGAGTGAATCGGGCGGTTGTGAGCTTGACCAGCCGTTGCAGATCGGCGGCAAGGGCTTCGGGCAGGTTTGCCCGCGCCTTGCCTCGGTCGGCAAACTCGATCAAGGGGCACGTCACATGCACCAAGAGGGCAACCGGATCGAATCGGGCGCAACGCGCTTCGTTCAGGGCGGTATCCAGCGGGCCAAAGGGCTGCTCAAGCGCTGGGCTAAAGTTGATGCCAACCCGTAAGGTTCGTAAATCTTCGCCGTCGCGTTTCACCCCGAACGCCACCTCGATGTTGTAGGGCAAACCATCGGCGGTTCCTTGGGCGCGGCGGTATTCGATGGAATCAGGATCGGCGCCGTACCGCGCCAATTGGGTTGCACAGTGGGGTTGTCCCAATACACCCAGCGCGGTCGGGTTGACCGGGCGTGAGGCTTCTTGCATGGCGGCCAACAGGCACGCCAACCGATCCATATCCACGTCGCCCGCGTCCACTAGGTCGTGAAGCATCGCGCCGGTGAGGTTAGCGGCCTGAGCAACCGCCTTAGCTTTGGCCGTGCCGCTCAATCCGTGAAATTCGCGGATGAACTCATTGACGCTACGGGCCTTACCGCCTCGCTGTTCGCTGTTCAGCAACAGCGCCACCAGGGCGCGAAATCGTTCTGACGTGTACCAGTGCGGGGAGGTGGGCCGGTCGGGCCGCCAGTGTTCCCACTCGGTCACCGTGGAGGTGTAGGTTTCTGAAAGTTCAGGGGCGGTTACGATCAGCGTGCAATGCGGGTTGAAGTCAGTCAGCGCAAACATCACGCTGTAAAAACTGGGGGCATAGCCGGACTGGAAAGAGCTAGCTATCTCGGACCAGTGGACCGTGAGTTTCGTCCCGGTTTTTACATTGGGGGAACCCGCATCCACCAGTTCCAGGCTGGGGGTTTGTGCGATGCGATCCAGGGTGACTCGTACTTCACGGTGATAGGCGGCGGTTTCCACCGCGATGATGCCGGTCCCGGTCGCCACGAACGGCGCCGCCCAAAGCGTCTTGAGCGCGTTGCCCTGCTGGCCACGGCTGGGACTTACGTATCCGGTCTTGTCGGAAACCCGCACCGTGTAATCGAGCGACTTTTCCAGCGTCGCCAGCGGCAAACCGGGACCGTTGTCGGTCACGATCAGCGCGTCATCCTGAAGTTCGACGGCCAGCACGGGTGCGATGCCCGCGCTTTCGCAAGCGTCCAAGGCGTTGTCGAGCAACTCTTTGAGCAGGGCCACGGGCCACCAATGGCGGCTATGCCCAATTTGCGCGATCAGCTCACGTTCAGTAAAGAATTCCAGGGTGCGGGATAGCTCAAAGGTTTCCCGTTGCAAGGTTGAAAGGGCGCTCATGGGCGGCCACCTTTTCGAGCAACAGTGGTGGCCACCACGGTGGTGGCTGGTTTCTTCAACTTGAGAATCGGCTGCCCTGGAACCGCCACCAGCAGCGGTTCAGGCGGTGGGGGTGGTGTTGGTGCAGGGGTATGCGCTGGCGTGGCCGGTGCGGGCGATTTGGCGGGTTTGGCGTGGTTCTTGGCCTTCCGCGCGGCCTTCAGTTCGGCCAACCGCTGGCGCGCTATCTCGGCTTGTTCTTCCGTCACCTCATCGGCCGGTTGCCCGTCCAGGTCGAAGCGCACCGCGCCCGCCTTCAGCAGTTTTTGATAGCTGAACCGGCCGGTATGCAGGGTCAGCGCGCGCTTCAGGCCGGAAAAATCAAGCTCCGGGTGGCGTTCGAGTAGAACGCGGTGAATCCCGATGGCCAGCGGCTTCGGATCGGCAGCGGCAAATAGCGTGGGGTATCGCTCCCGCAAGATCGTTTGCGCTTGCTCGACTCGCACGCGGAACGGTGGGCGGGCCGGGGTGGTGTCGGCTGGGGTGTTAATTTCGACGGTTTCAGATATGCTTGTGTTCACGGTTTGTCATCTCCCTGGCGCTCAAACGCCAGCATTAAGCCCCGCTGCGAACGGGGCTTTTTTGCGTCCGCAGGAATTGCAGGCACGGCGAAGCCACCAGCGCGCGCAACGCGGGCCGGTGGCGGTTGGGTAAGGGGTAGGTAGCGGGTCCATCGCCGCGCGGCCTGGATGGGCTAGGCGGCAGCCGGGAACGCGGGATTTTTCAGTAGGGGTTCAATTGCTGCGGCGACCGTGGGATTCCACGCGCGGATCGTCGAAAGTCGCCACAACTTCAGGGCACAACGGCCGCGCAGATCGGGCTGCGGAATTCGCCCGTCTCGAATGTGGTTGATGACCGCGCCTTCACCCAAGCCCAGCGCCAAAGCCAGATGCGCGGGCCGCAACAGCGGGTCAAGAGATTCCGTCTGGTTATTTGTTCTGCTCATAGCTATAACTCCCAGCTATGAACGATAGCCTTTAGGCGAGAGAAGTACGTGAGATTTTTGATTTACAGGGATTGGTTTTTGGTTGTAACCTAAGACCAATCCATCACGTTTATCGCAAAAACCCATCGTTCGGTTGTGTGCGTCTCTCGCAAAAAGACCTCGTTCGTTCGGTTGTGCGGTTGCGTAATGGGACTTGGCTGGCGTTTCGCCCTGAGAAAGTTCAACGCCAGCCGCTATTCGGACAATTAGAATGGTACGCCTGATTGTCCATTACCAGCAAGGATACTGTATTTAAAATCAGACGCCAACGGTAGCTTGCCACTACATATTGGTGTGAAGATGGAAGAGGCAAACAACATATTGTTCTGTCGGCATCGCGCCTTCCTTGAGCAGCAGCCGATGAAAGTTCCCGCAAACCCCTAGCAGGAAAAAAACCCCGTCAAGCCTAAAAACCTGACGGGGTTTTTCATTACATGGACCGCGAATGAATCAAGCGGCCTTTTTCGGGTCTTCCGGTAATCCAAAGCGGCGCTGTAGCTCTTCCATCACAACGCGCCCAGCAGCGCTTTCCATATCCATGCCCAATGAGTCGGCAAGGCACTTCAGGCCAATGACCTCGGCTTGGGTGAGTTCCAGGGCGATTTCGTTGCTGCGGTCCTCGACAATCGCCTTATGCAGTAGATAGGCCGCCATGCCTTCCGGGGTGCCCGATTGGACATCCTCCATCATTTCTTCGAGAAAGCGCCTATCCTCCGGCTCAATGGGGATCAGGATTGAATCCGCATCCTTCGGGTATTGCAGGGCATCCAGCTTCACACTCATCTGATCGAGTACCGCGCGAGCGCTCGTGGTCAGTGCCGCAAGCTCCAATTGCTTCAGTGCCCGCGTTTGGTGGGAATGAGGCAAATCGCGGGCGTGTCCGGTGAGCCGGTCTACGAGATAAGCCAGCGCGTCCCACTGGTGGCCAATGGCTTCAAGGTGTTGGGATAGGGCGCTCATGCCGGCTTCTCCAGGCTGTTTTCAACGTGCCGGATCGCATCGGAACAGTGGGACTGCAGCAGGAACAGCCCGAATGTCGCGCGCTTACCTAAGTTGCCGGAATCGATATTGGAAAGCAGGTCCAGCACGTCGGCCACGTTCGAAAGAGTGCCTTTGTGGACGTCGCCGTCAATCAGGAAATTGGAAGACGCGGCTGGATTGCCGGTAGGATTGGTAGTGCTCATGGCGTGCCCTCCTTGTAAGGGTGTGCCTTTGGGAAGTCCGGCTTGGGTGTGTCACCACCCTTGCCGGGCGCTATCTGGTGGAATTCCACCAAATTAGAATTCTCAGTGCGGCGGTTCGCTCAACTCCAGGCGGCGTTCAATGCGCTCCACGCGGCGCTTGAGGCTGTCCATCTCCGAACGTCCGGCATAGACGGCCGTCGCCAGTCCGGCGACTTGTT
>WBZL01002278.1_pt1 | contig 18911 bp, 16 predicted proteins | sample 5204291 | NCBI WGS metagenome assembly WBZL01 (sample SAMN12344345, study PRJNA552823) | activated sludge metagenome | biome: Activated sludge suspended growth; feature: Nitrification reactor; material: Wastewater; isolation source: activated sludge from nitrification reactor of wastewater...
AACGCGATCCACCCCCCACCCCGTGCCGCTCCACGCCTGCGCCCGCGCGCCTTGGCCCCGCCCCCTCGTCCCCTTCGCGCCCGCCACGCGTCCCCGGTTTACGCCCCCCGCCCGCCGCGCTAGCCTCCTGCCGTCTCGCAGAAAGGCTCGCGATGATCTTCAAGAAGTTCTGGGCATCGATCCGCGCCCAGCTCAACAAGCTCGCCAACGTGTTCTGGGAGGCCGATCCCATCGCCCAGATGCGCTACGAGTACGACAAGGCCGTCGAGGAGCTCAAGGAGGGCCGCCTCGGGCTCGAGCAGTACCGGGGCCTGGTCGAGAAGGTCACCCGCCAGGTGAAGGAGGGCGAGCGGCACCTCGCCAAGCTGCAGGCGCAGGCCAAGGCCTACCTCAAGGCGGGGGACCGCGAGACGGCGGGTCGCTTCGCGCTCGAGGTGCAGAAGGCCCAGGCCGCGCTCCAGCAGAACCAGGAGCAGCTCGAGCTGCACGAGAAGGCGTACGAGAACAACCTCAAGAAGATCAAGCACGCCAACAAGACGCTCGCCGACGTGCGCGAGAAGATCGAGAAGTACGACGCCGAGCTCAAGATGTCGGAGGCCGAGGCCGAGATCGCCAAGCTCAGCGAGAGCTTCGACGTCAACGTCACCACCGACTTCGGCGAGCTCGAGAACGTCATCCAGGGCAAGATCGACAAGAACCGCGGCAAGGTGCGCGTGGCGGCCGATCTGTCCGAGCGCGGAATCGCCGACATCGACGCCCAGGAGGCCATGGAGAAGTCGATGGCCGAGGACGCGCTGCGCCAGATGGAGATCGAGATGGGCATGGTCACGCCCGCCACCGTCGACGCACCCGCGGTCGAGAAGCAGCTCGGGCCCACCGAGGGCCAGACCAGCTGAGTGGGTCGAGCCTGCGCCGGCCCCTGCCCGCTTCCCCCTAGCCCCTCGCCTCACCACCCCCCACGCACGCCATGTCCAGCAAGCCGAAACCAGCATTCTATGCCGCGATCTTCGCGGTCGTCATCGCCCTCGTCGGGCTCGCCATCTGGCGCTTCGGCGGCAGCGACGACGCCGGCGGCCAGGGCAAGGCCACCGCCGACTCCGGCAAGGCGCCCACCCTCACCAAGGAGGAGATGCAGCAGATCAAGCAGCTCGCCGAGGCCGAGGGCGGAGGCGAGGGCATCACCACCGTCAAGGAGTACACGTACGTCCCGGCCGAGCGCCTGCCCGACGTCAAGGGCGTGAGCGACTACAAGCCCATGAAGGACGACACGGTGAGGTTCGCCATCAACGTGTGGGCCGGCTGGGCGCCCATCATCTACGCCAACGAGGGCTTTCGGCCCAAGAAGGTGTGGAAGACCCCCGAGGGCAAGGAATTCAAGGTCGAGCTGGTGCTCATCGACGACCCGGTGGCCATGCGCGACGCGTTCGCGGCCGGCGACATCCACGTGGGCTGGGGCACGGTCGACATGCTGCCGCTCTTGCTCGAGTCGCTGCAGAAGGACTCGCGCGCCATGCCGCGCATCTTCCAGCAGATCGACTGGTCCAACGGCGGCGACGGCATCGTGGTGCGCGACACCGTCAAGACCATGAGCGACCTGCGCGGCAAGACCGTCGTGCTGGCCCAGAACTCGCCCTCGCAGTTCTTCATCCTCAACGCGCTCATCAACTCCGGGGTGCAGCCGGCCGAGGTGACCTTCAAGTACACCTCCGACGCCTTCGAGGCGGCGGCGGCGTTCAACGCCGACAAGTCGCTCGCGGGCGTGGTGAGCTGGGCGCCCGACATCTACAACCTCGAGAAGGTGCCGGGCAACAAGCTCATCGTCTCCACCGCCACCGCCAACAAGCTCATCGCCGACGTGTGGTTCTCGCGCGCCGACTTCGCCAAGGACCACCACGGCGTGTGCGCGGGCATCGTGCAGGGCATCTTCGACGCGATGGTCACGCTCAAGGAGCAGGACGCCAAGGTGGCCGTGTCGAAGTGGATGGCCGAGGGCTACTCCATCCCCGAGAGCGACACCCTCGGCATGCTCGGCGACGCGCACTGGACGAACTACGCGGAGAACCGCGAGTTCTTCATGAACCAGAACAACCCCACCAACTTCGAGCGCACCTACGACACCGCGTTCTTCCTCTACAAGAAGATCCGCGTGGTGGAGAACAAGGTGCCGTTCGACCAGCTGGTGGACTTCTCGGTGCTGCAGGCGCTCGGCAAGAAGGAGCCCTACGCCGCCCAGAAGAGCGAGTACGAGGTGAAGTTCGCCCCCACCACCGCGGCGGCGATCCAGGCCGAGGCCGAGGAGATCCTCACCAAGACGGTGGTCATCCACTTCTATCCCAACAGCTGGGACCTGGCGAAGGTGGTGATCAAGAACGAGAACGGCGTGGACAAGGAGGTGCTCTACGACCCCAACGCCGACTTCGTGGTCGAGGAGGTGGGCAAGCTCGCCGGGCAGTACGGCGCGGCGCGCATCGTCATCGAGGGCCACTGCGACGCGTCGATGAAGGGCCGCACCCCCGCCGACGTGGTCAAGGAGCTCGCCAACAACCGCGCCAACGCGGTCAAGGAGGCGCTGGTCAAGAAGTTCACCACGCTCACGCCCAACCAGTTCACCACCAGCGGCGTGGGCTGGGACCGCCCGGCCGACCCGGCCGACCCGAACAACCACGCCAAGAACCGACGGGTGGAGATCAAGGTCTACCCCGCCGAGGCGATGCCGGGCTGACGCCCCGAGGGAGCCCCGCATGAGCTGGTTCGCGCTGCGCCGAGAGCCCCCGCTGTGGGCCCAGGCGGCCCTGGGCGGGGGGCTGCTGCTGGCCCTGCTCGTCGCGTGGATGGCCGTCACCGCCGGTGAGGCGGCCGAGCAGCGCGTGGTGCCGCCCACCATCCTGCCGAGCCCCGGCGAGGTGCTCGGCGGGCTCACGTCGCTCGTCGAGGAGCGTGGGCTCGTCAAGAGCATCTTCGCCACGCTGCGGCGGGTGTTCCTGGGCTTCGGCCTGGCCATCGTGGTGGGCGTGCCGCTCGGCATGGCGGCGGGGGCCTGGCGGCCGCTCTCGTCGGCGCTGTCGCCCCTGGTGATGTTCGGGCGCAACGTGCCCATCGCCGCCCTCATCCCGCTCACCATGGTGTGGTTCGGGCTCGACGAGGGTCAGAAGGTGATGTTCATCTTCCTGGCCACGGTGCCGTTCATGTTCTCCGACGCGGCCGCGGAGGTGAATGGCATCCACGAGCGCTACGTGGAGACGGGGCAGACGCTCGGCGCCAGCTCGCGGCAGATCTTCATGAAGATCCTGGTGCCGCTGGCGCTGCCCAACGTGTTCACCAAGCTGCGGCACCTGTTCGGCCTGGCGTTCGGCTACATCATGCTGGCCGAGCTCATCAACACCGACACGGGGCTCGGGTTCCTGCTGCGCATGAGCCAGCGGCGCGGGCAGACCGAGCACATCTTCCTCATCCTCCTCATCATCACGCTGCTCGCGGTGGTCATCGACCGCACGCTCGCGTGGTTCCAGCGGGGCGTGTTCCCGTACCGAAAGGACCTCTGAGATGGAGCAGGCCGAGCCCACGCCCGCGCCGGCCGAGCCACGCCCGAGCGAGCCCGCCGCCGAGGCCGAGGCCACGCCCGCCGAGGCCACGCCCACCCCGGAGGCCGAGCCCGCCGAGGCCAAGCCCGCCGAGGCCGAGCCCGCCGAGGCCAAGCCCGCCCCGCGGGTCGAGGTGGCGGGCAAGCCGGCCACGTCGCGCCGCCCCGCCTCCGACGTGCCGGTGGTCGAGTTCTCGCACGTGACCAAGGCCTACGGCGAGGGCGCGTCGGCGTTCACCGCCATCGAGGACATCACCTTCAAGGTGGACGACCGCCCCGATCACGGCGAGTTCGTCACCATCCTCGGGCCCTCGGGCTGCGGCAAGTCGACCATCCTGCGCCTCATCGCGGGGCTTCCCCCGCAGCACCCGGCCACCAAGGGCAAGGTGCTGGTCGACGGCAAGCCGGTGACGGGGCCGGGGGCCGACCGCGGCATGGTGTTCCAGGACTACACCTCGTTCGACCACCGCACGGTGCTGGAGAACGTGGCGTTCGGGCTCGAGTGCCGGGGGATGCCCCGCAAGGAGCGCGAGGACCGGGCGCGCGAGTGGATCGGCAAGGTGGGCCTCGACGTGCGCACCGACGCGGGCAAGTACCCGCACGAGCTGTCGGGCGGCATGCGCCAGCGCGTGGCCATCGCGCGCACGCTGGTGCTGCACCCGCGCATCATCCTCATGGACGAGCCGTTCGGGGCGCTCGACCCGAGCACGCGCATGCACATGCAGAACCTCCTGGTCGACCTGTGGCGCGAGCTCGAGGCCACGGTGTTCTTCATCACCCACTCGATCGAGGAGGCGGTGTTCCTCGGCGACCGCATCTACCTGCTGTCGTCGTCGCCCGGTCGGCTGCTGCGCGAGATCGTGGTGCCGCCCGCCGACCGGCCGGCCAAGGACATGCAGCGCCAGCCCCACTTCCTCGAGATGGTGTTCGACATCCGCGACACCATCGAGCACCTCGAGGCCTCCCGCCGCGCAGGAGACGACTAGGTGTCCCGCCCGCGCCGCACCACCGGCACGGGGCTGCCCATGCCCCCTCCCCCGCCGCGGCCCAGCCGGCCCGCCACGGCCGACGACGGCCCGCACTGGCTGCACTACGTGAAGAAGGCGTTCACGTGGCGCTGGAACCTCCTGGTGTTCGGCGGCGGGGTGGTGGCGGCGCTGCTGTCGGGGGCGCCCGACGTGGCGCTGCCGCTCGTGGCGGCGGCCGAGCTCGTGTACCTCGGGGGGCTGACGGCCGTGCCCAAGTTCCGCGCGGCGGTGGAGGCGGAGCTCCACGCGGGCAAGGCCCCGGCGCAAGACGCCCAGCGCGCGCAGCAGAGCCTGGGGCAGCTGCTGGCCGGCCTGGCGCCCGCGCGCCGCGACCGCTTCCAGCGGCTGCTCGCGCGCTGCCTCGACATGAAGCGCATCGCCGCGGGCGTGCGCGGCCACAGCGGCGAGACGGGCCGCGAGACGGTGGCCACGCCGGCGCTCGACCGCATGCTGTGGGCGTTCGCGCGGCTCCTGTGGTCGCAGCAGGCGCTGGAGCGCTTCCTCAAGTCGACCGATCACGAGGCCATCAAGGAGCGCATCACCGAGATCGAGCAGAAGATCGCGGCGCTGCGGGCCGACGGCACGCCGCAGGCCGACGGCTCCACCACCCTCGCGCCCGAGGACGAGAAGATCCTGCGCTCGCTCGTCGACAGCCTGGCCACCGCGGAGCTGCGCAGCGACAACGTGCAGAAGGCCCAGCGCAACGCCGAGTTCGTCGACGTGGAGCTCGACCGCATCGAGGGCAAGATCCAGGCGCTCGTGGAGATGAGCGTGGGCCACGAGGACGCGGACGCGTTCGGCACCCAGGTCGACTCGGTGGCCGAGAGCATCGCCCACACCGAGGACGCCATCCGCGAGATGCGGTCCATCACGGGCCTGCAGGGCGACGCCGACGAGATCGCGCCGTCGATCCTCGGCAGCCTCGAGACGCTTGGGCAGAGGTAGGTCTTCGATGAGCGCCCCCACGAGCAACGCCTCCGCGCCCGCCCCCGCGCCCGCCGCGAGCCCGACCCCCACGATCGCCGCGAGCGCGTCGTCGACGGGCCTGCCGGAGTGGTTCCCCGGCTGGGGCCGGCGGCTGGCCGAGCTCTACTTCTCGGGCACCACCAGCATGTTCGTGCTGCACGGCAACACCGACGACCTCACGCGCACCGCGGGGCCCCAGGGGGACGCGCGGTTCGTGCAGCTCGCGGAGCTGCTCGCCACGCAGGTGTTCGGGCGCTGGGACCTGGTGCTCTACTACGACCTCTCCACGGGCCTGCGCGTGGTGGCGGGCCCCGACGCCGCGCGCCAGAAGGACATGGCCGCCCTGGCCGCCCGGCGCATCGGCGCGCTCGAGGCGATCCCCAAGGACCCGACGGCGGTCCTGCACGTGCTCGATCGCTTCATCGACAAGAACGTGATGGTCGACCCCGCCGACCGGCTGTCGGTGGCGGTGATCCTGGGCCACGCGTCGTACCTGTGCCCCCGCGGCGACAAGAGCCTCAAGAGCTCCACCCACGTGGTCACGCTGCTCAACTGGGCGGCCAGCCCCTACGTCAAGCGCCTCAACACCGCGTTCGTGCTCATCGACAGCGTGGTCACCGAGCTCCACGAGCGGCTGGTGGGCAACCCCCACGTGGCCACGCTCGAGGTGCCGCTGCCCGACGCTGCGGCCCGCAAGGCCTACCTGCAGGCGCTGGTGGGCGAGCGCGACCCCGCCACGTTCTCCGACTACGGCCTGCCCGAGCTGGCCGAGCTCACGGCCGGCATCGCGCTCACCGATCTCCGGGTGCTCGTCACCTCCACCATCGAGGCGGGGCGGCGGCTCGACGCGGCGCGCTTCCGCGACCTCAAGAAGACGCTCATCGAGCGCCAGGCGGGGGGCCTGCTCGAGTTCATCGAGCCGCGCTGGGGGCTCGACATGGTGATCGGCCACGATGCGGCCAAGCAGCGGCTGCGCGACGACGCGGCGCTCCTGCACCGCGGGGCGCTGGGCAGCGTGCCCATGGGGTACCTGCTGTGCGGGCCGGTGGGCACGGGCAAGAGCTTCCTGGCCCAGTGCGCCGCGGGCACGCTGGGGATCCCGTGCGTGGAGCTCAAGAGCTTCCGCAGCAAGTACGTGGGCGAGACCGAGGGCAACCTGGCGCGGGTGCTGGGGGTGCTGCGCAGCATGGGCCCGGTGATGGTCATCGTGGACGAGGCCGACGCGATGCTGGGCGACCGCAAGTCCGACGGCGACGCGGGGGTGTCGAGCCGCATCTTCGGGATGATCGCGCAGCAGATGGGTGACACGCGCTATCGCGGCAAGATCGTGTGGATGCTGCTGACCACGCGCCCCGACTTCCTGCCCATCGACCTCAAGCGCCAGGGGCGGGCCGAGGTGCACATCCCGCTCTTCTACCCCACCGACGAGCAGGAGATCCGCCAGACCTTCGTGGTGCTGGCCCGCAAGGTGGGGGCCACGCTCGCCGAGGCCGACGTGCCGCCGGTGCCCGCCGACAAGCGCGGGCAGCTGTCGGGCGCCGACATCGAGGGCATCGTGGGCCGCGCGTGGCGCAACGCGCTGATCGCCGGCCACGACCACATCACCGCGCAGACGCTCGCGGCCGTGCTCGACGGGTTCATCCCCATGGCGCAGAGCCTCGAGCGCGAGCTGCAGACGCTGGCGGCGATCATCGAGTGCACCGACAAGGAATTCCTGCCCGAGGCCATCGTGGCCCGCACTGCCGAGCTCGGCGGCCGCGGCAAGGTGCAGGAGCGCCTCAACCAGCTCAAGGCCGTCGTGGACGGCGCCTGACCCCAAGACGCGAACAGCAGCGAGGAGACGACGACATGGCGAGGATCAACTGGCTCGACGAGGAGACCGACCTGCCCGCGCTCGAGGAGCACGTGCAGCAGCTCGAGCACTTCACGCAATCGATGGCCGACGGGGTGATCGACGCGCAGGAGCTGTCCAAGCAGAACGACGCAGTGGTGGCCGCGATGAAGGCGGTGCAGGACGAGCTGTCCGACGAGCAGCACGCCAAGGTCACGCGGCTCCTGGTGGAGCTGACCGCCCTCAACATCATGCAGACGCTGCACGAGCTGGCCGGCGAGCGCGTGCGCAAGGTCATCGAGCGCGCGTGACCCAGGGCCCCCGCAAGAGCCGCCCGAGCGACGAGCGGCTGCGCGTGGTGTTCGACACGGTCGAGCCCTACATCGAGCGCCGCTACGGCGTGCCGGTGCGGATCTCCGACGTCAAGAGCCCGTTCACCGGCGATCTCGACGGCGCGGAGATCCAGGTCGACCACGACCAGGAGCTCGAGAGCGCGGTGTTCATCATCGCGCACCTGTTCGGGCACACGGTGCAGTGGAACACGAGCCCCGAGGCCCGGGCGATCGGCTACCGCCTGTACGTGCACGCCACCGAGGAGGAGCTGGCGGCGCTGGTCGCGTACGAGATCGTCGCGTGCCGCTACAGCATCCAGCTGTTCCACGACGCCGGGGTGCTCGATCTCGACCAGTGGCTCTCCGACTTCTCGGCGTGCGATCTGGCGTACCTGCTGCACTTCTACCGTACCGGTGAGAAGCGCCCGATGGCGTCGTTCTGGCAGGACGGTACGCCGCGCCTCGAGCCGCTGGCGATCCCCGAGTTCACACCGCACAAGTGGGTGGCCCGCTTCGAAGGGATCGTCGTATAGGGGAAACACCGCAAGGCGTCGGGCGACGCACGATTTTCTGCTCGTCGGGTGCGGCAGGGCATGGCGCAGCTCCTACGCTCGATCCATGGCACCTTCGTGGATCACTCGACGCTCGAAGTCCTTGCCCGAGCCACTGCTGCCGTCGCCCCTGCCGCTCGGCAACCGCTCGAACGGTGAGTACTTCCACAGCCAGACCGAGCACGAGCGGCGCATCGTGGAGCGGCTGCACCACCACGCCGCCGAGGAGGCTCGGCGCCGCGGGATGGATCGCCGCCACTTCCTCGCCTCGACGCTCGGCATGACGTCGGCGCTGGCGGCCATCGAGGCATGCCGGCCGCCGGGCTCCGGGCGCGTGGGCGGCCACTACGACGTCGACCCGCCCGAGGGCTGCACGCCGCTCGACCCGCCCGAATTCATCTTCGACGTGCAGACGCACCACGTGGACCCCCACGGGGTGTGGCGCGAGCGCAACCCCGGGTACGCCGACCTGCTCGCGAGCCTGCCGCCGGCCAGCTGCGGCCCCGATCCGCTCGAGTGCTACTCGGGCCAGCGGTACGTCGACCTCGTGTTCCAAGGCAGCGACACCTCGGTGGCTCTCTTGTCGGGCATCCCCGCCGCGGCGTGCACGAGCGGGTCGTCGCTGCCGGCCTGCGGCGAGCCGCTCGACAACCGGCAGATCGCGGCCACGCGAGAGCTGGTCCTCCACCTCGCCGGCTCGCCGCGCGCGGTCACCCACGGGATGGTCACGCCCAACGTGGACCTGCCGCGCGCGCTCGACGAGATGCAGCAGATGGTCGAGGAGCTCGGCGTGGCGGGCTTCAAGCTCTACCCGCCGTGGGGGCCCCGGGGCGAGGGCTACTGGCTCGACGACCCCGCCGTCGGCCTGCCGGTGCTCGAGGAGGCGCGGCGGCTGGGGGTGCGGACGATCTGCGTGCACAAGGGCCTGCCGCTGCCGGGCTTCGACCAGGTGCACACCGACCCGCGCGACGTGGTGGCGGCGGCCAAGCTGTACCCCGACCTGAGCTTCGTCGTGTACCACGCGGCGTGGCTGCACGGCGGGCCGGGCAACGGCGAGGGGCCCTACGACCCCGAGGGGCGCGTCGACCCGAGCAACCCCGAGCGCTTCCCGGTGGGCATGGGCGTCAGCAGCCTCGTGCACGCGATGCAGCAGCAGGGCCTGCCGCCCGGCTCGAACGTGTACGCGGACCTCGGCAGCGTGTGGACCAACCTCCTCGCGCAGCCCGACCAGGCGGCGCACGTGCTCGGCAAGCTGCTGACGTGCCTCGGGCCGGGCAACGTGCTGTGGGGCACCGATTGCGTGTTCACCGGCTCGCCGCAGCCGCTCATCGAGGCGTTCCGGGCGTTCCGCATCTCGGAGCGCTTCCAGGAGACCTACGGCTACCCGGCGCTCGACGACGCGCTGCGGCGCAAGATCTTCGGGCTCAACGCGGCGGCGCTGTTCGGGGTGGACCCCGATGCGCGGCGGTGCGAGCTCGCCGACGACGCGATCGCCCGGCGCAAGCAGGCGCTCGACGACGCGCTCGGGTCGCGGCGCTGGACCGTGGAGCCCGGCCTGGGGCCGCGCACGCGGCGGGAGTTCGCGCGGCTGCTCGCGCGCTCGCGCGGGCCCACGTGAGCTGCCACGGGCGCGCTAGCCTTCGCCGAGCGGCGCGACGATGCCCAGCCGCGCGAGCCCCTCGGGGCCGACGCTCTGCACGTAGTGGCGCCAGCACACCGGCTGGTACTCCTCGTCGCCCAGGCTCACCTGGGCGCCCTCGACCACCGCCTGGCCACCGGCCGTGCGCAGGTTGAAGAGTGCCGTGCGGCCGCACTGCTGGCAGGTGACCTTGACCTCCTCGATGCTGTCGGCCAGCTCGAGCAGGCGCTGCGAGCCGGGGAAGCTCCGCGTCTGGAAGTCGGTGCGCAGGCCGTAGCAGATGACGGGCAGGTCGAGGCGCAGGGTGATCATGCGCAGCTGGTCGACCACCGCGGGCGAGAGGAACTGGGCCTCGTCGACGAGGATGCAGTCCACGCCGCGCAGGTCCTCGAGGCGCAGGTGCGTGTCGGCCTCGAGCAGCAGATCGGCCTGGCCCTGCAGGCCGGCGCGCGAGGCCACGCTCGTGTCGCCGAAGCGCACGTCGAGCGCCGGCTTGGCGAGCACCACGCGCTTGCCCTGCTTGCGGTAGTTGTGCGCCACGGCCAAGAGGTTGAGCGTCTTGGCGCTGTCCATGGTGCCGTAGCGGAAGTAGAGCTTGGCCATGCGGGGGCCCTCGTGGGTGCGGCGGGGGCACGCTCGCAGAACGAGGCGGGGCCGTCAAACGGGCGCTGCGAGCCGGCCCCTCGGCGCTGGGGGACGGCTCGCTCGCGCCGGTGCGGATGACTTCGTGGGCGTTCCGGGCGAAGCTGGGGGCATGCGACATGCGATGGCTTGGGTGGGCTCGGTGCTGGCGCTCGTGGGGCTCGGGGCGTGCCCGGGCGACGACGGCGGCTCCGGGACGACGGCGACGACGACGGGCCCGGCGATGACGAGCACCGAGGGCCCGAGCACCGGCGCGGTAGAGGGCAGCGGCAGCAGCAGCGGCGGCGGCGGCGAGACCAGCAGCGGCGGCGGCGAGACCAGCAGCAGCAGCGGCGGCATGGCCGACGGCACCAGCAGCGGCGGCGGGATGGCGTGCGAGCCCCCGGTGGTGGGCGAGTGGAACGCGTGCGTCGACGAGAACGGCGACATCGACAACACGCTGTGCAACTGGCTCGGCGATCCCGACGGCACCGGGTTCCTCACGTGCCTGAGCGCGCCGCCGATGGACCTCGATGGCGGCAACGTGTGCACGATCCGCGGGTGCCGCGACACGTGCGATTGCTTCGACCCGCCCGCGACGGGCACGGCCGAGGTGGTGTGCGCGGCGATCCTCGGCAACGGCGAGACGGCGTGCGGGCTCGATTGCAGCCGCGGCCAGACGTGCCCCGACGGCATGCAGTGCGCGAGCGGCCTGTGCTTCTGGCCGCCCGCGTGAGCGACGGGCCGGCTAGAAGCGCCCGCGCAGCACCACGCCGCGCGGGCCCACGCCGAACGAGGGCCGGCGCGCGGCCTTCGAGGCCGGCGCGTCCTTGCCCTTGTCGATGGCGCTCTTCTTGGTGCGGCGCTTGGCCGAGTTGATGAGGATGGCCACGCCGAGCGTCGTCAGGCCCGCGCCGACGATCGCGGTGGACAGCGTGATCCAGTCGGGATCCCACAGCCGCGGGCACTGGCCGTCGCCATCGGGGCTGGCACACGCGTTGCCCACCTTGAACGGCCTGTCGTCGAGGATGGTGAGCGTCACCGCGGTGCCGAGGCCGGCCACGCCCACGCCGAGCGACACCCAGCCCCACGGGCGGCCGGGCAGGCGCGAGGGCACCTTCTCGAGCTCGAAGCGCTGCGTCTCCTCGATGCCCTCGACGAACGTCACCTCGCGCTCGACGGTGATGTAGCCCTCGAGGCTGATCCGCAGCACGCGCTTGCCGGCGAGCACCGGCGCGTCGAACGGAGTGACGCCCTTGAGCTCGCCGTCGATGCTCACGCGGGCGCCCGGCGGGTTGCTGGCCACCACGAGCGTGGCCGGGCCCTGGGCCAGGTTGTCGAGCTTGGTGCGCAGGGTGGCCGCGGCGGCGTCGAGGATGTCGCCCACCTCGGCCACGCCGCAGATCTGGCAGCTGTCGGCGCTCGAGGCCACCTGGGCGCCGCCGAGGCCGTCGAGCAGCAGCACCTCGACCTCGTAGTCGCGGTCCTGGGCCTTCACCACCACCTGCACCACGTGGGTGGACTGGGTGGCGCGAGCGATCTGCGTGGTGCACTCGGCGGTGCGGCACTGCGCGGCCGAGGGCGTCGCCCGCTGCACCTCGTCGGGGGTGACCACGTCGAAGTCGCCGCGGCGCAGGCCCTCGACCAGGCGCCCGGTGAGGGCCTCGCGATCGGCCTCGGGCAGCTCGTCGCCCTCGACCACGAGCGGCAGGATGGCGGCGCGAATGACCTTGGCCGCGGGCTCGGTCGTCGGGGCCTCGGGCTCGGCCGCGCGCGCCATGGCCACGACGGGAGGGGTGGCCACGCTCAGGCCGAGCGCGGCGGCCGAGGCGACCAGCCTGGCCGACCAAGGGAAGCGACACGGCCCGATGAGCATCCTCTCGCACCCTACCATGGCTCGCCACGGCACCACCACTGCCGCGCCGCGTGCCCCGGCCTCGCGTGCCCCGATTGGGATTAGGATGCCCGTGGTGCGGGGGCAGAACGATGCACGCGCGCGCGGGATGAGGCTGTGGGCCGCGATCGTCCTCGCCGGCTGCGGCGAGCCCAACGACCCGCCACGCCAGGCCGAGCCCAGCGCGACGGCCGAGGACGTGGGCGGGCGCCGGGCGACGCCGTGGCGCTTCGTTCCCACCCTCGACGCGAGCCTTCCGGCAGGCGCGGTGGGGATCCCGGTGATCGAGCTGTCGCAGCCACGCCAGCGCACGGTGGTGATCGTGGCCGCCGTGCTGCGGGCGGGCGCACGGCACGTGGAGCTCGAGCGCTGGGGGTTTTCGCAGAGCGCCGACGGAGAGTCGCTCGACCTCGCGACCCCGGGCGAGCCGATGGTGCGGCTGCGACCGGGTACGCGCAGCCCCAAGCTCGCCGACCTCCGGCGCGAGCTGGCGGCGCCGCGCGTGGTGCTGACGCGCCCGGTGGGGCTCGCCCCCGAGCCGCGCGCGCTCGTCGAGGCGCTCGCCGCTGCGCTGGCGACCATGCACGACGCCTCGGCCAGCGCCCGCGCCCGGGTCGAGGCCGCCGCCACGGTGGTGCGGGGGCTCGACGACGCGGTGCTGCTCGAGCGCGACGCGGCGTGGGAGGTGGCCGAGGTGCTCGCGCCCACGCCCCTGCCCGCGCTCGAGGTGGAGGTGCTGGCCGAGCGGCGCGCGCGGGTGTTGCTGCCCCACGCGGGTGGGACCGCCGTGCTCGAGCTGCAGCGCAAGAGCGACGGCTGGGTGATCGCGGGGATCGAGCGGCCCAAGGCCTCGGCTGGGCCGAGCGACGCGCCGCAGCCCTAGCCAGGGTCGGCCGCGCCGGCGGCCGAGCCGTCCCCCACCGCGCCCTTGCGCTGGTAGAGTTCGACGGCCTTCTCGTGCTCGGCGACCGTCTTGCTGAACTGGTGCGTGCCGTCGTTGCGCGACACGAAGTAGAGGAAGCGCGAGCCCTTGGGCGCCAGCACGGCCTCGAGCGCGTCGCGGCCGGGGTTGGAGATGGGCCCCGGCGGCAGGCCCTCGTGCGCGTAGGTGCTGTAGGGGTTGTCGGGGTCGCGCAGGTGGATGGTGCGGATGCGGCCCTCGAACTGCTGGCAGGCCTTGGACCTCTCCACCGGCACCGTGCAGCCGTAGACGATGGTGGGATCGGTCTGCAAGAGCTTGGGCGAGAAGCTGGGGAAGCGCAGGCGGTTGAGGAACACGCCGGCGATGAGCGGGCGCTCGTGCTTGGCGGCCGTCTCCTTCTCCACGATGGAGGCGAGGATCACCACCTGGTGGTCGCCCCAGTGGAGCTGCCGCTCGAGCTCCGACAGCTCGCTGCGGTAGCGCCGTCGCAGATCGGCGAACACCTCGCGGTGCCGCTGCACCATGCGCGTGATCACCTGGCTCGGGGTGGCGTCGGCCCTGAACTTGTAGGTGTCGGGGAACAGGTAGCCCTCGGCGGTGGGGCCCTCGATGCCGAGCTCGGCCAGCAACGCAGGGTCGCGCATGGCGGCCTCGAGGGCAGCCGCGTCGCCGAGGCCCGCCTCGGAGAGGATCGCGGCCACCTCGAGGATGTTCTTGCCCTCGGGCACCGTGGCGGTGAGCTCCTCGGTCTTCTGCTTGCGCGCGAGCTCTTCGACGATCTCGGCCGGCGTCATGTCGCCCCGGAACCGGTGGCGGCCCGCCGTGGTCTTGCGCGCCGCGCCCTCGTTGAGCACGTAGAGCTTGAGGTAGATCGCGTCGGCCTCGGGCACGACGCCGGCGTCCACCAGGAGCGCGAGCACCTGCGGGAACGAGGCGCCGCTCGGGATCTCCACCTCGATGACGTCGGCGGTGCCCGGGCCCGGTCGATCGGGGTACGCCACGAGGTGGGTGTACGCGCGGTGGAGCGCCCAGGCGGCGAGCCCCAGGCTGACGAGCACCACCACGAGCGCCCAGCGCTGGATCCTCCGCGAGCGTCGCGGCAGCCACCACCGGTGCGGAGGGCGACGGGCGCTCACGGGTCGCGCCCTCCGGCGTCGGAGGAGGGGCGCCGCGCGTCGAGGTAGCCCTGCAGGATGACCTGGGCGGCCACGGCGTCGATCTTCTGCTTGCGCTCGCGACGGGACACGTCGGCCTCGATGAGCGCGCGCTCGGCCGCGGCGGTGGAGAACCGCTCGTCCCAGGTCACGACCTCGATCGGCCCGCCTTCGTGGGTGCGCAGCCGGTCGCGCAGGGCCTCGACCAGCCGCAGCACCCGGCGCGCGCGATGCCCCTCGCGCCCGTCGAGCTCGAGGGGCAGGCCGACCACGACCCGGCCCACCGCCCGCGCGGCGATGCGCGCCACGAGCTCGGTCACGTCGGCCGCCTCGCCCCGCCGCGGCAGGGTCTCCCATGCGCTCGCGAGGATCTCCTCGGGATCGGACAGCGCCAGCCCGATGGTTCGGGTGCCTACGTCGAGGGCCAGCGCCCGCATGGGGCGGGTTGTAGCACGGCCGGCTTGGCCCGCGACGCGGGGTCCGGGCATGCTCCTGCGACCTATGCCCCGTGCCGTACGCGCCACGACCCGACGGCTGACCGTGCTGCCCGTGCTGGGTGGGCTGGTCGGGTGGGTCACCGCCTGCCCCGCCCCCGCGCCTCGTGGATCGGACCTCCACGACGCGCCGACCCCCGGGCCCGTCCCGCAGCACGCCACCGCCGAGGCCGCGATCACGCCCGAGCCCGCGCCCGCGATCGCACCCGCGCCCGTGATCGCGCCCGAGCCCGCGCCCGCGCCGTCACCCGCCCTCGCGGCCGAAGGCGTCCGCCCGGTCGTGCGCGCCACGTGGCAGGCGCTCGAGGCCGTGGACGCGGGCGATCCCGACGCCATGGCGCGCGTGATGACCGAGGACGCCCGCTGGTTTCCGCCGGGGAGCCTCGAGGAATCGGTGGGCGCGGGCGAGGCTCGCCGGGCGCTGAGCCCTTGGAGCGGCGACGACGTTGCCCTCGACGTGCGCCGGATCATCGACCTCGACGGAGCCTTCGCCGCCCAGGTGACCGTGGCAGGCACGGAAGGACCGGGCTTGCGCCACGAGATGGTGCTCGTGATCGAGACCCGCGACGACCGCGTCACCGCGGTCCGGCAGTATGGAGATCCGCTGGGCCCGGTGCGACCGCGACCTGGCCACCCCACCGAACCGCTCGATCTCGGCCCGGTCGGCGAGCCCGTGGTCGAGCTCGGCACGCCCGCGCCGGCGCTCGCCCAGACGGCCCGCGCGCTCGCGAGCGCCATCGACGAGCGCCGCGACGACGACGCGCGTGCCCGGCTGGCCGACGACGTCGTGCTCCACGACGTCACGGGTCGTCGCACCCTTCGCGGGCGTGACGCCTACGTGACCGGCATGCGCGACGCGCTGGGGGAGGCGGGGCACCTCCGCGTCGATGCGCTGCACGAGGGCGCGCGCGCGGTGATCGTCGAGGGCGCCGTGCTCGGACGCGAGGCGGACGCCCCCACAGACCCGCGGGAGCACGGCTTTGCCGACGTCCATCGCGTGGTCGACGGGGCGATCGCGGAGACGTGGCACTACGTCAATCGCCGCAATCGACCCCACCCTTCGCCGCTGCGCCGATGAGCGCCCCTGAATGTCCGTGCACGCTCGGGGTCGCCAACCCCCGCGTCTGCCGGCCCTGAACAAACCACAGGCACTCACACCGCATCCCGGCGCCGCCATGGCGTGCTGGGCTACGCCGCGAGCGTTGACGTTCGCGGTGAGGTCCAACTGCGCTAGCATGGCCACTCCACTCTCGTGAGCGACGCCAGGTCCAATTCACCCGAGCCCGAGGAGGCGTTGCCCCGCGGGGTGCCGAACCTCAGCGGAACCCTCGTCGACGGGCGCTACCAGATCGGGGCGATCCTCGGGACGGGCGGCATGGGTGCCGTGTTCGAGGCCCAGCACATCAAGCTGGGACGGCGCGTCGCCTTGAAGGTGCTCAAGCCCACGCTCATGCACCGCGACGACTACGTCGAGCGGTTCAAGCGCGAGGCGACCTCGGCCTCGAGGATCCGCCACCCCAACGTCGTCGAGATCATCGATCACGGCGTGATGCCCGACAGCACGGTGTACACCGTGATGGAGCTGCTGGTCGGCGAGGACCTGGCGCGCCGGCTCAAGCGCACCGGTCGGCTCTCGTGGCCGCATACGCGCTGGATGCTCGTGCAGATCGTACGAGCGCTCCACGCCGCGCACTCGCACGGCATCATCCACCGCGACATCAAGCCCGCCAACTGCTTCCTCATCGGCGACGTGCCGGGCCAGGAGCTCGTGAAGGTGCTCGACTTCGGCATCGCCAAGCTCGACCAGCTCGACGCGGGCGAGCGCGCGCTGACGGGCACCTCCGAGATCCTCGGCACGCCGAGCTACATGGCGCCCGAGATGGCGCGCGGGATCTCGGCCGACGCCCGCTCCGAGGTCTACTCGGTGGGCGTGCTGGCGTACCGCATGCTCGGCGGCCAGGTGCCCTTCGACGGCAACAACGCCTTCGACGTGCTCTTGCAGCACGCCACCCAGGCCCCGCCGCCGCTGCAGAGCCTGGCACCCCACCTGCCGCCCAAGGTGGTCGAGCTCGTCCACCACCTCTTGCAAAAGGACCCGGCCACGCGCCCGCAAGACATGGCCGCGGTGGAGCGGCTCTTGCTGTCGCTCGACGAGAACGGCCAGCCGTGCGAGCCCAACCCGCAGGCGGTCGTCCCCGTCCATCCAGGATCGAGCGCCACCGCGCCCATCCCTCGCGGCTTGGGTGGCCTGGGCAGCCCCACGCCCTCGGGCTCGCTGCTGCCCCCGCCGCCCACGCCTCCGCCCATGAACGCCGCCGCGGCGCCGCCGCTCGCGGTCACGCCGCCCGGCCCCGCGGCACCCCAGCCCGTGGCCAAGCGCACCGCGCCCCCCATGGGTGGGCGCTCCCAGACCATGCGGCCAGGCGCCACGATGGTGCCGAGCAAGCCCGCCGATCCCTCGATCGGCACGGCCAAGACGGTCTTCGCCCCTGCGCCCACGCCCGAGCGGCCCAACACGCCCGGCGCACAGCCCAGCGGGCCCACCAAGCCGATGATGCCGCCGGCGGGCCGCCTACCCAACCCGCCGCCCATGCCGAGCGTGCGGCCGGGCTCGATGCGCCCCGCACCGATCGAGGAGCCCGACCTCGAGGACCGCACGATGCTCACGCCCACGCCCGCCAAGCGCACCTCCGCGCCGGCCGTGGCCGCCCCCGATTCCGTCGATCGCACGATGATCCAGCCGCCCGCGCGCACGCAAACGCCGCTGCGTACGTCGGCGCCGTCGAGCATCGGCACGCAGCCGCCTCCGCCCTCGGCAAGCCCTGGGCCGTCTCGCCCGCCCGGCTTCTCGCCCGTCGCCCCCGTGCCTCCGAGCGGCGGCTTCTCGCCCGTCGCCCCCGTGCCTCCGAGCGGCGGCTTCTCGCCCGTCGCCCCCGTGCCTCCGAGCGGCGGCTTCTCGCCCGCCGCTCCCTCGCGGCCCGCAGGAGGGTTCTCTCCCGTCGCGCCAGGTCCGTCACCGGTGGGCTCGGGCGTCGACAAGACCATGATGGTGGAGCACGCGCCGCTGACCCGTCCGGGGTCGGCCTCCGCGGGGCCCGAGGTCGTCGATCGCACGGCGCTCCGTCCTCAAGCACCGGCCGCGACCCCGGCCAACCTCCCCGGGTCGGTCGATCGCACCATGCTCCATCCGCCGGCGGGTGCCGAGGATCTCGCCGAGCGCACGATGATCCACCCGCAGCACGGCGGGGCCGACGACGAGCGAGCCAAGCGCACCGTCATGCTCGAGGCGCCGCTCGCCGCCAAGCCGACGACCGATCGCACGATGATCCTCGACTCGGGCAGCGGCCCGGTCGATCTCGACGGGTCGGACTTCGTGCAGATGGGGGGCACGCAGGTCGTCGACATCAACGAGGTGACCAAGGCCGCGGCCCTCGCGGCCGTCGGCATCCAGGCACCGCCGTCCATGGGGGCACCACCGCCCATGGGAGCCCCTGCGTCGACGATGCAGGGCATGCCGCCGCAGGGCTACCCGCCCCACGGCTACCCGCCCCACGCACCGCCCATGGGCCCGGGGCCGATGGGTCAGTCCGGAGCCACCGAGGCCTACGAGCCCGAGGCCGAGCCCGAGGGGAGCGGCAAACGATGGATCATCATCGCGCTCGTGGCCGCGATCGTGGCGGTGGGCGCAGGCGGCCTCGTGGCGTGGCTGCTGTTCGCCGGGGGGGACGACGAGACCCCGAAGGTCGCGCAGACCGACGAGACCAAGACCCCCGAGGTCGCGGCGGCCGACGACGGCAAGGCGGCGGCCGACGACGGCAAGGCGGCCGCGAGCGCGGGCGACGATGCCTCGCCCGATCCGACGAACGCCGGGCTCGAGGACGGCGGGGCACCGGCCGACG
>WBZL01002279.1_pt1 | contig 18908 bp, 17 predicted proteins | sample 5204291 | NCBI WGS metagenome assembly WBZL01 (sample SAMN12344345, study PRJNA552823) | activated sludge metagenome | biome: Activated sludge suspended growth; feature: Nitrification reactor; material: Wastewater; isolation source: activated sludge from nitrification reactor of wastewater...
GTGTGGGAGTGAGCAACCCGTTGTCGACGCTCCACGGCTCGGGCGTCGCGACCACCCGCCGCACCCGCATCCAGCGCGGGAACGCCTTCAGCTGCTCGTTCGCGCGCTTCAGAAGCGCCTTCTCGTCGGCCTCCTGCGACACCGCGAGCAGGATCGGGTAGGGCCTGCCCTCGCCCACCAGCATCGCCTGCTCGAACACGGGATCGTGCAGGATCGCGAACTCGCAGTCCTGCGGCGGCAGCTTCTCGCCGTTCGACATCACCAGGATGTCCTTCGCGCGTCCGCGGATCGCGATGCGGCCGCCGCGGAACTCCGCGAGGTCTCCCGTGTGCAGCCAGCCGTCGGGCTCGACCGCGGCGCGCGTGGCCTCCTCGTTGCGCCAGTAGCCCAGCATCACGTTCTCGCCGCGGGCGAGGAGTTCGCCGTTGTCGGCGAGCTTCACCTCGACGCCGTCGAGCGCACGGCCCACCGTGTCGGGGACGTTGTCGGAGAGGCGGTTCACCGAGATGACCGGCGAGGCCTCGGTCATGCCGTAGCCCTGCAGCATCGGCAGTCCGAGTCCGATGAACGTGCGCGCGAGCGCCGGGTCGAGCGCCGCCCCGCCGACCACGACCAGCCGCAGCCGCCCGCCCATGCGCGCGAGGATCGGCTTCGCGACGAAGCGCCGCAGCGCGCGCAGGATGAGCCGGTCGCGCAGGCGCGGGCGCCCCTGTTCGACGATCCAGCCGCGGTTCACGCAGGCGTCGAACAGCCGCTTCTTCCGCGGCGCGTCCGCGAGTGCCTGCTCGATGCGCACCGCGAACTTCTCGAACACGCGCGGCACCGCGAACATCGCGGTCGGCGCCTGCGACGCGAGGTCCTCGGCGATCTGCGCGATGCCGCGCGCGTAGGCGACCTGCGCGCCGACCGCGAGCGGCAGGTAGTAGCCGCCGGTGCGCTCGAACATGTGCGACAGCGGCAGGATCGACAGGAAACGGTCGTCCGAGCGCGCCATGCCGGTCGCGATGCACATCTCGACGTTGGAGCGGATGTTCCGGTGCGAGAGCATCACGCCCTTGGGCCGCCCCGAAGTCCCCGACGTGAAGCAGATCGTCGCGAGCGACTCCGGCGCCACCGGCTGGACCTCGAACCCGCGGTCGGCGCCGGGAAGGAACTTCTCGACCGTCGTCCCCGCCTCGTCCGCATCCGCGCGCAGCACGACGACCGGCGGCAGCGCGTACTGCGCGCCGAGCTTGCGGATCGCATCGGCCATGCGGCTGCCGTCGACGACGAGGAGCCGCGACTCGGCGTGCGCGGCGCACCAGGCGACGTTGTCCGGATTGTCGTCGACGTAGAGCGGCACGACGACGAGCCCCATGCCGAGCGCCGCCTGGTCGATCGCGATCCACTGGACGCCGTTCCGAACCGCCAGCGCGACGCGGTCGCCGGGGCGGAAGCCCTCGCGTCGAAACGCCGCCTGCCACTGCGCGGCGCGCGCGGCGACCTCGGGCGCGGTCACGTCCTCCCAGCGTTCGCCCGTCCAGTGGCGCCACAGCGCTCGGCGCGGCTCGGCGAGCGAGCGTTCCAGGTAGTGCGCGAGGTTGGCGTTCATCGCGGGCGGGAGTCGGGGAGCCGGGACGACGCGATTCTGCCGCGCCGCCGCGGCGCGCGCCACGCCGCGCGGACCGCTATACTCGCCGCCTCGGCCGACCCGGCCCGCGAGCGCCCATGGCCACGATCCGCGTCGTCAGGAAGCATCAGTTCACGCCTGCCAAGGCGAAGAGCGTCGCCGAGAAGATGGCGGCGGACCTCCACCGGCGCTTCGGCCTCGAGTGCGCCTGGGACGGCAACGACTGCCGGTTCGAGCGTTCCGGGCTGACCGGCAGCATGCGCGTCGGCAAGAACGACATCGCGCTGGACGTGAAGCTCGGGTTCCTGCTCTCGGCGGTCGCGCCGTCGATCGAGCGCGCGATCCACGAGCAGCTGGACGAACTGGTCGGCGACGCTGCGCCGAAGGCCCCGAAGGACGCTGCGGCGGCGAAACCTGCCAGGAAGCGGTAGCGCGCGCTCGTCCGCTGCGGCGCCCGTTCGCGGCCTACGCGGAGCCTTCGCGGGTCCTGCGGCCGGGCGGCGGTTCGGGAAACGGCGCGTTGGAGCCGCCGAAGATGGCGTCGAGCACCGCGCTCTCGCGCGCAGCGACGGTCGAGAGGAAGGTCGATGCGCCGCCCATCCGGTGGAACGCGTCGAACCCGGCTTCGAGGAACGCCTGCAGGTCCCCGAGCCCTGCCGCGCGCGCGGGACGCCTCATCAGCACGAGCGCGCGGCGAATCATCGGCAGCCGGACGTAGCGATCGAGCGCGGCACCCACCTCGCCGATCAGCGCCACCTGGCGGCGGCGATCCGGCTGGCGTCCGGCGCGCCGGAACGCCCGGCAATACTCGTCGACCTTGAACTGCGCGTCGGCGCGAGGCAGGTGATCGAGCAGCTTCGCATCCAGTTCGTGCGACAGCGCGTTCAGCTCCATCGCGCGCGCCACCGTCAGGATCACCCGTTCAGGCAGCAACCGCGACATGGCCGGCACGATGCGCCCGAGTTCGGCGTCGCGGCGGCTGAAGTCCTTCCCGCCGTAGAGCTCGGCCTGGAAGAACGCGATCGCGGCACCGTAGCGCGGATCGCGAGCGAGGTCCGCGTAGGTCATCGCGAGCCGCCGCGACTGCCAGTCCGCGAGCCGATCGAGCGCGCCCGCGAGGATCGGGTTGCCCGCGCGCGCCACGTGCAGCGCGTGCACGCGTTCGAGCTCGGCGACGAGTTCGGCGGCGGCGGGACTCGATCGATGCGTGGCCATGGCTCGCGTGCCCGTCGCGACGGCGGTCCCGACGGTTGCGCGAGTCTACCGCCGGGATGCGCGCGAGCCGGGATTTAGGTTGTTTGCTCTAGCTCTGCTCGCTACTGTCGGACCGCGAAGACTCGTTGCGCGAGCGCCGTTCCGCGGCGTCCCGACTCCCCGTCCCGGCCAACCCCGCGCCGCACCCTCCCGTTGATCCGCCTGTCCCGACGCCGTTTCCTCCAGACCACAGCCGCCGGCGGGGCCCTGCTCGCTCTCGCGGGTGGCTACGCCTGGATGCGCCGGCGCGATCGGGACGTGGCGACGGGCAGGCTCGACGCGGATGCCGAGACCATCGTGCGCGCGATCGTTCCCGCGATGCTCGCCGGTGCGCTGCCGGCATCCCCGACCGGGCGCGCGGAAGCGATCCGGGCCACGACCGACGGTGTCGCGCGCGCGGTGGCGGGCCTGCCTCCGCACGCGCAGCGCGAACTCGGGCAGCTCTTCTCGCTTCTCTCGGTGGCCGCCGGCCGGCGCCTGTTCGCCGGCGTGGATTCCCCGTGGGAGACCGCGACACCCGCGGAGGTCGACGCGTTCCTCGTCGCGTGGCGCGAGAGCTCGTGGTCGCTGAAGCGCACGGCCTACGACGCGCTGCACCAGATCGTGCTCGCCGCGTGGTACGCCGATCCGCGCTCGTGGCCGGCGATCGGCTACCCCGGGCCTCCGTCCCTCGACGGTTGATGCGATGACCGCCACTCGACCCGGCATCGCCGATCCGATCCGCACCGGCCTCGCGTCGGGTTGGGACGTGGTCGACGCGTCGCGGCTTTCGCAGGATCTCGTCGTCGAGGCCGACGTCGCGATCGTGGGCAGCGGAGCGGGCGGCGGAGTCGCCGCCGAGACGCTCTCCCTCGCGGGACTTCGCGTCGTCGTGCTCGAGGAGGGGCCGCTTCGCTCGTCGTCGGATTTCCGGATGCGCGAAGCCGACGCGTATCCCGACCTCTACCAGGAGTCCGCCGCGCGCAAGACGCGCGACAAGGCGATCAACATCCTGCAGGGGCGCTGCGTCGGCGGCGGCACGACGGTCAACTGGACCAGTTCGTTCCGCACGCCCCGGGCCACGCTGGAACACTGGGCGCGCGTCCACCGCCTCCCGGGACTCTCCACCGCCGATCTCGCGCCGTGGTTCGACAAGATGGAGGCCCGGCTCGGCATAGCGACCTGGGAAGTTGCGCCGAACGCGAACAATGCCGCACTCGCGCGCGGCGCGGCGAAGCTCGGCATCGGGAGCGCGGCGATCCGCCGCAACGTGCGCGGATGCTGGAACCTGGGCTACTGCGGCGTCGGCTGCCCGACCAACGCGAAGCAGTCGATGCTCGTCACGACGATTCCCGCGGCGCTCGACCGCGGCGCGAAGCTCCTGACGCGGGTGCGCGCCGAGCGTTTCACGATCGCCGGCGACCGGGTGACGAGCCTCGAAGCGAGCGCGCTCGATCCGGACGGCATCGCGCCCACCGCGCGCCGCGTCACGGTGCGCGCGCGGACCTTCGTCGCCGCGGCGGGGGCGATCGGCACGCCGGCGCTGCTCCTGCGCAGCGGCGCTCCGGATCCCGGCCGCCTCGTTGGCCGGCGCACGTTCCTGCATCCGACGGTGGTGTCCGCCGCGCTGATGCCGGAGCGCATCGACGGCTTCGCCGGCGCACCGCAGACCGTGTACTCGGATCACTTCCTCGACACGCTGCCACCCGAAGGTCCGGCCGGCTTCAAGCTCGAGGCGCCGCCGATCCACCCGGTGCTCGCCGCGATCACGCTCTCCGGCCACGGCGAGGCTCACGCCCGCTGGATGCGCGAACTGCCGAACATGCACGTGCTGATCGCGCTCGTGCGCGACGGCTTCCACCCCGACAGTCCCGGCGGCACGGTCTCGCTGCGCGACGACGGCACGCCGCTCCTCGACTATCCGCTCGACGCCTTCCTGTTCGACGCGATCCGCCGCGCGTTCCGGGCGATGGCGGAACTCCAGTTTGCCGCAGGTGCGCGCGAGGTCATGCCCATCCACGGAGCCGGCGTGTCGTTCACCGACCCTGCCGCCGCGCGTTCGGGCATCGACGGTTTCGCGCTGGCTCCGCTCGCGACTCCGGTCGTCTCGGCCCACGTGATGGGCGGATGTCCGCTCGGCCCCGACGCCGCAACCTCGGTCGTCGACATGACTGGCCGCCACCACGCGCTCGCCAATCTCTACGTGATGGACGGCTCGCTCTTCCCGACGTCGATCGGCGCCAATCCGCAGCTCTCGATCTACGCGATCGCCGCGAAGCTCGCCGACGGATTGGCGGCATCGATGGGACGCCGTCCGCCGGCCGCGTGACGGGACGAATCCGGGATCCGATGTCGCCTCCGTCCTGCATGCGCGCAATTAGGATGTTTGCTCTACCGCCTTCCCGCTAGAGTGGACCATCGCCCCGGCGCCTCCGGGGTCCCGCTCATGTCAGACAGGAGATTCTCATGGCACATTCCCCTTCCGCCCGCGCCGTTCCGGCCGGCGAAACCCTGCTCGCCGCTTCGCGCCAGGTCTGGCTCGCCGGCCTCGGCGCCGCGGTCGTCACGCGCGACTGGGCCCAGAACGAAGCCGGCGCGCTGTTCCGCACGCTGGTCAGGGAAGGCACCGCGGTCGAGTCGCGTACGTTCCGTCTCGTCGGCGAACGCGTCGAATCCTCGATCTCGATGGCGAACGACCTCTGGCGGCAGACGCGCAGCGGCCTCACGCAGTCGGTGAAGCACGCGGCCGACGCAGCGACGACGCTGGTGCGCGAGAAGCTTCCCGCCCGGCTGCCGAAGGTCGAGCTGCCGGAAGCGTTCCGCGCCAAGGCCGCGAAGCCCCGCAAGGCAAGGACGGGGCGCGCGAAACGCGTCGCGAAGTCCGTGAAGCGAGCCGGCAAGCGCGCGACGAAGCGCGGCTGACCCGCTACACTCCGGGCAGGACGGGGACCGGCGGCGCGCCGCCGGTCGACCGACAACGAGAACGCAAGCCCCCGGGAGGATGATGTCCGGCGAAAGCCCTGCGCCAGCGTCGCGTCCGCGCACCGCGGGTCGTCGCCGCCGCATCGGCCTCGCGCTCGCGGGTGGCGGACCGCTCGGCGGCATCTACGAGATCGGGGCGCTGCTCGCGCTCGCCGATTCGCTCGAAGGCCTCGACCTCGTCGACCTCGACGTGTACGTCGGCGTTTCGTCGGGCGGACTGGTCGCGGCGGCGCTCGCGAACGGCGTCTCGCCGGCGCAGATGTACCGCCTGTTCATCGACGACGGCGCCGACGCCGCGCTCAAGCCCGAGGTCTTCCTCAAGCCCGCGTTCGGCGAGTTTCGCCGGCGCGCCGCGGTTCTTCCCGGGCTCGCCTGGAGCGCCGCCGGCGAGTACCTGCGAGATCCGTTCCGCCGCGGCGTGATGAGAAGTCTCTCGACGCTGTCGCGCGCCGTGCCGACCGGCATGTTCGACAACGGCGCGATCGACGCCTTCCTCGCGCGCATGTTCGCCGCGAACGGCCGCACCAACGACTTCCGCCGGCTCGCCCGCAAGCTCTACCTCGTCGCCACCAACCTGGACACCGGCGTCTCGGTGACCTTCGGCAAACCGGGTCAGGACCACGTGCCGATCTCGCGCGCGGTCGAGGCCTCCGCCGCGCTGCCGGGCCTCTTTCCGCCGGTCGAGATCGACGGCGAGCACTACGTCGACGGCGCGCTCAACAAGACGCTCCACGCGTCGGTCGCGCTCGACGAGGGCGTCGGCCTCCTGCTGTGCGTGAACCCGCTCGTGCCGTTCGACGCGACCGGCGCGTCGCGTCGCGGTCGGCTCACGGTCGAGAAGCTCAATCACGGCGGCCTGCCGCTGGTGCTGTCGCAGACCTTCCGCGCGGTCATCCACTCGCGCATGAAGGTCGGGATGGAGAAGTACCGCCGGCTGTATCCGGACGCCGACGTCGTGCTGTTCGAGCCGGACCGCGAGGACGCCGACATGTTCTTCGCGAACATCTTCAGCTACTCGCAGCGCAGGCGCCTGTGCGCGACGGCCTTCGCGACGACCCGCCACAATCTGCGCTTGCGCGCACCGATGCTCCGACGGATCCTCGCGCGCCACGGTGTCTCGATCCGCGAGGACCGTCTCGCCGACTCCGCGCGCGACGTGCGCGCCGCTCTGGTCGACCCGCGGCCGATCCGGGCCGACCCGCACGCGGGCCGCTCGGTGCGTTCGGCCTCTCGCGATCTCGCGCACACGCTGGACCAGCTCGAGCGCTGGCTGCGCGGCCGCGCCGCCGCGACCCGCTGACCGGGCGCCGGCCCGGATCCACGCCCGACCGGCGCGGCGCGCTACACTGGCGCCGATCCCCGGAGCCCGACATGGCCGAGAAGAAGCGGCCGCGCCGCACGCGCGAACGCATCCTGGAAACCGCGCTGGCGCTGTTCAACCGTCACGGCGAGCCGTCGGTCACGACGGCGCACATCGCCGACGAGATGAACATCAGCCCGGGCAACCTGTACTACCACTTCCGCAACAAGGACGAGATCATCGGCGAGCTCTACGCCGCGTACGAGAGCGAGGCGACGCCGCTGTTCGTTGCGCCGGCGGGACGCGCGGCGGGCGTCGAGGACCTGTGGCTCATGCTCCACCTGCTGTTCGAGCGGATGTGGACCTACCGGTTCCTGTTCCGGGACTTAGACGAGCTCGCGTCGCGCAACCGGCGTCTCGCGTCGCGCTTCGCCGACCTCGTCCGGCGCGGCGAATCCACCGTGATAGAGTTGTGCGAGGGCATGGTCGCCGCCGGCACGATGCGTGCGAGCCGGCGCGAGATCGCGGCGCTGGCGCGCAACGTCGCCATCGTCGCGACGTACTCGCTGTCGTTCCAGCGCATCGAGAACACGGCGGCGGGCGAATTCCCCCGGCTCGACCACGCCGCCTACCAGGTGCTCGCGCTCGTCGCGCCTTTCATGTCCGGCGATTCGCGCGCGCTGATCGAGCGGCTCGGCGAGCAGTACCTCTGAAGCGGAGAAGCGCCATGGCGAAGAAGTGGGTGAAGTTTCCCTGGCCCGGCAAGGCGATCGAACGCGACGCCGCGGCCGTGAAGAAGGCGTGGGCGCGACTGCACCGCGGCGACGCGGAAGCCCTGCCGAAGGACGCCGACGTGCTGGCGGCGTGGACCGCGTTCCACGCCGGCCGATTCGCCGAGGCGGTCGAGACCGGCCTCGAGGCGGGCGGCTCGGGCGTCAACGCCGCGGTGAAGGCGCAGGTCGTCTACGCGAGCTACCTCGAGAAGAGCGAGAAGGCGAAGATCGCGCTCTACGAGGAGGCGGCCGGCTGGGCCGACGAACACAGGGCGAAGGCCGCGAAGGATGCGAACGGCCACTACCTCTACGCTTATGCGCTCGGCCGCTACGGCCAGGGCATCTCGGTCGCCAAGGCCCTCGCGCAGGGATTCGGAGGCAAGATCAAGGAGGCGCTGACCACCGCGATCAGGCTCGAACCGAAGCACGCCGACGCGCACATCGCCTACGGCGCGTACCAGGCCGAGGTGATCGACAAGGTCGGGGGCATCGTCGCGGGCGTCACCTACGGCGCGAAGAAGGACTCGGCGGTCGAGCACTTCGAGAAGGCGATCAAGCTCAATCCCGACTCCGCGATCGCTCGCATCGAGTACGCCAACGGGCTCCTGATGCTCTTCGGCAAGGCGCGGATCGGCGACGCGGAGAAGCTCTACAGGGAAGCCGCCGCGATCGAGCCGGCCGACGCGATGGAGCGCCTCGACGTCGAGCACGCGAAGGCCGAACTCGAGTGACGCGCGGCGTTCAGCCGCGGTAGTGCGTCGCCATCGTCGCGTAGTTGACCTGGCAGGCGTAGTCCGCGTAGCCGGGAATGCGCCTGCCGCGCTCGCCGTAGCGGTTGCCCGCGAATCCGCGCTCGACGTGGGTGAACGGCAGCGTCACCTCGGCCAGCGCTCGCGTGAGCGTGTCGATTCCGCGCGACGCGACCTCCTCCATCGCGCCGAAGCTGTCCTCGGCGATCACCTGCAGACCCGCTTCCGGCACGTTGTAGTGCGGGCACCAGAACGCGGTCCAGCCGCGATCGATGCCGTTGATGTGCTCGACCAGCCGGCGCGAGAGCAGGAAAGCGTCGGATTCCACGTGGACGATCCTCGTGCAGCCGAGCGCGCGCGCGATGTCGAGCGAGTGCAGGAAACTGCGCCACCAGCCACGGTGTCCGAACATGCCGTGGCGTCCCTCGTGCGTCGCGAAGCGGAACAGGAACGCCGCGGGTCCGGCGGGGAGTTCATCGGGAAGCGCGTCGATCACCCGCACGTCGGCGTCGTCGGGAACCCAGGGCGAAGCGTCGTCGAGCACGAACACCGCGCGGCGGTCGATCGGCAGCGGCAGGTGATGATCGAGCCAGCGCCGCGGCCGGCCCCGCCACTCGCCTTCGCTCCTGCAGTAGGACGTGCAGAACAGCAGCGTGTCGCGGCCGGCCGCCACGGTCGGATTCCGGGTCAGGCCGGGATGCCGACGGCGCGCGCGACGTCCGCGGGATCGAGGTCGCCCTCGTACCCCCAGGGGCACATCAGCGCGGTGAGCACGAGCGATTCGAATTCGCGCCCGAAACGCTCGACGATGCGGCCGGGCTCCGGGCACAGCTTCCTGTCGGCGATGAGCCCGAACTGCACCTTGCCGTCGTAGGAGAGGATCGACGCCCCGATCCCGATGTCGCCCGACTGCGGCACCCAGAACATCAGGTTGTCGATGCGGGCACCGGCGAACCACAGCGGCTGCTGCGGGCCGGGCACGTTGGTCATCACCGCGGAGGCGTTGCGCGCGAGGATCGCGAGGAGCGTCTCCTGCAGCACTTTCGGCCCCGCGCCCATCGCGGCGAGGATACCGAGCGCGAGCACCGGCTGGTAGCTTCCCTTGAGCGCGCTCATGTTGTCGCGCACCGCGTAGAGGCGCGCGACCGGATTGCGGATCCCGATCGGCAGGTCGAGGAACACGAGCCCGAACTGGTTGCCGAGCTTGTAAGCCTTCTCCATCGGCCGCAGGTTCACCGGCACGAGCGCGCGCAGCACGACGCCGTCGGTCTCGTCGCCGCGTTCCCGCAGGTAGTCGCCCAGCGCGCCCGCGACGCAGGAGAGCAGGACGTCGTTCACCGAACCGCCCAGCGCCCGCCCGATCGCCTTGACCTCGTCGAGCGGAATCGCATCGGCCCAGGCGACGCGCTTCGCGACGCCCGGCTTGCCCTTGAAGCGCGTGGGCGAGTCCTGCTGCATCAGCGTGAGGTTCGCGATCTCCGCGGTGATCGCGCCGCCCTGGTTCGCGAGCTCGATCGCCTTCGACGGATCGGTCCACAGCTCGACGCCCTTCTCGACCAGCGTCCCGCCGACCTTCCGCGCGGTCTCGATCACGCCGGCGAACGGCTGAAGCAGCTGCGCGACCGGGTCGTCGTGCGCGCGCGCGGCCTTGCGCGCGGGCGGCTCGAACGGCATCGCCGGGGGTCCGTGCGCGGAGGCATCGGTCATCGACAGCATCACGCGCACGAGCGCGATGCCGTCGGCGTAGCAGTGGTGGATGCGCAGGATCACCGCGCTGCCGCCGTCGAAATCGTCGACGAGCTGGAACTGCCAGCGCGGTCGGGCGGGATCGAGCGGCGCGGTGGCAAGCCGCGAGACGAGCGCCTGCAGCTCGCGCCGGCCGGCCGGCGCCGGCAGTGCGGTGCGCACGACGTGCAGGTCGAGGTCGAAGTCGCGCGCGGTCTCCCAGAACGTCGCGCCGGCCGTCGCGACCGGCCGCTGCCGGAAGCGGCGGAACACCAAGAACCGCTCCTCGACCAGCGCCTTGAGCCGCGAGATCTCGAGGCGCTCCCGGAACAGGAGCACGCCGGTGATCATCATCAGGTTGTGCGGCCGGTCCATCCGCAGCCACGCGGTGTCGACCGCGGAAACCTTCTCGCGCCGGGAAGTCGCTGCCATCGGGCTTGCGAAGCTGGGAGGCCGTGGGTGCGGGTCGGGCGTCGCGCCGGTTCGTTGCCGGCGCTTTCGCGTTCGCGCTAAAGTAGCACGAAACCCCCCGAGCCCGAGGGGCGAGACCCGGAGGAGAGCCCGCCATGGCCGCCGCGAAGAAGGACGACCTGAAAGCGAAGTTCGAGGCCGCCGCCGCCGCGGCGAAGCAGACGAAGAAGAAGCCCGACAACGCGACGCTGCTGAAGCTCTACTCGTACTACAAGCAGGCGACCGAAGGCGACGTCAAGGGCGATCGCCCCGGCGGGTTCGACTTCGTCGGCGGCGCGAAGCACGACGCGTGGTCGAAGCTCAAGGGCATGAGCCGCGACGACGCGATGACCAACTACATCAAGCAGGTCGAGCGCCTGAACCGGGCATAGCCCGCTCGCGACAAGCCGCGGTCCCGGGCCCCCCGGCGCAGCGCGGATACGAAAAAGCCCGCAGCAGCGGGCTCGTTCGCGAGTCCTTCGCCCGGCGTCAGCCCAGCGCGCCCTTCACCACCTTGCGCGCGGTGCGCACCGTGCGCTTCGCGGTCCGCGTCGCCATGTCGACGGCGCCCCCCGCGGTCTTCGCGGCGCTCGTGGCGGAGCGCGCGGCGGTCTTCACCGCCCCCTTCACCATCTTCTCGACCGGCGAAGCGCGCGGGCGGCGCTTCGGCTTCACGCCGGTCGCCTTGATGAGCTCGTTCACCGCGTCGGAGAGCGCGTCGACGCGCTCGGTCAGGCGCTCGACGTCGCTCTGCGTGTGGACACCGAGCTTCGCGAGCGCGCGGGCGACCCGGTCCTCGAAGACCTGCTCGAGCTTGTCCCAGGTGCCGCCCGCCATCGCCTGAACCTCCTTCGCCTTGGCCTTCGCGGCTCCGCGCGCCGCCGCGGCCGCGTCGGCCGCCACGTGGCGCGTCTTCTTTTCGAGCACCTCGCCCTGCTGGACGAGCGACTCGAACACCTTCATGCCGCCGGCCTGCGCCTTCGAGAAAGCGCCGAGGCCCGCGAGCCAGATCTGCCGCGACGACTCGAGCACCGACTTCGGGAGATCCGCCATCGCGTCGTGCGACGACGTGCGGCCGGCGGATCCGGCCTTCGCTTTCGCCTTGGCTGCCTTGAGCATCGCTTCCCCGCCGCCTGGACCGGCCGGCGCGGATGCGGCGGCCATCGACGCATTCTAGGGTCCGCCGATAGAGCAATCATACTAAAGCGGACACGGCCGAAGGGACCTCCGCCGCCCGCGGGCGCCGCCCGTATAATCGGCAGCCCGGCCGGAGAGTCCGCGCGCCCGACGCTGCGACGGACCGTGCGCCGCGAGGAGGACTCCATGGCCTATTTCGTCACCGGCGCGACCGGATTCATCGGCCGCCATCTCGTCGCCAATCTGCTCGCGCGCGGCAAGCCGGTCTACGCGCTGGTGCGCAAGGGATCGCAGAAGAAGCTCGACGACCTGCGCCGCTCGCTCGGCGCGACCGACAAGACGCTCGTTGCCGTCCACGGCGACCTCGCGGCGAAGAATCTCGGCGTGTCCGCGGCCGACACGAAGAAGCTTGCCGGCAGGATCGAGCACGTCTTCCACCTCGCCGCGATCTACGACCTCAAGGCGTCCGCCGAGGACCAGAAGGCGACCAACGTCGAGGGCACGCGCCACGCGGTGAGGTTCGCCGCCGCGGTCCGCGCCGGCTGCTTCCACCACGTCTCGTCGATCGCAGCCGCGGGCCTCTACGAAGGCGTGTTCCGCGAGGACATGTTCGAGGAGGCCGAGGAACTCGATCACCCGTACTTCAGCACCAAGCACGAGTCCGAGGGAATCGTTCGCAGGGACTGCAAGGTCCCGTTCCGGATCTACCGGCCCGGCTTCGTCGTCGGGCACTCGAAGACCGGCGAGATCGACAAGATCGACGGGCCGTACTATTTCTTCAAGACGATCCAGAAGATGCGCAACCTGCTGCCGCCGTGGATGCCGACCATCGGCATCGAGGGCGGGCGCATCAACATCGTCCCGGTCGACTTCGTCGCCGACGCGATCGACCATCTCGCGCACAAGAAGGGACTGGACGGAAAGTGCTTCCACCTGACCGACCCGGCCCCGCACCGGATCGGCGAAGTCCTCAACATCTTCGCGAAGGCCGCGCACGCGCCGCAGATGACGATGCGCGTGAACGCCAAGATGTTCGGCTTCATCCCGGCGCCGGTCGTCTACGGCGTCGCGTCGCTCGCGCCGGTCAAGCGCGCAATCAAGGTGACGCTGAACGACCTCGGCATCCCGCGCGACGTGTTCCAGTTCGTCAACTGGCCGACGCGCTACGACAACCGCGAGGCCGCGAAAGCGCTCAAGGGCTCCGGCATCGAGGTCCCGCCGCTTTCGAGTTACGCGTACCGGCTGTGGGATTACTGGGAGCGCAACCTCGACCCGGATCTCTTCATCGACCGCAGCCTGGCCGGCCGGGTGAAGGGCAAGGTCGTCGTGGTGACCGGCGGTTCCTCGGGCATCGGGCAGGCGACCGCGCACCGGCTCGCGGAAGCCGGCGCGAAGGTGCTGATCGTGGCGCGCGACCCCGAGAAGCTCGAGGCCACGCAGAAGGAGATCGCCGCGAAGGGCGGCGAGTGCCACACCTACTCGTGCGACCTGACCGACATGGGCGCGATCGAGACGCTGGCGAAGCGGATCCTCGCCGAGCACCGCGGCGTCGACTTCCTCGTGAACAACGCGGGGCGCTCGATCCGCCGCGCGGTCATCAACTCGCTCGACCGCTTCCACGACTTCGAGCGCACGATGCAGTTGAACTACTTCGGCGCGGTCAAGCTGATCCTCGCCTTCCTGCCCGCCATGGTGGCGAAGAAACGCGGGCAGGTGATCAACATCAGCTCGATCGGCGTCCTGTCGCGCGCGCCGCGCTTCTCGGCCTATGTCGCGTCGAAGTCGGCGCTCGACGCGTTCTCCGAGTGCGCGGCGTCCGAACTGCTCGACAAGGGTGTCTACTTCACCAACATCAACATGCCGCTGGTGCGCACGCCGATGATCGCACCGACGAAGATCTACGACAACGTGCCGACGCTCTCGCCGGAGGAGGCCGCCGGGCTCGTCGTCGACGCGATCGTGCATCGGCCGGTGCGGATCGCGACGCGGCTGGGCGTTTTCGGCGCGGTCTGCCACGCGATCGCGCCCAAGCTCACGCAGGTGCTGCTCAACACCGCGTTCAACATGTTCCCCGACTCGGCGGCCTCGCAGGGCAAGAGGGACGGGGAGCAGACGCTCTCCGCCGAGCAGATCGCGTTCGCGCAGATCACGCAGGGCATCCACTGGTGACGCGACGGCGCAGTTCCTCGATCACCCGCTGCGCGACCTCGGGGTCGGTCAGAAGAGCGTTGTGACCGACGCCGGCGAGTTCGACGTTGCGCGCGTGCGCGAGCCGGGCCGAGGTCTGCGGAGCCACCATCGAGTCGTGCCACGACCAGAGCGACACGAACGGCGGTGACGACCCTTCGCTCGGCGCGGGAAGCGCCGCGAGCCAGGCGTTGCCCGGGCGAAGCTGCGAGAGCGAAGTGCCGGGAAACATCCATGCATGGACGCTGCCGGCGTGCGGCGTGCCGATGGTCACGACACGCCGCAGCTTTGCGCCGCCGTGCCGGCGCAGATAGGCGCGCGCGACCAGACCGCCCATGCTGTGCGCCACGATCGAAACCTGCCGCGCGCCGGTCGCAGCGAGGATCGCGTCGATCTTCGTCGCGACCTGATCGGCGAAGAGTTCGATCGAGGCGAGCGGCGGGCCGTAGGAGAGCGTGTAGAGCGGACCGATGCCCGCGGCGGACAAGCGCCGCTTCATCGACCGCCACACGCCCGCGTTGCACAGGACGCCGTGCACGAGCAGGACCGGGTCGTCCGCGCGTGCGCGCGGCGGGTCGCGGCCGATCGCGCGGTAGCCCATCATGCGCGGCGCCGAGCCCGCGATCGCGAGGAACTCGCGAACGAACAGCCGCCATGATCGCGACGGCGAAAGACGCAGGCCGGCCGGCCTCGCGGAGCGGCGCAGCCACGAGATCGCGAAGTAGATCGCGGTGAGAACGAAGACGACCGCGAAGTAGATCACCGGTGCGGCCACGACCCACGGCCAGGCGGGCGACCCTCCCGCGACCTCGCGAAAGGCGACGATCGCGTAACCCGCGACCAGCACGCCGTTGATCATCCACAGCGCGATCGCGGTCCACATCGCGGGGTGAGCTGAGTCGGGTTCGGGACCGGCGCCGGCGCGCTCACCCGTCCGATCGCGCTCCGCCGGGAAGCTTCCAGCTCCGCAGCGCCGGAAGGGTGGCCGCGAGATCCGGGATCAGCACGATGCCCGGAGGGGTCCTGCGCACGCGGCGCGCCAGTTCGCCCCCGGCCCAGATCGTGACCGGCGGCGGGAGCTGCGCGCGCAGCGACTCGAGGCCGTCGACCGCTGCCCGCAGCGGATAGGCGCCGGAGAACGACAAGGCGAGGACGTTCGCGCGGTACGCGAGCGCGGCGCGACGCACGTCCTCGACCGGCGTCTGCGTCCCGAGGGAAATGCACTGCGCGCCTTCCGGCACGAGCAGCGCCTCCACCATCAACAGTCCGAGATGGTGCGATTCGCCGGGGAAGGTCGTGAGCAGCACGCGGGGCGAGCCTTCCGCCGAGCGCGGGAATGCATTGATCGCCGAGCGCAGCGCGACGTGCACGGTCTCGGTGTACAGGTGTTCCTCGAACACCTGCAGGTCGCCTCCCATCCACGCCGCACCGACGGCACGGTTGAGCGGCGCGACGGTCGCGAGCACGAACTGCTGCAACCCCTGGCGCATCGCGTGCTGGACCATGAACGTGCGCAGCCCGGCCGCATCGTGGGAGTGCAGCAGGGCGAGCACTTCGCGCACCGTCTCGGGCGCCGGATCGCCCGGCGCGTCGGCCGACCGGGCGTCGGCCAGCGCGTCGAGTTCGGGGAGCGACCGGTGAACGATCCCGCCGGGCCGCATCCCCAGATCCATCAGGCGCTTGACCGCGCGCAGCCGCGCGACCTCCCCCGACGAATACAGCCGCTCGCCTCCGGCATCGCGCGCCGGGCGAGGAAATCCGTACCGCCGCTCCCACATGCGCAGCAGATCCTTGGACAAGCCGGTCTCGCGCTCGACCGCGCTGATGGTGAAACCGGGCAGGGAGGCTCCCAGAGGCGGGGACATCGTCCAGGACGAAGGTTTGACAACCGGACGAGCGAATTCTACTGTGCCCTTTCCGGGAGCGCCGATCCGGACCGTCCATGAACCTGCGCGAGATTCCTTGGGTTCCCATGCTCCTGCGCGGAGCCGTCGCGCCCGCGGTCGCGATGTTCATCGCCATCGCATCGACGGCGGAAGCGGCCGGGCCGGCCTGCCCCGCGCTCCTCGACCACCAGTTCCAGCGCCTGCAGGGCGGCCAGACCCGGTCGCTGTGCGACTACCGCGGCAAGGTGGTGCTGGTCGTCAACACCGCGAGCTTCTGCGGCTACACCTACCAGTACGAAGGGCTCGAGGCGCTCTACCGCAAGTACCGTGAGCGAGGACTGGTCGTGGTCGGATTCCCGTCGAACGACTTCGGAGGACAGGAGCCCGGGAGCAACGCGGAGATCGCGGAGTTCTGCCGCTCCACCTACGGCGTGCAGTTCCCGATGTTCGAGAAGTCGTCGGTCAAGGGCGTCGCGACCAACCCGGTGTTCGTCGCGCTCGCCGCGAAGACCGGCGAGAGCCCGCGGTGGAACTTCCACAAGTACCTGATCGACCGCTCCGGCACGAAGGTGCGAAGCTTCAGGAGCGATGTCGAACCGGGCAGCGCGGAGTTCGTGAAGCTGGTCGAGCAGTGGCTCGCCGAGCCGGCGCCCGGCGGTTGAGGTCGGGCCCCGAGCGGCGTGTCATCCGCTGACGCTGCGGCGGTGCGTTGGCAGGGCATGCCACCGGTTCACCGGATCGCGGTCCGCTTCTTCCCGTTCGCGCCGGATGCGCGCCTGAACTCATCGGGACCGATACCCGTCGCCTTGCGGAACGCGCGCGCAAAGTGCGCCGGCGCCGCGTACCCCAGTGCCGTCGAGATCCGGGTCACCGACGCGTCCGTCTGTCTCAACAGTTCCGCGGCGCGCCGGCCACGCAAGGCATTGACCAGGGTGCGGAAGTCGACGCCTTCCCGGCCCAGCTCCCGTTGCAGCGTGCGCACGCTGGTATCCAGCGAACGCGCCGTGCTCTCGATCGAAACGCTCCCGGTCAGGATCTGGGCCCAGACCTGGTGCGCGACCACGCCTCCGAGTCCGCTCATGCGATGAAGCTCGCTGCGCGCACGCGCCAGGTCTCCGATCGTGAGCATGGTGCCGGACGGTCGATGGGCGGCGCCACGCAGGTCGCCGGCACTCAGCCACACCGCAATCGTTGGCATGCCGAAGACGACGGGACATTGAAAGGTGTCCTCGAAGATGGCCGACCGGCGTTGGGTGGAAAAATCGACCTCGATGCGATGCGGACGCCACGAGTCGGGCAAGTACTGCCTGCAAAGGCTGATGATCGCGCCGATGGTGCCCCAGGCCACGTGCGGGTAGCCGGCCATCCCCCGGGCGGCGCTGGTGTAATGGATCCGGGCCCGGTCGTCGATCAGATCCAGCGACATTTCGTCGCCGCGGGCATGAAAACCCATCGTCGCGGCGGCCCGCGCGACCGCCGCACCCAATGTGCGCGCGCCGAGCAGGTATTCGCCCCAGGGGCCGAACTGGCGAATCGTCAGGTGGGGCGCGAGCTTCAGGCCGAGGTGCTCTTCGCCGGCCATGCGCGCGACCGCCTCGGCGAACGTCGTCATGGTCCGTTGCGGTATGAAGCAGTCGCTGTCCTCGATCAGCTCGAAGTCCAGCATCGCCTCTTGTCGCGCGTTGCCGAGCACCCGCTCGCCGAACGCGCCGCGAACGAATGCGGGAACTCCGGCCAACGCCGTCACCGAGATCAGCGCGGCGTCCGCTCGCAGCGAAGCGGCGACGCGTGGCGCAAAATGGTTTGCTGCCATCGGGTTGGTAGATTACCCTACCGATTTTGTCGGATTGCCGTTGCGGTTCTCCGGCAGCGCTCCAGCCCAGCCGCCGTCCGTCGCCACTCGACACGATGAGTGCCGGATCGAGCGCATCCCCTCGTCGGGGGTCATGCGCCCACTGCCTTCAACAGCGCGGTGCTGGCGCCCCGGCAACATCGAAGCAGCGCGATCCTCAACCCGGAGCCGACCCATGCCCGAAATCCTGAAACTCCCTGCCCTTGCCAGGCATGCCGTCCCGGCGCTCGTCCTCGGAGCCGCTGCCGTGCTTCTCTGCATGACCCGACCAGCGACTGCCCAGGTGGTGCCGCCCTCGATCACCACGCCCGACAGCGTGCCCTCGCGCCTCGGCACGCTCGACTTCAAGGACGGCATGCCCAGCGCGGCCACCGCCGCCAAGGTCTACGACCAGATCGACTTCACGCACGCCTACGACGCCTTCGTCAACACGATGCAGGGCGTGAACTTCGAGGCCATCCGCCAAGGCTTCCTCGCCGCGGGTGTGAAGGACAACGAGATCCTCGTGTTCTCGAAGCTGATGGACGCGAAGTCGCTGTTCCTCACCGCGAATGCCGACACAGTCTACTTCGTCGGGACGCTCGACCTGAGCAAGGGGCCGATGGTGCTCGAGACGCCGCCCAAGGCGCTGGGCACGCTCGACGACGCCTGGTGGCGCTGGGTCATCGACTTCGGCGTCCCCGGCCCGGACCGCGGCGAAGGCGGCAAGTACCTGATCCTGCCACCCGGCTACACCGGCCCGGTGCCCGAAGGCGGTTACTACGTGGCGCGCGCGAAGACCAACAAGGTGCTGATCCTCGGGCGCATGTTCCTGGAGAACAACGACCCGCAGCCGGCGGTCGATCTGATCCGCAAGTTCACCAAGATCTATCCGTACGACGCCGGCGGCGAAGGGACGAGCATCGCGCAGTTCCTGGAAGGCAAGGCTCGCCTGTCGCGCCTCGCGCCACCGCCGGCGACGGTGTTCCACGAAGGCAGCGACCGGGTGATGAACACCGTCCCGCCGAACGATGCCAGCTACTACG
>WBZL01002280.1_pt1 | contig 18903 bp, 10 predicted proteins | sample 5204291 | NCBI WGS metagenome assembly WBZL01 (sample SAMN12344345, study PRJNA552823) | activated sludge metagenome | biome: Activated sludge suspended growth; feature: Nitrification reactor; material: Wastewater; isolation source: activated sludge from nitrification reactor of wastewater...
CCAGGAGAGGAGGGTGGGTTGGTTGGATGGTTCGGGAGTTGGTGTTGGGGTGGGAGGGGCGACTGTGAAAGGGGCGCGGTCGGGTTCTTTGGGGCCGGGGGTGGGCGTTGTTTGATCGGGGGTCGGATCGGGGTATTTGGGCGGGACGGGGGTTTCGGCGGCTTTGCGCTGGCGGTAGGCGGCGAGGGTTTCGGGGGAGACGAGGTACATTTCGCCGGAGATTTCTATTTCGAGGGCGCTGAGGGGTTGGGAAGCGTAGAGAGGGGCGTAATCACCGGATGGGGTTTTGCCAACGTAACCGAGCAGACCTCCACTGACGCCACGGGCAATGGTGTCTTTGATGGCGTCCGGGTTGGTGAGGCGGGGGAAGTCGGGGGAGGCGTAAAAGGCGTCGCGCACGGAGCGGGTGCTCCATTCGGGGAAGGCGGGCCAATGGCGCAGGAGAAAGTTCGGGCTGATGGAATCTTCGATTTCGCCGTCCTGTTTGAGCCGGGTGAGAATTAGCCCGGTGAGGTTGGGGGCAGAACTGGAGTGGATCAGGCCCAGGTTGGTGGAGCGGAGGGTGTTGTTTTTGCCGAGCAGAGCCAGGTTTTTGTAGGTGCGCCAGACGGCTTCGCGCAAATCCCGACTGGCTCTGCTGACGTTTTCGCGCAATTGCCGTTCCTGCGTTTCGTCCAGGCGGAGTTTGCCGGATTTGTAATCGGCTTCGATGTCTTCCCACGCCAGCTTTTTGCGCGCTTCGTCGCGGAGTTGGGCGGTTTCTTCGGGGATGGCCCAGAGCAGGGCACTTTTGAAGGTGCGGCCAGACATCCCGGCTTCACGGGTCATTTTTTCGAGCAGGCGTTCCGTGTCGGGGTCTTGCATGGTTTGATCGGGCGGGAGGATGACCAGGGTCAGCACAGGGCGGTCGGGGATTTGTCCGCTCGTTTGAGGAAAGTAGATGCGGGTGAGGCCGCTCCCTTCTGCAAACACTTTTTGTACTTCGTTGCGGACGGTTTCGAGAATGACCGGTTCCTGAACGTTGGCGCGGCGGTCGGAGAGAAGTTTGTTGAGGTTGGGGGTGGGGCTGAATCGGTAGCGGTTGCCCTCAACGGTCAGGTAATAACAGGAGGCGCGCAGGCTTTCGAGGACGGTTTCGACGTTGCCGATATCCAGGTTGGGGGCGGCGACGCCCAGCCGGATTTCCGGGGTGGTGGCTTCGGCTTTGGATTGGCCCCCGTTGGACTCGAAAAAGACGACGGTGGCGGCTTTGCGGTGGAGGCGTGCTTTGCGGATGGTTTCGACGGCTTCGTCATCCAGGCGCAGGGCGTGGGCGTCTTTTTTGCCGATGATGTCGGTGGTAACGGCTCCTTCCAACCGGGATTCGCCCAATTGCTCGAATACGGCGGCGCGGAACAGCGGATCGTCGAGCGGGGCGGTGCCGAGGTCAATAAGCGGATCGCGGTGGGCACCCTGGTATCCGGCTTTGTAGGCGCGGGCGACCCACAACGCCAGCAAACGCAGAACCCCGCGCGTGCGTTGAAAGCGTGGGAGCACCTGCCATTTCCGTTCAAAGACCGAGATGACCGAGGGGTGGAAGGGATATTTGCTCAGAAATTCTTCGCGGGCGTTGTCCACCGGAAAATCGCCGGGGAGTTGGGTTTTGTGATCCACGATCCAGTCGGCGTATTCCTGGCAGGTGGTGTGGGCATCTTTGGGGAGCATGACCCGTCCGTCTTGGGTGATGGCCTGGGGGTCCCACTCGAACAATCGGCGGCGGATGATTTCGGAAGTATCCGTGTCTGCGGACATGATGACCGCTTTGCCCAGGCGGGCGAGCATTTTTTCCAGGCGTTGTTGGTCGGCTTCGTCGTCCTGGGTGTATTCGTATTCGGACTTGGGCAGGGAGGCGACGAGGACGACATTATCCATCCCCCGCACGGTTTCGGAGAGGGCCTGGATGAAGTTGTACAGCCGGTTGTGGTATCCCAGACTGCGATAGGTACTGCAATAGTTGAGGATTTCGTCGAGCAGGATCAGGCACGGGCGGTCGGTGGGGATAAACGCGCGGATCACATCCCCTTTCGGTTCGATGTACGCCCGTTCGTGTTCGGCGAGAACGGAGAGGGCAGGTTCCCCGCCCAGTTGGAAGGCGATTTCCCCCCATGGGGTTTTGCGGAGCGGCGTGCCGTCGTCTCCGCCCCGGCCTTTGAGGGCGTCGAACTCTGTGCCGACAAAGACGGCGACTCTAGCTCGCGGGAGGGTGGGGACGCGGGCTTGATCGAGGATTCGCGCCACGCCCGGCCAGGTGCGAGCGGTTTCTCCGGCAGAGGCGAGGTGATAGAGCAGGGTGAGCGCGTGGGTTTTGCCCCCGCCGAACTGGGTCACGAGGTTGAACACGGCGGAGGTTTCGGTGCGTTCTCCCGACAGGCGGCGGAGGACTTCGGCGGCGAGGTCGGTCAGCCCTTTGGTGAGGTAGGTACGGGCGAAGAAGTGCGCGGGTTTTTGGTAGTCGTCCGGGGCGCGGCCATCGCGGACTTGATCGAGGTGGACGGCAAATTCGGCGGCGTCGAGCGGTCTGTCGTCGCGCAGGTCTTGGCGGGGGGTGACGGTTTTGTACCAGGGGGTGAGGGGCATTACAGATTCCTTTGAGAAAATCGGACACGGATTTCGCGGATACACACGGATTTTTTTACTGAAACTGTGTGGGCATCCAACCGTCAAAAAAGTGGGCGATTTGACGCAAAGCCGCAAAGTAGCAAAGAATCGCAAAGGTTTTTATCTTTTTCTTCGCGGCTTTGCGCCTTTGCGTCAAAGAGTCAGAACAAGTCAAACTGACCCGTATTGGTGTTCAAGTGCCACCAACGAAAAAAGCCCCAGGGGAAGGTGTCGCTTTCATCCCGGCGACCAATGACGAGGAGGGTGTCGCCTTCGAGGGCGGTGCGGACGGGGAGCGGCATCGGGTAGATGACCTGTTCGGTCAGGGTGCGGACGAGGGGGGCGGCTTGTTCGGAGTGGCGGCGGTAACAAAAGACGACGCGCAAGGCGGCGCGGACGCAGAGGACTTTCCAGAGCGAGTAGGCGATGCGGGCGTCATTTTGGCTATTTTCGAGTTCAAAGATGGCGATGGGAAAGGGCCAAACCTGGGGATATGCGGGGGCAAACGCGGTGACATCCAGGGTGAGGTATTCTTCCCGCGTTTCGGGCAGGTGGGGGAGGGAGTGGCCTTTGGCGGCGGCGAGCCACCCCATGTCCTGGCACGCGGTGACGGTGACGCCAGTGAGGGCTTGTGTCCAATCGCGAAGACGGCCCTGGAGAGAGGCTTCCCGGAGGAGCACGGCGTTTTCGTGGTGCTGGAGGCGGGTGAGGAAGGTGGTTTTCCAGGTTAGAGGGATTGGGTCGTGGATCACAAGGATGTTTTTAATGGTACACAGATTTCACAGATTTACGCAGATGGTTAAGTGAACACGCCAGGAGATCATATCAATTTGATTAAAGCTTGAATAAACTCATCGAATCCGCTTGCTTTTCTAGTACAATTGTTCTAAAATATGGTAATTCTACATAGAACATGCTATCCACAAAAAACTGGGCTTTGCTATTTTCCGTTTAATTACATGGACAATCAAATTATCTTTTCTGGAACAACTTGCGTAGAAATTCAAGGCCCACGGGTTTTGCGTTTTATTGAGATCAACGAAGACTCGGCAGAGTTTGAAGTGATTGGGTTATCTAATCCAAGGGTTCGGGTTTTTGATAAACGACCAGCGATTATCAAGGCGATGAAGAAAATTGAAGAGACAGGAGAAGTTCAAAAATTAGCCGCCATTTTCAACACTCCTGCAAGAGTCACCCTACTAAAAGATAGGTGTGAGGAATTGAAAGTGGAATTAACCAGGACACGAGCAAAAAAGCCTCGACACATGCTTTGGGTAGCGATTGGGATTGATCAGGAGATTATTCCTTTTTATCGGTATATAAATGTACATATTCAACAGATGGTGGATAAAAAATTCGCGCTGTTTTCTCTATATAGACAACCAAAAACTCACAAATAAAAATTTCTGTTTTAAGGTGCGATTATTTTTCTTCTTGGGGTAAATTTGTTGGTTTATTGGGATGTGTATATGTGATTTTTACAGGTCCTAAAGCAATTCCTCCAACAAAAAATTCACTGAGTTTTTTCCATGCTTCTCTCTCATCGGTTAATTCTTTTGGTAGTGGGATATGCAAGGCCTCCAATAAACCAAAACGATACAAATCAAATGAGCTTCGAATCATATTTCCGTAATGACCTACATTAAGAAGGCTTGCCTCATAAAGTAATCTGGAAATAAGTAAAGCTGAAAGACCTAGCACCACATAGATGGCAATTCTTTGCTGATAGATATTCAAGTTCAAATTAATGGGAATAAAATACAGGAGTTCGGTCCAATTTTCTCTAGCCAAAATCAATAGCAAAGATTGATATCCCGAAACCAAAAAAGATGAACAAGCAAACAGGACCGTTAATAAACAACAATTAAGCAAAAAAAGGCATTGATTGTTTGCCTCATCTACTTTCTCCATCCCAGAAACAGGCATTGTATGCGCTAATCGGTTCCAGATGGGAACAGAGTCTATTCCATACCGACCCGAATATACCTCTGCGGCTCGTAAAATGTTCCCAAATCGTGTCGGTAAAATTAAATCTAAAGGAGGAAAATTACTTTGGTAATAGGCAGTTAATGCATATTTTCGGCTAATCAATGTTTCCCAATGTTTTTCTTTTCTCTCCCTAACTTTTTTTTGCCACGAAGTTTGATTAGAATTTGGGGGTTTATTTTCGTAAAGTTGGTTCTCTAGCTTGCGTATTTCGCGGTCAACAATTTCCGTTTCGAGCATTATTTTTTTTGCGCGTTGTTTCTGGCGGCGAATGAGCTTACGCCGAAACTCTGTATTGACTGACAGGAAAAACGTATAACCCTCAAAAGACTTATAAATGTATGTACTTAAAGAGTAGAGAATAAACCCTAAAATTGTTGTGAACAAGACAGTTATGGTTACAAATGAACCAATATTATCAAAGTTCAGATCCGATAATTTTGACAACCCCAGGTGTTTCAAAATAGAGATGGGAATTACAGGCTGGAATGCAAAGAGCGAGAATAGGACAAACCCCATAGCAGGCACAAAGGCAGTAACCAAAAAGTTACTACCCATTTTTTGGATTATTCCTTGAAATGAACTTTGCATCTTCAGATGGCCCTAAAATTAAGAGTCGGTAAACCGATGTCCACAGTAGGGACATTCCAAATGCAACTTCTTTGTTTCTGGATCAAATACCTGTACAGTTTTCTTAAACCTTCGCCGACAGCGGGGACACCATTGCTGAGCCTCTTCATCGTCAGGTGGGCGGATACTTGTTCCAGGTATTTCTGATGATGGTTTCGATCCCATAACAAAATTCCCTTCTTTCAAAACTGAATGCAAACAAAATATATTTTACGTCAAAAACTCTAATCGCATATCCAATTAAAACAACCAATTTGGATTATTCCTGTAAATCATCCATAAGTTGTGATATAGAAGCCATCACTTCATCAACTGCAGATTGAATATGCCCCAACATTTTTTCCATTTTTTCTGAATCCACACCATCAGTCTTTGATAACAAATCCTTAAACGTTGCATCCACCTGGTGAATTTGCCGAGTGTAGCCCATATATAAAATGTTCAGCTTTATCAGATTGTTTACCAAATACCTCACATTTTTCAGCGGATTCCGGTTAATCAAAAAAAACAAAATAATTAGTCCCCCAAATACGCATAACAACGCAAAAAACATCTGATTCTGAAAAAACAACAAAAGCCCAAATATAAACGATCCTATCGCCGTCACATACGAAAAAATATAAATCCAGACAGACACTTCGTAAGTCCAATGTGTCTGCTTAATAATATCCTCAATAAACTTACTTACCCGTGCATCTGACTCCGCCAAATGTGCGGAGTAATCATTCAATGCCTGCATTCGGGGATACAAATTGCTCAACGCCTTCGCGACAGCATCACTAATCTCCTTCTCCCCAATCTCTTTAGGCGCAGGCTTTTTGCGTGGCCTAACCACTTTCTCCGGCTTCGTTTCTTCTGCCATCCTAAAACCCCAACCCCTTCTTCCGCCCCAACACCCCATCCACCCAGCGCTTCTCATCGCTGGCGGACGGATACAGGGCGGACAGGGCTTGCGCCAGACGCCAGAAACGTTCGTCGCGGCCAATCGCATCGTCCACGAGAAAACGTTTGAGCGCGCCCCCACGCCCGCTGGCGAATAACAGCATGGATTGGTGAACTTTGTCCAACGTCGTTGTGCCGGGGGTCAGACTCTCGGTGGGTTCCCAACCGGTGGTGGAATCGGTGGGGTCGGGGGATAAAGTGTCCAAAAAGCTCAACTGCGGGGAGGCCTTTTCGCGGCGTTGTTCGCCGGGGATCAGCCCCTCGCGCCCGAACAGGACGCGCTCGCGGGCGCGGACGGGGATCAGGGTCGCTTTGTCCCCTTTGATTTCGACGTGGGAGTCGAGTTTTTCGAGGTGCGCACCGAGGCCCTGGGCGATTTTCCGGGCGGTGTCATATTCGAGGGTGAACGCGCCCGGTTTCCCGGCAGTGCGCGCGGGGGCGTCTTCGTCGTCAGTTTCGTCTTCCCCCTCCCCCAACATCTTTTGACTTCCCTCTCCTGTCTCCGGTCCTCCATCCTCCGTCGCGGCGGAGAGCGTCCAGAGCCACATGGCGGTCAGACGGGCGTCTTCTTCAAAGCCGGTGGCGTCCGCACCCTGGAAGATCATGGTGAGGGCTTCGCGGGAGACGGCGGCCCAGACGTATTCCAGATATTCGCGCAGGCTGACCGTTTCCCCACTGGCTTTTTCCACCCGGCTGTAGCGGGAGAAGATTTCGAGCGCGGGGCCGAGGCAGGCAAAGATGGCGTCCGCGCCGACGACGCCTTCGTTGGCGAGGCGGGGCAACCAGGCGTGGATGCGTCCCGGCAGTTCGCGCAGGACTTCGCGCCAGTCGCCGGTGATGGTGGTGAGTTCGCCGTCCACGGATTCGCGAGGGCGGCAGACAAGGTGAATCGAGGAGGCAAGCCGAGCCTGCCCTTGTGCGGCAACGCGTGCCCCCATTTCTGTATCAATCGGCCAGGAACCTGTGATGATCCAATTGGCATCTACAACAGCTTGTAAAATGGCTTCCCAACTTGCGGTCGTTTTGCTTGCAAATACAATGGTTCCAATCCCATTATGGGCGAGTAATCTCTGCCCATCGGCAAAAGCCTTGGTTAATTCTCTTTCGTAAAACTCGATATTCTTCTTTGAATTACTCAGTTCGTGAGGGCGATCAACGACAATTTCTTCATCTTTCGGGACTTGAGCCTCCGATAACAAACCGCTATGTACATCTACCAAACTTCGCCTTAACCAACCATAAAAGAAATCAGATAAATAGGCGTAAGGAACAGCATCATAATATGGCGGGTCAGTGATGTATAAGTTGGCAATGTCGTTGGGTAGAGGGTGATTTGTGGCAGAGGCTTTGTGGGCTTGACCAGGCTCATAATTAGCAATTGCGTTCGCTTCAATTACCTTTGCAACCCATTCAATTGCACCTGGAAACCCTCCGGTCAAATCTGATAATGCATATACTTCAGAGAAATCCCAAACCATAGGGATAGCCTGTCGCCCAAAAGTGCCCGTATGAAGTTCACGGCTCGTATGCCACCTACAAAGAGAAGACGATGCATCTGCTTGCCGATCTATGGCTAATGCTAAGACTGTTTGCAAAGCCAATATTTTTTCGGTAATTTCTTCACCAACTATTTTTTTGGAGAGAAGTTGGATTTGTTTTACAAAAATTGAGAGAGATAAAGCTTGCCTGGGTGTATACAAATCTCCCCAATTATTAAACCCATATATCATGCCCCATGTATGGCGAATACCGCGAATATCAATTATTTCATCTGGCACCAAACTCAACAGCCCTTCATACGCCAGTTTCCGCCGTTCCAATTCTTCCGCCGCACAGCGCGCCGCATCCAGATCAGTTTCGGTGGGCAAGCGGTAAAAACGTCCACTGTCGGAAAGAACTTGGGGTTCGCGTTGCGGGGCGGTTCGTTCGACTTCCAACGTGGTGACGACCGCCACCAGCCGGGCATCGTGCGCGCCGCCGCGGCGTTCCCGTAATTGCGCCCGCACCCGTTCCACTGGCGTGGTGTAGCCGCACACCGGACAGGTCGCGGAGCCTCGGCGGACGGGGCCGTCAAATTGAGGATTGCGTATTTCGTATTCCGTATTGCGTAATTCGGATTGCGCGGTACGGTTGATCCACTTGCCGCCGTTTTTTTCGATCAGGTCGAAGTGGATTTTTCGGGTTTCCGGGTCGGGGCGCATGTGGAGGGCGACACTGCGCCCGGTTTTTTTCGCCAGCCAGAGGGAGCGCATGAGCGGGACTTCGGCTCCACAGGTTGGGCCTTCGCAAGTGACCGTCCGTGCCCAGATGTAGGCGATGGGGGTTTCGCGATGTACGGTGTTCAGCGTCCAGTCCACCCCGGCAATCTTTCGCACGGGGTCAGGTTGGGGGGTGTACGCTGTGGGCGGCAGGTGAACGGAGGGGTAAAACGCGGCGAGTTCGGCTTCGGCCTGTTCCTTGATCCATTGCCCCCACTTCCGCACCTCGTCCGCCAACTGCTGGCCGTAGCGCGGGATGTATTCGAGGACGACTTTGTTCAACAGCACCGCGACGGGGTTGAGATCACTGGCAAAGGCATCGGCCCCCACGCGCAGGGCTTCGAGCGGGATGGCCCCACCCCCGGCGAACGGGTCTACGACGAGCGGGCGCGTGCCGGGCGTGCCTCCCAGACTCTCGTGGGCGGCCTGGGTCAGCGCGCGGGCGGTGTCCAAAAAAGCCGGGACGGTGGACGCGTCCCAATTCGCAAAATCGGCGATGAAATCGAGCAGGGCGTAGCGCATGTCCGGCCAGTTGGCGGGGGAGTCGGCGCGCAGGCTGGTGGCGTTCGTCCGTACCCAGCGCGACCAGTGGCGCGTGATGAGCGGGGTGAGGGCGCTGTCCGTCCGCACCTGTTCGGCGAACTGCGTCAACGCGCGGGCCACGGCTTCCCTGAAGGGTTGCGGACAATGTTCGTCCGCGGGATCGGGCCACAGCGCGGCGCACAACACCGCGCGACACGCCGCCAGCGGTCGCCGCGCCCACCAGATGTGCAGGGTGGAAATGTGCCCGTGCCGGATGGACTTCTCCCGCCGCGCGTGCGCGGAGATTTCCCGGATGGGGAGGTCAACTTCGATGAGGCGGCGAGGGTAGGGGGTAGGCATTGAGAAAATAACGGAGATTTTGAAGGATATACAATATAGAGATTACGCTCATTTCGGCTCACCGGGGGATGAAGTCCCCCGGCTACAAAACGACGCCGGATGAATCCGGCTTAGCCCGTTGAAACGGGCGTTGTTTGGTAGCCGGGCGATTGATCGCCCGGCGGGCCGAAATGAAACAACCTGCCGATTTGGCAACGGTTGGGGATGATTTTCAATAAAATCTATGAGGTCTTGGGGCATGTGATCATTCCCAGGGGATGCTAAAGAATTTCCAAAAAGGGCTGAACGCATTTTATCATTAGAAGGCCATAAACCGCCTTCCATTTAACAGGCTCACCATCCCGCTCTTCATCTGTGTTCATCTGTGTCTTCTGTGCTATCTGTGTCCCATTCTTACCGCGCCGCAGGTCTTTTGCGCCGCATGTCTATTGCGCCGCATGTCTATCGCGCCGCCCCCAACACCGTCGCCGCATCCAGCACATAATATGCCACCGTCACAATCCCCCCCAACCGGGCCGGGTCGTGAATGGGATGCAATTCCGGCTGGGTCGCACAGTTGTACACCACATACAACCAATACGCCTCCCCCAAAATCCCCGCCTTGAGGAACTCATTCGGACTCAGCGCCACTTCCCCCACCTGCGCCCGCCCTTTCACCTCGATATACCGCACCTCCGCCACCCGTTCGGGGTCATCCGAGGCAAAACGCCGGGAGATCAAATCATACCCCCGGTTCTCTGCCTCCACACTTTCCACCACCCATCCCTGCGCGCGTTCATGCGCCATCGCCGCTTCAATCGCAATCCGCTCGATCTCCGCATCCCGCACCATCGGCGCAAAACCAGGTGTGTCTCGTTCCGGGTGGGGCAACACCCACGCCCGCCCAATGTGCTGAATATCTGCCAGGGTACAATGCCGCTCCTGCTCCAGTTCCGCCCGCCGTCGTTCCAATCGCGCGTTCAACTCCTCCAGCCGCTCCTCCATAATCTTGTAACGCCCCTCCAACCCCGGCTCACTCGCCCCCGCCATCACCTGCTCATGCAACGCCGCAAACTGCACCTGCACCCGGTCAATGATCGCATTCAGACTGATCTCCACATGCGCCGCAATCGTCGCAAGTTCCCGCTCTCGTTGATGGATCACTTCCTTTAAAAAGGTGGACAAAGCCCCGTTGATCAGAAACGCCTCCACCCCGGCCTTGTCCGGCCACCCCTCCGCCGTGGGAACCCCTGTCCCGGCTTCCGCGGATTGCTGCGCGGGTTGCAGATCGCCGAACAATGTCGCCTCCCGCACGCACATCTGCTCCCCTTCCGTCTCGACCAGGAATAACCGCCGATGTAACTCGTGCCCCCGTCCATCGCACACCGCCGCCGAAAACACATCCACCCGCGCGGGGTGTGCCCGTTGCAAATCGAAAAACACCGCCCCCCGCCGCAGATCATCCTGTACCCGCTCGGCCAACGTCTCCCGCACCGCCTCAAACAACGGATGGCCGGGCGTCACCCATTCGAGTGTCGCATCCTCCGCCAACCGATTTTTCGCAAACACCACCCGGTTATATTCCTGCCCCAACCGCCCAAACACCGGCTCCAACCGTTCCCCCCACCCCTGCACGGCGCGAGGCACCCGCCCAACCCGATACACACCCCCCTCTCCTGCTTTGGGAGAGGCCTGAGTTCGTCTTTCGAACTCTGGGGTGAGGTTCCGTATCCGCATCCCCACCAACGGCGCCGCCTCCAGGAAAAACTCCTCCACCACTTCCGGGATCAGCCGCCGCTCCTTCGCCTCCGCCGCCTTCCCAATCAGCGCGGCCAGGTTCAACTCCCGCTTCGCCAACCCCTCCAACGTGGATTCGGTGATTTTGCGGAACCGCGCCGTATCCACCTGCTCCACAATCCGGTCTTTGATCACCTGCTCGGTCAGATTCCGGGCATACATCTCCCGCACCATCCGCTCCAACTGGTTCGCCGGAAACACATCGCCCAGTACGTTGAACACCTTCCCGGTGCGCTTGGGGTCAAGATCGTTTTCGATTTTGCCCAGCCGCTCGAACAATTTGAGCAAAACCCGACCCTCGCGGGTGTTGGTGGAAACGAAATTGATGATCAAACAATCTTTTTCCTGCCCGTAACGGTGAATGCGCCCCATCCGTTGTTCCAGCCGGACGGGATTCCAGGGGATGTCGTAGTTGATCATATACCAGCAAAATTGCAGATTGATCCCCTCCCCGGCGGCCTCCGTGGCGACCAGCACCTGGCACTTTTCCTTGAATTCCCACTCCGCGTAAATGCGCGTCCCCGGCGTGTTGCGGTCTCCAATCTTCATCCCGCCGTGAATCTGTGTCACCGTCAGCCCCCACCCCCGCAGTTTGCCCACCAGATAATCGAGCGTATCTTTATGCTCGGTAAATAACAACAACTTCATCTTCGGATCGGCAAACACCCCCTGATCGGTCAACGTCTGGCGCAGTTTGCCCAACTTCGTCTCGACCTCCCGAACTTCCAACGCTTTCGCCTCGTTGATCAACCGCGTCAACCGGGCGATCTCCAACCGCAAATCCGCCGGATTGACAGACGCCACCGCCCCCTCCAAAATGTCCAGGATTTCGGCCTGTTCGTCTTCGGGAAGTTCGTCAAAATCGTCGGGCAATTTGCGGGCGATCTGCTCCTGGCGGTAGCCTTCGGGATCGTCCAAAATATGCTGGCGTTTGTCCCGCATCCGCTCCAGCGAACGCCGCACCGCAAACATGCTCGACGCGAACCGCCGTTGTAACATCGCCATTGTGAACCCCACCGCGCGCCCCCGCGGGGAATCATCCTCTGCCGCCTGGGCTGACTGTTCTTCGACATACTGCGTCAGCCCGTCATAAAACTCCATCTCGTCAAAATTCAGTTCAAACGCCGCCGTCCGCACATTCCGCTTGGTGAACAGCATCTTCACCTGCCCAGTTTCCGGGTCGGGGAACGACACCAACGCCTCCTTCACCCGCCGCAAATAAAACGGCGCGGCCTGGCGGCGCATCGCCTCCTCCAGGCTGGATACATCGCCGTACACATCTTTGTCCAACAACTGCAAAAACAAGCTGAAATGGGTGGGATCGCCTTTGTGCGGGGTGGCGGTCATCAGCAGGAAGTGGTCGGTCCGCTCGCCCAACGCCTCCCCCAACTGGTAGGCCAACGTCTTCCGCTCCGCGCTCGACGCGCTCATTTTGTGCGCCTCGTCCACGATCACCAAATCCCACTGACTGCGGAGCAAACTCTCCTTCGCATCCTCAATCCGGGACACCCACGACACGGACGTGATCACCTGACTACGTTCCTGCCAGGGGTTCGTGCCGTAATTCGCGCGCAACACATCCCCCCGAATCACCTCAAACTGCTCCCGAAACTTATCCTTCAATTCCCTCTGCCACTGAAACGTCAAATTCGCCGGAGCGATGATCAAAACCCGCTTCGCCAACCCCCGGATTTTCAACTCCTTGATCAACAACCCTGCCATAATCGTCTTCCCCGCCCCCGGATCATCCGCCAGCAAAAACCGAATGCGCGGCGACTTCAAAAAATAATCGTACACCGCCTCCAACTGATGCGGCAGGGGATCGATCCGCGCGATAGACAGCGAAAAAAACGGATCATACTCATACGCCAGCTTCAGCCGCATCGCCTCCACCCCCAGCTTAAACCGCCCCCCATCTCCATCAAACCCCTCCTCCCCCCCGCTCACCGTCAACCGCCCCACCTGCTCCGCCGACAGCACCACCTCATGCACCCGCCCCGTGCGGAGTCCCTTCCCAATCAACTTAACCGAGTCCCCGATGGGGAGAGTGGTGATGACCTGTACCGTTTCATCAAAGTACGGGCCAGTGAGGAGGGTGTTGGGGAGGAGGGAGGGGTGAGGCATGAGGGTTGTGTCCCGGTGTGAGGAGGGGTGGGAAAAGTATATCAGGGTTTTAATGATTGACTCATGTGGGAGGTTTTTGGGTGTGCATGTAAAAGATGTTAGTAGCACCCTGAGCGGAGGCCCTTTCCATCTGCTTGACATTCTTCTCGGTACAAGCATCCAGCGTATCTTGCACCACGGTTTCGCTACTCGACGCTATTTCGGGCGAAATTCAGGTACATCAAAATTGTCCATTGGAATCCGAATGTATCTGGGTGCGGGACAAAATACTTCTTTTCGATGCAGTTGCCCAAAGTGTATTTACCAATTATTGTGCGATAAGTAAAGCGGTGGTTAAATAAAAAGGCCCAACCTTTGGTTGGGCCTTTTTATTTAACCACCGCCTCCCTTGCAACACCATGACCAACCCATAACAAACCCTCACAATAGCACATACGTTCCATTTCCATCCCTTACAATCCCCTCATGCCCATCCTGGCCCTCCTTCGCAAACTTGGCTTGCTCCGCCGCCCTGGGGTGTACCACCTGGACGCGACCCTCGCCGACTCCGTGCGGGAATTGTCCATCCTGGATCAACGTCCCCTCGATGAAGTCGCGGCAGATTTGTTGACTTTGGGGCTACGCCAACGCCAAGCCGAAATCGCGAAACTCCGCGCGTGGCATACTCTCACCCCGCGGGAGAAAGAAGTCACTGCACTAATCTGCCAGGGATACACGAATCAAGAAATTGCCACCCGCCTGACCCTCGCCCCAACCACCGTCAAAGTCCATATTCGGAACGTCCTCGCCAAGTTTGAGTTACACAGCAAAGTCGCGCTCATCCAACATTTGGCGCATTGGGATTTCGGCGCGTGGGGACCTTCCGCGAGTGCCGAAAACGGCTCGCCCGAATAGCCGTACATCTGCCCTTTCTTGACTTTTTAACCCCACCCCTGGCTCACCCTCGGATTAATCCGGAAATACTCCCTAAGATACTCCCCCGGATACCGCCAGGGAGGATTGTTTGAAAACCGCACATCCGCTATCTTGGGAGCATGGAACTCACACTCCCCTCCCTTCTCCCCGGTCGGCTTCTCCTGCTGATCTTGCCCCATGCCGTCCATCGGAATCTCACCCATACCCTGATTGCGCGCCTGGCCCTTGCGGGGGACGTGTGCGTGCCCGAAGGAAGGAATGCCTTCGACGCCTTCCACCTCGCGCGGTTGATTCGCCGCCAAACCGCGCGGCTGGACGAGACTCTCGATCGGGTCCACCTCGCCCGCGCGTTTACCTGTTATCAACTGCTGGCCTTATTGACCGAAACACCCCCGACTGATTCTCCCTGTTTTATCCTGAATCTCCTCACCACGTTTTATGACGAAAACATCTCCCAGCCGGAAAGCGAACGCCTGCTCCGGCTGGGGTTGGCGCACGTCATGCGTCTGCGGGCGCGCGCCCCCGAAAAAATACGCCGCCCGCGCGGGGTTGGTTTCCCTGCTGGAAGCGGTGGCGGACGAAACCCTCATCGTCCAACCGCCTACCATTCTGCCCATCCAACCTCGCCTTTTTCCATAAAACAAGCTGCATTCATCCGTCGAATCGCCCCCCCAGGAGTTCTTATGGGCCGCACCCTTGCCACCGCCAACCAGATCATCCTCACCGAAGAACAAGCCTTCGCCGCGTTCCGCCGCGCGCTCCGCAAAGAAGATCAAGCCGCTTTTGACGCCCTCTTTGCCCGGGCGCGGCTCCACACCCCCGCGATCAGCCAGGCCAGTCACGCCCTGCCTTTTGAAACCATCTTGCTTGCCATGCTTGTCGAACTTTGGAAAGAAGTGGAACACCTCCAGGCTTCCACCCCCAGAGAGCATCCTGACCGTAGGTTTTACGAAGGCGAAGGATACGATGAGTCCACCCCTTGAACGGCGCGGCTGGCTGTTGGACCTTTACCCCAGCCCGGAAGAAGACGGCCTCACGTTTTGGCTTTTGGATGAAACTGGCCCGCGCGTCCGCCTGCACCAGCCTTTCCCCGTCACGTTTTATGCTTCCGGTCCCTTCCCGCGCCTGCGCGAACTCTGGCGCTTTCTACGTACCCAACCCATTCCCGTCCAACTGGCCCGCACCCAACGCCAGGATTTATTCGTTGGCCTGCTGGATGTCCTTGCCATCGAAACCGCGGGGCCTAACGCACAAGCCCGGCTCTTTCACACCCTTACCCGCACCTTTCCTGATCTCGATTATTACGACGCCGACCTCCCGGCCTCACTCCGGTACACGGCGATTCATCAGGTTTTCCTCCTGGCCTATTGCCGCGTCCACACCACGCCCGAGGCTCAAATCACCACGCTGGAATTGCTGGATTCTCCCTGGACGTTGGAAACCCCCTTGCCGCCTTTGCGGGTGATGACCCTCACGCCCACCCCCGATCCCCGTCATCATCCGCCGGAAACCCTCCTCGTCCAAACGGGAGGACATCTTATCACCCTACCGGTCCATCCCCCCGCTCAACTTGTCCTCCACCTGCACGCGCTCCTGACCAAACACGACCCAGATTTACTTCTCACCGATGGGGGCGATCCCTGGTTGTTCCCGTATCTCCTCGATCATTGCCAGGAAAACAATCTGGCCTACTTTAACCCCAACCGGGACATCCGTTGCACTGTCCTCCGCCGGAAAGAAAACTCCTATTTCACCTACGGGCAGGTCGTCTACCGCGGCGCACAGACCCATCTCTTTGGCCGCTGGCACATTGACCGCCACAACGCCATGATGTTTGGCGACTACGGCCTCGAAGGGGTGTTTGAGCAAGCGCGGGTGACAGGGCTGTCTGTCCAAGAAATTGCCCGCAAATCCCCCGGCGCGGGCATCACCGCCATGCAAATGCTGACCGCCCTTCGCAAAGGGATTCTCGTCCCCTACCAGAAACAACAAGCCGAACGGCCCATATCCGCCCGCACGCTGATCCGAACCGACCGGGGCGGGTTGGTTTATCCCCCGATCCTCGGCCTGCACACGGACGTGGCCGAACTCGATTTTGTCTCGATGTACCCCAGCATCATGGCCCATTTCAATCTCTCCCCGGAAACGGTCGGGGTGGGTGGCCCCCACACGGAGACCATTCCCGAACTAGGCCTCCCCGTGGACCTCTCCCGCCCTGGCCTGGTTCCCGAAACCCTTCGGCCCCTTCTAGAAAAACGGATCGCCCTCAAAATGCTGTTGGCGACCCTCTCCCGCCGCGATTGCGAATACGCCTCACTCAAAGCCCGCGCGGCCGCACTCAAATGGCTGTTGGTCGTGTGTTTTGGCTACTTGGGCTACAAAAACGCGCGCTTTGGCCGCATCGAGAGTCACGAAGCGGTCACGGCCTACGGGCGCGAAAGCCTCATGCGTGCCAAAGAAGCCGCCGAAGACCTGGATTACCGTGTCCTACACATGTATGTCGATGGCCTCTGGCTTGCCAAACCTGGCATAAAAACGATCCCCGCCTGCCAGCCCATCTTGGATGAAATTCTGCACCGCACGGGCTTGCCGATTGCGCTCGAAGGAATTTACAAATGGGTCGCCTTTCTCCCCTCCCGCATGGATGCCCGCGTCCCAGTCGCCAACCGATATTTTGGCGTGTTCCAAAACGGGGACCTCAAAACGCGCGGTATTGAAGCCCGCCGCCATGACACCCCACCCTGGTTGGGTGAGGTGCAAATTGAGATTCTGCACCACCTCGCGCGGGTGGACAATTTGTCTCAAATCCCCGCCGCCCTGCCAGCCGTCTTCACCATGCTCCAGACCCATTTACGCCAGCTCACCACGGGTTGTGTTCCCCTGGAAAAACTCCTCGTCTCCCAAACCCTCAGCCGGGAACTCGACGCCTACAAAACCCCCTCTCCCGCCGCCCGCGCCGCGCGGCAGTTGGAAGCCCACGGCAAACCCATCCGCCCCGGCCAGCGGGTGCGCTTTCTGTATACGCGTGGTACGCCTGGGGTGTATGCCTGGGATGAACCCGGCGCGCCTGATCCGCGCACCGTGGATACTGGGCGATATAAAGAGCTTTTCGTCCGTGCCGCCCACACCATCCTTGCTCCATTTGGAGTCGAAGAAGAGAGCCTCCCCTACGGCAAAAAATACGGGCAATTCGCGCACGGGTGGGCATGATCCGTGCCCAACAAAAATTCTCTTTCTGGCGATTCCTTAACCAGGGTAGAAGGCACCCACCCCACCACGCTTCCATCTAGCGAACTCACCTGCCACCAGTCGAAATCCTGGGGTTGCAGAAGGGTGACGGGGGAGACGTTGGACAGTTGCGCAATTTCCGCGCCTTCCGGGGCGTCAAAGAGGGCTACCTGTTCCGCGTCTTTGTTGAACACATATGCTTTCCGCCGCACGTAAAAATCAGAAATCCAGCCGGTAATATGATCGAGGGTTTCCACATGATAGAACCGCTGTAAATTCTGCGGGCCAACGTGCCGAATTTCGAGGACGATGACCGGATGACCGGTATGAATTTGGGTGAGCGGGGCCGCGTTCGGGTCGGCCTCCGATAACAGAATGAGGAGGTGTTCCAGGGTAATGCCATGTTCGTCCACGCCGGAAAGGAGGACCCATTCGACGTAACCGGGTTGTTCGGCAATCGGTGTGCCTTCGGCGTTGGTAACGGGGATTGGGCTGGCGATGATCGGGGGGGTGGGGGGAGGGGTGAACGTGGGGGTGGGAAGGGCGGGAGCGATAGCGCCGCAGGCAGTCAGGAGGAGGGGGAGGAGGAGAAGAGGGGAAGAAGAGAGAAGGGGAAAAGGGGAAAAGGAGCGGGGGCGTGGAGGCTTCATTCGTTAAGTGTACCGAAAAAAAAGAAGGGCGCGGGTGATCCGCGCCCTTCTTTTTTGGGAAGATTATTTATTTCTGCACGTACACGGCATCGGCCACTTCTCCGGCGAAACCGAGGGTGGAGCCGTCCCAGTACAGGCTAAAGGTACAAGTGGTCGTGGTACCGAGAGTGCCCGGATCGCAGATGAAGATGTCCGCGCCATCGCCGCTCGCGCCGGTGACGGCAAACGCGCCCGTGACGCTCAGATACAGGTCGCCGTTCGCGGGGTTGACCCACACGCCGCCGACATTTTCGGTCGCGGCGCTCAACGCCACATCCGATCCGTCGAAGTACATCGTCCAGGTGCCGGCGGTGGTGGCTCCGAGGGAGGTGGAGGTGAAACGGAGCAGGTCTTCATCCGCTGGGCTGGTCACGCCTGTGACGGAGGGATTGCCGCTCGTGCTGATGATCAAGGTACCGTCCGCGAGCAGGTCAAAGGCATCTATATCTTCGGCGTCGGTGGTCAGTTGGACATCTGACCCGTCGAAATACCAGGAGAAGGTTCCGGTAGTGGTCGTGCCAAGGGAGGTGGGGGTAAACCGGAGAATGTCCGAGTCATCTACCATGCCCAAGCCGCCAATGCTCGCGGCGGTATCAAAACTGACTAACAGCGTGCCATCGCCAGGCAGGTCAAAGGCATCGAGGTTGACCGTCACGCCCACATCGGAGCCGTCGAAGTACATCGCCCAGGTGCCGGTGCCTGCGTCGCGGGTCAGGATGTCTTCGTCTTCAAAGGCCACGCCGCCCGCCGTGCCGTTGGTGCTGGAACTGACGTATACCAAATCCGAGGGGGTGGGGGTATTGGTGGGAGTCGCGGTGGGAGTATTGGTTGGGGTG
>WBZL01002283.1_pt1 | contig 18885 bp, 9 predicted proteins | sample 5204291 | NCBI WGS metagenome assembly WBZL01 (sample SAMN12344345, study PRJNA552823) | activated sludge metagenome | biome: Activated sludge suspended growth; feature: Nitrification reactor; material: Wastewater; isolation source: activated sludge from nitrification reactor of wastewater treatment...
CGTGGCACCGGTCAAATCGACCACGACTTCCCCCACTTGCACCGCCCAGGTGCGGAAGAGATCGTGAATGGTGCGGGACAGGGCCTGATGGCAGGCGATGACATCGGCGGGATCGGGCGTGACGACCCAATCCCACCGCTTCGGCATCTGCTGGACCAGCGGTTGCACGGCTGATTCGACTTGGGCCTTCGCCGATTCCGGCACAAAAAAACACAGCAATTCCGGCTGCAGTCGATTGATGACGTAGGCGGCAAGCGCCGGCGCATCGGTGAACGCAAGGATCAGCGCTTTCACAGGAGTATCTGGCGGCATAATCGGCGGACTATAGCATTTGCGTCGGAGCCGCTTCAATGAACGAGGGTGTCTCCGCCATTGGTCATGGGCAAATGGTTTGTTCTCTGGGTCATTGATATGTTCGCTGGGGCAACAACTCGTTCGCTAAGGGGCGCACTGAAATGGATAGTTTTGAGAATTTAATGTCGCCTGCTTGGCAAACTACGAGCTTTCAGCAGCCGCCTGCATGACGAAATGGCGACAGGGCGCAATCTTGAGGCCAAGTTCATAGTTGACTACTGCTTCGCCCACTGCGCAGCGATCCAGAGGTTTCGGAGGGCGTTGTTAGTGAACTCAGACTTGTGCTCGCCGATAATAGCGGCAGGAAATTCTTTCTCATCCACCGCCCCCCATTTCCAGAAGATCATCGGCACCACCCGTGAGCGGGAACTCCTTATTCGTTCCCGCTGCCAGACGTGCCCGGAGTGGCGCGCCTGGCGCCCCGTCGTCTCGGCGTGTCCACAGTTGCATGGTCTTCATCAGACCCAAGCGGTCCTTGCTCCAAAGGGGGAAGTGTTCATTGTGCAGTGACAGACTGAGCGCGAACTTGCCATTGGCCCAGGCGGGAGCGCCGAGAAACATCGCCCATTCGGCAGGGAATTCTTCGCGCATCCAGAACAATCGCACCGACCCGAATGCGGTGCCGGCGTCAATACGAGTCTTCAGGGCCTCCATCGAGGTGTCACGCAACGGCTTACCGCCTTCGCTGGCCGTAAAACGTACATGTCAGACGACGTCGGCAAGTGTTGAGTAGTCAAAGGACTGAGGATCGTTATTGCGTGGGTCGGCCGGCAGCCCCATCTGCCACGTGTTGATGGCGCCGCTGTACTCGAAGGGAAGGTGCCGCACGTCGCGCAGGTTGGCCTCAAACAATCCGCTGTCGTACTTCGTCGAGCTGGTGCTGATGGATTGCACACTAGCCAAGTGGTCGCTGAAACGGGTCTCGTCAGTATCGATGCGCTCGTAGCCATCGCCCACTAGGCTGGCGCATGGGCCGCTTACGCAGGGAATACCCAGCGAAACCGATTCGGGCGCAGGAAGTAGTCCCCAGGCCCATTTAAATCGAATAGCGACTCGGGCAACTGGACCGTGCACGAGGCTGAAGCGCCCGCTCGGTCATTCGCGCAAGGTCCAAGACAAACTGGGAGCACGTTCGTACAAGCCCTTGAACTCTCGCTTCATCCAGGCGACAAGGTCTCGTTGGTCTTCTTGCCATTCTTTTCGGTGCCTTTTTCGTTCAGGAAGTGTTCGATCTGCCGAGCATGCTTCATCTGCAGCCAGTGGCTCTTCAGCTCATGCTCTGCGATGGCCTTGCGCATCTCGTCCACGTCGACTTGCTTGTCAATTTGAGCCTATTCTCGCAACATCATGTTGGCCTGAATAAGTTAATGCTCGAGCCAGCCCTCGCGCTTTGTCTTGATAGGCCAGGGATGGGACTCGTGCGGCAGCCGCCCCTGAAGGAAGCGGCGTACCCCCAATTGAAATGCTCTCGTATATAGGATGCATGTTCGCACCCGGCACCACCGCTTCATTGGGCCGCGATGAGGCGGCGGATTCGACGTTCGCGGCGCGCTAAAAGCCGAATGCAATGACAACATAGGGGCGACTCTCGGCATTTCTTGTCAACGCCGCGTCGACCGGGAGACTAACGGTAACTTCGCGTTTCGATTTGTCCTGATCGTTGAGGTCCCCGGTGAATGCAGCGGCACCAAACTGCGTACCGTGCTTGACGCTACGAGTGCCGACATCGACGACGTGAGCCTGGATGGCCTTAATCTTAATAGTGCGCCCTTCAGTAAGGTATGGGAACATGTCCCGTGTCACGACAACCTGGAGATTGGTATTCCCCTTTGTGAAAGCGGCCCATTCGGCCGGAAACCCATCAGCCACGGAAAAGACTATCGCAAACGGACTAGTGGCCGCCCTGGTCGCGATCGCGGTGACCTCGTTAGTTGCATCCCCTGCCATCGTATCTCCGCCTGACCTTGCCGTGTACTGAAGCTGCAAGACGACGTCAGAGATGGAGGCGTAGTCAAACTGGCGGAAGCTTCCAGGAATTTCGATGCGCCAATGACTATCGACGGCTCCATACCCTTCGAAGGGCAGCAGCTGCTCACGGGCCGAAGGCGCCTCAAAAGCATCCGCTGCCATGACAGGCAGCGTTACCTCAATCGCACCAATGAAGTCCACAAATCGGGGATCCTCGGAGCCCTGACGGGGATAAGTTGCACCCCCGGAGTTACGCCGAAGCGAACTCCCCAACAGAGTCACTCGAACAGCAAGGCTGGCGTTCGGCCCCACCACTGCGGGAATCATCACGCCAACGCGTCGTATGCGACGCATGTAGTGCCCGGGACGATCCAAGTCGAAAAGCCACTCAGGAACCCTGAAGTCGCACTTGCCGGTTGCTTGCAAGGTGAGCAGTGCAACGGGATCTAGTCGACGCAGCGAAACATGCTTGGTCAACGGATCTTCGTACTTGTTCGCTTCGAGGTAGGCGAGCTCGAGACGCTTGAGGTCGAGATGCAATGCTTCACCAGCCAGCAGCCCTCGCCGGCCGCCGCTCCAGTAGTCGCCACCGATGTAGGCGCTCGAGTCCAGTTCAGGCCGCATCACTTCATTCTTGACTGCGCTCTCCGCCTTACGCGCTGTGTACACGGCAAAATCGAAGTATGCACGATGCAGCCGGGACAGCTCGCCTTGCATCCAGTTATGCAGATCTCTGCCTGTAAACTTGCTGTTCAGGAACTCGTTGACCTCGCTGGAATTCTCGAGTTGCGCGGAGACATTCTCATACTCCCGCCGCGCGGCCTGTTCGGCAATCAAGGAGGCAATCAACTGGCGGCCCTGCTGCATGAGTTCGCGTGCGGCCTGATTCGCCTGAAACATCCAGTCATCCGCACGTCTTTCATACGAAGCGGTGCGTGATGCAATGCCAGCCTCATCTTGCTTGAGCGACGCCGTCCCCGAAATGATCTGCGCAGCGGTGTTCAACGCATCCGACATTTTCTGGCCACCAAAGATGCGTGACCCAGCGCCCATACCCCAGAAAGCAAGTTTGGCATCGAAGTCCGGGATATAGACCAGGACCGAGGCCAACGTGCTAAGCACGAAAGACGTGCGCCGCAGGTCGTTCGCCTCGGGAAGGAGCTCGTTGAGTTCCTTGTGCTCCGACTGTGTGAGGAACAGCTTGCCGGAACCCTGCGCGCCGGACGCAGATGCCGCCCCCCCGCTGTTCGCCAGGCGCAGTCCTGGTAGGTGATACTGCGGCACTGAGCGGTCATAGGCCTGAACCAGCTCCGTGTACAGCTCGTCGAAACGCTCCTCAGTAATCTCTTCGGAAATCTTTCCGCGGCGCAGTGGCAACCGGTCCGGAGCCATCGAGGTATTGACGGTCGCACCCAATTGCCGCAGATAGTGGGAGTATCGATCCAGCGTCGATGCACGCGTGCGCAGTAACGCTTCGGTCGCTTCTTCCGCCTGTTTCCATTGCAGCAGCCGGATTTCACGTTGCGTCTGCAGTAACCGCAACTCGTGCCCCTGGCGCATCAGCGCCACGTCCTCAGCGTCCCGCTTCTCCATGGCCGACAGCACCGCGGCGCCGAGTGAGCGAACTTCTCCGGCCAGTTCCAGGGCGCGCTGCAGCAAGAGCGTCGCACGGACCGGCACGAAGGGCTTATTCAGTCCCGCGACGGCGGCACCAACGTCGATGCCGGACGCGGCGGCTCGCACCAAGAGTGCCGGATCGATCGGCGGATCGAATAGCGCGAGTCGGCGTACGACACCCTGCAGGTTCATTCCCGTCCGGATTTTCCCGAGGCGATCCGCGAAATCGTCCCAGTAACGGAGTAGTCTTTCGTTGCGGGGAATGCAGAAGTAAAGAGACCGCGCTAATCCAAATAGTGGCGCGGCGCCAGCGGTCGCCTGAACCCCCTGCGGCAGTCCGTAATTGAAGGGAAACAGCGACTCGAGCTGGACCATCGCATTGCCGGTCACATTGAGGCCAGCATTCTTGAGTTCCCTGTAAGTACGCGCCGGAGATGTCGTTGGTTTTGGAACCTGCTGAGGCTTCGTTCCGAGCAGCGTGGTCCCCAGGACGTAGATCTGCGTGGCTTCGCTGACTGTTTCACTCGTATCCTGGGCAAATAAGGCGTCACCCCACGCCAGCAGGTTATCGAGATACCGCATCACCACCATGAACTGGAAGGAGATCAGGCGAGTGCGCGCGACGGCGAAGGGCTGGAAAGGCCGGCGCATGATCTCGCTGTATCCCGCCAGAAGATTCGTTCGTTCCTCGATCTCGCCCGGGCTGAGCGTTGAGGCGGACAACAGCCTCAGAAGGGCACCGATCTGGCGGCGTGGACCACCGTCACGCATCGCCAGTGATCGCCAGTACATCCCGCCGGGGTCGGTCGGATCAAAGACCAAGTGGAACCAGCGCTGAGCCTCGGCGAAGCGCTGGGTCTTGGTCAGGTGCACCGCAATGCTCACTGGGATGTGAAAGAGCACTTCCCAGTTGTAGTTGGCATAAGGGCCACCGCCATGGAGATCGATATTGAGCTTTGGGAATGGCCGTTCGAGCGAAACAAATCCATCACTTTCCGGGTAATCATTCTTAAACGTCGAATTCGGCGTGCCGTGGTGCTCGTAGCTCGACTCGAAGAAGTCGACGCTGAGTTGGTTCAACTCGTCGGGATCAAGTGCCTCCTTTAGCGAACTCCGGCTGAGCCTGTCGATCATAGAGCTCACCTGCGGATGGAAGAAGTTCTGCAAACGATAGATTCCGCCGAGCCCGTCCTTTCTCTTCATTGATTGGACAAGGTTGACGATGGCGTCGTTGTGCATGATGTACCCCTGTGACATACGCGTTCTCCTCAGGTGTTCACATTAGAGCCGTACGAGTCGATCTGGAAGTCGCCAAAGGCGAAATCGTTCTGATGATTGAGAATCATGCGCGTACCTTGTATCAAGAAGAGGGATCCCTCGTTCTCCTCCAAGGAGCGATCCTTGAAATGGTACGCGGTGGAGGCTGAAGCCGACCACTTCCAGGGACCCAGGTGCACCGGCGCCAAGGAAAGTGGCGTGATGAAAAACGCGTACTTCGCGTCCTTGTAGAAGAACGGCGCAGTGCGGTTCCAGAACTCGGTGACGGCGAACGCTGGCGCGACCGCCGAACCGCTGAAGCGGTCGATGCGCCGGAAGAGCGCGTGGACTTCCGGTGGACTCCATTGGACAGTCTGTAATGGCAGCCGATAGGCTACGCGCAGGGCGCTGCCGAGCTGGTCATCCTCAACCCAGGCATTTCGCTCCGGCCACTCCAAAAGCTTCGCCGTATTGCCGCCGAATTGCCCAGTCCTGGGAAGAACATCGGGCTCGGCGAAGCTGTTGTAGAGCCGATACCCCTTCGACAGCCAGAGCCACTCCAAGCCGCCACCCGGTGACTGCTCAATCAAGATATCTAGTGAGCTTTGGCTCATCTTGGCCCGCAGCCGGTACTGTTCACGACGGAACGGCTTTGCTCCCGCTGGCGCGGTAAAGTCGATGCCAAGCGTAATGGCTCGGTCAACCGAGGAGGTCCGCGTCGGCCCCCATTTGCCGCGAGAGTGCTCGCTCCAGCACAACATGGCCTTTACGCGATGCATCGGGTCGGCCGGTCTCGCTGTTGCTGCCGTCTGATCGGCAAGGCTGCCGGTGGTCCAATTAGGCTTCGCCGCCTCACCCGCTTCTTGGATCACCTTGAGCCAGAAGAGAAACAACCGCCCCTTCCAGCGCACCGGTAAGACGGGATTGTCCTCGACATCGAGCTTCACCGACTCCCATGGCGTCCAGCCGCTCGGCTCGCGGCGCCGGTAGAAGTACTTGCGATTGGAGCCCGAGGTGCGGGCAACGACATGCAGGACATCGTCAGTGGTGTCGACGGCCGTTTCACGGGTATCGATGTGAATTCCACAGGGTTCGAGCATCGAGATTTCCTCGAGCTTGCGGAGATAACCGATCATCGCCTCGGCAGCGCGCTCCTCCGTAATATCGCCCTGGAGGAGTTCGCTCATCGTTTCTCGGAAGATGGGCGACTGATCGTCGCGCAACTCCGGCTCGAGCCAGTTCTCTGGATACAGGAAGAGCTTGCGGTTCGCTTCCCACACGCGGTAGCGCTTCATCCACGGCCATTGTTCGCGCATCGCGAGCGGGATGTGAATGTCGCTGGGCTCGGCCCCCGGCAGGTCGATCAGGCGCTGGATGAACTGCTGAACGGCGGCAGTAGCCTGTCGGATCCGCGATGTCTCCACACGCGGGTGCATCAGGACGTCGAGCAGCAGGTACTCGTACAGTCGATCCGGAGTATTGATTGACGCCCGCAGAGGGTCATTGGCTAGCCCAACGAGCGCAAAGGCCACCAGCGCGTCACGGCGTCGCATGCGTAAGGTATCGTTGATAGGCTTGATCAGTGTTAACCAATCCGAAGCGGAGTACCGAGCACGCAGGGCTGCATACATATCGGACACAGCGGTTTGCGCCGGTGCATTTGCAATGCTGGCAAAAGCGGTGGTGTGGGTGATGCCGAGCGCCTTGACGACGCGAAGCGCATCGTGGACTCGTTGCGCGGTCGTTAGATTGCGTAGCGCGGCGCGATCAGGTTGGTTTCCCGCATTCAGCACCCTCATACGGGAGAGCATGGCGTCGACCGTGGACGTACTCCATCCGCTTAGCCTCGCAAACGCTCCGCTCCCGTCAGCGAGTGCGGCCGATGGATCGACGAGCAAAGGAAGCATCGTCTCCGACGTCGCCTCCAGCTCGTGCCGGATCCGGCAGTAGCCGGCGAGTGCAGAAAGCGCTTTACCAAGCGCCACCAGTACCGCCACGGGCAGCGCCGCGCTCACGGGTAGTGCGCCCAACAGCGGACGCACTACAGCCGCGATGGTGATCCCAAGGCTTGGTCGGCTGAACAGCGCTAGGGCCTCTTTGTCACCCAGTTCAAGCTTCTGGCGGAGCACACCAGCACGTAGCGCGCGAACATAGGTGTCGACCAGATTGTTCACGGTGGTCAGGTCATACAGCGCGGCCCCAGGAACCGGCGAACGGGCGATGTTGCCGGTCTGCCACAAAAGCCTGACCCTCGCTTTCACGCCGGTAACTGTCAGCACGAATGCCACGAGTGTTCCCGGCGGGTACTGAAGGGCACTTGCGTTGCGCCACGCAGGGCGGCCGCCGCCAACCGCCTGCAAGGTGATCGCCGCGCCACTCAGCGTCAGGACAGGCTGCGGCGCCCCAGCTTCCAGTTCTATCTCCAGATTGAAAATGCCTGACGCTGGGATCTCGACATACCCGGTCCAGCGGCCGGCAATCGACTGCCCTGCGTTGAGGGCGTTCGCGGGCAGGGTGCGTGCCGTCGCAGGCGCATAGTCGATGCGTCCGGCGCTGGCATCATGCGCATCCGCCACCGCACCGATCACATTGGCAAAGAAGTATTCGCCTGCGACGCCTTCCCCGCCGACTGCCAGGAAATCGTGCATTGCGTCCTGGTTCGCTGCCTGCGCGGAGCACAGCAGGCTTGGCGTTGAGAGCAACGCCGTCAGCCACTCCGTATGCGCTTCGAGTATAGGTGCTAACCGCGCCACCAATACCTGGCGGCGCCGCAGGGGCTTCAAGGCGTCTATCACATCCGATAGTAGCTGGCGTCGCCTGACTTCTGCCGTAGCATTTGAGGCAAGATACGTATCGTGGGCCAGACGGAGAGCTGGCTGATTCAACTGCAGAAAGAACTCCTCGGATTTCACGGACAGGGCGGTTACGGCATCTGAAAAAGCCTGCGACTGGCTTAGAACCGGATTCAGCAATGCGGAAAGGACGGTGGGGGGCATGACGCCTTTCGTATACTGCAGGCGCTTGAACAGGTCGTCGTAGACCAGGCCGTCGCCCACCAGCAGCACTTGCGCAGACAGCGTGGCTGCATTGTGGGCATACGTAACCTCGGAGCGGGCACGGCGTTCCACAAAGTCCAGATATCGCCCTGCCGTATCGCCACTGAAAACACTCGACAGCAACTGGGTCAGCAATGCGCTGTCTGGATCGTCAGTGGGCACCATTGATCGCTCAACGCTCGCCAGTTCGCCTCGCGCGGTGGCAGCGAAGGCCAACGCAGCGTCCCGACCGGGCCGACCGGCCGACAGCAAATCATGGTTCCAGAACAGCAGCAACGCCTCAGCTGGTGTCAAGCCCGCCGCTCGGACTGCGGACACCAATCGAACCAGAGCCTCAAATTGGTTGGGCGGAGCCGACGGACTCACAGCGCCGATCTCGCCTTCAAAGCTGAGTCCGCTATATCGACTGATGAGCAGGAGCTCCTCGACGCTCAGCCGCAGCTTGCGTGCAAGCCAGGCACGCCGATAGACATGGGAAATCGTTTCCGTTCGGAAGTAGCGCAAGAGATACTGCGTTTCGGCCGGAGTTGGAGCCCGCCCGAGCAACACCTGGAGATCGCCAGCGGATGGCTGGGTGGCCAAGGTGGCGGATGCCGACAAGGCAGTTCCCTGAGGTCCCAGTTCCTGAACAATTCGTTCGAACTCGCTGGCGCTGAGTTGGCCGGCCGCCTGCAGTGCGCTGGCGTGGCTCGCGAACAGACTGGCATTGCTGGCGACGGGTCGCGCACCTGAATCCAGCGTGAATGCCGGGTACTCGCGCAGAAAGCCCGCCGACAGGAACAATGTGCGATACAGCGTGCCTTGGCCAGTGCCTTGCATCGGCGCCACGCATGCCAGGAGGCTGCCCAGTTCAGTTGCATCGCGCACTCCCAGCGAGTGCATCAGGCGCAGCAAGGCCCCCAATCGCAACAGAAGGGTCTTGCATCCCTCGTCCAGGCGCTGAAGGTTAGTCGTTTCGTTGGCACCCAATGGCAACTGCGTGACGGGGTAGAGGGCAGCAAGCGTCGCATCGACCTCCGCAATCGACCAGCTTCGTGGCGATTCTTCAGGTGAGGCAGCCGGCCACTTCAGCTTGCGCCAGATGCGGATGAAGCGCAGCAACCGGACAAACTCGATCTCGCGCGCCACGCCGTTGTTGGCTGTCGGATCTCCGTAGCGGAACTCCATTTGCGAGAAGTCACACGGATCGGGATCGGTAGCGGTGTTGTAGAGGGTGAGCAGACCGAGGATCGCGCTGGCGTTGTCGCGTACCCACGTCGCGATCGAACCACCGAACTGTGTGGCGTCCAAACCAGCGCTCAACTGGGCTTCGAAGGCCACATTGCTTGCGGGCGAGACCGGCGTGGCGGCAAAGGCCTTAATCTGGGTGAGCGTCACCCCGAGCTTACTGGCGAGGGGAATGACCCACGCATTCGGATTGACAAAGCGGGTCTGCAGGATGTCGGCCAGTTCCTCGTACGAAATGCCAACGCGGCGAGTGAAGTACTGGGCCTGGCGCAGATTGGCCGGTACTGCGGGAACGCCCGCCGGAAAACCATAGAGCTCGCGGATCGTCAGCGTGCGGTCAGTCAGCAGCGCATACTCCGCGCGCGACAGCTCCATCTCCTCGATCAGGATGTCGCGCCACGCGTAGGGCGTGGGATTGACCACATCAAGATTCTCGTCCACGCGCAAGGCTTCCATGGCACGGGCTAGCGTCAGTCCAAACGGTTTCAGGTAATGCCGGAGGGATTCGAGTGGCTCGTTAAACGGCAGCGCCAGAGGAAACTTCGCACTGGCGAGATTCGCATATGCCGAGGCACGCACATTCTGCGGCTCCGTCAGCAGATCCCGTGCAGGCACAGAGGGATCCGTGTTAAAACCCCGATATCCCGCCAACGTCAGAGTTGGCTTGCCCACGCTGTCCACGAAGTACTCGAGGGTTTCGTTCACCAAGTCGATGTACGGGAGCGGCGTGTTCGTGTTCTCGCAGGTCAGCGGCAGTTCCTCAAGGTCCGGACGCCGCAGGCGGAGTTCGTCCATCGGCCGGCGCTTCCCCGCCGGGGGCGCATCCACCGGATCGCACAACTGCAGCAGATTGACAAAGTACGCGGCTGGACTGAGGATCGAGCGGCAATGCTCGCAGGCGCAATAGTCCAACTCGCCGAAAAGCGTTTCGAGCGTCGCAGCAGCGGGCGCATTCGCCTGCGAAAGTGCCCGGGGCACAGTCTGTTGGCCCATGATCGGCGCGTTTGCCGGACCGATCTGAACGACGCTGTGCTCAGCGTGATAAGCGATGGCAAGGTTCACCACCGTGGCGTGGACTTCCTGCGCCTTCGCCATGACCATCTGCGCGACCGACTCACCACCTAACTGCACCGCGAACGCCTTGACGAACTCCGTAGGTGCGAACTGCACAACCTGATACGCGGAATGAATGCCAGCCTTGAGCAAGGCGCTCATCGCCTCGTCGGTCGGCGTCAGTTGGTAGACCCGCTCAATCTTCTTGATCTCGTTGCGAACGTCGTTGGAAATGGTGACTTCCTTCGCAGCGAGGTAATGCTCGAGTGGCTCTTCGCCCAGGCGGTAGTCGTCGCGATGCTCAGCAAGGAACGCGGCCACCGCGTCCTTGGATTTCTGGTCGGTCGGCACTCGACCTTGCCGGATGTCGTGCACGAGTGCGGCGACGGGGTAGGCGAGCCGGACCTGCGCTGCAAGCAACTCCGCATATCGCTGACGCCGCTGGTTGAGACCGTCACCCTCGATGGCGGTGGGAATCTCGTCGTCCGACACAAGGGCAAGCCACGGTTTGGCCTGCGCGAACCCGCGCAAAGCTAACTCATCCAGGTTCGTGGTGGTGTCGGGCAATACCTGTCGAAGATTGCGAATGACGGTTGCACTGCCCAGTGCGAGGTCAGCCAGCGCGGCGTCAACCTTGAGTCGATCCCGCAGTACTTCGCCGAACACCTGCCCCACTTCTTTCCACAATTTCGATGCGTCATCGCCGTGGTCGGCGACCAGACGCGCTAGCGTGTGTTTGGCCTCAGTGTCGTCGCCGAACGAAACTGTCAGTTGATCTTCCAGCGTCGATGTACCCGGCACGGGTTTTATAGCCAGAGAAGCCTCGCTCGCGAGCTCAGCAAAGATCGCTTTGGCTGTGGCGAGCCGCTTCTTCGATAGCGGTGAGATCACGCCGGCACTGCCAGCTTTGTCCCAGATCGCTACTGCTGCCCGCGGCGAGACGCGGAACGGCGCGCCTTCCGTACCCGGCACACCGGCCCGAAACATCGCGTAATACAGATCAGCCGGCAGTGACGGCTTGTCTCCTGAGGCGCGGCCATAACGCAATGCGAGCCGGGCCATGGCAAGCACCCGCGCATCCCAGCCCACCTTTGCGGCGACGTACCCTAGCTTGTCCACGAATGCCGCGTCGTCGACTTGATCGAGCTGACCGCCATAGATCGCGACCAGCTTTGTTCGAATGGTGTCGAACTCGGACTGCGAAGTCGTCAGTCCGCGCGGCAACACAACATCGATTGTGATAGGACCTGGCTTGGCGTCGATGACGATCGCAGACTCCCTCAGGGATTTTTTGCCATCACGCACCGCCACATAGAGGTCCGGCAGGTCACCGGCTTTGCCGGTGCCTAGATCGAGCGTCGCACCATAGCTGCCGTCGGGAGCGATTGGAACCTGACAGAGCTCCTTCGCCCCCCCAACACCGAACTCGAGAATCGCGGCAGTGAGCCCCTCGAGGCTGGGCAAATCGGGCGAGCTCACCCGACCCTTTACTAAGTAACGGCCTGCGGGCACATTCTCATCCAGTGCCGCAATGACGGCGTCGATGCGTTGCTCAGGCAGTGCGTTCGCAATCGGGGAGCTTTCGAAGAAGAGTCTGCCGTTCAGTTCCAGGACACGGATGAAGAGCTCGGGGCCGCCCTTTTCTTGAGACGTCTCGCGGAATGCGGACTCGACGTACTTGATCTCGTATCGTCCCCTCGGGTCAGTGGTCGTTGCCCCAAGTGCATTGGTACCGGAAAGATCGGCATCAAACGCCTCAACGCGAAGTCCGCCGAGAGGCGTGCCCTCCCGAGACAACACAGTCCCAAATACTGCATAGAACCGGTCGGACGGGCTGACAGTCACTGAGCGAGTGCCTCTCGGCTGACGCGGCGCGCCCTGAGGCGCCTTCTTCAAATTGGCTTTTCGCATGCGAAGCTCCTAACAAGGTTGCATGAGTAGCGCCTGGCGCAGCCGTAGATTTCACCAAGCCAGGGTCCCAGAAGAAAGACCAGATGGCCGACGACATAGCTTGCCAAGAGAAACATGGCTAGCCTTTCACCATCTACGAGTGCGCGATACTTCGCTTCAAATATTATTTGAGGCCATGCCACATCCATCTCGAGACATGCGAGCACTGCGCCGGGCAGCAGAATGGAGAAGAAATCCATCAGGCCCATAAGGAATGTCTGAGATTCAAAGTTCATGAAACCTTCCCATTTACTTTCCCTTCACCAGTCACACTGGCACCTTTTTCTTTACCCGTTGGGAGTCCGCAATCGCACCCTTTTCATGACTTAGCCGTACCACCCGACGCTACGGCTGGCCTCTTGCCGAAACTCTCATAGGCCAAGATCGATGCCGACGCCATCCCTTGCATGGGATTCACATCCATGACGACCAGAACAGGCTTTGAGGTAAAAAACCCCTAATCATCGACGTTGCCAGGCGCAAACCATTGAAAGGGCAGCGCTGACGCGGCATCGCCATTGGCGTCTTTCTTCTCGGCGAGCTCGGGCTCAAGCGTGATCTGATCTACGGCAAGGACAGCCGTTAGTGCGTCACCCACAAGGATGAGTGTCTCAACACATCGCGTCGCTGGTGAGGTGATCAATGCCTCGATGTAGCCAATGCCACGAGATTTCAGCATTGGGGCCAACAGCTCTTTCAATCTGACAGCGGCGGCTAGCGCTTCACCTCGACCCGTCGTGGGATCCAGTGCCCGACAATGACCTTTTGTCACTAGGCGGGTGACAGGATCGGTGATCAGTGCTACCAGCATGACCCCCCTCCTAGGGGACGATTGCTGAGACGTATATAGTTAGCCGCCCGCCTGTAGAACCAAGGCTTCGCCGATAGAAGCAACAAGCAAACGTACATCCAGATAGGCCCGTGAACACCGAGGTAGCCCAGGCTTGCACGCCATCGAGCTTGGCATCTCGATTCCGCAGCACGACCGGCCCCACTTTGTCCATTAGCAGCCATCTGAGCAGCGCGCCTGGCAGCAGGATGGAGAAGAAATCCATCAGCCGGATGAAGAATGTCTCGGGGTCGAAGTTCATTGTCTACCCTAACCATTCATCAACGTACCGAGGCTTACTTCAGAAATGTTCTGTAGTACCAGTCTTCCAGCTTTCGATCCGGATCTAATTCTTCTTTCAACGCCCAACTGGCGTCCTCAACCGCGAGACCTATATCAGCGGTTTGGCTAACGAACGGAATCTCGGACATTCCTATGCCAGACAGTATTGCGCGACGTGTGTTACCCTGACTGGCTTCGCTTGCGACATCGGCTGCTCCGACGGCAATTCCAAAGCCTGGCGCTGCTTTGGCCACACCACTTGCCAGAATGGGCGCAACAACCACCACTGCCTTAACCGCCTTACTCTTGAGAATCTTGGTCGCAGTGTCGCTTGAAGTGACTGCATCAAGCACAGCCGAGGCCTTGGCCTTCAGCTTGGTCCAAGGTCTACTCTCCTTTATGCCGACCCCACCAGATTGTTCTATGAATCCAGCTTTATCTCCTACGTAGCTGTTGCTTACCTTTAGGTCTCGGGTTTCGTCCAGGACATCGCTTGCTTTCTTGTCCACGAGTGACTCATTCCAGTCACTTGGTGCAACAGGCTCGTTGGTGACCCCGACATCTGCGGTTCGTGCCCCCAGTGGTTGTCCGCCTGGAGGCGTATCAACCTTGGTGATATTACCGTTTTCAAGGGTAACTTCCGGGACCAATCTTCCGCTAGTATCGCCAAAATGAGCATTTGTTTTTGACTTATCGAACGCTGCTTGTGACCGTTCTTTCAGATTCTCGCGAAGCCGGTCACCTGCCGATTGACCTTGAGCGCCTGCATACTTAAGACGCAGTTCTTTAGCCTCCGGTGTATTTTCAGCGAGTTCTTCCAATTGTTTGCCGGTTGGCGTTGGTAGGGGCTTGCCGTCTTTAGTAGCAAACACAGGCTGTTTTGTTTTTGGGTCAATTCCAGTTTCTAAGGCCTTCCCAGCCTCAAATGCGGCTTGTCTCGCTTCAAAATCAATTACATCATCAACACTGTTACCCAAAGAAGAAGGCCCAGAATCCGTGCCCGCTGAATCAACCAGGTGTATTGGCTTGCCCCTCACGTACAGATAAATGTTCACCCCATCCTTGATCCCTGAAGGATCACAACTAGACCACCTCCCCACCCAAGCCGCGTAATATCTCGCCCCGTGGTAATACAAGCCACTCTCCTCATCTCGTTCCTTCCCCGTATACCGATACCGTTTTGCCGTCTCCGTCTGGCTGCGCACGGCCTGATAGGTGGAGCTGCCGTAAGGCGCATATTCCTCGTAGGAGATGATCTGCGCCTGCTCGTCCAGCTCTAGGCTTGCCGAGCCAAGGTGATTCCCGAATTGATAGCGGATGAGTTGCCGGGGCGCTTGGTCGTTGCCCGCCGAATCTAGCGTGCGCGTCTCCACCAGGGCGATGCGCTGCTTGTCATCCATCACGTGCAGCGTCTCGCGCTCCAGCGTGGCGGTGTTGGTTCCGATGGAACCGCCGTGCTTGCGGAAAATTTCGAAGCCACCGAGGTAGATGCGTTCTTCAATCAACCCAGGCGCCTTCTCCCATACCTTGCGCACGCGCTGACCTGAGGCGTTGTAGACGTAGAAGGCCGTGCCGCCGCCGCCTAAGTCGGTCTGTCGCAATTGGTCTTTGTAGTCCCAGTGCAGGTTCGGTCCGGGCAGGCCGCCGCCCAGGTGCAGCATGCGCAGCAAGTTGCCGTGGACGTCATGCAGGTAGGTTTCCGGCTGCGGGGTGTTGCCCGTCGGGTTCACTGTGGTGTGGCTCAAGCGATTGCTGGTCTTGAGCCACATGCCTGGAGTCCCATCCTCGATCAGGCTGGTTTCGTTGTAGGTGTAGCGCCGCGTCCAACCCGCATGCGCCGGATCGCTGCCGCGATGCTGCATCTGCAGGAAGTTGCCGACGGCGTCGTACACGTAGCGCTCGATGTACGTGCCCATGGCTTTGAGTACGTTCGGATGGTCTTGGCGGACGTGAAAGGCGTTGAATGCATCCGGAGCGGTTGGCGGCTTGCGTGGACTATCGGCAGCTGGTCCCAGTTGTCCAAGATGCTCCCGTCCTTCGGCCTGGATGAGCCGGTAGAGGGCATCATAGAAATAATCATTGCTAGGCTCGACGCGCTGGTTCCTGAAGTAGACAGCCTGCTGCGCGTTATCCTGGATGTGCGTGATGTTGCCAGCGGGATCGTAGGTGTAGTGCAGGTTCTGCACTTGCTTGCCCGGCCAGCCGGCGACGGGGGGCTGGGGGTCGTCGCCGGGAAAGTCCACCGCCTTGCGCTTGGTCAGCAGCTGGGTGAGCCGGAAGGTGAGCGGGTCGTAGCTGTAGAGGGTGCTGGCGCTGTTCTTGTAGTCGATGCGCAGGCGCTGTCCTTTGGCATCGTACTCGATGTCGGCGACACCGACCGGTGACGGGGCGACGGCGTTGGGGGCCAGCAGGGCGGCGGGTTCTGCCGCGCGCTCCAGCCACACGTCCACCCGATCCAGTAGGTTGGCCTCATTGAAGACCGGCTGGATGATATTGAACTTGTTCGGATGCCCGACGCGGGTCAGGCTGCTGTGCGGTGCGATGGACTGGATGGGGCGATTGAGGGCGTCGTAGCGGGTGCTGCTCTCGAAGGTCTCTGCGTCGAGTTGCAGCGGCGGGTTCTGTGACCAGTCAGGAATCTCCAAGTAACGCGTAGCGAGGCGGCGCGTGCTAAACAAAAGATTCCCTTTGAAGTCGTACGCCTCCGTCGGGTTGCCATTGGCAGCCAGCCGGGCATTAGTGGCGACGCCGGCGGAGTCGGAGTGCCGGTAGATGCGGGTGCGCAGGTTAAGGCGCTGCGCCTCTGTTTCCTGAGCCGGCGTGGCGTTGAGGGGTGGCTCGCCGTACTCGATCTTGTCGACCAGGTAGTCGCGATTCAGTGTGTGCGGGTCGGAGTTGGGCTTGAGCGGATCGGCGTTGCTGAAGGTCCCTCGTACCGTCTGTTTGATCGGGCGGCGCAGCGCGTCGTAAGTGGTGGTGAAGTTGTGGCCTCGACTATCCCACGCGCGGATGGGTTTGCCCGCCACGTCATTGAGCATCCAGCGTTCGCCTGCTTCCATGCTGAGCTGGTGGATGCGATTACCCAGCAAGTCGTAGGCGTAGTGCATGACCATGCGGCCGAGCGGATCGTCCACGACAACCGGGGTCCCGGCTGCATCGCGAGCCTCCGTATGTGTGACGGCATCGCGCACGGCGCGCTGGTTCCCTTCAATGTCCAGTTCGACGCGAGTGGCGAAGCTGCCTTCGGTGCCGTCGAGGTCGTGGTCCGTGCAGACAACGCGGTTGCGCGCGAGGGTCAGGAAGGGGCGGCCCAAAGCGTCGAAGTGCGCGGTAGTGGGCGTGTCGGCATGGGCTGCAGCACGGACGGCGGCGTTGCGTTCATGAGTTCCCATGGCACCGCCGATGCGTTGCGCATGCCAGGTCTGCCAAGGCTGAGCCGGATTGGCCGGTAGTGCCTTGAAGTACTCCGCCACGAAACCTTTGATGTCGGGATCGGTGCGCGGATCGCCGGTCTGTTGATTGCGTGGCGCGCAGGTGTCGTTGACATCATAGGTGGTCTGCTGCCAGGGATCGAAGACGACTTTCTCGTAGGTGTGGTTCGGGTGCAGGGTGGCGACGACCCGGTCGGCAGGGTCGTAGAACAGGACGGGACTGACGCCGACCGTAACTCCAAACTCAAAGCGGTGTGTGGCACTGAAGAAGGGCTCGTACTGACGGACGGGCTTGCCTTTATTATTGAAGATGGTCCAGCCGCTCCCTACCCAGCGCGGGTTGACCGATGGTCCGGCTTCTATGAGCGGCCCGGGCTCCGCCTGGATCTTCTTCTGGATCTCACGGCCGAAGCCGTCTGAGTAGGAGAGGCTCACTTGTATCTTGGTCTGTTGACCTGCCTGGAGGTCGCTCACATGGGTCTCGCGGGCGAGCGTGGCGACGCAGGCTGGTTGCCACTGGGTCGGGTCGTTGGGACTATCCTGTTGTGTGCGGCGATAGCGGTCGAGGTCGTACACAATGCGGGTGGTGGCGCCTGCCAGCAAGCCACGCGTGATGGCAGTGGCTTCCGTTCGTTTTGGATCGGCTGCCGCCTGCATAGGGTTGGCCAGGAAGGCATCGATCTGGCTCTGCCGAAGATCCGCGTCGAAGCCTGCCAGGGTGTCGCCTTCCACGGCTGCCGGCGATGGCTTGCCCATGACCGCCGTGCTCACCACCATGCCCAGCGTATCGAACGCGACTTCCGTCTGATTGCGGTTCGGGTCGCTGACGAGGCGCGGCTGCAGCACGCGGTAGTCGTTGACGTTTACCGTCATGCGGTTGCCGAGTGCATCGCGGGTTTCGGCCATCAACAGATCATGGGCGTCGAAGTCCACGAAGGCATCTTGACCGAAGGGATCGCGATAGCGGCGTGGCATGAAGAAGTGTCCGCGCGCCTCGGTTAGTTCAACCGCTGCGGATACTTCATTAGAGTGATAGAACGAACGGCCGGAAGGGATCCACCAGTGGCCGTTGTTGTCCAGATCAAGATACCCCCCACGGTTCGCAGTTAGCGAATTAGCGAGGTCAGCTGGCAGCACCTGTTGAGGAGCTGGAATAAGATCAACACCATTCCGTTCGTACACTTGGGTTATTAGGCCAGGAGTGAAGGCCAGCTTATAACTTTCACCCGGTAGCGCAAGCGGATGTATGTCGCCAAGCGGCAGGAGGTTGGTCAAGTCGTCGCGGCGGTAGCGTATGCGCAGCCATTCGATGGGGCGGCGGCGGTGGTTGCCGGTGGCGGTGGCCTCGTACGCGACTTCCGGGGCATTGAACTTGTGCCGCAGGCGGCTTGGCGCAGCAGCGTCTGACTCGACCAGATCCGAGGCTTGGAACCGGCCAGCCGCCCCGGTGGGTGTGTAGCCCGTCAACTCGAAGGTGATCGCCTCGCAGGGGAGCGGGCTGCGGTGCGTGTCGGGCAAGTCGATGGCGTTGGTGACACGGTTCTCCGTGTAGGTGAGCAGCGCCGTGGTCTGCCGGTCGCGATCCCATTGCTCTGACAACGGCGAGGCGCGGCGTCCGTAGCCGATGGCGGCTTGCTTGAGCACGTTGCCAAAGGCATCGACCTCCAACGTCAGCGCATGCTGGATACGTGGGTCAGTCGGATTGCGCTCGTAGTAATAGTTGATGGCTTCGCGGGGATGGGTGAAGAAGACGGCGTGGCGGTTGGCGATCCGGGGCTGCAAGGTCTGGATAGTGAAGTTCTGCTCGGTCACGGTGTAGGGCGTTCGGGCGCGTTGGATCTGTTGCGGCGTGGCACCTGGC
>WBZL01002285.1_pt1 | contig 18882 bp, 16 predicted proteins | sample 5204291 | NCBI WGS metagenome assembly WBZL01 (sample SAMN12344345, study PRJNA552823) | activated sludge metagenome | biome: Activated sludge suspended growth; feature: Nitrification reactor; material: Wastewater; isolation source: activated sludge from nitrification reactor of wastewater...
CCTTCACGTACCGCGGCGCCGGTGTCCACTGCGCGCCCGGAGGGGGCGCGGGCATGTCGATCTGCCAGACATTGGGCTTGGGCGTGTACATCGCGAAGCCGATCCACTTCCCGTCCGGCGACCACTGGATGTCGGCCGGGCCGTATTCGGCGCGCGTCACCTGCGACGTCGCCCCCTCGGCATTCATCCATCGCACGAACACCTGCGCGCCCCCCGGTGCGCCTTCCGCGAGGTAAGCGATCCGTGTGCCATCGGGCGACCACACCGGGCTTCCCCCCCGCGCCAGGAACCGGTTCTCCGATCCATCCGCGTTCATGATCCACATCGCCGACTCGAACGCATCCTTCTGCTTGTCCACGAAGCGCCGCGTGTAGATGATGCGGGCGCCGTCAGGGGAGATCTTCGCATCGCTCACCGTCTCGAAGTCGAGATAGTGATTGACGGTCAGCAGGGTATCGGAGGCTTTCTCCTGCGCTGGCAGTGCGCCGGCGAGAACGGCCAGCAGGACGGCGGCAAGGCGGCGACGCTTCATGGTCGGGCTCGGTGTTGGGGAACACCCGGAAGCTACCGGTGGGGACCGCCCTGGACAGAGGCCCTCGCTCCACCCGCATTCACCCACGCCGCGATTCCACCCGATGCCGGCCGCTCCAGGTCGCTGCGACGAGGGGCTGCCCGCCCTCGAGCCCCTAGACGCCGAAGTGCAGCCGCGGAGGAAGTTCATCCAGCGTGTGCAGCACGGTCACCGGCTCACGCGGGGCCGGGAGCCCCGCACGATTGTGCCAGACCACGGGCATCCCGACGCCGGACGCGCCCCCGATGTCGGCCGGCGACCCGGCGACAAACAGTGTCCGGGGGGCGTCTGCCTCCAATTCGCTGAGCGCCAGGCGATACGGGCGCGCATCGGGCTTGTAGGCCCCTGCCCGCTCGGCGGTCACCACGTGCAGCGGGACCCCGAGTCGTGCCGCCGCACGGTGGCCGAGCACCTCGGAGCAGTTGGTGACGACCCCAAGACGGTAGCCAGAGGCCTGCAGCGCGCGGAGGACCTGCGGCGCCTCCGGCCATGGTGCCAGGGAATCCCACGTCGCGGGCAGCCGATCGGCGACCCCCGCGTCGAGCCCCGCGTCCACAGCCGATCGGCGCGTCAGGATCTCGTAGTCCACATAGTCGCTGGTGCCGTAGGTAAGCTCGAGGTACCGCACCCGCCACCGTCGCCCGGCCCGTGCGCTCCCGGCCGCCGCGTTCCAGAGCGACCAGGAGTCGAGCAGTGCGGTGAGCAGGTCAAACAGGACGACGGGCGCGGGGCTCATGCTTCAAGCTGAGGGACGCGCGCCCGCCCGTCCACTCAGCTCGCGGACGCAGTCAGGCGGTCGAGCCAGGCAACGTCTCCTTGATCGCCCTCGGGCACATTGGGGCACACGGGAGAAACCCAGCGGTGATGGACCGCAACGAATTCGCCGCGAATCGTTGGCCCTGACGGCTGCCCGCCGGGCGGCGTCATCGCCCCCGCAAAGCGCGCCCCTCACGTGAGCCCGCGCATGCTGGTATCGTGGAGGCCGCGACCCGGCCCTCTCGTCACGTCCTCCCATGCGTCTCCTTACCCTGCTCGCCCTCATCCCGGCCGCCCTCCATGCCCAGGCCACCCCGCCCGCACGGCCCCAGCAGGGACAGCGCCAGCCCCCGCAGCCAGGCGTTCCCGGTCGTGGCGTGCTGGGCGAGCTCCCCATGTCCGCGGCTGACTCGATGGTGAAGCGGCTCGTCGAACGCCTCGACTTCAACCACTACAAGTCGCTGATCAAGGGATTGACGCAGTTCGGTGATCGCGAGCAGGGCACCCCCCGCAACGCCGCCGCCAACGACTGGATCGAACAACAACTGCGCAGCTGGGGCTATAGCACGGAACGCGTGAAGTACGAGTACCAGGGCTCCCCCCGCGAAGAGGTCTTCGCCACGAAGGTCGGTGCCACCACCCCCGGCGAGATGTACATCATCGGCGGACACATGGACGGCCGTGGCGGCGGGGAAGCCGCCAATGACGACGCGTCGGGAACCGCACTCGTCATGGAGATGGCTCGCGTCTTGGCCGATCCGGCCGTCGTGACGAATCGCTCCATCCGATTCGCGCTCTGGAACAACGAGGAAACCGGGCTCAACGGCGCCCGCGCCTATGTCGAGCAGCGCGCCAGGCTCCAGGGGATCGAGGAGCCGCGCGGCTCCGGCAGGTACCCGGAGCCGAAGTGGCTCGGCATGATCCAGCACGACATGATGCTCTGGGATCACGGAATGCCGGTCCAGCACAACCAGGTGCTCGACGCCGATGTCGACATCGAGTTCCAGCTCAATTCCGCCAGGGCGGACGAATCCGCGCAACTCGCCCTCAAGCTGCTCAACGCCAACCGCATGTTCGCGACCGACTACCCGGCCGCGATGAGCAACGCGATGAGCAACACTGACTCCGGCCCCTTCCAGGATCTCATCGCGGCCGTGAGCCTGCGCGAGAACCGGCGCCTCTTCGAGACCGGGCGCGGCGGCAATCCCCACTGGCACCGGGCCACCGACCTCTTCGCGACCTTCTCCGACGCCGACTTCCGCCTCGGCTTCAACGCCATGCAGACCACCCTGGGCGCCGTCGCGCGCCTGGTCGAGGCGCGCATCCGATAGGCACCGCCACCCTGCCTCACCGGACCGTGAATCCGGTGAGGAGGGAGACGCGAGCGCCGTACTTCGAGGGCACGACCGACAGGTTCACCGGGATGTTCATGGAACCGGCGCGCCGTGTTGCGCCCGCGGCGATCACCAGCGCCGACCCGGCCGCGGACACATTGGGGCCCACGCCAAACTCCACGCCGCCTACGTGGCGAGCCCCGATCACCCAGTTGAGGCTGGGAAGGAACGTCCCCTGATCCAGGCCGCCGACCAGGAGGACGAGCTCCGACACCGCGGCCATCTGGCCATCCCCCGACAGGAAGAGCCGCTCGAACTGCCAGCCGAATTGACTCATGACGCCGGCCACCTGGATGCCCCGGTCGGCGAGTTCAGCGCGCGCGCGCGCGGGCATCAGGGTGGCACCGAAACGCGGCCCGGAGAGCTGAGCCATCGTGGTCGGGCCGGGGAGCCGCGCATTCAACTCCTGGGCAGGGAGGCGCCCACCCAGCAGGGCGGCGACGGCAAGGACGGGAAGGATCGAGCGCATCTTCAGGATCTCCTTGGGAGGATTGGGCGGGTGCATCCCGCCCGCACCAAGGATCGAGGATCCTCTGTCGGCACCCCATCCGTCGCATGACGTAGAAAGCCCCCGTCAGTACCGACCGGGGGCTTTCGCACTGTGACACCGGGTGGGGTTATCCCCCGGCTTTCGTGGCCTTGATGGCCTCCGTCAACGCGGGAACCACCTCGAACACATCCCCGACGATCCCGTAGTCGGCGACCTTGAAGATGGGGGCTTCCTTGTCCTTGTTGATCGCGACGATGCACCGCGACGTCCGCATGCCGGCGAGGTGCTGGATCGCGCCCGAGATGCCCACGGCCACATAGAGATCAGGACTCACCAGCCGTCCGGTCTGGCCGATCTGGTCGGAATGCGGGCGCCATCCCTCATCGGTGACCGCTCGCGTGGCACCCACGGCAGCATTTCCGAACGCCGCCGCGAGGTCCTCAACGAGCTTGAAGTGCTCGGCCGCCTTGAGGCCACGCCCGCCGCTGACGATCACCGGTGCCTCCCCGAGGTCCAGCTTCTTCGAATCACCCAGGACGGTATCGGTCGTCAGCACGCGCGACGCCGGCAGCGCCGGCAACGCGACCGACTCGACGCGCGCATCGCGAGCCGCCGCGGCGGCTGCGACCGCGCCGGGTCGGACGGAGAGCACCGCCGGCGATGCCGTGAGCCGAAGCGTCTGGACGACTTTCCCGGTGTAGCCTGGATGGGTCACCACCAGCGCCGCGCCGTCCACCCGGAATGATGTGACGTCGGATGCAATGGTCGTGCGCAGCTTCGCGGCCACACGCGGTGCCAGGTCCTTCCCCTGCGCGCTCGCGCTGAACACCACGGCGCGGTACGCGGCGGCCGACATCCGCGCCGCCACCAGGGCCGCGCAGGCATCCGACTGGTAGTGCGCGAGCGAGGGGTCCTCGCAGGCGAAGACCAAATCCGCGCCATGTGCGCCGAGCGTCGCCGCGACACCCGACACCCCGGGAGGGCCGGCGACGATCGCGTGCACCTGCCCCCCCAGCTGGTCGGCGAGCTGCCGACCCACTGTGACCGCTTCCAGTGTCACTTTCCGCGGCTGCCCACCGCGCGTCTCGGCAAATACAAGCACGTCAGCCATCAGAGCACCTTCGCCTCGGTCTGGAGGAGCCGGACCAGCTCGGGAACCACGGCGGCTCCCTCGCCAATGATGCGCCCCGCGGCGCGCGCTGCGGGCAGGTCCATCCGGTCCACGGTGAGGGCCACGGCGCCCAGCTGTGCGGGCTTCACGTCGAGGGGTTTCTTCTTCGCCGCCATGATCCCCTTGAGCGAGGGATAGCGCGGCCGCGCGATGCCCTCGTCGATCGATACGACCGCTGGGAGGGCAAAGCTGAGCAGCTCCCCGCCTCCCTCGATTTCGCGCCGCGCGGTCCCCTGCCCCCCGCTCACCTCGAGCTTCGAGCAGCCGTGTGCCATGGGCAGGCCAAGCAGCTCCGCGACCATGAAGCCCACGGCGCCATTCGCGGCATCGATCGACATCTTGCCGAACATGATGAGGTCGTAGCCCCCGCCCTGCAGCTCGGCCGCGATCGCGCTCGCAATCGCGAAGGGATCGTGCGGCGGCGCGTCGCACTTGAGCTGCGTCGCCTTCGCACAGCCCATTGACAGTGCCTTCCGCAGGGTCTCCTGCACGACGTCGGTGCCAAGGGAGAGCACATGAACCTCACCCGTCCCGGCCTTCTCGGTCATCTGCAGGGCTGCCTCGACGGCGTACCCGTCGAAGTCGGACATGTCGAACTTGAGGCCCGTCTCGTCGACCGCACTCCCTGAGGGGGCGATCCTGAAGGTGCCATCCATCTCCGGCACCCGCTTGATACACACGGCAATCTTCACCGGTCGATTACTCCGCAGTCGGAATGGTTGCTGCGGCGCAAGATAAGCACCCTCTGCGACGGGCGCCTCTGTCCGGGGGATGGATGCAGGCCCCGGCGAGGTCCAGATTGCCCGTTCACGACAGCGCTTGCCGATACTCCCGAGGCATGCCGTTTCCTCACTCTTCCCGCAGCCGTCCATTGGGAACTCCGACTCCGCCCGTCATGCGCTCCATCTTCACCCGCGGCCCGGCCGGCGCACCCGCCCGGCGGGGTGAGTCATCGGCCCCTGATCGGGCGTTCTGACATGCGCGCACACCAGTTTCGCTGGGATCGGTCGTGGATGGGCGAGGGACCCAGTCCAGACGCATCGGTGCAACTGGTCCTTGCGTTTGCGAACCGGGACGCGCTGGGCGATCAAGGATGGCGCCGGGCCGCCCGGGGCACCTGGCCCCGGGCCATCCTGGCCGGGTGCAGCACGGCGGGCGAAATCGCTGGCACCCAGGTCGTGGACACCGGCGTCACCTGCACTGCCCTCGCCTTCGCGGGGACCGAGGTCACCGCGCGAGCGACCTCGGTTCCGGACGCCACCTCCTCCGAACTCGCGGGACGGGCCCTCGCCGCCCAGCTGGCCAGCGCGGAGCTCAGGCACGTCGTGGTCCTCTCCGACGGCCTCCGCGTCAACGGCAGTGCCCTGGTGGCGGGCCTCACCTCGGCACTTGGTGACAGCGTTGGCCTCACGGGCGGCCTCTCGGCGGATGGCGACCGGTTCGGCGAGACCCTGGTCATGCTCGACGATCAGGTCGCCGCCGGGCAGGTCGTGGGACTCGGCTTCTCCGGCGCGGGATTGCAGGTCGGGTGCGGTTCGTTAGGCGGATGGGATCCGTTCGGTCCGGAGCGCCTGATCACACGCGCTCGCGGCAACGTGCTCCATGAGCTCGATGGCCGGTCGGCGCTGACGTTGTACGAGGCGTACCTGGGTGACCATGCCGCCGGACTCCCTGCGAGCGCGCTACGATTTCCCCTCAGCGTCCGCGCCTCGATGCGCGAACGACCGGTCGTGCGCACCGTCCTGGCCGTGGATCCGGCCGCCGGCACGATGACCTTTGCCGGCGACGTGCCCGAGGGGGCCTACGCCCAGCTCATGCGGGCCAACTTCGATCGCCTCGTGGACGGTGCTGCCGGTGCGGCCCGGGCCAGCGCTCTTCCGCTCGCCGGCGCCAATCCGGCAGCCGCCCTGCTCATCTCCTACGTGGGACGCCGCCTCGTCCTCCAGCAGCGCGTGGAGGAGGAAGTCGAGGCGGTCCGCGACGTCGTCGGTCCTGACACCGTGCTCTCCGGGTTCTACTCCTATGGGGAGATCTCACCGTTCACCCCGACGGCCCGGTGTGAGTTGCACAACCAGACGATGACCATCACGACCTTCGCGGAGCATTGAGGTGATGCACTCCCTCCTCGCGCGGCAGTTGCGGAAGTCGGGTTACGTCCCCGGGGGCCCGGCCGACGCCATCCTCGCGATGGTGGATGCGGCGTACGCGCAGTACGACGATGACCGGCGCATGCTCGAACGGTCGCTGGAGCTGAGCTCCCGTGAACTGCTCGGCGCCAATTCCGACCTGCGTGCCCTCCTCGGGGCCCTTCCGGACCTTTTCGTGCGGCTGGACGCCGATGGCGTGGTGACGGACGTCCAGGGCCCGCCGCCGGCGGAATATTTTCCGGGTGCAACGGTGTTGCGGGGACGGTCATTCCAGGAACTCCTCGCACCCGCCGACCGTGAGGCCATCACCTCGACGCTGGCGCGCGTCCGCACCGGCGGTGTCCCGGCGTCGTTCGAGTACACCCTGTCGGACGAGGAAGGGGGCGTCCGCCACTACGAAGCGCGGTTCCTGCGCGTGCTCGAGGAGCAGGTCATTGCCCTCATCCGGAACATCACCGCCATCAAGGCGGAGGAGCAGGCCAAGGAAGCCCGGACCGCCCGGATGGAGCAGCAGCAGGCCGCCCTGCACCAACTCGCGGCAGCCGAGGGCACCGATCCCGCGGGCGCCTTCGCACGGGCCTGCCAGATCACCGCACGAACGCTCGGTGCCGGCCGCGTGAGCATCTGGCACTTCGTCGAGGGGCGCACCGCGATCGACGCCGCATGGCTCTTCGCCGATGGCGCCGCGGCCTCGCCCGTGGGACTGCGTCTCGAACGGCGCGACTACCCCCGGTACTTCGCGGCCATCGAGGCGGCCCCTTCCCTGGTGGCGGCGGACGCGCTCCACGACCCACGCACGTCAGAGTTTGCCGACGGGTATCTCAGGCCCCATGGCATCGGCGCCATGCTGGACTGTGCCATCCGGGTCGGGGGCGAGGTCGTCGGCGTCTTCTGCGTCGAGCACCTCGGGGGCCCCCGCGAGTGGACGCTCGAGGAACGGGATTTCGTGGCCGCCGTCACGTCGTTTGTCGCCCTGTCGTACACCCTGGAACACCAACGGGCCCTCGAGGCCCAGTTGCGCCACTCGCAGAAGATGGAGGCCGTCGGCATGCTGGCCGGCGGCATCGCGCACGACTTCAACAACCTGCTCACCGCCATCCTGGGGTTCGCGGAGCTGCTCCGGGCCAGCAAGCGGCTCGACCCGCTCGCCCACTCACACGTCTCCGAGATCGTCCTCGCCGGGCAGCGCGCTTCCGAGCTGACGTCCCAGCTGCTGGCGTTTGGTCGCAAGCAGCCGCGGACGCCCCGCCTCGTGCCCCTCAACACCCTCGTCGCGGACGCCAGCCGGCTGCTCGGGCGCGTGGTGGGGGAAGCCATCACCTTCGACGTGCGCCCCTCCCCGAAGGACGTGATCGTCCGCGTGGACCCCAACCAGATCGAGCAGGTGCTCATGAACCTCGTCGTCAATGCGCGCGACGCGATGGCCGAGAGCGGGGGCACGCTACGCATCGCGGTTGCCGAGGTTGCGGCCGGGATCGAATCGAAGGGCGTGCCCGCCACGCTCGCCCCGGGACCCTGGGCCGTCCTCGAGGTCAGTGACACCGGGGTGGGCATCCCGGCCGGACACCTGACCCGGGTCTTCGAACCCTTCTTCACGACCAAGGCGGTGGGCGAGGGCACCGGCCTCGGGCTCTCCATGGTCTACGGCCTCGTGCAGCAGAATGGCGGCCAGGTCGACCTGACGTCGGTCGAGGGCAAGGGCACCACGGTCCGCGTCTTTCTCCCGATCGAAGCGACCGCAGCGCACGGCGACGGCGCGTTGCTGGTCGGCCCCGATGGCGCGCTTTCAGGCGGGCGAGAGACGATCCTTCTCGTCGAGGACGAAGCCGTGGTTCGGATGCTCGCTGTGGAGTTGTTGCAGCGACTCGGGTATCAGGTGCTTGTTGCGGCACGCCCGAGTGAAGCCCTCGCCCTGCTCGAAGTGGAGGGACCGCGAGTCGACCTCCTGGTGACCGACCTCGTGATGCCGGAGATGAACGGCGCCGAGTTGTACCGCGCTGCCTCGAGGCTGCGGCCCGGGCTTCGCGTGTTGTTCATGAGCGGCTACGCCCCGGACAAGATCCTGCGGGCGACCATGCTGCGTCCCGGGACTCTCTTCCTGGCCAAACCTTTCACGCTCAAGCAGCTCTCCGAAAAGGTGCGGAGTGCCATCGAGTCCGGGGTGCCGGTGGGTGCGGGGTAACCCCCGCACCGCACTTCCTACCCGCGAGCCCGTTCGCGCCACGCCTTGAGGACCGCTGCCTCCGCCTCGGCCTTCGCGCCGGTCTTGAGCACCTGCTGCGCCGCCGGCCGCGCGTGATGGAACGCCAGCGTCGCCTGCGCCGTGTCGGCCAGCGTGCGGAAGGTGAGCCCGGCCGCCACCTCGCGGCGCAGGTCGAAACGCGCGAAGCCCTCGAATCCCGGCGTCGGTGGACGCCACACCGGCATTTCCTGGTAGGGCCGCATGTTGTGCTGCGCGAGGAACTCGCGCGGGACCCAGGTCCATGTCAGCGGGGCGCTGGTCACCGCGGCAATACCGTAGAGGAACTCGGAGATCGACCGGCCATTGAGCGGCCCCACACCCATGAACGTCCCGTAAGTCTTCTGTTCGCAGAGACGCACGGACCAGTCGCAGAGATCGCGAACGTCGATGATCTGGATGCGGTCCCTGTCGGGATCGCCTGGCGCGAGGATCTCCCCCCCGCGCTCGATCCGCACCGGCCAGTAGGTGAAGCGATCGGTGTCATCGCCGGGACCCACGATCAACCCGGGACGGACGACCGTTGTGCGATTGCCGAACGCCTTCTTCGCCTCGGCTTCCGCGAGGGCCTTGGCGAGACCGTACGGATAGGGCTGGCCTTCCTTCCAGTTCGGCGTGTTCGTCGTGTTGAGCAGCGGCGCATCGACGGTCGCCGGTACCATGCTGAGGTCGGCGAACACCGATCGGGTCGAGATAAACAGGTATTGATCGGCCGCGTCCTTGAGGAGGCCGGCGGAGTCACGCACCCACTGCGGCGCATCGGCACGGGAGGCCGAGTTGTCGATGACGGCATCCCAGCGGCGTCCCTTCAGGGCATCGAGCTTGTTGGCCGCGCGATCGCCCGTGAGCTCTTCGACGCCCTTGAACATCCCCGGGGCACTGCGGCCGCGGTTGAAGATCGTGACCTCGTGGCCACGCGCAACGGCATACCGCACCATGTGCGGGCCGATGAAGCCCGTGCCGCCGAGGATCAGGAGCTTGATCTTGCGCGGCTGCTCGCGTGCCGACGGCACCACGGTCGGGACCGTCACAGGCATCGCCGCACTGCGGGTGGAACCGAGGGCAAGGGCGCCGCCGGCGGCGGCGGAGGTCAGCAGGAAGTCGCGTCGCGTGGACATGGTCGCTCGGGTGGGTGGCCGGACCTGACGGAAGGCTCGCGACGGGGAACGTACCCCCCGGACCAGCCGGCGTCACGCCCGGATGCCTTGCCCCGGCGCCCCGGGGGCCGGGCCCCTCACACCCGCAAGTAGCTCCACTCCCTCGAGAAGGGGATCCGGCTCATCAGGACTGCCCCATCCTTCTGGACGAGCAGCCGGTCGCTCGGATTGATCCCGATCCCGTTCGCCTCATCGTACAGCCCCGGTTCCACCGAGAAGGTCATACCCTCCTCGATCACCGTGTGGTCGCCTAACGCGATGAACGGAGGCTGGTGCCCGACGAAGTTCTGTCCCTGGCCGTGCCCCGGGCGATGATAGATGTACGCCTGCTTCCCCTGCTTCACCTGGTAACTGTGCACCTTGTGCGCGACGTCGGAGCAGACCACCCCGGGCCGAATCTCCTCGGCCATGATCTGGACCGTGTCCGCCACGACCTGCCACATCCGGTCGTGCGCGGGCGTGGACGGGAGCAGGATGTAGTTGCGGTATCCTTCCCCGCCGTACCCGCCCAGGAGGATGTCGCAGTTGACGTAGACCGGCTGCCCGCGCCGGATGCGCGCATGGAAGAACTGGTTGGGGTGCGGGTATGCCGTGGCCACGCCAGTGCGCACGTAGTGGCCAGTGACCTCCATCCCGACGGCCGAGTGCGGTTTCCCATCGCGTCGGACGTCGCGCATCATCAGGTTGATGCCGAATTGCGAGAGGGCCTGGCCCACCTGGTAGTCCGTGGCGCCGGTGCCGTGTTCGAGCAGGTAGTCGCGGGCAAAGGCGTGCACCGTGTCGAAATACCGGTAGGCACGCTGGGTGAGCGCGATTTCCTCCGGCGTCTTGATCACCTGCAGGCGCAAGCACGCATCACTCAGGTCCACGTTTCGCGCCCCGGGAAGCAGCCGGTCGAAGGTCCGCTGGGCGGAGGGCACGAGCTCGCGATCCAGCCCGATGACCTTGCCACCGAGCCCGCGGTCCGCGAGATGCCTGAGCACCCACTCCCACAAGTCCACCCGCGCCCCGCGCACGGGCAGTTCGCCTCGATTCGGGAAGCCACCCTCCGCGTGGGGATAGCAGAAGTAGTAGGTGTTCTCCGTGCTCCACCACGACGTGATCAGGTCGCGATCGATGGCTGGGGAAAACCAGTACACGGTGTCATCCTCGGTCGTGGGCAGCAGCGCCCACGTCGTGCGCTCTCCACTCCCGCGAAAACAGCCGGTGAAGTACACGAGGTTCACGTCGCTTTGCAGCAGGATGGCGTCCACCCCGCGGGCCCGCGCCTCCGCCCGAAGGCGGCGCGACTGCCCCTGATACCAGCTCAGCGGGAGCCGGTCGGTGCCAACGGGGGCCGGTGGCGGATGCCGCGGATTCTCCCGCAGCAGGCGTTCCGATCCCCGGCGGCTCTGCTGCGCCGGGCCCTGAGCCAACGCTTCCGCGGCAACCGACGACGCGGTGAGGCCGAGGCCCATTTGGCGAACGAATGTGCGACGCGACGACATCACATCCTCCGTGAGGTTCGCCAATGTGCAGCATTGCGGCGACGTTGGTCAGGCAGCGGGGCGCACCCGTCGACCCCGTGGGCGGGATCACATCAGCCGGCGAGGAGTCGCTCCGGATGCCGCGTGCGATCGGGAAAGGCGTTGAGGACTTGAACGTCGAAGGTCGCCAGTCGGCAGTCCAGAGATTCCGCCACCGCCACGTACTCGCAGTCGTATGTGGTGCACCCGGATTCATGCGCCAGCGCCAGCACGCGCTCCGGATCCGGGTCCACACGATGCTCTCCGAGCAGCTCGAGCGCGAGCTGCAGGGAGCCCACGGCATCGCGCGACGACAGGCGCCCCAACCGGATTCCTTTCAGGACAAGGCTCGTCAGCTCCGAGACGACCAGCGCAGGGGCAAACCAGTCAGGGTCGAGACGCAGGAGCCCCTCCGCCAGCTCGGATGATTCCCCCGGCATGACGAGCGAGGCGAGCACGTTGGCGTCAACGACAATCACGCCCGTCCCTCCCCTCGCCCCTCATTCATCTCACCCAGGGTCATCCGGCCACCCCGGGCGGCCAGCCGCTGACGATGCACCCGCGCGCGGGCGACGAAGTCATTCGAGGCACGCGGAGTCCCGGTGTTCAGCGCAATGCGTAGGCACTCGATCACCTCCCCGTTGAGGCTGCGACGCTGGTCGGCGGCGCGTGCCTTCAGACGGGCGTAGAGGTCGTCCGGCACATTTCGAATCGTGAGGATCGCCATGGGGGCAGTCGTTCCTTTTGGATTGACTGCATTATGCATGCATGTCGCTGTCATGTCAATTGGTGTTGGGGGAGGAACGGTGTGCTTCGCGAGTTCGCGGAGCGGCCCGCCTCTCCACGGCGGAAGCACGATCGCCGGCACCGCTGCGGATGGGGAGTCCGCTCCATTGCGTACCACAACATTCTGGAGGGATAAGGGGTCGGTTGCCGGCACGCGTCGCGACGCTCGTGGCGCGACCCTCCGGCAACGCGTTTCTTTCGCCTGACTTCGACACCGGCCCCTGTGAGCATCCCCACCGACGTCGCACTCAACGCCATCGGCGTACTGACACGCCGAACCATCGAGGCGAAGATCCTCGCTCCGGTCATCGACGCGATGGCCACCGAGTTCGGCCGGGATCGCGTGCTGGAGATCCTGCGCCGGACCATCGTCGACATCGCGCGCGCGCAGGGGGCGGGACTCGCGGCGGCGGCCGGGGGCAACTCACTCGCGCACTTTGCGGGGACGCTGGATCGCTGGACCGCGGACGACGCGCTGCGCATCGACGTGATCGAGGCGTCACCGGAGGCGTTCAGCTACAACGTCACGCGCTGCCGATACGCGGAGATGTATCACGAACTCGGTATTCCGGAGTTGGGGGCCATCCTTTCCTGCAACCGGGATGGCGCACTCATCGAAGGGTTCAACCCCGACGTTCGCCTCTCGCGCAGCCAGACGCTGATGAGTGGCGCCTCGTGCTGCGACTTCAGGTACCAGCTCACCCGGCGTCCGGCTTCCGCGTGACCGGGCGCCCCGTCGCGATCGTCACGGGCGCCACGGCGGGGCTCGGACTGGAATTTGCCCGCCAGCTCGCCGCCCGGGGACACGACCTCGTGCTGGTCGCGCGCGACGCCGAACGATTGCGCGCGGTGCAGGACGCGTTGCATCGAGAGTTCGGCATCGGGGCGGCGCCCCTGTCCCTCGACCTCTCGACGGCGGAAGGGACCGCCGCGGCGTGTGACGCCATCCGGGCCCGCGCGTGCGATGTCGTGATCCATAACGCCGGGTTCGGGACGAAAGGCCTGTTGCATCGGACGGACGGTGAGGCCCAGGCGGCGATGGTTGCCCTCCACGTGACCGCGACCGACCGCCTCATGCGCGCCGCGCTCCCGGGCATGATCGAACGCGGACGTGGCCACCTCGTGGTCGTCTCGTCCGTGGCGTCTTATGCCAGCAGCGCCGGGAACGTCAACTACAGCGCGACCAAGGCTTACCAGCGGATGTACGTGGAGTCGCTCGCCCTCGAGCTGTCCGGAACCGGGGTCACGGCGCAGGCCCTCTGCCCGGGATTCACACACACCGAGTTCCATGCCCGCGCGCGAATGTCCATGGGAGGGATTCCCTCCTGGTTGTGGATGAGCGCGGCGGACGTGGTGCGCGCTTCGCTCGATGCGATGGACAGGGGTCGCCCGGTGGTCGTCATCCCGGGCCGTCGGTGGCAGCTGATCACCTTCCTCCTCCGCCATATGCCGCTGGCGTTACGGCGCCGTGGGGCGCGTCGTTACAGCAGAACCCGCACCGACGCGCCCGCTGGTCGTTAGGTTTGCGGCACCGGGGGCGGCCAGCGGGAGCAGGCCCCCCGTGCAACCCCCGTTTCCGTGGGGCCGTAGGCTGCGGAACAAACGACGGGGGGTGCGTGTTCCCCCACCGGCGTCCCAACCATCGCATTCATCCATCGCCCGGTCCCGCTCCGACCGGGCCTCACCGCAGCCATGTCCCTGTCCTCGCTGACGTTGTCCTTGCGCCTGGTCCCCGCGGCGCTGCTGCTCGCCTGGCCGCTCGCCGGTCACACGCAGGCTGCGCCATCAGTCCAGTTGTCCGGATACATCCGCCACGCCGAGAGTCGGGAGGTCGTGCGCTACGCCATCCTGGCCGCCGACGGCGACAGCGCACGCGGGCAAAGCAACACCGACGGTTTCTACTTCCTGAACCTCACGCCGGGGCCGCATCGGCTGCGCATCCGCGCATTGGGTTTCGCGCCCCTGGACACAACCGTGACGGTGACGACCTCGACCACACGCGACTTCCTCCTGGTCCCGCGGGTCGTCCAGCTCCAGCGCGTGGAGGTGGCGGCGGAGGAGCAGAAGTCGGACGTCGACCCGACCACGGCGGAAATGAGCGTGGCGCGCCTCGACCTGCAGACGATCCGGCAGGCGCCGGCCGCCCTGGGCGAGGTCGATCCCCTCCGCAGCATCACACTCCTCCCCGGCGTGTCACGCTCGAGCGACTTCTCGACGGCGTTCAGCGTGCGCGGAGGGAGCAGCGACCAGAACCTCATCCTGCTCGACGAAGCCACCATCTACAACCCGGCGCACGTCCTCGGCTTCCTCAGCGTGTTCAATGCGGATGCCGTCGCGGACATGACCTTGCACAAGGGCGCGATTCCTCCGCGCTTTGGCGGACGCCTCTCCTCCGTCCTCGACGCGCGCCAGCGCGAAGGCAACGCGAACGATTTCGGCGGGACGGCCTCCATCGGGTTGCTCTCCAGCCGCCTCCTGCTGGAGGGTCCGCTCAAGGGGACGCGGGGCTCATTCCTTGTCGCGGCGCGTCGTTCCTACGCCGATGTATTCCTCAAGCTGGCGCCCGACACCTCGGTCCGCGACACGCGCGCGTACTTCTACGACCTCAATGCGAAGGCCAACCTCCCGCTCGGCAACACGGGCACGCTGATGGCGTCCGCCTATGCGGGGCGTGACCTCCTCAGCCCGTCGAAGGACTTCGCGGCAGGCTGGGGCAACGTGTCCGGCACGTTGCGTTGGAACCAGATCTTCCGGTCGCGGCTCTTCTCCAAGGCGTCCTACACGGTCGGCAGCTACGACTACCTCCTCGGTTTCGCCTTCCTCGACTCCCGCGTGGACTGGACCTCACGCATCACGAGCCAGGAGCTTCGACTCGAGGAGTCGTACCACTTCTCGGAGCGCAATATCCTCGAGTTCGGGCTCGAGGGCGCTGCACAGTCCATGCGCCCGGGAGACCTCGTCCCGCGCGATACGGCGGCCGTGAGCCCGGTGCGCGTCACCACGCGACGTGGGCTCTCGGGCGCGGCGTATATCGGGCACGTGGTGGACCTCGGCCCCCGCCTCACGCTGCATTACGGGTCGCGCTATTCGTACTTTGCGCGCGTGGGACCCGGGACGACGTACCGATACCCCAATGGTCGGCCGGTGATCTGGAACGACGGCCTGCACCGCTACGAGCCGGTCCTGCCCGTCGACAGCGTCCGCCAGGCGTCAGGCGTCATCGCAGAGGCCGGCGGCTGGGAGCCGCGACTGTCGATGCGTTTCGGCCTGACGCCGACCTCTTCCGTCAAGGCCAGTTACGCCCGGACGCGCCAGTACCTGCTGCTTGCCACGCGCACCAACGCCCCGACCCCGCTCGACGTGTGGGAACCCATGGGGCCGTACACCAAACCGCAGCGTGCTGATCAGGTGGCGCTGGGTTACCAGGCGACGCTGCGGGATGGCGGGTACGAGTTCTCGGCCGAGTCATACTTCAAGCGCTCGTACAACGTCCTCGATTTCGTCGAGGGGTCAGATGTCATCCTGAACCCGCAGATCGAGACCTCTCTGCTGCAGGGCGTTGGGCGCTCCTACGGACTGGAGCTCTTCCTCCGGAAGCAGGTCGGCGACCTCACAGGTTGGGTTTCCTACACCCTGAGTCGCGCCGAGACGCGCTTTCGCGCCGGAGAGGACGCGGGGATCAACGACGGTGCGTGGTTCCGCGCCCCGACCGACAAGTTGCACGACCTCGCCGTGGTGGCGGTCCGGCCCGTATGGAGGCGCTGGACGCTCGGCAGCACCTTCACCCTCGCGAGCGGCCTTCCCGCCACCTACCCGGTGTCGCGGTACGTGATCGACGGGTATGTGATACCCGAGTACGGACCACGCAACAGTGCGCGGCTCCCCATGTACCACCGGCTCGACCTCGCCCTCACCCGCACCGGTCGCCGGAGCGAGCTGCAGTTCGGGGTCTTCAACGCGTACAACCGGTTCAACGCCCAGAGCATGTCGTTCCGGCAGGCCGTCGCGGATCCGGTGCGCACGGAAGCCGTCCAGTTCTCGGTGTTCGGCATCGTGCCGAGCATCTCCTACACCTTCAAGTTCTAGGAGGCGACTCATGCGCGGCACCCTGACCCTCCTGGTCCCGTTGCTTGCCGCCTGCGAGCGCGTCGTCGATATCGATGTCGACGAGGGCGAACGCCGGCTCGTCGTGGAGGCCCGGCTCGAGCGGGTCCTGGGGAGCACCAGCGGCCGGCAGGAGATCCACCTGAGCACCACGGGTTCGTACTTCAGCAATACCCTGCCGCCTGCCGCGCGAGGCGCCACCGTTCGCGTCACCGACAACCTCGGGAACGCGTTTGCCTTTGCCGAGTCGTCCACGCCGGGGACGTATGTCACCAGCAACCTGCTCGTGGAGCGCGGGCGCACCTACACGCTGCGCATCAGCTGGGAAGGGACACAGTACGAAGGGATCGAATCGACCATGTCGGTGACGCCGATCGACTCGATCTACTTCGAGGCACCGAAGCCCGGGCGCTTCTCCGGTGAGGATGGGGTGCGCGCCACGATCGACACCCGCGACCCGGCGGGCGAGAAGAACTTCTACCTGTGGGACCAGTTCGTCGACGGCCGCCGGCTGCTGGGTCCGGATTCATCCTTCAAGCTCCGCATCATCGCCCCCGACGACGCCGTCGACGGCAAGCCGGTGCTCGGGTTCCAGCCGTACGAGGGGATCGACATCCCGATTGGCTCGACCGTCCTCGTGCGTCAGATCGGTATCTCCGAGTCGACGTATCGGTACTACTTCGCGCTCTCCGACCAGGTCAGCGCAGACGGCTCGATCTTCTCGGTTCCGCCGGCCGGTGTGCGCGGCAACGTTGCGAATCTCTCGAACCCCCGGCAACCGGCCCTCGGGTACTTCTACGTAAGTGAGGTGGGTGAGGCTCGGGCGGTGCGGGCGAGGTAGGGGGGAGGTCGCGGGTCGCAGGGCGCAGGGCGCAAGTCGCAAGTCGCAAGTCGCAAGTCGCAAGTCGCAAGTCGCAGGGCGCTGTCATGCCGGGCGTCTTGCCGCAGCGTCGCCGGTGGCTGCAATCTCCTGACATGCACTCCCGACCTCTTCATGCGGCGATCGCGCTGCTTGTCGCCGTGGCTCACGCCGGCGCCCAACCGCGAACCGCGGATCCGCTCAAACGTGGCCTCACCCTCGACCAGTTCCCGCGCGTCGTCCGACTCGCGGAGCGTGTGTACGGCTACGAGGAGATCCGGCAGCCGGGGTTCACGACGGTGAGCCTCTTCGTCGTGGGCGACCGCGGCGTCCTCATCGCCGATGGGCAGGGGAGTCCGGCGGCCACGCAGCGCATGCTGGACGAGATCCGCAAGGTGACGCCGACTCCCGTGCGGTGGTACGTCGTCGGGTCGGACCACGGGGACCACACGGCTGGCAACAGCGTGCTCCCGACGGGCATCACCTACATCGTCCATGCGACCTCGCGCGCTCAGCTGGTGCGCGACTCCGCCGCAGCCGCCGCAGCCAACGAGCGCGCCGCGGCCGACGCGGCATCCAGGGGCGCATCAGCGCCTGCACCGCGCGTGGTGGTCGTGCCGCCCGCATCGATGACATCGGACGAGCAAGGGATTGACCTTGGCGGCATCTCCGTGAGCGTCCGCTTCCTGGGGCGCGCGCATACGGGCGGAGACCTGATGGTGCACCTGCCGCAGGAGCGCATCCTCTTCATGTCCGAGGCCTATCTAAACCGGGTCTTCCCGGCAATGCGCTCCGCCTACCCATCCGAATGGGTCGCGATGATCGACCGCGCCCTCGCCCTGGACGTGTCGCATTTTGTGCCCGGGCACGGTTTCATCGAGGCCCCGGATGCCTCCCGCGAGGAACTCGTGGAGTTCCAGCGCGCCCTGCGTGCCGTGATCGCCGAGGCGAAGCGGCTCAAGGGGCTCGGGCACACGGCCGACGATGCGGCGAAACAGGCGAACTGGGGGCCGTATCACGACTGGTTCCTCCGCGACCAGCAGGCGATCGTCGCCATTCGCAAGGTGTACGAGGAGCTCGACGGCAGGCTGCGTTAAGCATGCGACGTTTCGCGACGATGGCCGGGATGATGGGCATGGTGTTGGCGCCCGACGCAGCCTCGCAGGCCGTGACCACTCCGCCGGAGGTTCGCCAACTGGTCACGTTCCTCTTCCAGCCGGGGAAGTCGGCCGAGGCGATGCGCATCTACGAGAGCGCCCTGCGGCCGATCTACCGTGAGATGGCCGAGCTGCGCCGCGTCCGCGCGTTTCGCGAGGCGGAGAGCCCGGACCCGCTCGACCTGGTGATCGTCAGCAGCTACGCCGGCATGGAAGGGATGGAACGCGCGAGTCCCGACCTGCGGCGACCGGGTCCGGACGGGCGCACGGCCCTCCAGTGGTACGCCGCGCTCTCCGCCCTGAGCCAGCACCATCGCGATGAATTCGTGGAGGTGCTTCCCCCGCTCAGCGACGTGCCCCACGACACCGTCGGACTCATCGCCTTCGAGTACCTGCAGGCCGTCCCCGGTGGTAGTGCGGAGCTGGAGCGCGCCATCCGCGTGGAGCGCTCCCGGCTACCGCGCGGCCCGCACGCCGCACCCCAGTGGAGCGAAACCTCGCGTGTGCTGGTCGCCGACCGGTGGACCACCTGCGGACGCACGGGCT